>Ga0222633_1001457_pt1 | contig 12487 bp, 5 predicted proteins | sample AntAcemetageno48_FD_179816 | JGI IMG/M metagenome (GOLD analysis project Ga0222633, IMG submission 179816) | Saline water microbial communities from Ace Lake, Antarctica - #48 | ecosystem: Environmental > Aquatic > Non-marine Saline and Alkaline > Saline | place: Antarctica: Ace Lake | collected... | reverse complement strand
AGCATGACCGCCCATGGCATCGCCCCCTTCGACCAGAAAAATCAACTGGATGAAACTGGTGAAGAGCACCGAGTGCGACTGTTCTTCTCCATCGGCATCGGTCCACTCGTAACTGAGTCGCCCATGGAGGTCGACCGAAGCGCTGTCGATCGTTCCCTCTGCATCATACTTGGCAAAGCGACCGTAAATGGGATCTCCCCGTTCCTTCCTCCACTTGCCTCGAAAATTCATCGAGTCACTCTGGTGCTCCATTGCGAAGTCGACGTCGACTCCGCATTCCTTGAAGGCATCCGTCATGTCGACCTGGAGAGTGCGCTCCTCGAAATTCCCCAGCTTGATCTGGAACTCATAGGACTCGTCATCCCCCGGCTCCGGCCCCTCTCCCGATCGATGAAGATTGAAGTCGAATACGCAGGCCTGAGCGCCTCCCCATCCCGCATTAGCGAGGCCAAAAGTGATTTCAGAACCATCCGGCCATGGAATGATATAGGGGGCAAGATCAGGGACGCTCTCGATCACTTCAACCTCCCCTCGCTCAATCACGATCTGGCGAGAATGACGATTCTCAAAAGCCATCTCCATAAAGAGTGCACCGATTTCGGGAGTGTAAGGATCAACCAGTCCTCCACCTTGGTAGATCTCCAGGAATGCCGCACTTGGCCGGAAACCGAACTCACCGTCCTCAAAGTAGGACTCGTAGGTCAACGGCTTCATCCCTTCCCGTTCGAATTTCTCATTCTTCGACAGAGAAGTCACCAGTCCGATCTGGATCGCGTTCTCCTCTCCAGAGCGGCTGAGGGCCTCTTCCCGGCGACCCAACGAATCGGGGCTCTCCATTCCGGCGACCCACTCACTCTCGTAACTCGCGCCTTCTCCCCACTGAACTTTCCCCGCGCCATCTCGCTTCCCCCCCAGAAAACTGCCCTCGTAGACTTCCAAGCCACCGGTGACCAGGGTCCCCTCTCCCTCCATTCGACCCTTCACAAAATCCCCCTGATAGTAGTCACCATTGGCGAACCAGAACTCACCCCATCCGCCGGGGAGATTCTCCTTCCACCCCCCTTCATAGCGTTCTCCGTTACCGAATCGAATCCTTCCCTGTCCGCTTCGCTTCCCCTCCTCCATTGAGCCCGTGTAAACGGAGATCAATCCCTCGGAACCATAGTCCGGGGCCTCCATTTCCCGCCATTCGAGCGTTCCTTTTCCCGCCGCATAACCCTCTTTATCCACCTCACCTGACCAGATAAAACGGCGGGAAGCTTCGGACTGCGAATCCCACACCTTGACGGGAATTTCGATGCTTTCCTCTGTCGTGGGATCCCAGTTTGAGATGACGGACTCTCTCCAAGTCCCTTTCGCCTCATCTGCAATCAGGGGACTATTGATAAGAGCAAGCAGGCTCAGAATTCTTGTGGTAACGCGGAGTGCAGTAGCATTTTGTTTCATGGCATATTGGTAGGTTCTTCAGTTGATCGTTCGTCTTTCACTTTCTCGAAAATTTTCAAGCGCTCCTCCCACCAGGATCGGGAACACGGCAGAAAATAAAGGGATCCATCCGCTGACGCTGAAACCACGATATTCTCTTCACCCGGCATCCAACAGAGGTTGGCAATGGATTGGCGATGCGCAGGATAGGAAAAGAGAGGTTCGAGAGCCGTCCTCTGCCAGACCCATACCGTCCCGTCGTCCCCAGCCGATGCGAGCAAGTCTCCCGTGGGACTAAAAGCCACGGATTCCACATCACCGTCGTGTCCTTCGAAGACCTTTACCTGACGACCTGACTCGACTTCCCAGAGAATGACACGTCCATCATTCGCGGCGGACGCGATGAGTTCACCATCCGGGCTGAAATCGATGGCACAAACCGCCACCCTTTTCCCTGGCCCATGCCCTTCCCACGTCTTGAGATGTTTACCGCTGGCAGCGTCCCACCACCAGATCCTGCCATCGGTGGCACCGGTCGCCACGACCGAACCGTCCGGCGAGACGGCCAATCCTTGCACGTAATCCTCGTGCCCTTCCCAGGATGCCAGTCTCTCCCCGGATTTTGCCCAAAGACCAATCGTGCGATCCCAGCTACTGGACACAAACGTCTCACCATCAGGCGACCAACGCAGTTTCCAAACAGTATCCTCATGCTTTCCGGCCTCGCGGACCGGGCGCCCCTCGGGCCAGGTCGAAAGTTGAACCTCGCCGCGAACACCGCCCATGGCGAGCAAGGGCAACGAGGGATGCCAGGCGAGGCTTTGCACCGGCGCCCTCCCGAGAGAAAGCGGCGGACCGACGAGTTTCAGCGAGTCGAGAGACCAGACGGAAACGATCCCGTCGTCGCCTCCACCCGCCACCCACTTTCCATTGGGAGACAAGGACACCCCCCGGAAACCGGGGCCCTCGACCGCCGGGAGTCGCAGGAATGCCAGATCATCAGGAGCAAGTGCCCACAGGCGCACCGTGCCGTCATCCGATCCGGTGGCAATTCGGTTTCCGTCCGGCGACCAGGAAAGCGAGAGTGCCGTCTCACGGTGAGCCGGGATTCGAAACGAAGGCTCCCGCCGGGTAAAGTCGACTACTCCAAAATTGTCGACCCGCTTTTCCAGCTGCCAGATCAGCAATTCTCCCGCAGCGGTCGTAGCAGCGAGCCGGGGCGCTTTCGGATGCCAATCGAGAGCGGTAATGGATTCCCCGTACGGCAGAATTCCGATTCGTTCACCGCCGACAAGACTGAACAGTTCCACTCCCCTATCGGTCGTGCCTGCGGCCAGCAATCCGTGACCGGAATGGATGGCCAGCGAAACAATACGGGAACCATTGGAAGGTTGGCTCCAGGTCTCGTCTCCCTGGCGAAACCTGATCTCCGCTTTCTCCCCCGCTCCTCCCTCAACGGCCAGAGCCATCCCCTCATCTTCACTGACCGCGACGGCCGTGACCCGATGGGACAGTGCTTCTTCCATTTGCTCACCGGGCTGTTTCAGATCCCCGATGTAGTGGATCCTGTCAGCCGCACGCTCGGATACCACGCTACCCCCGTCAGCCGAAATCTCTCCATGACCAATACTATCCGGTGCCAGCCTTTCGAAATGCGACCCGAACGAATCACCATCCTTATGCAGACCAACCAATCCATCTTCATACAACGAAGCGAGGGCACTTTCATCGAGCCAGCGTATATCCTTCGCGGCAGAACCGAGTCCCCCCGGTTCATTGGGCAGGATCGCCTCACGCCAATCCTCCGAAGCGGTATCCCGGACATAGATCGTCCCTCCTCGAGTTCCCGCGGCGAGCTCTTCACCGTTTGGTTTCCAGGCTATCGAGATCACACCCACCGACAGATCTCGTTCCCGGAGATCAAATCGCGACTCCTCGGGAATCGTTGTCATCGAAACGAGATGACGGGAAATGGAACCGAGCGCTCTTATGGTGGCTGATCGCGTTCCAAAAGATCCGAGACTTTCGCGGGGATCTAATGCCGCCAAATACAAGGCCCCGACCGGATCCCCTTTCTCAAGGAAACCATGGATCCGGTTCGAGAAAACTTCGGATCCAAGACGCTGAATTGCGAGGGACTTCTCGCTCTCCAACTGGCGCTCCTGCGCAGCCTGGCGACTGGCATACCAGAGAAAGCAGACGACCCCGGCTACCATCGCAACGAGGACCGCTCTCAACACCACCTTCTTTCGACGGTGCCGCTGCCGCGACAGTTGAATGAATTCCCTCAGGCTCGACCCATCTTCAAGAAGGTGCGGAAACTGCGACAAAAGATTGAGGGCGGAATCCAGCATCAGCCCTCCGGGCAACAGCAAAGAATCGGGCCGCCCCGTCTCTTCCCATCTCCCGCAGGCTCGTAGCGCCTCCGCTCGATCGAGAAGCCCCTTTCGATTCGACTCGATCCAGGCCTCGAGTTGAGGCCAGGCAGAGATCAGGGCTTCATGCGCCAGCGAGACTGTCGCATCCTCTCCATCCCCGGAGGCATTCAGGAGGCGCGCTTCGCTCCCGCTCAATCGCTCCACCAGCGATGCAATCGATCCAGTCCCGGTCAGTTGGCTCTTGGACACGCGCTGCCGGACTACTTGCCCGGTATCAGTTTCGATGGTCACCAGATCCCGAAACAAGATCGGCAACTGCGCCACCTCCTCCGGCTGAAGACTCTCCACGATGCGCGCCGTTCGCTTTTGCAGGCACCCGCGAATCGCTCCCATTTGACGATAAGCATCAAAGGTGATTCCCCCTTCCCCATCTCTTCGCTGGTAAAGTTCCTGGAGAGCGTCCTGGAGAAGCGGGAGCCCCAGCGATTCACCCCGGGTAGCATCCTCTAGAATCACGTCAGCCAGGGAGCGGCCGGTCTCGGGATCCACTTCGAAATGAAGACCGGCCATATGAGCGGGCTGCTCGATGATGCAGCGCAGATCTCCCAGACTGGGAGATACCAGGTCGAATCCTCCGTCCCGCCCTTTGAGCAGACGAAACCGGTCTTCCAACTGCGCGGCGGCATAAAAATCACTTCTCAGGGTCGCGAGAATCCAGACCCTTCCGGTTCGCGCCAGCGTCAGCAGTTCATCGAAAAAGCGATCCCGCTCCCCGGTGGATACAGCCGCAGAGAACAATTCCTCAAACTGATCCACAATCAGCAACAGGCGCACCTCGCCACCGGTTTCCTTGCCGGCCAGATCGAGTCCGGCTTCGGCCAACTTTGCCGGGGAATCCATCAAGTGCTTCGCAATGACAGCGGCGTCCGCCGTGTTCAATTCGGGAAAACCATGCAACTCCTCCTTGAAGGATTGGGCCAATCCCCGCAAGAGCCCCTCATCCGAAACCGTCGGAATAAAGGTAGCGACCCGCCACTGACGGACAGTGGGATCGCGGTTTCGGTTGCAGAGCTTGGCGGCGAGACCAGCCCGTGCCAGTGAGCTTTTTCCGCTGCCACTCGACCCGAGAATGACCACGAAGGGCAGGCGCCCGGATTCCCCGGCTTGTTCACTCTGCTCTCCGTGGGAATCGAGAAACTGGCGATGACGTTCCCGAAAGAGATTTTCCAACTCAAGAATCTGCTGATCACGGCCACAGAAAATCTCCGAATGTTCGATATCAAAGGCACTCAATCCCCGGTAGGGATCACTGCTCCAACGACTCGCCACCACCTGATCACCGAGCAATCGCTCAATGATCGCCCGAAGATGCACTTCCAGTTGATTGGCAAAAGTTACCGGCTCCGGGTAACTGTGGTAGGCGCGCAGGTTTCGACCTTCCTCATCGTTGAATTCGATCTGGATAAACTGATCGAGAGCCTTTTTTTGATTCAGTAACACCTCCATCTCATTCGAGGGCCGGCTAACCACCCGTTGGCGAAATCCATCATCATCGTTCCGTACGTAGGCCAGAACCTCGGGTCGCCTGGGATCATCCTGACTGAGGTTCCGCGCCTCCAGCATCAGATAAAACTCCGCCTGGGTGCCCGATTTCCATCGCGTGCCATCGTCTCTCTTCAACTTCCCGCCGACCTCGGAACCGATTCTTGACCACAGAATAAAGACCGCGACATCAATGCCACCTCCCTCCTCCAGCAAACGATTGATACCTTCCTGAAACGAAGCGTCAGCACCGATCCCGAGATGCTCCCAGAGGATCACCTCAAGTTCCACTTGAGGACCAAAGCGCGCATCGAGTTCTTTGATGACCCGCTCAGCCTGCTCGCGCTCTTCGTTCACATCCCCGGGGGAAGAAATGAAAATGCGAAATGTTGTCAGTGATTTTTTCACGTTAGTGCTGTCTGAAAAATCAGAATGGGCAGCACTACAACTGAAGCCCACCTTTCCGAAGTGTGCCGCGCATCTACTGTCCTGTATTGTGCAATAGTTACCTTGTCGCTACTGCCGGAAATTTGCATTTCCAACCCCTGTGCTTTGACGCTTCGCTCCTGCCCTGCGGTTTGAACGCTTCGCTTGCCCCGTCGGGGCACCTGTCTCGCTTCGCCCGGCTGGCTGTCTCCCCCGCGTCCACGGTGTCGGCCGTCACCGCGCATCGCCCCGGGATTGGAGACGGGGAAGGAAGGAAGCAGGTTCATCTGAAAAGATTTCATCGTGGATTACTGCTTTTGTCAAACCGCCAAAGATTTCCCGAAACCGGTCGAGCGTGGCCGAATTAGTCACTGGGCGGTAATGGGTGGGTGGCGAATGGTAAATTTGTGACCGGCAGTCAGGGAGCGACTGCGCTCTTCGCTGAAACGTTATCGATGTAGATTGGTCCTTCGAACCATAGTGCTTCAATGCCAACTTCGAACACTCCGGCTTCTGGATCCTCAAACGTTGTGGATACAGTTTGCCATTGCCCGGACGGCGGAAGCGTGTCTCCTGCGAGAGCGGAATTACCATCGCTGTCCATGAGGCGTGTCCGGACAAGCACCACGGGGGACTCCTGCCCCTCTATCGACATGATGACGGTTTGGCTTGGAATGAAGACGTCATAGGTCACATGAATATCACTGCCTCCGCCGATCGAGGGGAGTGGGAGAAAGAATCCTAAATCAGCATCTCCAAATAATCTCCAAACAGCGTTAGCAGGGTTAGTCGGGTCTAAATCGAACGAGCCGTCGCCGTTAATGTCGATGTTGGCAGATTCAAAATCCTCGAAGCGGAGTTCTTCAGGTATCCTTGTCACAACAGGAGATTCTTCCGGCGGGGCAACTGCTGGCGTATCGCTTCCCGATTGAATGGTGGTCTGGGTCGTTGTTTTTCCGGCTCGCAGGAGAAACCAACCACCGGCACCCAGGGCAGCAATTCCCAGAATGAAGACAGAGACGACAATCAAGACAACAATGATCAAGTTACTACTCTGTTTCTTCGGAAGAACAGAAGCCGCTTCAACTGAAGTTTTCGCGGAAGATCGAGCTAGCACTCCGCATTGATCGCAGAAGGCGGCCCCCGGATTGAGGCTGGAGCCACACTCGGCACAAAATTTATGATCTGTCATAATGGAGCAATGTTAGGGATCTATGATTTTCACGAGCAGGGAGTCGGAGGTGACTTGAACTTCGACCAGCGGGGTTCCCTGAAGAATGGCCCTCGCCCAGATTTCGCGATCCTGTTGAACAGGAACCACTGCCAGTTTTTTCATTCGGTTACGGCCTTTCATGTCTCCGAAGTAACGGTCATCTCCATCATCAAGATCGCCGTTGCCGTCGTGATAGTTTGACCGGTCTTGCCGCAGCACTTCAATAACGTCTTTCAACGGGGTCCCTTTGGAGTTGAAGTGATCACCTCTACCCAGCCTCGCACGGTAGGCATTTTTGTTCTGTGGCATGGCTCCCGGCCCCTCGTTGGTCGGGTCGCCGCCGTCATTGGACAGATCAGCCAGAGGTTCGATCCATTGAGCGATGACAAACCCTTTACTGTTGAAGGTGGCCAGTGCTGTCCCCCCTTTTACACTTTCTCCACCGTCATAGGACATAAGGCGGACTTGCACCCGGCCGTCTATGGCTTCTGATTCGAAAGCGTGGATCCATGTTCCCGCCCACTCGTCGGTGTTGGACCACGGAAAATTATCGGAGCCTCGAAGAGTTTCAAGAAGCACGCCCTGATCTGCGATGAGTAGACGTCCTGCCTTCCATCGAAAGATCTGAAACAGAGTCGGCGATACATCGCTCGCGGGTTCATTCGAGATGATTTCAACATGACCATCGCCATCGATATCTGCCGCGAATTGGGGGAAACTGCTCCCGTGATGCCAACTACCGAAGACAAACGGGTTGTTGAAGTCCATCGATTCCGGCCCCTCCCAAAGAAGAGCGTTGTCGTCGTCCCGGATCTGAATCTGGTAGAAAGTGCCGTCTTCTTCGTTCCCGGCAAACTTGATGCAGGTGATGCGTTCGCTTTTTCCATCCCCGTCAATGTCTACCGATAGATCTTCGGGTTCCTCAGCACTGACCTGAGTCCATTGTATTCCCAACCCCAGGAATACCACCATCGCCAATTGAACCGAATTGATTCTCATTCAATCAATATAGTGTGGAGACAGTCGCAAAGGCTTCGCATCTCTTGCTGGATTCTGCGCATTGGTTTACAGGACCAAGTGCATGAACTGGACTGACGCTAGACCGTTTGCCCAATCGCGTCAGTCTAAGCGAGCGATAGAGGGGATACAGGAATTGCGTTTCGAGCACGAACAGCATGAATGATGAATCCGGGAACCGGCTTCACTACCCCGCCAAAAACGGTTCGAACGGTCTCGACCGGTGCAGCACGAGCCACTCTGCATTCTCGTCGAGTGCTTCCTTACCGATATCGACAAGCGTCTCTTGAATCTCCCGCAGCGGATCTGCCCGGTTCAGTTCGTCGGGATGCGGTTCCCTGGTTTCCCAAGTTGCCATCTGCTCCTTCAGAGGGGCGGCAGCATTTCGGAACAGGTCGTGCATGGCACTGTATTGACGGGAGTGTTCGGCGAGGAGGCGCTTTTCCGCCCAGGCGATCGAGATCGCCCCGAGGACAAAACTCGAACCCGTGAGAATGACCCAGAGAGCTTTCGTTTTCGGGGTCCACTCAGCCAATCCGGGAACAAATGCGACCAGGGCGAGGAGGACGGCGCTGACAAGTAGGGCGAAACCGGCGAAATCAGCTTTCAACAGATAATCGAGAATGTTCTCACGAGGCTCATTCACTTTCTCTCCTGTTTCACCGGCAGGGGCATACATCCTTTCCCGAAGGATGATGCTACCAACCCAGACAGCAAACACGACAAACAGCACAGCAGCAATAGAGCCGAAGAAGAGGAGTGAATGGTGGGGGTGCGCGAGCTTCCACCAGAGAAACAAGGGCAGCTGCCCTACCCCGGCCCAGGTCATGCCCCAGCCGAAGAGGTGATGCCGATGAAGGCATTGGTGATACTCATTCCCCTTCCAGGCGAAATAGTCCCGCTGGACACCAATCCAGTTCCGGATCACCGCACCGATGATCAACTTTTGATCGGCCGACGGGAGTAGACGAAAGGAGTCCTGCCAGCGAAAGTAAGGAAAGCTCAGCGAACTGATCGCATTGCGAATCCAGTCCAGCTCCCCATTCTGTCGATGCATGTAGCGCTCGGCCACTGAAGTTCGATTGCCGGATACCGACCAGTAGAACTGGATCCGCAGACCTTCGGCCAACGCGCGGGCATCAAAACGTAGCCGCTCCCGCCGGGAACCTTGATAGCCGCAGAAGGAAATGATCGTCGCCGCGATGAAAGTGATCGTGAGGATCAAAAAGGCGATCGCGAACTTCTTTTCAACACTCTTCAGGGCTTTGTAGTTCTCTTTCACGACCACAAACACATCCCCGTCAGCCGTTTTACCGATCGTGCCCGGCTTTAAAGTTGGTTCGTGCTCAGCAGCGTGTTCAGACGAAGCTTCATGAGAGTGCGACGGTTTGTCGGCGAAGAACCAATGGGAAAAACAGTGGAAGCACAATGCTGCGAGGAAGGTGAAAATCGCCATGCGAAACATCATTCTTTTCCTCTGGCCGTCAATCTCACTGGCGAGAGAAGAGCTTCGCTGTTGTTCCGCTGCGATCGGCTCGAGCCGATCTAGAAAATCCTTTCCCTCGTTGGATAATGCTTCGGCTTGATTTACCTCCATATCGCCGAAAAGAAGCGTCGCGGCAGCACTGGTTGCCTCGCCGTTCTTTCCAGCCCGTTCGGCAGCCTGTCCATTGACCGCTTCCTCGTACCGAATCAGAAGATCAGCCGTTCGGGCCAAAGTCTCCGCGCCGATTCGACCGCATTCCGCGTCCATCTCCCCGTCTACATTGAGATGGCAGGCCTCGAGCCAAAGAGGCGGCAGAAAGCTCGCGGGCTGACTGCGCCATGATTCATCGTTGAGGGCCTGTTGACGCTCCGAGCGGCCCTCCGGAAGACGCTTGAGACTACGGCACGGAATGTGAATAACAGGCACCGCATCGTTCCACGGAAAATGATTGGCACCCGGAAGAATACCGGAGGTGGGACCGCGGCGGGCAATATCGACGATGGTTTGCGAGCCGGCGCTGCTCTCTTTGCCCGGTTTGTCAGGTTGGAACAGGGCAAGGAGGAGATGACAGTGGGAGACTACATACTCACCGGAAGCACGGTAGCGAAGATGGCGGCGCTCGCTGTTCTCCAGATCTTCAGCCAATATCTTCTCGCGATCATCAAGAGAAAGCTCGAGATCAGAAGCCAACAGCACGGGGAAAGAATCGACGGGCACCTCACGCCCCGACACGAGCCAAGCGAAGTCTTCAGCGGCACCTTCCGGATCAACCGCACCGGTGAAGGTGGTAGATTTGGGATACAATTCCGCCGGAAACGGCAGCGGAGCCCGGACTTCGATTCCTTCCTCCAAAGCAATTCGGGCGGCGATCGTGTCGACTCCCGGTGCCAGGGAAGTAAGCAGGACGACGCGCTGGTGGCGAAGACCAAGCCCGGGGAATGGGCAGCGTTCTCGTTGCGCCGATTTGCGAATCTCAAGTGGTTCGAGTTTCGGAAACCAATCAGGGACGATCCCCTCGTCACCCGCGGGATCCCTTCGTAGCCATTGGAAAAAGAGGCGGAGACGATCTCCGATCTCCTTAAGATCCTCCAGCGGAATATCCATGTGGCCGGTGACTCCGATAACAAAAGCGGGCGATTGAGAAGACGTCGGCATAGAACAGGCAAGGTTGAGAGAGGGATCAAACGTTCAACTCGAGTTCTTCTGCCGGGATAGAGCTAGTCATCAAAAGGAGGATGATCGCTACCGCGATGCGTTGCAAGAGTTTCATAAGAGCAGCTTACCTACCGCAGCTACATGGGACAATCTTGAAAGAGGATGCGCGATGATCGGACCTCTCCGCAACGCGAAGACGTCGATTGAGCGAGCTTCGTTCGTGTGAAACGGTCGGAATGCACTTCCTTTCCCGCCTCTTCATTTCAGCCGCTGTTTTTGCATCCACGGCTCAAAGTGAAGATTGGCCTACGTTCCGGCATGATGCTGAAAGGAGTGGCTACACGACGGAGTCTTTGGCTGAAAAGCTGACACTTCGCTGGACGCATCAAACGGCTGACCCGGCCCGGCCCGCATGGCCACGTTCTGACCGGATGACGTTTGATCGGGCCGCTGAACCGATTGTGGCTGACGGGCTCCTCTTTTTCGGCAGTAGTGTCGATTGTTCGATTCACGCGCTCGACTCGAAAACGGGAGAACTGCGCTGGACCTTCCCTACGCGGGCTCCGGTTCGATTTGCGCCCGCGTTCCTCAATGGTCGAGTTTTTGCCACGAGCGACGACGGCTATCTTTATTGCTTAAATGCCAGAGACGGGTCTCTAATTTGGAGGAAACGCGGAGGTCCCGGGGACGAAATGATTCTCGGGAACGGTCGAATGATATCGCGTTGGCCGGCACGCGGAGCGGCGGTGATTCGAGACGGAGTCGTCTATTTCGCCGCAGGCATCTGGCCATCCGATGGTGTCAGCCTTTACGCGATTGATCCCGAAACCGGCAAAGTTTTGTGGGTCAATGACACGGCTGGCTCGATCTACATGGGCCAGCCACACGGGGGCGCCTTTGCGAAAAGCGGAGTCGCTGCCCAGGGTTATTTGACCGCATCAAAAAATCAGATTTTCATGGCGACGGGTCGAGGGGTTCCGGCGTCGTTTGACCGATCAACGGGTGAGTTCCAATACTTTTCTCTCCAGGAGAACACGAAACGAGGTGGAGCAGATGTGATGCTTTCGGATCAATTTTTTGTGAATCACGGCTACGCTTTTTTCCAGGAAACCGGTGCTCTGCTCGGGCCTGTTGGTGCGGGGCCGATTATTGATACCGGAAAATCTTTGGTGGGCGTGTTCGAAAAGGCACTGCTCGGTCAGCGGTGGGTCGACAATGAAGAGGTCGATCGAAAAGGCAAGGCCATTCAGAGTCGAGGATTAGAGGAAGAGTTTTCAGTTCCGTTCGAAGGGACCGCGATTAGTTCGATCGGTGCCGGCGATCAAATTGTGATCGGCATGGAAGACGCCGTTGTAATTCAGGGAACGACAGCGGATGCAGAAGCTGTTCGGTTCGATGTTTTGGGAAGTGTCTACGGACTTGCCGCTGCAGACGGGCAGCTCTTTGTCAGCACTGACCGGGGGACTATTTACTGCTTCGGAGAAGGTGAACCCGACGGATTGGAATCAACAACTTCAGCCGATCCTGACTCTTACCAAAAAGATTTAGCGTTTGTCAGGGCCGCTGAGGAGATTGTTAAGAAATCAAATATCACATCCGGCTACGCCCTCGACACCGGCTGCGGTGACGGTCGCCTCGCGATTGAATTGGCCAGACAAACCGACCTGTTCATTTACGGAGTCGATGCTGACCCGGTGAAGATTGAGCGTGCCCGCGCGAATGCGAACGCTGCCGGAGTCTATGGATCGCGCGTGATGTTTTTCCATTCGGATCCTGCCGACACAAAATTACCCGACTACTTTGCCAATCTCGTGGTCTCTTCCGCATCCGTTTCGAACAACGCGT
>Ga0222633_1001455_pt1 | contig 12508 bp, 11 predicted proteins | sample AntAcemetageno48_FD_179816 | JGI IMG/M metagenome (GOLD analysis project Ga0222633, IMG submission 179816) | Saline water microbial communities from Ace Lake, Antarctica - #48 | ecosystem: Environmental > Aquatic > Non-marine Saline and Alkaline > Saline | place: Antarctica: Ace Lake | collected... | reverse complement strand
GTAGTAGCCTCGCATAGTTCCGTTCGGGCGGCGGTGGTAGATTTCATCCGAGGTTCCGCCGTAGTCGACGGTCAGCATTGCGCCGTCGTGCCAGTTTTCGGTCGCTTCGGATAGCCATTTTTTCACAGAAGGCTGGATTTCGATTCGGTTCCCGACTTGTTTGTCCTTTAGCCCGATTGCCGAAAAATCGGATAGGGGGAAATCGTCGGGAAGAGGGCGGAATCGTTCACCCAGTCCTAACTCCTCGCTGTAGCGGACGAAGACTTCATCCCATCGCGAGTCGTTTCCATTCCACCGCAGCCACTTGGCAGGGAAGGCATCGATCAACTCGTTGGAAATGATCATGGCCTTTCCGTTGCAACTCCGGAGCGCGTTTTGAATATTTCCGTGCCAACTGACCCGGAAGCGGTCCAGCTTTTCCCGCTGCTGCTCCCGCATCAGGTGGGAGATGTCGACGATGTGGTACCGGAACTTGCGACGCTCCCGCCAACTGAGCGATTTGATGATGCCCTCGGCGAGAGCACCGTTGCCGGCGCCGACCTCGATAATATCGAATGGTTTTTCCCAGTCACGATCAGCGATTTCTTTGCGCAGCCAACCGGCGATGGCATGGCTGAGCGCGCCTGTCAGGGTTGCGGAGGTTGCAAAATCGGCCCGTGTCCCGCCCACGTCTTTGATCCCTTCGGTGTAGTAGCCGAAGACCGGTTCGTAAAGTGCGAGGTCCATGAAATCCTCGAACGACATTTCGCCTCCTGATTTTTCAAAGGTATGGTGGAGAAAAGTGCGAATGTCAGGCATGTTGCCGGCGTATAAACAGGGTTAGGTCGACCACCTGATAGGGTTAGGTTGATCTCCTCCGGTGGTTCCCGTCACTACGGGTGGAGGTAGGCGTATCTTAGAGTTCCAATAAAGTAAATGCTTCGATTGTTTCAAATTTCTGCACTGGGTGCTGCGGCGCTGTGTTTCACTGGTTGTGGTCCCGACGATAAAGCCACTGATACGGAGATGGAGGAGGACTATTCGCCTTATCATTCGATGCCGGATGCGACCTTTGTAGGCGCGGAGAATTGCAAGACGTGTCACGAGGCAGAATACGCAGACTGGCTCCTGAGTGATCACCACAAGGCGATGAATCCGGCGACGGATGAGTTCGTCCTCGGTAATTTCGACGACGTTGAGTTCGAGCATTTCGGCCAGGTCTTTCGCTTCTTCAAAAAGGGCGACGAGTATTGGGTCAACGCGCTCGACGAGGAAGGCGAACGCAAGGACATGAAGATCGACTACACGTTCGGTCACTATCCGCTCCAGCAATACCTGATTCCGTTTCCCGGCGGTCGCTATCAGGCTCTGCAGGTCTGCTGGGATTCGCGACCGGAGTCCGAGGGTGGTCAGCGATGGTATCACCTTTATCCCGACGAGCCGGTTCCACCGGAGGATGTGCTCCACTGGACGCGTCGCTATTTTAATTGGAACTACATGTGCGCTGACTGTCACTCGACGGATTTGAAGAGGAATTTCGATGCCGAATCGCTGACCTATGACACGACCTGGTCTGAGATGAATGTGAGTTGCGAGGCCTGCCACGGCCCCGGTTCGAAGCACGTCTTGTGGGCCGAAGAGGAGATGGCTGTAGTGAAGAAGGAATTCGCCGAGCTGACGGAATACATCGAGGGCAAGGGCCTCGTCGTGAAGTTGAAGGAGCCTGAAGAGGGTGCCTGGGTTATTGATCCGACGACGAATATGCCAAAGCGCACCGTGCCGCTCGCGTCGAACGTGCAGGTCGAGTCCTGCGCCCGTTGCCATGCGCATCGCTCGTTGATGGAGGCTGATTTTCACGCCGGCGCGAGCTTCCACGATAGTCATGTGCCGTCGGTCATTTCAGATCGTCTCTACCATCACGACGGGCAGATCGATGAGGAGGTTTACGTCTACGGATCGTACGTTCAGAGTAAAATGTATCACGCCGGAGTTCGCTGCACGGATTGTCACAATCCGCACTCGATGAAGCTCAAAGCGCCGGGCAATGCGCTCTGTCTCCAGTGTCATCAGGCCGATCCCTACAACACCCCGGCGCACCATTTTCACGAAGTTGGCAGTACGGGAGCGAGCTGTATCGAGTGCCACATGCCAACGAAAAATTTCATGGTCGTCGACCCGAGGCGTGATCACAGCTTACGGGTTCCGCGTCCGGATTTGGCAGCCGAACTCGGCACACCCGATGCCTGCACGACGTGCCACACCGATCAGACCCAGGAATGGGCGGCAGACGCTTTCAAGGAATGGTGGGGCGCTGGTCCGCGCAACGCGCATTACGGGGAGATTCTGTCCGAGGCTCGTAAAGGTGCTCCAGGTTCTTTAGATCGGCTCATTGCGCTGGCGAATGATCCTGACCGTCCCGGAATCGTCCGGGCAGCGGCATTGGAAACGCTCGGTCAGCAAGCACCCAGTGAGGCCGCGATTCGAGTCATCTCGGCGCGGGTGAGTGATAGTGATGCCGGCGTTCGAGTCGAGGCTCTTTCAACGTTGCTGAGCTACCCGGCAGAGCAGCGGTTGGCAATTGCTGCGCCGTTGCTCGACGATCCTGTTCGCGCCGTTCGGACGGAGGCAGCCCGCGTATTGGCGGTGGCGAGTGGAAGTATGACCCCGGAGCAAAAAGCGAGCTTTGACAAGGCTGCTGCAGAATATTTAGCCAAACAAGACGCGGTCTCCGAACGGGCCGGTGGTCACATGGGTAAAGCGCTCTTCTTTGCCGACCTGGGAGACTTCGTCGCGGCAGAGGCATCTTACCGGTTGGCGAAGAAAGTGGAACCTGAGTTCATTCCAACGCGGATTAATCTTGCAGAGATGCTTAATAGTCAGAACCGGCCAGCCGAGGCCGAGCAGGAGTTTCGCGAAGCAATCGGTGCTGCGATGGTGGATGAGCATGTTGGGCTTGCACGTGACGCCTTAGCTCGGTTTTTGATACGGATGAAACGCTACGACGAAGGCGTGGAGGAGTTGAAGCTTGCCACCGAGCTGATGCCCAATCATGCGCAAACGCAGTATTTCTACGGAGTCGCGCTCAATTCTCTCGGACGCTTTGATGAAGCGGTTCCGTATCTGGAAAAAGCGGTGGCCCTCGATCCCTACAACCTCGAATACCTCACCGGGCTCGCGGCTATTTTCCGCGACGCGGGCAAGACTGAGCGGGCGCTCAAATACGCTGAAGACGCTCTGATGCTGCAGCCGCAGAATCCGCAGCTGCAGCAACTGGTGCAAAGTTTGGGCGGCTAAATCTCCACCATCGCCGGAATCGCACCTTCGAGGATCGCGAACAACTCGTCTGCGGCGTTTTCTCCGACTTCGATGACTTCTTCGTGATACAGCGGACGGGAAGACAGTCCGGCACCGTAGTTTGTGAGGCAGGACAAGGCGACGACACGCATCCCCAAAGCCCGCGCCTGGATGGCCTCAGGAACGGTCGACATCCCGACCGCATCGGCACCTATAGTCCGGAGCATTCGAACCTCTGCAGGGGTTTCGTATTCGGGGCCATTGACCCACGCGTAGACGCCTTCCAGAAGCGGTTTTACTTTTCCCTCAAGCGCTTCGGTTTTCAGCAAGTCCCGCAGCTTGCGCGAATAGACTGCCGATTGATCGATGAATTGAGCAGAGCCGGTCAGAGGTGACTGCCGGGCGAGATTGAGATGATCCGAGATCAGCATCCAGCGACCCGGTTGGAAATTGGCGTTCACGATACCGGCGGCGTTCGTGAGAATCACGGTTCTCGCTCCGAGCTGATGCAACAGTCGGATCGGTGCAGCGACTTCCCCGGCCGACCATCCTTCGTAGAGATGAACCCTACCTTGCGCAATGGCTACATCCACTCCGGACAATGATCCGATGTGGAGTTTGCCTGCATGTCCGGTCACATTGCTGACAGGAAATTCGTCGATGTCGGCGTAGTCGAAGCTCTTTGTCTCTGATAGCGAATCGACGAATCCGCCGAGCCCCGACCCGAGGACAATGCCGATTTTCGGCGATGCTGAAGCGAGGCCTTCTGGTAGTTTGAATTCCGCTTTCGCCATGGCCAATGATCAGCCTTTTCCGACTGCCGCGCAAATCTCAAGATAGAGCCGTTTCAATTCAGGCGTTTCGACTTGTTTCTCTTTCGCCCGCCGCAGCGGCTCTCCCCAGATTGGCTCGACTTCGACCGCGTTACCTGCGAGGAAATCGATCAAGCTGGAAGGCTGATAGGAACCCATCTCGCGAGTGCAGTTGATGTTTGCCTCGGCGAACTCTGGATCGATTGTGTGGCCATATGCTGCGGCCGCCGCGATGATTTCGAGCATCAGGGCACGGGTGCGGTTCTCCAGTTCCGGCGAGGCAAGAATCTGCTGCGTATCAATTCCCCCGGCAGCGATGGAGAGCCCGTTGAACGGCACATTCCAAATCAACTTTCTCCATCGGGTCAGTCCAAGATCGGGCAGGGTATGGCAGTCGATACCCGCCTTTTGAAACATCGCCCCGACCTCTTCAATCGGGCCGCTGTCGTCGACCGCGCCCATTTCGACCAGTCCATGTGCCAAATGCCGGATTGTTCCCGGTTCGCCGCGATTGATGCAGACAAAACAGAGTCCGCCCAGAATCGGATGTCCCGGAAAATGCGACGCGAGAAACTCCTCGTTTCCGAGCCCGTTCTGCAAAGTAAGCAGGACCGTGTCCTTCTTGAGCAGTGGCGGTAGTAAATGCAGGAGCAAGTCGTTGGCCGTCGCCTTGAGCGCGATCACGACGAGGTCGACCGGTCCGATTTGAACCGTGGTTTCAAATGCCTGCACGTCCTCCAGCGTGAAATCACCGTCCACGCTTTCGATACGGAGGCCGCTCTTACGAACTGCGTTCAGATCGCGTCGCATCAGAAATGACACGTCGTAGTGACGCGCCAGCCGTGCGCCGTAGTAGCATCCGACTGCGCCCGATCCTACGACTGCAATTTTTCTGATCGTGTTTTCCACACGGGTCGATACGACGGGCGCTTGCACCGCGCAACCGCAAGCTCTTGAGTGAAGAATTATGTCTTCTGCTTCAACCCTTCTTACCGCGACGGATGATCTCCTTGCCAGCCTCGACGGCCTCATCTTTTCTCTACCTGTTACTCACGTCTATAATCCTCTCGAATATGCGCGGCAACCGCACGAGCGCTATGTGACACGTTTTGGAGAGGGGCCGAAGCGCGTCCTCATGATGGGGATGAATCCCGGGCCCTGGGGGATGTCGCAGACGGGGGTGCCTTTCGGAGAAATTCCCGCAGTCCGCGACTGGATGGGGATTTCTGAAGCGGTTCAAAAGCCAAACAACGAGCACCCCAAGCGCCCGGTAGAAGGATTCGACTGTGCCAAGTCCGAAGTGAGTGGGCGCCGACTTTGGGGCTTGTTCTCTGAGCGGTTCCCCCAGGCGGATGACTTCTTCGCAGATCACTACGTCGTCAATTACTGCCCGCTCGTGTGGATGGAGGAAAGCGGTCGCAACCGAACACCTGACAAACTGCCTGCAGCTGAATTGCAATCTGTCTCCGAGGCATGTGATCGCTACGTCGCTGCGCATTTGGAGACCCTGGAACCGGAGTTCGTAATCGGCGTTGGAGCCTTCGCAGAAAACTGCCTGAAACGGATTGTCGAGTCTGCGGGTATCGAAGCCACCATCGGACGAATCCTGCACCCCAGCCCAGCCAGTCCCGCAGCGAATCGTGATTGGGCCGGGACGGCGACGAAACAACTGATCGCGATGGGAGTTTGGGATCGATAGAGCGACCCTGAGCGCTTCCGTCTGGGCAAATTTAAATACTCAAGGAGGCCAGCGGCAGTTGTGGCAACCAACTCATCATCAAGTTGCCGGAGGAGTTGATCAGTTTGGTGAAGAAAGGAGAGCGAAATGTGCCTCGATCAGGTCCGTGGATCTGTGTGAGGTTTCTAACCAACAAAATGAATTCTGACACTTTGAAAAAACAACGCGAAAAGACATTTTTCGAATTGTTCGAAAAAATGTCGAGACTCGATCTTACGATTTTGAAGCACGACAACAAACCCGATTTCGTTATTTCGCATCAGATGAAAACGGTGGGTCTCGAAGTCACAGATGGCGGAAGCGAAGAGTTTAACCGTGCCTTCGTGAACGGATTTGCGGGAAAGTCGACTGGAATGTCAGTCCACAATCTCTCTGACGGCAGGAAGGCGACCCGACGGAGTAATGAAGAGCTTGAACGGCAAGTTGCTGAAACGAAGTTTGTGGAATCTGAGCCAGAAGTCATTAGATGGGCCTCCGGAATGCGAGATGGAATCGCCACGAAAATTCAGCTGATCGAGCGGGGGGGATTGAAACTTTTCCACATAACTGGCTGCTCGTGTTCAACGCACAGGATGAAGGTGACGACTTAGCCTTGGAGGCACGCCGATTGATTCTTGCAGGTGCCCCTCGGTGAAATTGCGCTTCCACCACTCACTTTCGATCGAATTTACACTCAGAGCATATCGACATTCATAAAAATAGACTCAACCGGGATTAACGCGTGGAATTCCCGCGAGATCTTACAGAGCGGGAATCACTAAAGAGTCAATACTCCCGATCCAGCAAATAATGCGCGATCTCACTCAGTCGGGCGCCCTTCTTTCCAAAAGGCTTCAGCGCCGCGAGCGCATTCTTCGTCAGCCGTGCCGCCTCTTTCCTACTTTTCTCCAATCCGAAGAGAGCGGGATAAGTCGACTTGGCAGTCGCCTCATCCTTCCCCGCGCTTTTCCCGAGTTTTTCGCTGGTCTGAGTGACGTCGAGAATGTCGTCGATCACTTGAAATGCTAGTCCGAGCGACTGTCCATAGACCGTAAGTGCCTCCAGTTTTTTCGGCGTCGCGTTAGCAGTCATCGCGCCGAGATGGATGGACGCGGTCAGTAGAGCGGCCGTTTTGCTTTGGTGAATGTATTTGAGCTGAGTCGGACTGAGCAACACGTCACTGCCTTCGCCCTCGAGATCGAGCACTTGGCCGCCGATGAGGTGACGGCTGCCGGAGGCGACGGCGAGTTCGGAAATGTAAGCGCCGACGTCGTAGCGTTTGGTCGGCGGGGTTTGCGCGAGAATTTCGAAGGCGATCGTTAGAAGAGCGTCTCCGGCGAGGACGGCGATGCCTTCGCCATATTTCACGTGGCTGGTGGGCATGCCGCGGCGGAGATCGTCGTCGTCCATGCAAGGGAGGTCGTCGTGGATCAACGAATAGGTGTGGATGCACTCGACGGAGGAGGCGGGGGCGAGGGCGTTTTCCGCGTCTCCGTCGCAGGCTTCGGAGGCGGCGAGGCAGAGGATGGGGCGCAGGCGTTTCCCTCCGGCGAAAAGGCTGTATCGCATCGCCTCGTGGACGGTCGCGGGCCGTGTCCGTGCTTTGGGGAGAAAGCCGTCGAGCGAGCGATCGACGAGTTTCTTTCGCTCTTCGAGATAGGATTTGAACTCGGTGGCCATTGCTAAAGTAGCTCCGCGATTTGGACTGCGTTCAGTGCGGCACCTTTTCTGACCTGGTCGCCGACGACCCAGAAGGTGAGGGCGTTTTCGAGAACAAGGTCTTCGCGGATGCGACCGACGAGGCAGTCGTCTCCGTCGGTGCAATCAAGCGGGCAGGGGAACTGCGGCTCATCGGCGAAAATGTCATCGACGACGCGGACTCCGGCGGCGGCATCGATGGCGGCGCGGGCGGCTTCGACGCTGGGCTTGTCATTGAAAATGGCGGTTACGGAAACGGCATGCGAGCGATAGACCGGAACGCGGACACAGGTGACGGAGGCTTTCAGATCGGGTGCGTGGAGGATTTTTCGGCCCTCGTGGTGCATTTTCATCTCCTCTTTGGTGTAGCCGTTTTCGGTGAAAGCATCGACCTGTGGGATGACGTTGAAGGCGATCTGGCGCGGGTAGACCTGGCGCTCGGGGAGCGGCTCGCCTTTGGCGATAGCAGCGACCTGCGCTTCGAGTTCGGCGATGCCCCGGGCTCCGCTGCCGGAGACGGCCTGGTAGCTGGAGGCGATGATACTTTTTACTCCGCCGAACGCCCGGTGCAGGGGATCGAGTGCCATGAGGGTGACGATGGTGGTGCAGTTGGGATTGGCGATGATGCCGTTGTGCGCCTGCGCGTCGCCGGGGTTAACTTCGGGCACAATGAGCGGGACTCCTTCGTCGAGCCGGAAGGCTGACGAGTTATCGACCACGGTTGCGCCAGCGGCGACTGCGTGAGGTGCGAATTCCTTTGAGATGCCGCCTCCAGCGCTGAACAGCGCGACGTCGACTCCGGCAAAGGAATCGGGGGTAAGTTCTTTTACGGTGATCTCTTCACCGCGGAAAGTGAGCGTTTTTCCGGCGGAGCGGGCAGACGCGAGAAGAGTGAGTTCGCTGACGGGAAAGTCGCGCTGCTCGAGACACTTAAGGATTTCGATGCCCACGGCACCGGTTGCTCCGGCGACGGCGATGTGCTTTGGCTGTCCGCTCATGAAAAAAAATTGAAAGGAAGTCGGCGAGTTTACGTTTATACTAATTGATTGCAACCGAATGGCAGTGCCGTCCGATTTGTAATCAACAACCTCTTACAATAAACTTATGAAAAATCTGATCCTCATTGCTATCTTCGGTGCCGCCGCTCTTACGCTCGGCGCCTGCAAAAACAACTGCTGCCAGAAGGCCGCTTGTTGTGCTACTCCTGTTGCTGCTTCTTACGGCAAGTAATTGGAAGACAACTTACGAAATTTCCGAAAAGGCCGTTCCGAAAGGGGCGGCCTTTTTTCGTGGTGCGATTTATTGGGTCGAACCCATCGTATCTCCAAACCGGGCGTAGAGTTCGATTCCATCGGCAGCTTGCTTAGCTAGGTCGTCGGCGGGGACGAAGGCACCTTCGGGAAAAATGGTGATGACCATGGATCCGCCGAAGCGGAAGTAGCCCTTTTCGTCGCCGCGTTCGATTTCGGATTCCGGAGCGACGGTGTCGACGATCGTCCCGACGTTGGTGGCTCCGATTTCCAGGAAAAGATAATCGCCGACGGGGGAGTCCGTCACGACGGTGACACGGCGTTTGTTTTGCCAAATTCGGGCGAGGCTTCCGGCGAGGGCAATGGGATTGACGGAGTAAAGGGCGCCGTTGATGAGTCGCGGTGTGCTGCCTTTTCCGTCGAGGGGAAAGTGAAAGCGGTGGTAGTCGGTGGGGCAGAGCCGCGAGAGGATGGCGGTGCCGTTTTCGAAGCGAGCGGCGAGTTCTTTGTCGCCGAGCAGTTCTAGCAGATCGAATCGTTGGCCTTTGGCGTAGATGGCTTGCTCTTTCGAAAGATCGGGCACGAGGAAGTGGCGTCCATCGGCGGGGAAGATGACGGCGTTTTTGGAAGTGGGGAGCGGTCGGGCTGCGGGCTTGAGGCGCCGGTGGAAGAATTCATTGAACGTCTTGAATGTCCCCGGTGGGTCGGCGAATTCGTCGGGGTCGAGTTCGAAGCGCTCGATGAAGGCGGTAACTTCGCTTCTGGAGCATCCGCAGTCGGCCCAACGTCCGTAGAGTGAGGAAAACCAGCGGCGCTTGATGACGGCTTCGAGGCAGAGGCGACCTAGTGTCGTCCCATAGGCCCAGCGAAGTGGTTTGCCGCCGTAGATGGATTCAGTTTTCAGCCGCTGCTCATAGCGATCAAAAAAAACCAGATCTTGCGTTTCGTTCACGTCTGAGAGATAGACGTCAACTGGCCTTGCGGCAAAATTCTTTTCTCCGATGATTGCTTTGCTCACTAACGACGACGGGATCGATGCTGCAGGCCTCGCCGCTCTCAGTCGGGTTGCGGCGGAATTTTTTGATGAAGTCTGGACAGTGGCACCGGCGGAGCAAATGTCGCAGATCGGGCATCGAGTGACGACGGACGAGGTGATCCGCTACGAGAAGCGTGGGGAAAATCGGTTCGCGGTTCATGGCACACCGGCTGATTGCACGCGGGTGGCGATGAGTCATCTGATGTCGCAGAAACCGGATTGGATTTTGTCAGGGGTCAATCACGGCGGGAATTTGGGTAGGCACGATTTTGTCATTTCGGGAACAGTAGCGGCGGTAAGGGAGGGTGCCTTGGCGGGTATACCGGGATGTGCGTTCTCACATTTTATGATGCGAGGGCGGGAGCTGAATTGGGGCGCCGCAGAAGAGTGGGCTTCGCGGGCGTTTTCAGCGGTATTGGGAGAGAATCTGGAGGCGGGAGAATTTTGGAACGTAAATTTGCCGCATCCGCCGCCGGACGAGACAGAACCTGAGATCAGTTTTTGTGAACAGGAACTTCATCCATTGGAAGTTGCCTACGAGGAGATCGAGCCAGGTTCTTTGTCGTATAAAGGGGACTACCACGGACGGCCGAGGCGACCGGGGAGCGACGTGGATGTTTGCTTTGGAGGCGGGATCGCCATTTCTAAAGTTTCCGTCTAGGCTGTTGGGCCTGTATGAAACGGATTACCACAGGCGCCGCGGAGATTCGAGATGGACTAAGTGCCCGCCTTGCGGAGTGGGAGGGCGCGTTCGGTCTTTATCCAGACGAGAAATTTTTCGAGGGCTGGAAAGAGATGCCGCCGTTCGAATTCGCGGGGGCCGGATTTTCCGTCTCAACGGCTTGGTGGTTGGGCGAGTTGTGCCGACTTTCCTACACACTGGATCATCGGGAAATATTGCGGGGTAGGAGTTCGGAATTGCCTCTGCGCGGCGGACTGCTCCTGGAACGGTCGCCTTTTACCGAGGTGCTATCGATCCACAAGTGGGGGAATCATGCTTCGATTTACCGGATGCGTGAGGGTGACGGGCCTACGGTGGTGTGTTTCCGTGGGACAAGCCGCACGCGTCAATGGGTCATGAATGCGGTGGCGCGTCCCCATCGTTGGCGGCGCTTCCGCTTGGCGGACGAACCCGAAACGGCCTACGTGCACTCCGGGTTTTACGTGTTTCTGAAAAGGATCTGGCCGAAACTCGATGCGATGCTTCATTCGTTGCCACGCCCCTGGATTTTTACCGGGCATTCGCTGGGGGGTGCTCTGGCGAGCCTGGCAGGAGCGCTTGAGCACCCGGATCTCGTCTGCACTTTCGGCGCGCCGAAGGTGGGAAATGCGGATTTCTGTTCGCTGCGAAACGCGACGGATTACTGGCGATTTGTGAATGCGAACGATTTGGTTCCGCGCCTGCCATTGCGTGACGAGAGGCTGGGAGCCAGGCAGTTCATACAGGGGTGCGATTCCTATTATCTGACAGGGGAAGGTGCATTGGACCGGTTCGAGTCGCTGGAAGCGGAAGGCGCGCTGCCTTTTGCGCGGGCGAGCTTGTCGAAAGAGATCGTCCGGCCCCCGTCATGGATCGTAGATCATCGAATCGGCGAGTATTGTCAAAAATTGCGTCAAGTAGTTTCCGGAACCGTTGCCGATTGATTCGGTCCGGTTTTCTGCGATATTCGTTCAGATCGTCATGCCTGCCAAAACCCTGAGATTTTCCCTGTCTTTTCAAAAAGCGACCCTTCCCGCCTGCCTGGCGCTTGCTGTCGCTGCCGGACCGCTCGCGGCGCAAGATGAAGACGCTGTTCCCGAACGCATTGATCTGAGCAACTTTCCCGGCGAAATCGTCGACAAGGTTGTGGTCCCGATTCCGGCGGAAATTTTCGCTGTTCTCGATAAGCTCGGCGAGCCCGATTGGAATAGCGGTATCAATTTGCCGGAGGATGAGCCGCAAGGCACAGAGCGTGCTGTTCTCGCACTGACGTTTGGCAGTCTTGTCGGAGAGGGGTTTATCGCGGTGCAGGCGAAGAACGCAGATGAAATTCAGAAAATCGGACGTCGTGTGTTGTCGCTTGCTGAATCGCTCGGTCTGGCCAGCGCGGTTCGACCACATAGCCTCAGCATCATCGAGACGGCTGGCGACCGTGATTGGGATACGGTCCGCGAAGAACTCGACAGCACTCAGCAAACTGTGCGGGACACGATGGCAAAACTTCGCGATGACGAGTTGTCCGAACTGGTCAGCCTAGGTGGCTGGCTGCGCGGCACGCACGTGGTCACGAGTTTTATCGCCGAGTCGTTTAATCAGGACAAAGCTGAGATCTTAAATCAGCCGGGACTCATTTCTCATTTCCGGGAAACGCTCGAAGCGATGGAGGGGCCATCGAAGAATTCGCCTCAGATTCGTGCGATCTCGACGGGCCTCGCGAGGCTCGAAGCCATCATTGCAGCCGAAGGTGAGCTTTCTGAGGAGGATGTTCGTGAGTTACGGGACATTTGCCGGGAGATGCTCGGAGAATTCTATTTTACCAAACCTGAAGCGGACTCTGAATCCGCGAACTGACACCGCTTTCCCGTTCACTTCATGAACCGCTTACAGGAAATTTTTGCACCGCGGCTCGCGGGAGCTCTTGTTGTCTCGCTGCTGCTTGTTGGCAGCGTGGTCTACGCCTTTGTGAATGAGGCTATCTCATACGCTTTTGAAGCGGCGACTCCGTATGTCGAGCAGGGATTC
>Ga0222633_1001453_pt1 | contig 12527 bp, 6 predicted proteins | sample AntAcemetageno48_FD_179816 | JGI IMG/M metagenome (GOLD analysis project Ga0222633, IMG submission 179816) | Saline water microbial communities from Ace Lake, Antarctica - #48 | ecosystem: Environmental > Aquatic > Non-marine Saline and Alkaline > Saline | place: Antarctica: Ace Lake | collected... | reverse complement strand
TTCTCGGTGGCTACAATACCTGGGCTGCCCGCTCTGCTGGATTAGAAGTCACAGCCGAGCCGAAAATTGCCGCCGCGGCGATCGGTTTGCTTGAAAAGGTAAACGAAAAACCGCGCACCGACCGGCGTCCCGAAAATGGATTGGCTGCAGAACATATTCTCTCGCTCGATCCCGCTGCCTACTTCCGGCTCGACGAGTTCAGCGGCCCGCTCGCTGTGGATGCTTCGCCGAATCATCTCGATGCCCTCTACGAGCCGCAAGTGCTCTTTTATCTGGAGGGCCCGAACTCCGAAGCCTTTGCTGCGAGTGGAGTCAATCGCGCCGCTCATTTTGTCGACGATCGGTTGCGCGTCCGGGTGCCCGATTTGGAAAGTGATAACTACTCGATATCGTTTTGGTTCTGGAGTGGCACTGACGACAGTTTGCTCGACGAGGTCGAATGGCTGTTTTCCCGCGATCACAGTCTTAGCACTGAAAGCGGCGATCACATCGGTGTTGGAATCGGCACCAAAGGAAAACGAACTATCTTTTTCGATAGCGCAGCCAAATCGGAACCACAGAGTATTGCGAGCATTTCTCCCGAAATCGAGCGCTGGAAGTGGAACCATCTCGTCTTCTCCCGGTCTGGAAAAACCGCCCAAATCTTCCTGAACGGCAAAGTAATCATCGGTTCCAGCGAAGACGGGATCATTCACAACAGTGCTGACACATTTTTCTTCGGCGGCAGCAGTAGCGACGAAGACAACTTCGAAGGCAAACTCGACGAAATCGCCATTTTCGACCGCGCGTTGAGCGAAGAGGAGATCGAAAATCTCTACAAAACCGGTGCGGAAAAGTGAGACTCAACTGAGCCAGGTGAATGAGTTAACCCTGTTAAGTCTACGATTCACCTTGCCTCCACGGCCCTTCTCGCCGAAAAACTCCCCATGGGTAGAGCATTCGAATATCGCCGTGCGTCGAAAGAGGCACGATGGGACAAAATGTCCAAAATCTTTCCGAAGATCGGAAAGACGATCACGATGGCGGCCAAAGAGGGCGGATCGGACCCGGATTCGAATCCCAAATTACGCATCGCGATTCAGAATGCGAAAGCGGCCAACATGCCGAAAGACAACGTCGATGCCGCCATCAAGCGTGCCGACGGCAAGGATTCCGCTGACATTTCCGAGATCAACTACGAAGGCAAAGGTCCACACGGGGTCATGATTTTCATCGAGTGCGCCACCGACAACACGAACCGTTCGGTCGCCAACATTAAGACGTATTTCAATAAATCAGGAGGACAGTTGCTTCCTTCGGGTGCATTGGAATTCATGTTCGACCGCAAGTCTGTGGTCGAGTTTTTGGTTCCAGAAGGCAAGGACATCGACGAAGTCGAGCTGGAACTGATCGACGCTGGCTTGGAGGAATTGGAGGTCGAAGAAGGCCGGGCCTTCGCCTACGGAGATTTCACTGATTTCGGCAAGCTGTCCTCCGGTGTCGAGGACCTCGGCATCGAAATCGACAAAGCGAACTTGAAGCGTATCCCGAAGAATCCTCAGGACTTCACCGAGGAGCAGATGGATGAGGTCGAGGAGCTTCTCGACAAGTTGGAAGAAGACGAAGACGTTCAGGCTGTGTTCACGAATGTGAATTGAAAAGGTTGGAGTGCAGGATTTCTCCTGCTAAAATAGACTCCATGATCGCAGCCCGCCCCCCCTTGGGATTGCAGCTCTTCCTGTAGACGAGAAGCGACAGTTGCTTGCGGAACTTTGCGATGACATCGACGGCACGTCCCGGGAGACACCCGATCCACAAATCGTAAAGATTCTTGAAGAGCGTTGGACGGCCTATGAGGCTGATCCTACTTCGGCGATCACGCTGGAAGAGTTCCGAAAGCGTATCGGCCAGAGTTGATGGAAATCGCCTTGCGACAGGATCCTGCGCTGATCGAGCGAAGACTTCGCAAATAATCACTCCGCGAACTGCCACGTATCCTCCACCGGCTGATCATATGTCAGGACGCTGTAGTACGCGGCGCAGTCTTCGAATTCGTTCTCGTCGATCGAGGGATACTTTTCCGTTGCCTCTTTCTGGAGCAAGGTAGTGACGCGGATGGTGAGAATCTGACGACCGCCGACGACCGGGGAAAGTTTCGCGAAGCCGACCATGGGAAATTGCATTTTCTCGCGCATGTCGAGGATGGTGCGCTGGTTCGATGGCGAGAATCCGTCGTCAGGATCGATGTCCCAGCAGAAGAGAGGGTTTCGTTTCGTGGTGCCCCCGCCGATGTGGCCACTGAAAACCCGCAGCACGCCGTCGGGGCAGAGATGGACGGGCTTGGGACAATAGCTGGACGGAATTCTCGTGAAAACCGGCTCGCCCCATCCGGCGAAGGGATCGCTCGTCCGATACCAACCGACACAGAATCCGTAGACGCCTTTTCCCCCATGCTGCCCTCGAGCACGACAAGCCAGCACCCAGTCGTTTTCGCCGAGTCGGTTGAGCGAGCCTTCGGCCATCTGACCGGGAGTCTCTTTCGAGGCCATTGGCCCCGTACGAATCCATTCATAGAGCCCGGTCTCCTTATTCCACGCGATTTCGACTGCGGCGACTCCGCCAGGAAAATGGAGAGCATCGGCGTAGCGTGTCATCTCCGGATTCAGTGCGGTGGGCGGGCGCAGCCACTGGTTCACGGACGTTTGTGCCGGCTCGATGGAGCAGACAGCCTTACTTTTCGCGGGTTTGGTATATCCAAAGGAAGCGGTCCGCGCTCAGTTGGGCGCAGAACGGATGCGAAGGGTGAAGCATCTTGTCGCGACCTTCTTCGGAGAGGCTGCACTCCTTTATGAAAACGCCTTTGTGCTCGATGGCGAGTTCGGATTGGGCAGTGCACGCGACGAGGCTGAGTATCAAAATGCAATAGCGATTCATAGGCGAATGCTAGAGGTCAGGAATTCACCGAAGCGATACTGGATTCAGACGCAACTGCGGCGGCGCGATGGCGCAACGCTTCAGGCTTTGCAGTAGGGCCGACCACTCCTAAGCTCCCACTATGATCAGGCTATCGCTCCGTCTTCTACTTGGCATTTCAATATTCTCGCTGGTAACGCTCCACGCGCAGGACGATGCGATCTCGCCCGACTCGGTGATCGACTTCATCGCCGAGGGCACGCATGCGAACACGACGGTCCATCTCAATCCCCAATCCTCGTTGACGATGGAGCGGGACGAAATCTGGTCGGTGGGCGAAGACGGAAATCTTTTCGTAAGCGGCAAGGGCATGGGCTATGTCCGCTCAAACCAAGCCTATCGCGACTACCACCTCGTCCTCGAATACAAGTGGGGTGAGCGAACACTGGCCGGCCGGGCCGACCGCGCACGCGACTGTGGCCTCCTTATCCACGCCTTTGGCCCGGACGGAGCCTACGGCAACACCTGGATGAGTTGCATCGAGTCGCAACTGATCGAGGGAGGCTCGGGCGATATTTTAGTGCTGGGCGCAAAGGGCGAAGATGGAGTGATCGCGCCGACGAGCATCACGGCGGAAGTAAATTTTGATCGCGACGGCGAGCCAGTCTGGACTCAGGGCGGCGTCAAGGAGACGTTCCCGAAAGAAGGCAAGACGATGGCCCGCGTGAACTGGCGCGACCGCGATCCTGATTGGGCGGACGTGAAAGGCTATCTCGGCAAGAAGGATATTGAGAATCCTGTCGGCAACTGGAACCGCATGGAGGTCATCTGCAAAGACGACACCATCCGCATTTTCCTCAATGGAGAACTAGTCAACGAAGTGACCAACTGCACCCCAAGCGAAGGCTTCATCGGCCTCCAAAGCGAATACGCCGAGTGCGAAATTCGACGCTTTGAGCTGCATCCGCTCGACACTTTCAAAGAAACGTGGGACCCCGCACTGGCATCGTCCGACATGGGTTATTCGATCACGGGCGAGAGTATCTTGCCGCGCGAACTCGCCCTGAGCCCCGAAGAAAGCGCCGCGATGTGGGAAATCGATGGCGACTACGAGATCCAGCTAGTCGCTTCTGAGCCACTCACCTGCGATCCGGTCGACGTAGCCTGGGATGCCCGGGGACGCATGTTCGTAGCGGAAATGGGCGACTATCCCCTGCCCGCAGACGACGGACCGCATCTTTCACGTATACGCCTGCTGTCGGACACGGACGGCGACGGGGTAATGGACAAGGCGGTAACGTGGGCGGACAATCTCGACCACGTTCAGGGGATTCTGCCGATGAAGGACGGCATTCTTGCAACGACTAGAACGGAAATTCTTTTTCTACAGGATACCGACGGAGACGATGTTGCGGATGTTCGGAAACCACTCTTCCACAGCAATGAGCCGCGTCACAACCAGCTCCAGGTTTCCAGTCCACGCTACGGTTTGGACAACCATATTTATTTCAGTAACGGACTCGACGGGAAGGAAATCTATCCGGAAGATCAGCCCGATTCGAAGCTCAACTTCACCAGACTGAACCTGCGCTACGATCCCCGCACGGGCGCGCTCGAGCCGTCTACAGGTGCGGGGCAATACGGCGGAACTCTTGATGATTTCAATCGGCACTTTTTTTGCAGTAACCGCAACCCGGCGATGCTTGCCGTCATGCCCCTGGCAGCCGTGCAACGCAATCCTCTCGCGGGGGTAACGGTCGGCCACGAAGACATCCAGCCTCCCGGCGCGCCCGTCCATCCCATCGCATTGAGCCACACGACTTCGGCAGCGCACGCGGGAACGCATACGGCCGCCTGCGGGATCGGCGTCTATCGCGGTGCGCTGATTCCGGACATGACCGGCGATCTCTTTGTCTGCGATCCGACCGCCCAGCTCGTGACGCGCAACAAACTGATCCCGGACGGGGCGAGTTACAATGCAGAGCGAGTGAATGAGAAGAAGGAATTTCTCGCCTCGGGCGACGAATGGTCCCGGCCGGTTCAGGTCCGTAATGGGCCCGACGGAGCGCTCTACATTTGCGACATGTATCGTCGTTTCATCGATCACGCGCGTTTCTTTCCGGAGGACTTTGCGGCATCGCACTACATGCGTGCCGGTGTCGATCAGGGACGTATATGGCGGATCGTGCCGAAAGGTGGAAAGGGTGGGAAAATCACACCGTTACCGGATTCAGCAGCGGAATTAGTTGCGTTACTTAAGAATAAAAACGGATGGCAACGTACTGAGGCACAGCGCCTTTTAGTGGAGAGACAGGATTCTTCAGTCGTTCCTGCGCTGGAGGCACTCCTTGCCAGCTCTGAATCACCGGTGACCACGGTCCACGCTCTCTGGACTCTGGAAGGACTGGATGCACTCACCCCGGATCACGTTGTCAAAGCTCTCGGGTCCAAAGACGGTGCAGTCGTCGAGAACGCGCTGTTCGCCGCTCTCGCGATGGAGCAGTCGGACGCCCTTGAAGCGGCCGTCACCAGCGTCCTCGATCACGATTCCGCGCGGGCCCGCTTTTTGGCAATCTCGCTGTTCCCTGACCTTAATCTCGACACGACTCAACTCGCCGCCCTCATCATGGCCTCGCCGGGAGATTACTGGCTGCGAAAAGCGATCATGAGTTCGGCGGGTGATCAATCAACCGACATCCTCGTTGCACTGCTCGATGAAGTCGGCTTAAAAGAAAGTAATCCAGCCCTTGCCGGGGAAACCCTGACCGACTTCGCACGCATTGTCGCCGCTCAGGCCAGCCTGGCGGATCTGAACCGGGTGCTGGAGCAACTGCAAGGCGATCCCGACTGGTGGCAATTCGCGGTGATATCCGGTCTATCCGACGGCATTCGACGCAGCCAACTGAAGCAAAAATCACTCGCTGCGTTGATCGCCGCCGCGCCCCCAGAGTTGGGTGAAAGCACCGCCCGCTTAAGTGCCCTGCTGGAAAGCGCGACCACCATCGCCCTCGATCGCGACAAGACGAACAGCGCCCGCCTGGCAGCGCTTCCACTCGTCGGGCAGCTTCCCTGGGACGAGAAGATCGCGGTCATCGAGCAGCTCATCGAACTTACGGAAGATCCTGCGATCCAGGCGGCAGCGATTCAGTCCATGGCTCGGGACGACCGCACCAAGATGGCCGACTTTTTCTTCGAGCGCTGGGATTCTCTCGCCCCCACCCCGTTACGCGAGGCGATTTCTCTTCTTAGTTCGAACAGCAATTCCGGCCTCGCACTCATGAAGAAGATGAAGGCCGGAGAAATCAGTCCCATGCTGATGCCGGCCATGACTCGTTGGTCCTATGGCCGATCCAGCAATGAGGAGATTAAATCGCTCGCAGTCGAACTCTTCGGGCAGGTTGACACCGACCGGGCGGCAGTGATCGCCGACTACCGCACTTCTCTCGGAGAGCACACGGGCGATGCCGCCAAAGGCGAACTCGTCTTTCAAAAAGCAGCCTGCATGACTTGTCACAAGGTCGGCGGTCTAGGCATGGAAGTGGGCCCGACATTGGACGATGTCAAAATCAAGCCAGACGAAGCGCTCCTGACCGATATCCTCGATCCAAACCGCGCCGTGGAAGAACGCTGGGTTTCGGTCGTCGTGGAAACCAAAGATGGCCGTACGCTGAGCGGGCTCGTTCATGGAGAAGACGCTTCAGCCATCATTTTGCGGATGCCGGGAGGATTGACCGAAACGATTCCCCGCACCGAGGTTGCGTCCGTGTCCCCTACCGGCATGTCACTGATGCCCATTGGCTTAGAAGCGGCGATCACGAAGGAGGACATGGCCGACTTACTCGCATTCCTCAAAAAGCGCTGAAAGTCTGCGCTTTCGGATAGTTAGGATTCTTGGCACACCTCTTGCGATTCGGGGTGAAATCGGCTATTCTTGCCGATAGACCCGCTTCCTGTTCCCGGAAGAGCGGGTCTCCTCTTTTCCAAATTAATTGATGCCTCCGACCGACGCGCCCGAGCCGACGTCCAAACCCAACGTTCGCAAACGTTCTACCTCCGGTAAGCTCCGGAGGTTTCTCATTGTTTGCGTAATCGCTTTGCCGGTTATGCTGCTTATTCTCAACGGCCCCGGATTCCGGGCGATGGGAGAGTTTGCAGTGACAAAATTGGCCGCTACCCAAGGCCTCGAGGGAAGCCTGGATATTGATGGCACGATCTGGTCGGGCTTTTCGCTGAACAACGTCACCTTTTCCGGCGGCACCGAAATCGTCGAAGCCGCCGACATTGAACAGGTGGCGGTCGCCTACCGCTTTCCCGGCATCGTCACAGGCGCGGCGGAACTGAATTGGCTCGACCTGGTCGTTTTGAAAAATGCGACGGTGAAGATCAATCTTCCCGAAGCGACAGAGGAAAAGGAAGCCAAAAAAGAGCCCAAGCCGAATGAGAAAGCCACCAAATACGCCACCTTCTGGAATCTGCTGAAGACGGACATCGATATCTCAGACGTAACCCTGTTGATAACTCAAGCAAACAGGGTTCAGTCGTTCGAGAATATCTCCCTTCGCTCGGAACCCGGAAAGGATGGCACACTCTCTGTTGAATCGATCAAACTGCCGGATCAGGAGCCGGTAGACGGAATCTCTGCAAATCTGGTCAAGGGCGAACGCTCCCTGCGAATTGAATCGATCCAGCTTGAGGATGTCGCTTCGCTGAAATTCCTGACGGTTTCCGAGCCAACTCCCGGCGGATTCCATGCCGACGCCGAGGTCGAATACGCGTCCGGCACGCTACAGGCTGCGTTCGACGTTTCCGGCGAAGTTTCCATTGGCCTTCGCTCTGGATCCTCGATTGATCTCGCAAAAGTGGCTCCCGAAGCGAGTGGAAAAGTAACGGACTTCAAGCTCTCCTTCGCCGGCGCATTCGATTCCCCTTCGACCTGGGACATTGATGGGAATCTGGTTGCTTCGGGCCTCGCCTGGAACGGAGCAAAGCTCGACACCGTGGCATTGGTGATTGCTGACAATACAGTAAAGCTCGACGCACTCGAAAGCAGCGCCCGGCTCCATTTAGCAGCATCGGCACCGCTGGATCGCATTGAAAAAATCGACGAACTGGCCACAATGCCCGTCGATCTCGATCTCAACCTCAAGATTGACTCGATCGAAACATTGCTCGGTGAGCTTACAGAGAAAATTCCAGCATCCGGATCGTTCGAGGCGAAAGCCCGGAACTTTCAATTGGTCGGCGGCACAAAGCTGCAATCCGGCAGTTTTCTCGCAACATCCGACACATTGGTCTGGGACGGCATCGCCATAGAGTCACTGGAACTGGCCGCCAATGTGGAATCCGTAAATGTCGTCCGCCTCGCTGCTGAAGTCGGCCTCGATTCTGACAATCATCTGCGTTTGTCAGGAATGTTCAACACGGAGACTCTCGCCTACGAGGCCGATGCCACCGGGAATGTTGCTGCTGCAGGGGCGGTAGCAGAACTCATCGACGGATTTCAAGGCAGCGCGGCTCTCGGCTGGAAGGGCTCGGGTGATCTCAAGACGCCCTTTCACGAGGGAAGCGCCGCAGTCGATGTCAAGTCCATCCAAGTAGGCGAAGGCCAACCCTTTGATGGATCGCTTTCTGTAGAATACAAAGACTCCAACGTCGATCTGTCGCAGCTGTCCCTCGTTTGTGGAGATGTCTCACTGTCAGGATCGGGAAACTGGAACGGCGAGCGTGCGAGTCTTTCAGAAGTGGTTTTAACAAGAGGCGATCACAAAGCCCTTTCCCTCAGCGCAGCGGTACCGCTCGAACCGGCCAACGAAAGCGGCTTCCTCGGGCAAAGTGGCCCCGTTTCCCTGGAGCTGATCGCAAACGAACTTCGCACGGGCGACATCACTCGTTTTTTCTCGCCTGCCCCACCCGCTCCCGGATCTCTGAGCGGGGAACTCAATGGAAGCGGAACTTTTCAGGAAATTGCTCTCGATGGGGATTTCAAGTTCGTTCCTCAGTTCGAAGGAGCGACGGAGAGTTCCCTTTTATCCCTGCAACTCAACGTCGGTGGTGACGTTTCCAGACCGGAGTCGTGGGAGGCTAAACTCGATGCGATCCTTTCTGGAATACAATTTCAGGACGTCGACATTGAGAACATCACCCTCGGCGCCCGCACCGAACCCTTCCCCACGGGCAAAGCACTCATTGCAGAGGTAAACGCCGACCAATCCGGTGCCCGACTTGCCGCAAAAGCACGCCTGATGCTCGAAGAGGCGGACTCTTTTGCTGCACTGGCCGAACGCCCGTTGGAGCTAGACGTAGAACTCGACATTGCCGATGTCGGGCAGATCTGGAGCGACTTTGCCCCGGAAGATTTGAGCGGATTTCCAATTTCCGGAGCTCTCGCAGCAAAGGTCGAGGGCTTCCGGATTGAAAAAGGCAGCATGACTCGTGGGGCGGTCGCGATTGCCTCCGATACGCTCATTGTTGCCGACGGCAGTTTCGAAAAGATCGCCATCGACGCGACGATTCCCGAACCCGATTTCATCAATGCGGACATCGCCATCTTTCTCGACGAGGCCAGCCGGGTTTCGGGGAATGTGCAGTTTCACGTCCGAGAGCAAACCTACGCGGGCGATGTCAACGTCGCGGCGAATCTAAGATCCGATGGCGAACTGAAAGACCTGGTTGGCACACGCGAAATCGCTGCTCTCCTACCGAAGCTTACTTCTCTGGTCTGGATGGGGAGTGGCGATCTGAAGGGGAAAACCCATCGCGGTAAGATCGACCTTAAGGCCGACAGCATCATACTCGCGGAAGGCGCCGAGGCGCTCGATGTGGCTTTGTCAGGCGAATATAATGAAACCTCGGCAGACTTTCCGACCATCGAACTGAAGAGTCGCCCGCTTAGTATCGACGGCTCCCTGGTCTGGAAAGACAACCGCCTCAACCTTGGGCACTGGAAAGGCGAGTCAGGAAATCGCGAAATCCTTTCTATCGATGGTTCCATTCCGCTCGACCCGAAAAAGCTGAAACCCGACACCTGGTTTGCTCAGGAAGATCCAATGGAGCTTGACATGAAACTCAACGCGCTGCCTTTGGCCACCGTTTTTGACCTACTCGGGAAAGAACCTCCGGTTCAGGGGAAAATTTCAATCGACCTCGATGCAGAAGGCACCCCTGCAAAGCCGTCGCTGTCGACCAACGTGGCCTTCAACGAAATCATCGTCCCACAGGAAAAGGAAGCCTTCCAGGCCGGAGATCTCGAGCTCTCGCTCGATGCTATCGGCGAAACTGCGACTCTAAAAGGGGCCTTCCGCCACCCCGATATCAATCCCCTCACGGTGGCGGCCTCGCTCCCTTTCCATCCCGGAGGATGGGCGACCGGAGCCCGAAAAATCGTAGACGAACCGATCAAGGCGACGGTAAAAATGGCTGACAGTTCGTTGGCTTTCCTCCCCTCTCAAGTTCCCGCCATCGAGTCGATCTCCGGAACCCTCGGTCTCGATGCCGCAGTCGGGGGGACAGTCGCGGCACCGGAGATCAGCGGCAGCGGGAGGCTGGATGTCGCCCGCCTCCGTCTCGACGATCGCAACGCGCCCTCATTCTACGATATCGAACTGCTCGCCCGCTTCGCTGACAACCGGATCACCGTGGACAAGTTATACGCCATCGTGGCTGGTGGAATCGTCGAAGGGAGTGGTAGCACTGTTTTCGCTCCCGGCGAGGAGCCCGTCTTTGATATCTCACTGACGGGCAGCGAAGTGCTCGTCGTGCGCACGCCCGACCTATCCGTCCGTACCGACGCAGCCCTGACTCTGACAGGACCATTTTCTCAGGCCCGCCTTGCCGGTGAAGTGGGGATCACAAACAGCCGCTTCTTCAAAAACGTCGATCTCATGCCGATCGGACTGCCGACACGCAACAAGTCCGTCCTGCCTACCGTCGAAAGAACTCCCCGCGGAGGTGGCCCCGCCGTGGCGGATCTCGACTTCGGTGTGAAAGTCGAACCATTTAGCAATTGGCCGATCGATGTCCGCATTTACACAAAGGACCCGTTTCTGATCAGGGGAAATCTGGCGCAATCCGCGCTGAATCTGGATCTTAGGATTGGCGGAACTCTTGGAGTCCTTAGCCCGAATGGATACGTAGAAATTGATGAGGGTGAGTTGTCCCTCCCGTTCAGTAGCGTCGACGTTGAGGTTGGTCGCATCGACTTCTCCCCTTCGACAGGCTTCAACGGCGCCATAGAATTAAAGGCCATTGCAAAAGCTGACAAATATCGGATCAATGCCTACGTCTACAATCGTGTCCTCTCCCCGAAATTCGTGCTTTCCAGTATTCCGCCCCTTCCAAGCGAAGACATCATGACCCTGCTCGCAACCGGCACGACGCGGGACTCGCTCGTTGGCGGGGACGCCGGATCTGTGGCCGCATCCAAGGCAGCCACGCTGTTTCTCAAGAACATGCGCAAGGCCAGTGCATCGGCCGACAGCGAACCCAGCCTCCTTGACCAGTTGCAGGAAAGAACGGAACTTGAGTTGGGCAAGACCAATCCTGAAACCGGCGCACAGACCGTTGGCGGCAAAATCAGGCTTTGGAAACAGCTCTTTTTCGTGGGTGACGTAGCCGCAGACAGTGATTACCGTGCGCTTTTGAAATACGTATTCCGTTTTCGATGATCTGAGATCGTCGACTTTTCCATGATTCATCCCCGCACAATACTGCTATCAGCTCTGGCGCTCCTCGCCGGACTCGCAGCGCCGTGGGTCGATGGAGCAGCTAATGGCATCGTGCAGATCGAGGGGCTACGCTCCGTAGATCAGGGACAAGCCGAAGAATGGATTTCGACTCAGCTCGAATTCATTGAATCGGCAGGAGCAAACATGGCCCGCGCCGACGACGTAGCCTACTTCATGGAGAACGCCCTGCGCGAGCGTGGGTATGAGGAAGCAACCGTCGACTGGAAACTCGCCGATGGTGCAGATGGGAAGAAAATCATCATTTTGACCGTTTTCGAAGGTCGTGACTTCAATATTGGAGAGATTTCTGTTTCAGGAAACGAATCCCTGAAAGACGATGCCGTTATCGAGCTTCTCACTTCCGCCACTCGAAAGCGAATGGGTGTCAGCGCTGACGAAACTATTCCTTACGTCGAAGCCGACATTGAGACCGGACGAAAGCGAATCGAAGAATTTTATATCCTGCTCGGCTTCGGAGACGTCGAAGTAGACATTCAGACCGACACAACCGGATCAGACGCCGATATCGCTGTTGTTATCGTCGAGGGCATGGCCTATCAGGTCGGCACTATCACTCTTCCCGACCCACCCGATCCGAAGATCAAGGAAGGATACAAAAAGGTCCGCGAAGATTTTTCCGGAAAGAGCTATAGCGCCGCCATTCCGGCGAACCTGGAATCGCGAGTCCGCGAGCTCGCTCTCGACGCAGGCTATTACGATGCGTCGGCAACAAGCACGACGGAACCCGACGACTCCGGAATCGTAAATGTAACCGTCATCGCCGATTGGGGGGAAATCGTTCGTGTCAGTGGTGTCGTGGTGAAAGGAAATGAGAAAGTGAAAAACGAGTTTTTCGACCGTCATTTCGAAGACCTAGTCGGCGAGCCGTATTCTCCCGACACAACCAACAAA
>Ga0222633_1001452_pt1 | contig 12528 bp, 10 predicted proteins | sample AntAcemetageno48_FD_179816 | JGI IMG/M metagenome (GOLD analysis project Ga0222633, IMG submission 179816) | Saline water microbial communities from Ace Lake, Antarctica - #48 | ecosystem: Environmental > Aquatic > Non-marine Saline and Alkaline > Saline | place: Antarctica: Ace Lake | collected... | reverse complement strand
CCTTCCTCATTGCAGGTAGCAACCTTGTCTTCTGGACGGTTCCAGCCTTCACTCTCGGTGTTGCTGCAGCAGAGGCGATGATTAGCCAGGCGATCTTTATCTCTTTTATCGCGATACATATGTCTATCTGCTGGAACAAAGTGAGCGCCACCCAGTTCGCTATCTATATGGCATGGGCAAATCTCGGCCGTACTATTGGCGCGCATATTTATGGATTGATTGAGGCGAATCTGGCCGAGGGAGAAGCGTTTTTGATTATGGCTGCACTTGGATTTCTGGGAGCAGGGGTTTTGTTATTGCTCAATCTGAAAAAGCATGATGAGCGTCTTCAAGAAATCGATCAGGCTGTACAGCCAGCTAATTAATTTGTTTACTGGCGTCATCAATCATCGGACCGTACACGCGCCTATTCCATAGAAAGCCCAACAAACCCATGACCACATTGGATGCTGCTGCTGCGCCGAAGATTCCATAGACCCCCCAGTAGTATTGGCCGATATATGCCAATGGCACATACAAGGCAAACATCCGCACCAGTGACATGGTGGTTGAAAATAGCGGTTTCCCTAACGAATTAAAGGTGGCGCTGGCCATCATCAGCACACCCCAGGCGCCATAACTAAAGGGCACGATCATCAAGTAGAAGCTGGTGTAGGCCGTCACCTCTGGGTTGTCATCAAACAGCTGCCCGATGGGCTCGTGAGCAAAGAAGAAGATGCCGCTAATCGCGAAGCCCCAGAGCATCGACCAGATAAATGTAAGTTTCATGGCGTCATTAGCTCGGTCGCGACGATTTGCTCCCCAGTTTTGACCAACAAAAGGTCCGATGCTTGCAGATAATGCAAATAACGGTATCACCGATAATGCCTCTAAGCGGGAGGCGATACCAAAACCTGCAACAGCTTCTTTACCGTAACCGGCGAGCAAGCTGATGATGATCGCGGTTGATACGGGGCCAATCAGATTTGTTGCGGTAGCAGGAATGCCGACGGCGAAGATCCGTTTCCAGGATTTTATACATACCTCCAACACAGGTTTGCTGAGTTCAATCAGATCTTCGCGATAGATGAGGATATAGAAGGTCAGTCCGCAGAGAATGACCCTGGAAATCAACATGGCCCAGGCTGCGCCCGCCACACCTAGCTGCGGAAACCCGCCCAGACCCAGGATAAGTATAGGGTCAAGAATCATCTGCATGATAGCGCCGCCCACCATAAGAATGCCTGAAAGGCGAGCATCACCTTTTGCTCGCAGAGCATTAGCACCCATTTGGGGCAGCGTGAAAAACAATAAACCCAGATACCAGATACCCATGTACTCATAGATGATCGGGCTGGTTTCCGGGCCTGCGCCCATGAGGTTGAAGAGGGGTTTGATGGTCAGGGTGCCGACGATTGAGACAGCGATCATCACAACGGTCATTAGGAGTAAACCGTCCGTTGCTAGGCGTTTTATTTCTGTCTGATTGCCGCCGCCAATTGAGCGTGCTAGTACCGAAGATAGGCCGATGGACAAGCCAAGTGAAACAGATTGGAGCGCGCCGATGACAGGAAAGGTAAAACTGTATGCCGCCAGCTCGTTAGTACCAATGAGTCCAATCAAATAGGTCTCAAAGATGGCCGCCACTAGGGAAGATGAGATTCCCAATATCATGGGAATCGTCAAATCAATCAGGCTACTGCTAACAGGGCCCTGTGTGAGCTTAGGGACATCGGGCATCAGGCGAGTTCAGCAGCCTCAGACTCATCAATCTCAGACTCATTAACAATGTGTTCCACCTTGAAATTGAAGACGGCATAGAAATAGGAGATGATTGGGCTGGCCAGATTGAATACACAAAAAAGCAGGTAGTCCTGGGTTGCGACACCAAGTGTTGCTGCCATAAAGGCGCCGCAGGTATTCCAGGGGACAAGCACAGACGTTACCGTGCCATAGTCTTCCAGCGCTCGAGACAGGTTTTTGGATTTTAGATTCATGTCTCGAAACTTGTCAGCGTACATCCTCGAAGGTAGTGCAATCGCCAGGTATTGATCGCTGGTGATCAGGTTTGCAGCAAGGGATGTCATCCCCGCTCTTCGTATCAGTGCGCTACCGCTCGTGACGCCTAACAGTAGATAGCGAACCAGCACTGCCAGCGAACCAGATTTATCCATCATCCCACCAAAGAACATCGCAGCGATGATGAGCCACACGGTATTGAGCATGCTTTCCATGCCGCCACGAGACAGTAGGTCATCCAAAACCGCGTTGCCTGTGTTGGCGGAAAAGCCATTGGCGGCGACCCGCCAGGTAGTTTCAAGAGCACCGCCATTTTGATTCACCAGGTCAGGCTGTGTCACAAGAGCGACTAGTGCGGCTGTGGCGGCACCGATCATTAAGGACGTGAAAGCAGGTTTGCGAAAGCCAGCCAGTCCCAAAGTCACAACCAACGGCAATATTAATAAAGGACTTAGGTTGTAGCTGGCGGCGATAGCGGTCGAAATACTTTGAATGCGTGACTCGTCAATATTGGCCGCAGCGGTAAATGAAAAATAGCCAAAGACGACTAGCGCAATGATGATGGCCGGTATCGTTGTCCACAAGAGGAATCGAATATGCTCAAAAAGCTCTGTGGCTGTTACGGCGGCAGCAAGGTTTGTGGTGTCTGACAGAGGGGAAAGCTTATCGCCAAAGTAGGCGCCAGAGATGACAGCACCGGCCGTGATCTCAACAGAAAGTCCCGAAGCTTGCGCAATGCCTATTAACGACAATCCGACGGTTCCGGCGGTTGTCCAGGAACTGCCAATGGAGATCGCCACAATCGCGCTGAGCAATACCGCGGCAATATAAAAGATCTCAGGAATTAGAAGCTGTAGACCGTAATAGATAATGTAGGGAATGGTGCCGGCAAGCATCCACAGGCCAATCAGGGTTCCCACCATCAGTAGAATAAATATAGCAGGGAGGGCTCGTTGGATAGATTTGGCTGCGCCGATCTCGAGGTCGTTCCAGGTGTGACCACTCAGAACGCCGACCAGCCCCGCCAGCACACCAGCGATGATCAATGCAATTTGGCCTGGCCCGCCGGTAGTGCCGTCGCCAAACATATAGATGGAGCCACCCAGCATTAGCACGAGAGCAAAAATCGGCATTACTGCGAGGGCAGTTGCGGGTACTCGTGGCCCTGTGTCTGTCGTCATGGCGTCGCTTCGTTTGGAATGTCGCGAGTATAACCCGATTGGCTAGAGAAATTCCGCGCCATTCAAGTCCAGCGCATGACGGCTGTGGCGATCAGCCATGACGCTAAACATCTCATCTCCTCGCTGCGTTTGTTGGACCAACATGGAAGCTACGACGGTCACCGGAAAGCCGGCGAATGTCGCCCGGCGATAGTTTTGCCAGCACTCATCAAACCCGTAATCTTTAATACCGTAGGAGACCAGTGCTTCGTGATAACGTTTCACCAGGCCTTGCTCCACGGGCCTTCGATCCTTCGGCAACATACCGGCACCAATAAAGTAGGCAACATCCGTCATGGGATTACCGAGCGTAATACTTTGCCAATCAACCGCCGTGATGCGGGCTGGTTGCTGGGTCTTGTCGATCAGAAGGTTATCAAGGCGGTAGTCGATGTGAATCAAACTAAACGGTTCAGTTAGGGCTTTGGGGGAAATATTGATGGAAGTTCCATACGCCGTAATAATGTCCTGCTGGGCTTGATCCAGGCGGTGACCATATCGCTCGAGAAATCCTGGGAGCACCATCTGGTATAAACCCGACACCATTTGCGAGGCCTCCGGGCCCGGGACGCCGAGCCATTCCAGGGCTGGTAGAGATGAATCGCACCAGCTGGGTCCGTGAAGGCCCACAAGTTGTGTAATGGCAGCTTCTGCTGTGACTGCATCACAGCCGAGCAGCTGATCCCCCTGCTCGCCAGGGGCAAGGTCTTCTAATAGGCACATAAACTCCGGGCCGTCGCCGACAATTTCGGCGAAATAGCAGCGGGGCGTATTGATGCTGAGCTTGCTCTGCATCGACTGGTAGAAAGAAACCTCTTTTTTGAAGTTTTTGAGTTGCACACCGGTTGCGCGACTTGATGGATCGTCTGAGGGGAACTTGCCAATCAAGCTTGATGGGGCATCAAGGCTTGCCTCTTTGTACTTCAGATCATAGCGAATACACATGCCGATTTGCCCGGTGCCGACTCGCTGCTGGTCAAAGTTGGTGACCGTGCCGATGATGCCGTGGTTGTTAAGCTGTGTCGTTAACCATTCGGCGGTAACGCTGTCTGGCGTTGGTATATTTATTAGTGGTTGGCTCATATGATGTCCTCATTTTTTATTCGCTCGAATCCGCCATGGGCGAGACGTACTGCCAGACGCTGGTAAATACAATGCCACCGACGCAGAGTACCAATGACACGCCAATTGCTGGCAGTAGAGCGTTTAAGGTGCCAAATATCTCGATGATATTGCCGAGTACAATGGCGCCAATAGGTGCGCTGCCCATCATGCCTAGCGTGAAGACAGACATGATCCTGCCTAAATAAGCTTTGTCCGCGGATTCCTGCACGATGGTGCGAGCGAGTGTCGTGGTAAACCCCATATTCACGCCCCAGGCAATCGTAGCGACAATAAATAACCACCATTGCGGTTCAATCCAGAGCAGATACAGGATCACCATACGGGTGAGCTGCATCAGTAGAAATAATCGACCGGGTCGAATCAGAGGCATTATTTTATAGATCAGCAAATTTGATACCGTCGCACCAGCATAAAATACCGCCATCATGCCACCCAAGACTAGAGCATCACCTTCATAGACTCGTTTTATAATGAAAGGGAAAACCGTAATAAAAGCACCAGCATTGAAGATGCTAGAGATAAAGTTGATGCCCAGAACATGGTAGATCACCTTGTGCTGGTAGATGGCTTTTAATCCGGCGATCACAACAACCCAGGAAGATTCTTTTGTTGGGCTGGGGTTGACCTGTGCGCTTTCTATTTTTCGTACCGCCAGAACGCCTAGTACAAAACAGATGCCTTGAATAAAGAGTACAACCGAAAGCCCCAGATTCTCCATTTGGCCGGCCAGAGTGAGTCCAGTGATTTGGACCAAAAATCCAGCCGCAGTGGCAACGGAAACCGCCTGTTGAATATTTTTTCCGGCAACGCGATTTAAAATGGCCTGCTGTGCGGGTTGAGAGAATGACATCATCACGCTCATACCAAGGCCCCAGAGGGCAACTGACCAGATCGAGAGAGAAATTGACTGATCTATGGCGATCAAGAACAGGGGTAACAAGGGCGCAAAGGCATAACATCGAATGAGGATTACTTTTGGGTCACTGCGGTCAGCACTGGCACCACCCCAGAGCATAATAAAGATACCGGGTAGTCCCATCAGCGCCTGGAGGAGTCCAACCCGGTCGGCTGCAAGGTTCAGAACACCGATTAATATCCAGCTCAGCAGCAATTGCTGCATGGCGATGCCCATACCGGTAAAGGCGGTGGAGTTTATATAGGCACGAAATCCGGGCGATTCCCAGATACCCGCTTGTTTTTGTTCCACAATCGACATCCGCTGGTAGCTGGACTGATCATAGCCGCATCAAAGCGGCATTGACCAGCCGTTAGTCTTTGACCGTTGGCTTAAGACTAAAACGCAATATCAAATATCCCATGACACCGGAAATTAGAGAGCCAATGATAATGCCTAGTCGTTCATCTACTAGCAGGTTGGCGCCTGTGGCTTCAAAGGCGAGGGAACCAATAAATAGACTCATGGTAAAGCCGATACCGCAAAGGGTACTAATGCCATAGAGACTAAGCCAGGACATACCCTTGGGCAGATCCGCGACTTTGAGTTTTATCGCGGCCCAACAGATAGTGAAGATCCCTATTTGCTTGCCGACCACTAGTCCAAGCGCAATGCCCATGGGGATTGGATGGAGAACTTGTTCAAGATTGACCCCGAGCAGATTGATTCCGGCATTCGCGAAAGCGAAGACTGGCAGGATAAAGAATGCGACGAGTCCATGGAGATCATGTTCCATATGTTCCAGCGGAGAGTAATCGGGATTAGTTTTTGATCGCATAGGGATAAACATGGCTAAAACCACACCTGTCAGGGTCGCATGGACCCCGGATTTAAGCATGGCGATCCACATCACGACTCCAACAACTACGTAGAGGCTCTTTGATTCAACATTGATGCGATTCATCACAAATAAAACCGGTATGCAGAGTGCTGTCACAATCAAGGCGGTTTCAGATATGTTGGCGGTGTAGAAGGCGGCGATGATGATGATCGCGCCTATATCGTCAAAAATCGCGAGAGAAGTTAGGAAGATTTTTAGCGAGGTTGGCACATGAGAGCCGAGCAACGCCAACACGCCTAGTGCAAAAGCAATATCAGTTGCTGCGGGAATCGCCCAGCCCTGAATGGCCACAGGATCCTTGTAATTGAAAAAGATATAAATACCGGCAGGTACTACCATTCCGCCGATCGCGCCTAAGCCAGGCAGCATTGCAGCCCGGAAACTGGACAGTTCCCCCTCAAGAATTTCCCGTTTCAGTTCTAGGCCAACCAGAAGGAAGAACACAGCCATAAAGCCATCATTGATCCAGAGCAAGAGTGGTTTATGGATCGCCAGTGCCCCAACCCGAATTTCAACAGGGGTATCCAGGAGCAGGTCATAAATATGGCCGAAAGGGCTGTTGGCCATGATCATCGCGCAGACCGCAGCGAACATCAGAATGATCCCGCTGGCGGACTCTGTCTTAAGAAAGCGGTTAACGAAAGTCTCAGCTCCGTCTTCAATGATTTCGGCTCCTTCCTCAAGGACCTCGTCTACTTTCTCTAGACCAGCGGCCAGTTTCCTTTTTACGGTGCCCTTGTCTTCAGTCATGGTCTCGGGTGTTTCCTCTGTGAGAGTGGCATTATAACCAATCAAATCGATCTGTTGGACGATTAATCTGTGGGAAGCGCAATGGCGGTCATACTGCTTTTGATCAATGGGCTAGGCTTTATTGGTTTCGGGTTTTTGGGATTGGTCTCACCGGAGACTAGCGCTAATTTGATCGGCCTTGACCTGCTCGGCGCCGATGCGGAGATTGAAATATTCGCCCAGTACGGGGGGTTGTTTATAGCCATTGGCTGCTTCGGCGTATGGGGCGCCCTGCGTGAAACCATGCAACGTTCGAGCCTGGCACTGCTATTAATGGTCTATGCAGGCTTGGGGGGTGGGCGATTGATTGGATTGTTGGTTGTTGAGGGTGCTGCCGGTAGCTATACCTTTGGGGCGATGGCCTATGAATTTTTGATGGTCGCCTTCATCGGATTAGCGCTATATCTCGCAAAGCCCCTGCAAGCGATGCGATAGGCTTAGATTATGGTACGCTGAGCAAAAGCCAATAATAAGAACTTGGACTTAGACCGTGACAGATTTAGTGGCGTGCCACGAATGTGACATGTTATTCCATCGGGACGAAATCCCTGTCGGAGCGATAGCGAATTGCACCCGCTGTGGTGCAGAGCTATATCGCCATATCGACAATAGCCTGGATAGAAGCCTTGCGCTTTACCTATCCACGTTCGTCTTGATGATCATTGCCAATTTTTATCCTTTCATCACCATGCAAACGGCCGGTATCAAGGCGACCAGCATTGTAGCGAGCGGCGGTCTGGCACTCTATCAGTTTGGTATGGGAGAGCTGGGCTTTGTGGTTTTCTTAACCAGCATCCTGTTGCCGCTTGTCTGTGTGGTTAGCATGATCTACCTTCTGATCCCCGCCAGATTTGGCAGATTGCCACCCCTTTACGGTCCGGTTTATCGGATTGTAAAAATCTGCGAGCCCTGGAGTTTTCTGGCAGTATTTATGTTGGGCACTCTAATTGCAGCAGTGAAATTGCAAGATCTGGCCTCGGTCATGCCCGGGCTTGGGATGCTTGGCTTCGTCTTGATGCTGGTAACCTACTCGGCGGCACGATCTAACTTCGATCCCGAGGTTCTATGGGCTAGATGCAGAGTTAATCAGCTCGACGCCGATCAATTCCCCGGTGGCGCTGAAGATGCGAGAGTGATCTGTTGTCACACCTGCGGGCTGCTCCGGCCCCATCACCCCGATCTACATGAATGTGAACGCTGCGGTGCAACAGTGCACTTTCGTGTTACCGACAGTTTGCAGAAGACCTGGGCACTGCTCATTGCAGCTTCAATTATGTTGATTCCGGCGAATCTATATCCTGTGATGAGCGTCAAGAAACTAGGCAAAGGTTCTGCGGATACGATCGTTAGCGGCGTGATTCACCTAATGGAAGCCGGACTGTTTGGGCTCGCCTTTATTGTTTTGTTTGCCTCCGTGGTAGTGCCATTAATGAAGCTAACGGTCCTTACCTTTCTGTTATATTCTGTGGGTAATCAATCCGACTGGCGACCCAGGGATAGGACCTTGCTGTACCGGGTGACCGAAGTTGTTGGTGCTTGGTCGATGGTGGATGTATTTCTGGTAGGCTTGTTGTCCGGGCTGGTGAGCCTTGGCTTACTGGCCAGCATCGAACCCGGAATCGGTGTGACCTTTTTTGGTGCGGCGGTTATCTTGACGATGCTGGCGGCCCACAGTTTTGATCCGCGATTGATTTGGGACAATACAACCCTTAGTTGTGAGGGTATGCCCCCGGAAAAATCGCATGATAATGGGCCTTCAGCTGGTAGAGAGCCCTCAGCTGGTAGAGAGCCCTCAGCTGGTGGAGAGCCCTCAGCTGGTAGAGAGCCCTCAGCGAACAAGAACAATGAACCGGTAGTATCAAACAGCTAATAAAGCCAAAAATAACTAAAGGCGTTTAGATATACAGTGAGTGAACACGGTCGACCCCAGGTTAGTCAAAAAAAAGGGCTCTCTATTATCTGGCTTATCCCGCTGGTGACGGCACTAGTGGGGGGCTGGCTTGCCGTTCGAACGTTAATTGATCAGGCACCTACTGCGACCATTACCTTCAACACCGCAGAGGGTATTCAAGCAGGTAAAACAGCGATCAAGTACAAAAGCGTTGAAATTGGCATCGTTGATGAAATTCGTTTCGCCGACGGCTTTGACAACGTAGAGCTGTCGGTGACATTCAACGAGGGCATGGAGCAGTTTCTGCGTCGCAACACCCGCTTCTGGGTAGTTCGTCCACAATTTAGTCTGCGAGGTGTTTCAGGTATTGGAACTTTGTTATCAGGCTCCTACATCGAAATTGATCCGGGCCCGGGTGCCCCTTCAAACCACTTTATTGGCTTAGAAGAAGTCCCCCTGGTGACCCGGGATGACGCAGGTACTCAAATCACCCTCGTGGCGAATGATCTTGGTTCACTGGCGGGTGGTTCGCCTATCTACTACCAAGGGCTGTTAGCTGGCGAGGTTCTTGGCTACGAACTAGGGTCCGATGCCCAGAGCATTTATATTCATGCCTTTATTCGCGCTCCTTATGATCAGTTAGTCCGAGGCAATAGTCGCTTCTGGAATGTGAGTGGTCTTGATGTCTCTATGGGGGCGGGCGGCGTCGAGGTAAAAACTGCGTCGCTTCAGGCGCTAATGTTCGGTGGCCTCTCTTTTGAGACTCCCACAACTCTTGAGCCGGCAAATGCAAATATCGAAAACCTGATCTTTACGTTGTATCCCAACCATGATGTGATCGACGAAGAAGCCTATACCCGAAAGCTGCAATTCGTTATGTATTTCAACAGCTCTGTTAGGGGGCTTAATCCCGGCGCACCGTTAGAATTTAAGGGCATTCAAATTGGCAAAGTGCTAGACGTGAGGCTTGAGTTTAATAGTAAGGAGAGCTCTTTCCGGATTCCGGTCTTGGTTGAGATCGAGCCAGATCGGATCGTGGATCGTACCGCCGAACCTAACGCCTCCGCCGCGGGGATGCTACAAACATTGGTTGATAGAGGGTTGCGAGCTCGACTTTCTACCGGCAGTTTGTTAACGGGGCAACTGTATGTCGAGTTGAACATGTATCCGGGCACTGAAGCCATCTACGCCGGTGATAACACCACTCTAAATCCGGAGTTACCAACGATAGCTGGTGCCTTTGAAGCTATCACCGAGTCGGTACAAAACTTTATTTCCAAGCTCGAAACTGTTGACGTCGAGGCGATGGGTGAGAGCATTCTCGGCATTTTGTCTGGCGCCAACAAACTGCTCAATACAACAGAGTCTGAGCAAACAGTGACCGATCTTCAGGGCTCGATGCGCGCACTTAAAAATATCCTGCGCAACGTTGAAGCAGCCAACATAGAAGAAACGATTCTCTCCGCAAATACGGTGTTGGCTAATTTGAATGACACTCTGACCATGATCGATGGCGTACTCACACCCAATTCACCGCTACAATACAACATCCTTCAGGTCACCAGCGAACTGGAAGAAACTGCTCGCGCGCTGCGCTCCCTTGTGGAAATGTTAGAGCGGCAACCCCAGTCAATAATTTTTGGCCGGGAATCAGCTCCTGGAGATGAAAATGAATAATTGCAGATGGGCAGGATTACTTCTCGGACTTTTGCTGCTGGCCGCATGTGGCGGGTCTCCAATCTTAATCAAATATTATGTGATCGACCCTATTCCTATGCCAGCTGTTGCTGATCTTGGCGATAAGAGTGTGCAGATATTGGATTTGAAATTGCCTCAATATTTGGAGCGTTTCCAAATTGCGCGCAGAGAGGAGGGGAATCGGATTACCTTCAACAACAACCAGCAGTGGGGTGAAAGCCTTCGCAAGAACCTGTATCGAACCATGACGCGCAATCTCTCATCCCTGCTCGGCACGGCAGACGTTGGTACTGCAATTAGTCGTTCCTTTGCAGCACCGGACTATTCGATTCGAGTCAGTATCGAATCCTTTGAGCAGGGTGCTGATGGCCGAGTTCAGCTAGCCGCCCGCTACCAAATTAGTGGCGGTGCCGGGTTGGTATTGGCCACGGAGCAGGTCTCTTCAATTGTTGATCGTCGAAGTGGTGATCGTTACGGCGATATGGTTACCGATCTGCAGCAATTATTTGCTGACTTATCTCAGCAGATCGCAGTGAGCATTCATAATCTAGAAGTCCAGCATGCAGGTTAGATGGCGACGCCTATCTCTGCTTGCACTTGCTCTGCTCGGACTTAGCCCTTCAATGAGTGCAGCCGACGTGCCGCTCAGTGAAGCCACCGGTCGCGTGCTGATGCAAAAAGTATACGATACTCACCAGCAGTATCCTTACGTCTATGAAGAACAGTCGATGGTACTGATTGATCGGGAGGGTAATCGAGAAACTCGAAAAGTAAAACTCTACTCACGGCTCGACGAGAATCTATTACAAAGAATTCTTCTGTTGTTTGAGTCTCCTGAGGAGGTCAAAGGAGTGGCCGTGCTAGCAGAAAGGAATGCAGAAGGAGAGACCCGGCAATCAATCTATTTACCGGCACTGGGTGAGAGCATGGTGGAAAACTCCGGCGAAACAGGCGATGCAAATTTCCTGGGAACGGATTTCTCAGTTGAAAATCTGACTGGCGAGCGGCTAGAGGACTACGATTATCGACGTCAACGGGACCAGCTAATCAACGACAAGGTGTACAGCGTGGTCGACGTCTTTGGCAAACAAAGCATGCCGGACCAAGTTGCACTGCGACGACACTATATTTCGCAAGAGAACCTTTATCTAACCAGAACAGACTATTACGACGACCTGGGCCGCGTGCGAAAGCGCCAGAGCCATCACGATATGGCTCAAGTGTTTGGTGATATGTGGCGGGCCAATATGCTTCTCATGGAAAACCTGCAGAACGATCACCAGACTCTAATAAAAATAGACCGGCGCGTTTTTTCTAAAGATTATGTCCCGAACGAAGTCTTCACCACCGAATATCTGTATCAATATAGTCGGGCTGAGGTATTCAACAATGAGCTTCAAGACGAGGCGGCTGAAGCAGAGTTGATGGGAGAAAGAGAACCATGATCTCATCGATATATTTGTTGGGGGTTCGCTACCGCGGTATTGTCATGTCGATTATCGCGGTCATTACTGTGGTTGCGACTTTTGGTCTGGCTAAGCTAGAAGTTGATACCAGTTTTGACAGTTTGATCCCAAGTGATGATCCCTCTCGGATTATCTATCAAAGGGTGATGGGTGAGTTTGGCTCAGATAACAAAACGATCATTTATATTGAGGACGAATTACTCTGGACAACTGAAAAACTAACTGCTCTTGAATCGCTCCATAGTCAACTGAAGCGGATCGAACATGTTAGTCGCGTCGATAGTTTATTTGATTTGCGGACGATCCGAGGCCATACGGAAAACGGTAAAACTACGGTGAAGGCTGAGGCTGTCATGGAGCGAGTCCCGCAAACGCCAGACGAGGTAGTTGCGGCCAAGGGTCGAGCCCTGGGTAACCCTCTCTATGTGGGCAATTTGTTTTCGGAAAATGGTCGTGTGACCGCCATGATTCTGACCGTTGAGGACAACCAAGGCGAAGAAGACTTCGATGAAGAAGTCTATGTAGATATCGAAGCAGCCCTTGTA
>Ga0222633_1001450_pt1 | contig 12537 bp, 5 predicted proteins | sample AntAcemetageno48_FD_179816 | JGI IMG/M metagenome (GOLD analysis project Ga0222633, IMG submission 179816) | Saline water microbial communities from Ace Lake, Antarctica - #48 | ecosystem: Environmental > Aquatic > Non-marine Saline and Alkaline > Saline | place: Antarctica: Ace Lake | collected... | reverse complement strand
GATTCTTCTGCCTGCCATTCGTCGCTCCATGGCTCCCGGCTCCAGAGAGCCACTTTTCTCCGCCCGCCTTTGTTCTCATAGCCGCTCTTGTCGGAGCTGGTGATCGTGTGCCCATGATCGGGAAGGATCTCCGGATACGCTTCGGTGAGGCATGCCATATCGGGCTGGTGATCGGCAATACGATCCGCGACACGTTGCCCCCGCCGCGATCCAGGCTTGGCCCATTCCGTGTTCCAGTTCAGAAATTTCATGGTGCGTTTTTCCCTTGTCGGCAGGGGTTGTGCCAGACGCCGAGGCGACTCGCAAGATTGAAGTCTTTCGAGCGGAGACAGCGGAATTCTTTTTTGAGGCGGGCTTTCTGGTGGGCATGGGAAACAGTATACACCATGGGTCACCCTGTCGTTGTCCCGTATAATGCGCTATGATTGAAGATTATGAAGGTCATCCTCAGTCACGGAAAAGAAAGCAGCCCCCAGAGCACCAAGATCCTTCGATTGAAAGAACGGGTCATCGAATATGGCCATGAAGTAGAGGTTCCTGATTATCGGGAGATTCCATCCCCGGAAGATCGCGCGGCGCATCTTCTCGAACATTTGAATGACAAGGAGATTCCCACGATCCTGGTAGGTTCGAGCATGGGCGCCTACATTTCCCTGGTGGCCTCCGCCCGGTGTGAGGCTCCCATACGCGGGCTCTTTCTGATGGCTCCGGCTTTCTATTTATCAGGATACGAGGTGCAGAACCTCAACGTGCCGGATTGTCCGGTGGAGATCATCCACGGTTGGCAAGATGATGTCGTGCCTTTTCAGAATGCAATCCGCTTTTCGGGGGAGGCGAAATGCCGACTGTTGATGGTCAACGACAATCATCGGCTGTCGAATTCTATTGAAGAAATCGACGGGCGCTTTGTCCGCTTTTTGAAAGCTCTCGCATAAGGGGGACTCCCGGGAGTAAAAATTGGCAAAGCATTCTGTTTTGTGATCTGTCCCCCTCGCGATTGTCCGATTCCCCTGGGCGAACAGTAAGGATTGAAAGCAGTCCAGATTCTTGCTTCCTGAGACGGAAACCTGAAATATTTTCAGAAAGGGAAAGGCATCCCCCCACTGGTGTCCCACACCCTGTGCGAATATTAAAATATGAGCACGAAATCTACCACCCCGCCCGTCACCGAAATTGCCTTCATCCTCGACCGTTCCGGGTCGATGAATCCTCATGCCGAGGCCGCCGTCGCCGGCTTCAATGAATTCCTTCGCGAGCAGCAGGCCGTTGATGGTATCGCACGGATCACTCTCGTTCTCTTCGACGACGAATACGAAGTTCCCGCCGACAATCTGCCGGTGAGTGAAGTGACTTGTCTCGATCAGGAAACCTATCGTCCCCGGGGTACGACCGCCCTACTCGATGCGATCGGGAAAACGATCAAAAGCTTCCGGAAGCGGATCCAGGATCTGGCGAAGAAGGATCGACCTGACCAGGTCATCTTTGCGATCTTCACCGACGGGCTCGAGAACGCCTCGAGGGACTACACCTGGAAGGAGATTGCGGAAAAGATCCAAAAGCGGCAGAAGAAGAACGGCTGGGAATTTCTCTTCCTCGCCGCCGGTCAGGATGCCATCGCGACCGCCGCCCAGATGAACATCCACGCCTACAATGCTGCATCAGCTTCCGATGGCGAGAAGGGCGTTCGAGGTTCGCAGCGCGCTATGAGTCGCAAGGTCAGGGCGATGAGGGAGTCCGACTTCAATGCCGCCGATTATTCCGCCCCAATGGACTCGCTTCTCAGGGAAGAAGAGGAGCGCGGGTAGAAATACGAAATTCCACGAATTCCGCATGAATCCTCACAGTAGGCTTGCATCGGATAAGGTCTTGTTAGACAAACATCTCCATGTCTGTAGAGGAAGCTTCGCAAATTGCCCCCGGCTCTCGTGTCTTGATTCGCGAAGAAGAGTGGCTGGTGAGAAAGATTGACCGTTCATCAGCGGGTAATAAGCGGCTTTCGGTGGTCGGTCTTTCTAATCTGGTAAGAAACCGCGAAGCGGTCTTTCTGGAGGATTTGGAGCCCGACCTGGAGGTTGTCGATCCGGCCCAGACCGCGCCTTCGCTCGATGCCTCTCCTTCTTACCGGGACAGCCGTTTGCATCTTGAATTCCTCCTCAGGCAGACAACGCCATCAGACGCCCGTCTACGGCTCGGTCATCAGGGTGCGATGGATGTTCTCCCCTACCAATTGGACCCTGCCCATTTGGCGCTTCAACAGCCGAGACAGCGCATCCTCATTGCGGATGCGGTTGGTCTAGGAAAGACGATCGAGGCCGGAGTCTTGCTATCAGAACTGATGCGGCGGGGTAAAGGACGTCGCGTCCTTGTCCTGACCGTGAAATCCATGCTCACGCAGTTCCAGAAGGAGTTGTGGGCCCGATTCAGCATCCCTCTCGTCCGCTTGGATTCTGCTGCACTGCAGAGGATTCGGACAAAGATCCCATCAAACCACAATCCGTTTCATTATTTCGATAAGACCATCGTCTCGATCGACACGGTGAAACAAGACGGGGAATACAGGAACTTCCTCGAATCCGGCTACTGGGATGTGATCGTCATCGACGAAGCCCACAACGTCGCCAAGAGGGGCGGCGGACAGGGAGCGATGAGACATCGCGTCGCTCAATTGCTCTCGAACCGGTCCGACTCTCTGATCTTACTTTCCGCGACTCCACATGATGGCAGCAAGGAATCCTTTGCGAGCATCATGAACATGCTCAATCCGACGGCAATCAAGAATGAGTCCGACTACGGCCCCGAAGATATCGAGGGGCTCTTCATCCGGCGATTCAAAAAAGATATCCAGGAACAGGTGAAAGGGGCCTTTCCCCAGCGAGTCACTTCCGTTCACCGGATCGATGCGACCAACGAGGAAGAAGTTGCATTCGAAGCTCTTGCTAATCTTCAATTCAGCGCCATCGACCAGAATCGAGGGGGTCATCTTCTCTTTCGAACACTTCTTGAAAAAGCGGTCTTTTCGAGCCCTGCCGCCTGTATCGATACCGTCCAGCAACGCTTGAAGAAGATCGAAAAGGAAACCGATCCAGCGCGATTCAAGTCCGACACCGCCACCCTTCACCTACTTCTGGAGGCGCTGAAAAAGATCGATTCTAAGCTATTCAGCAAATACCAGCTCCTTGTTTCGCTTCTTGCCGGAAGAGGTGAATCCTCCATCGGGTGGAACCCGAAAAAAGCGGCCAACGACCGGATTGTCGTGTTCACGGAACGGATCGCAACTTTGGATTGGTTACACTCCCATCTTCCCTCCGATCTGGGACTCGCCTCCAATCAGGTGGCGATTCTTCACGGCGGACTCTCCGATATCGAGCAGAATGAAATCGTAGAAGACTTCGGCAACGAAGGATCGCCGATTCGACTTCTCATCGCCTCCGACGTCGCTTCGGAGGGGATCAACTTGCACTACTCTTCGCACCGGCTCATCCACTTCGACATCCCCTGGTCCCTCCTCACCTTTCAACAACGCAATGGTCGGGTGGATCGATACGGACAGGAGGAACAACCGGAAATCTACTACCTCCTCACCGAATCGGATCACGACAAGATTCGTGGTGATCAGCGAATCCTCGAGATCCTAATCCGCAAAGATGATCAGGTGCAGAAGAACATTGGCGACCCTTCCGAGTTCACCGGGTTCCACAATGTCGAAGACGAGGTCCTGGAAGTCGGGAAGGCAATCGAGGAATCCGCCCCCGCCGAAACCTTTGATGCCTCCTTTGGAGCCCTTGAGAAAACGGAGACCGACGACCCTTTCCTTGCCACCCTGTTCGGAAACATGCCGACGGCTACCACTGTGGAGCCCAGCGTTTCCGCCATGACTTCAGAAGTGGACACTCTTTTCCCGGATGCCTACGACTGGGCCAAGGCAGCGATCGAATTTATCCGCGAAAGGCTGAAGCAAAAGATCCAGGTCGACTTTCTCGACGACAAACGGGAAATCCATCTCCACCTCCCGCCCGACCTGAAGCGGCGCTTGAAGCGCCTACCCCGGGAAATCAGACCCACGGACGATCTCTGGATCCTGACCAGCGACCGGAAAAAGGTCATGAAAGAGATCACCGCCTGCCGTGCAGAGGAGGGCCGCTGGCCGACCGTGCAGTTGCTCTGGGAGCTCCATCCTGTAATGACCTGGCTGGGAGACAAGATTCTTGCCGCCTTCGGTCGCAGCGACGCCCCCGTGATCCGGACTCCCAATCTCGCCGCCGGAGAAACCATCGTTCTCGCCTATGGCTTGATTCCGAACCGGAAAGGGCATCCCCTCGTTCAAAGATGGATCGGTGCCAGGTTCCGAAAGGGTGAGTATCAGGAGTCACTCGATCTTCCGTCAGTTCTCAAGGAAACCGCATTCGGACAAACTCAAATTCCCAACCCGGGTGAGGTTTCCGATATGAAATCACTGCAAATGCTCATTCCTCCCACCGTCGCTGTGGTTCGAGAAGAACTCACCACAGCGAGGGAACAATTCGACGCAGAAGCCCAACCCGAACTCGAAAAGCAACTGGAGCGCCTGCGGAAATTCCGGGATGCCAAATACGAGCAACTCGAACTCGATCTGAGCCTCGCCCAGGTTCGCGCAGCCCGGAAACGGAGCGTGACCGATTTGTACGAATCTTACCGCACCTGGATTCAGGACACGATGAAGACAGAAGACAACCCTTCGATTCGCATCGCTGCGATCTTCACGTCGAGCGAGAAATAACCGTTTCCTATGAGTCTGCTGTCCGGCATCAACCCCTCCGATTCCAAGGCCTCCGGCGTTCTTTTCCGACTGCTTCTGGAGCGAAAAGAGGCCGAACTTGGCAATCAGGTTCCCTGGTCGATTGCGGAGTTAAGACTTGAGAACTCCGATTTGGAAATTCTAACGAAGTGGCTCGCAAACGGGGCCCGAACCGCGCTCGTGCTGGCTGAAATGGGTGGGTGGGGTTCTCACTTAGACCCTGAAAAGCGATATCTTGATCCCATCGTCGCCGGGCTCCTCCTGCATGCCTTGTATGCGGAACATGTCCGCCGGTCGGGTAGCGAAGGAAACTATTGGGGATCGATCCGAAGAATGGATTGGTCCGACGTCAACGATTCCCGTCTCTTTCACGCGAATGGCCAGCCGACGCCCTTCCATCGCTCGATTCTTGAACAGACCGCGCAAGAGCTCCGCATGCGCAATGCTTTCGGTTTAGAAGGGACGCAGCAATGGTTTTCAACGGGCTACCTGCAATTTGGCTTCACCTTGAAGGGATTCACCAACCGGCTCCCTGAGTGGCTGAGCTACCCCCACCACGCCCCCAGCGCGATTGAAGCGCTCATTACTGAGCCTGTCTTGAAGAGCGAATCCTTTCTCTCAATCTGGCAGTGTCTCAGAGCCTATCGCGCCGGGAACCTGGGTGAGACACAGATACGCAGTCGCCTCTCCAGTTCTCCCTGGATATTGGACGAATGGCACGGTGATCTCCTGAAGTCAGCTCGGAGGCGAATGCACTTGAGTTCAACTTCCGCCTCGGGCGACTCCTTCCAGATTCCGACTGAATTCCTGACTCATCCACGCTTGGTTTTCGATGAGCACCATACTCCTGGATTTGAGGTAGACCTCACCAACCTGATCGACTTCGACCTACCGGCAGATAGCTACCGACTTATGGTGGCCGGAAAGGAAAGATTGGGAATTCATCGAGATCGTGAGGGGGACTTGATTCCCAATTCAATCGCGCCCATCCGGCTGCCCTGGCAAATTCAGCAGACAACGGCTCAACTGGAGGAAGTCAACAGCTCCCGTATCGCAGAATCCCAACCCCTAACCTGCTGGCTTGCTGACGAGCAAATCCAGGTTTTCCGATCAGATGGAAGGCGCGCTGAAAATGCCTACGCGATCACCGGAGCAGTTGCCGGAGCGATTCATTTGCTCTACCCCACATTTCTATCTCTGAGCAACTGTCGGCTTATCAGTCAATGGACGGCAGCGGACCAAAGCTGGACGATTGCAACGGTCGATTCCGGAGAGGACGCGACTCTTCATTATCAAAACGAAGTCATTTGGTCGCTGAAAGAAGCCCGGCAACAGAGTCAGCTGCAATCAGATCTTCTTTCACGGGTCGAAATCTCGCTTGAGACGACCGCTGTAGATAGCTCCGAAACGAAGGCGCATTTGTTTTTGCCGGATGGTTGCAACCTGCGCTGGGCTCGATCAGGAGGGCAAGAGATCCTCTTCGAAAAACCTTCTTACACCGCCACTTTTCCGATCACTCCGGAAAACCTGGACCGAGGCATACAATTCACTCTCGGCTTGAAAGCGGAGGGAGTTTCCTACCGAACACAGCTTCGACGACAGATCCCATTGGAAGGTGCGATCTGGTTTCGACAAACGAGATACTCCCGCGGCTTACTCCAGGTGTTGAATTCCTGGGAAGGCCGGGCAAGCAGAGTGAGAATTTCTCCCCGCCGAAAAAGTGACGGGGAGGAACTCCGGGACTTTGTGGTGACAGAGGGGCCGGCGCTTGTGAGGAGACTTCGGGAAGGGGCGCTGACACTTGGCCATTTGTCCGGCCTCGGAGCATCCCTGAATGTATGGCGAAGTCAATACAACGAATCCGAGCCCGCTTTGGAACTCGCTGAGTCCGTCATCGACGGTGGGCTCATTCATCATGTCACGATCACGCCTGAGGAGATCTCAATTCACCCCGCTCCGGGCTCCCAGCTTCGAGACGATTTTCAATGCTTTGCTTGGGTTGGAAGCCGGGACAATCCAATGCGTTTGGAAAAGTTTGAGCTCAGTGCGGAGGTCATTGACGACTGGGAAACATGGACCACTCCCAATTTGTTTCCCCACGAATCGATCAACTGTATCGGCATCTTCTTCGATGGATCCTGCATTGGATCGTGGTGGAATCTGAACCGTTGGACCTTTATCCTTCCGCACTGTCCAGATCATGCCACGGCGGCAGAGTATGCACGGGTCATCCGAATCTTTCGCAGTCCGATTCTCTACAAGCCGATCCGAAAATATGTTCGGGAGTTCCTGAAGTCGTTCGTAGGCGAAGTTCTCTCTACCTGGCTCAGTGAAGAACTGACGCTGGATTTGGACTCCGACACAACCGCCGCCGTCGATTCATCTCATCGCTCAGACTGGATTCGGGCCGTTGGAATCATTTTCGAGAGAAGCCAGGTCTGCCTTTCTCTCGAAGACGCGAGCCTTGTCCTGGAGGAGTTTGCCCCCAATCTTTCTACTTCCAATCCTATCACACAGCTGATCCAGTCTGCAGGAGCACTGAGCAGTGCCTCCCCTTTACTCGCCAGCGAGGTACTCCGCACCTGGTTCACTGAGTTTTCCGTTGATACGATCGGCCGACAGAGGACCCGGGTACTTCGAGACGAAGTAGCGGCCGTTCTCCAACCCTCCGATTCTCAGATGGAGGATTTTTGCACCAACGTCATTCGTGCTGACGAATACTTTGTCACGCTTCACTATGAAGCATTTGCGAACAGCTGGCCGCACTTGCCTATCGACCAAAAGCGAAACATTAGCGCTCTGTTCGAGCATGATGTCATCCGTAAGATGGCAGCCTCCGCACGCATCAAAAAAATTCCCCTATAACAACCTTTTATCATGTCCCAGATCAACGCCCTCGAAGTCACTCAGAGACTCAAACAACGAATGGTCGAGTTCGCGCTCGATGACAACTACGTTCGGGACGAAGAATTGCGCGGTGCCTTGGAGTTCCTGATTTCTTCCCCCGCCCCGGAAGGCGGGCTTGCCAGTGATGTGTGGGTGGAGGGCGCCTTTCCTTCGAAATCGGCCGATCAGACATTGCAGCAAATTGTCGACTCCGGAGGATTCGATCCCAATCTCGCCGCCATTCTCAACACCTCCGGTGCCTTTCCGCTGGATCGCCATCCCTATCGCCACCAGCAGGAAAGCCTCGCCGCTGCCAGAGAAGGTTATGCAGCGGAAAAAAAGCCTGCCATTGTCGTATCGGCTGGAACCGGTGCAGGTAAGACAGAAAGCTTCCTCTTGCCCCTCCTCGATGACATCTATCGCCATTCCCCCGCCGACGGGGAAGGCGTATCCGCAATCATCCTCTATCCGATGAATGCCCTGGTGAACGACCAGGTCGATCGACTGCAGGAATGGCTCTCCGCCCAGGATCGAGCGACTTTCATCCACTTCACCTCCGAAACGCCGGAAACCGTTCGACTCGCCAACAAACAGGGTCTCATTGATCTCGGCCCATGTCGCTATCGCTCCCGGGATCATGCGCGGGGAGTCGAAAACAGAAAGGGACATCGCTTACAAGAACGGGAGCCTGTCCCTCGCATCCTCGTGACCAACTACTCGATGTTGGAATATATGCTCTGCCGGCCGCAGGACTTCGTCTTCTTTGGGAAAAATCTGCGATCTATCGTCCTTGATGAAGCCCACCTGTATACAGGTAACCTCGCTGCCGAAATCTCCCTTCTCCTGCGACGCGTCTACGAGAAATGCAACCGCTCTTCTTTGGATGTGGTGCACTACGCGACATCCGCAACCATTGGTGGCGCGGATGATCCGAATCGGGTCCTTGGCAGTTTCGCTTCCCAACTCTTTGGAAAACCTTCCGATTTGGTCAAAGTCATCATCGGAGAACGCATCGAATCCCCTATCTCTGACGAGATGCGCGACGAGAAGCCGTCACCGGACTCCGCAGAGGCCATCGCTTCTCCTCCCTGGCCTGCTGATTTTCAAACGATCACGGTCGATCAGGAAGGCAACGCCCAGCTTGCCTCGATACCTCACGAATCATGGCAGGCCCTTGGAGATCTCCTGAATCCTCTCTTTCCGGGCAAAGAAAGTTGGTTGAGCGGAACCCTCGCAAAATTCGAAGCCGAAGGGAAACCGGCCCCACTGCTTCACGAAATCCTCTGCCAGAGTGCCGCTTTCGCCGCTACCCTGGAAGCGCTCAGGAAAGGCGAGCGAATGCCGATTTCCGAACTGGTGACCGAAATCTTCGGTCGAGAGACTCCCGCCGCTACCGAGGCCATTCGTCGAATCCTCTCGCTGGGCGCCATGGCTCGCAGTTCTTCGGGTGCCTACCCTCTTTTGCCCAATCGGATTCACTACCTGATTCGGGGCCTTGATGGAGTTTTGCTATCCTTTGCCAGCGATGCAGCTCCTTCAAATTCAGTCAAAGTGGGGGAGGTCGGCTATCTGCTATCCCCTTCTGCTTTGCCGGAACGTCAGATCCAGGATCCTACCGTCGCTCTCACACTTGCCCGATGCGGCAGTTCAGGAGAATGGTTCGTCGCCGCTTTTGAGAGAAGCGGCATTCTCTCCCCGCTTCCTCAGTCCATCGTCATGGGCTTTGAGCAGGATCCCGTCATCCTGGATGGAATTCGCTACTTTTCCGTCCATCCAACCCCCGAAGGGGACGAGTTTGGTTTCGATCCAGAGACCGGAAAAATCGGAGCCCCCGAAGCCGGTAAGGTCTCTCTCTGGGAGTTGACGGAATGCCCCTCGACAGGCAATCGCATCTCGGATTCCGTGAGTTTCTTTGCGCGGAGATCAAGACTGCAACTGGCTTTGCTCGCAGAGGCTGCCCTCATGGAAATGCCTCCCTATCCGGATGTGTCCCGAAAGTGGAAACCCGCCGAGGGACGAAGGCTTCTCATTTTCAGCGACAGTCGAACCGAGGCCGCGCGGCTTGGCCCGCGCTTTACCAGGCAGCATGAACTCCAACTCGTACGGGCCGCCACGGCTGACACTCTCGCGAAGGGCAGCGCCGGCGACCCACGGATCGTCGCCATGCTTCGGAGCAGAATCGCAGACGCAGAAGAACAAATCGCGACACTGCCCGATGGAGATCCGGTTCGTGAGATGCTGGAAGAGGAGAAGGAAAAATATGAAACCAACCTTCTTCGCAGCACCGAAGGCGAGAGCATGGAAAAATGGACGCGTCACATCTCCAAAGACGAACGCATGTTCGAGATTTTGAACCTCGAGTTCGGAGTCAAACACACCGTAGACGATCCGGATCGAAAGTGGAGTCAGCAGGCTTGGGAAACCAATCGATCCGAGGTCATCAAGAAGGCGATCGACTATCTTGCCGCCGAATTCGCTCGAAGATCTCTCTGGCCAAGTGTGACGCTGGAAACGAACGGCCTCGCCGAAGTCGTCTACTACGGCATCTCCGACTGGAAGCCCTCCGCCGCCTTCAGGTCGCAGTTGCCGCCATCCGTCGAAGCACAGATCACCCCGCTGTGGCCGGACCTCATCGCCTTCATTCTCGACGAGACCCGGACAAACGGTGCCGTCACCCTGGGTTCCCGGGAACTCGATCAGTCCTATGAATACGGCGGCGTTGCCATCGGTCGCTATCTCACCCTCGCCGATCGCTTCAAATCCGTCGTCATCCCCCTGCAGTCCTCGACGAAGCGTTCCAAACTCCATCGATTCATCGTAGAAGTGCTCAAACGAGCGGGCCTGGAAGCGGACAAGCTAGATGATAAAGCGGCAGAACTCCTCGGGGCCGTTTTCACCCAACTCTTCGATAATGCGCACACCCTCGACTGGCTCGAAACAGCCACCCGTCAGGTCGACACCGGTACAGCTCCCGCCATTCGCCTCGTCTTCGCCCAACTCGGCCTGCGGCGTCCTCAAAATCACTTCCGCTGCCGACACACGGGGCAAATCTGGCCCCGCTCCGTACTGGGTGCCTACCCCGGATGCCCCCCGGGGGGAGCTGGTCGAGATCACTCAAGAGGAACTCGACGAGGACCCAAGAGTGGGACGGTCACGCCGCGAGCTCCAGGACTCTCCCATCTTCCGGTTCGGCCTTTGGGGGGAAGAGCACAGTGCCCAACTCAATCCCAAGGAGAACAAGCGAATCCAGAACCTCTTCAAGCAGGGCGTGCGAAACATCCTCAGTTCCACGACCACCCTGGAGCTCGGTATCGATATTGGCGGACTGAACGGGGTCCTCATGGGGAACATTCCACCGGGCAAAGCCAACTACCTACAGCGAGCCGGTCGGGCCGGTCGTCGCGCGGATGGATCCTCGCTCGTTCTCGGCTACGCCAGACCGACCCCCTACGAGCGCGAAGTGTTTCTCGATTTTGGAAAATACCTCCGGGAAGACCTTCGCGAACCCACCATCTTTTTGAATCGCAGTGAAATCGTCTGGCGTCATGTCCACGCTCACTTACTCGGTCTCTTCTTCGGGATGGTTCGTCGGCCGGACGAGGTCACCGGCGCAATGGATTCCTTTGGACGCATGGGAGCTTTTTGCGGGGAACCTCGCATCCCTTATTGGGAAAAAGGCCAGAGCCACCCGACGATTCCGCCTTCCGATGACCTCATGACCTTTCCTGAATTCGCAGGAAAAGACGCAGCCCTGGCCGATCACTTCCTCGCCTTCCTGGAATCCGCGAGCGATGCCCCTGAGAGCTATCGCCCCGCCATCGCACGTCTCGTCGAGGCGAATGCGCGGGTCAGTAAGCGGGTCGCCTCCGACTGGGAGGGAGCCATCCGGGAAATCCGTCAGGAGTTTTCAGACGCCATATCTCAATGGCGCACCGAATACCGGCAGCTCATCAGCCGCTGGCAGGAAATCGTCAGGGACGGTGATGAGAGAACCGCCCGTGCTGCTGCCGCCTCGATCTTTTTCCAGTCGAATACCTACTTTCATCTCACTGTGATTGAATCACTCGGCGACCGGCTCGTGATTCCCCGCTACGGATTCCCGATTGGGCTGAGCCGTCTTCGCGTCGCTGTTCCCGACGAGAAAAAGCCAAACGTGGTGCGCGAAGAAGACCAGTTCCGCCTCCAGCGAAGCTCAATGATGGCGATCCGCGAATACGTTCCCGGGTCGAAGCTGATCGTGGGCGGAAAGCTCATCACTTCGCGAGGTCTTCTCAAGCATTGGACCGGCAGCGATATTCAGAGCCCGGACGCCACCCTCGGTCTGCGAGGCTGGTTTGTCCGCGCGCCAGATGCGGGGCGTTTCGAATACAGTCACAGTGGCCAACCGGACGTCGACTTCAACGCCTATGGAAATGTGGATTCAGGCGAAATGATCTTCGCCAAACACGGCTTCACCTCGGCGGCCTGGGATCCGCCGAAAATCTCACAGGGCTATGAGGTTATCGGCAAGGTCGACTCCTACAGTTCCGCCTTTACCAGCGAACCGGATGAGCAGGAGATCCTTCCTAATTATGCCGGCATCGATCCTCTTGAGGGACGTTACCGGGCAGGGGGCGAGTTAGTCCTCATGAATCCCGGAAGCAGTAGCTTTGGATTTGCCGTCTGCACGAAATGTGGCTACGCCGACAGCGAGAAGAAACGGACCGGCAAGGGCAGAATCGATCTTCCCAAGGGATTCGAATGGCACTCCTCACTCTTCACTGCCGACGAGAATAAGACCTGTTGGGGACCGGATGACAGTCCCGTCCTGCGCCATCAACATCTCGCCGCCCGCCAAATCACCCACCTCGCACTCTTCGATCTGGGGCATTGGCTGT
>Ga0222633_1001448_pt1 | contig 12560 bp, 15 predicted proteins | sample AntAcemetageno48_FD_179816 | JGI IMG/M metagenome (GOLD analysis project Ga0222633, IMG submission 179816) | Saline water microbial communities from Ace Lake, Antarctica - #48 | ecosystem: Environmental > Aquatic > Non-marine Saline and Alkaline > Saline | place: Antarctica: Ace Lake | collected... | reverse complement strand
TCTGGATAGTCCCATGATTGTGCAGACCAATAATATCTCCCGGGAAGGCTTCCGCGGCCGCAGAACGCTCACCCGCAAGAAACGTCACAGCGTCACTGACCCTGATCTCTTTACCGATTCTCACATGGCGCATTTTCATGCCCTGGGAATATTGTCCTGAACAGACCCGCATAAAGGCAATTCTGTCCCTGTGATTGGGATCCATATTCGCCTGAATCTTAAAAACGAACCCGGTGAACTCATGACTTTTGGAATCAACAACATCCGAGCTTGTTGCGCGCGGCAAAGGCGCGGGCGCATAGTTAATGAAACCGTCGAGCATCTGGTTCACACCGAAGTTTCGAAGCGCAGTCCCAAAATAGACCGGGGTGAGCTCACCCGCAAGATAGGCGGCCTGATCAAATTGATGACTGGCACCTTTGACCAGCTCAATCTCATCTTTGAACGCTTCCAGATCATCGCCAAGAAACTCCGCGGCTTCCGCTGACTCAAGATCCTTGATAATTCGCGCGTCTGTAGCAACATTACCGTGACCTGGCTCAAACACATGAATCTCATCGTCATAAAGGTGATACACCCCCTTAAAGCGACTGCCCATTCCTATAGGCCAGGTGATAGGCGCGCATTCAATTTTCAGGACGGATTCAACTTCATCCATCACGTCGATCGGGTCCCTGACTTCTCTATCGAGCTTATTAACAAAGGTAAGAATCGGCGTGTCACGAAGCCGGCAGACCTCCATCAGCTTGACCGTTCGGTCTTCGACACCTTTGGCACCGTCGATCACCATCAAAACAGAATCCACTGCCGTTAATGTTCGATAAGTATCTTCAGAAAAGTCTTCGTGCCCGGGCGTATCGAGCAGGTTGATGATTCGACCCTTATAGGGGAACTGCATGACGGAAGTGGACACGCTGATGCCTCGCTGTTTCTCCATTTCCATCCAGTCTGACGCGGCATAGCGGTCAGACTTCTTGGATTTGACCGTACCCGCCAGCTGAATGGCCTTTCCGAACAACAAAAGCTTTTCTGTAATGGTGGTCTTACCGGCGTCCGGGTGCGAGATAATCGCAAAGGTACGTCGTTTATCGACCTCTTGCTCAATCATGGGATTCTATTGGAGTCGTTGCGAAAGCCGCGGCATTATATAGTCGCAAACCGTGCAGGTACAGGAACGCTTCAGAACAGCTCTTTCGCCAGGACCAGTGCGTCTTCCCGTCCGACGTAGGCCGGGTAATAGTTTTCCCGGATACCGACCTCGTTAAAGCCGAGTTTATCGTAGAGCTCGCAGGCCGCCTCGTTCGAAGGTCTCACCTCAAGAAAAATGGTTGATGCTTTGCCAGCCCGGGCCCGCTCCAGCAGATGCTCGACCAGGATACGTCCATAGCCATGACCCTGGTGATCAGGGTGCACACAAACGTTCAGCAGGTGCGATTCGCCAGCCGCAATCGACAAGATGCCATGACCGATGCTTATGTCTCTATACCTCAACAACCAGCATTCCTGGCCGTTGCGCAGACAGTCCTTGAAGATCCCCTCGGTCCAGGGATGCGTATAGCCCCGACGTTCGTTTCGAAGTACATCCGGCAGGTCAGCCAACTGCATACGACGGATCTCACTGGACATCAGGGCATCTCGCTGCTGCGCCAATGCTGCATGACCAGCATCAGTTCGCGTTTGGCTGAACCAGACCCCAGAAGATCTTTCAGGGAAGGCACCATCAGGAATGTCTGGGCACCAACTGCCCCCACTGACATGGGCGCCAGGTCACGCAACGGATTGTAGTATTCGCCAACATCCTGACCAAACACCAATACCCTGGAAGGCATTTGCCGGAATTTCTGGGTGACAACTTCTCTCGCCGCTTTGATGGATTGATCGATGCCCGACGTGCTTAGCATCGGCCATTTGAGCAACTGGTAGCGCACGGACTCGATATTGCCGCCCATCGCGCGTGCCAGATCGTCGCAAAACCGCCTGGGAAGCTCACTTTCAGCACGAAGTGAAAGACAAATACCGATCGTTTCATAGTGAAACAGCGCCAACATGAACTCTGGGGTTTTCTTAACGGATGCCGCATCACCGACTTGAACCGGTGTATCCGGTTTGACTTTCTCAACAGCCGCCCGGCGGTTTGCGGGCTTGATCGCAGGCTCCGCAGCAGCATCCACAGGGAGCGCAACGGCAGGTCGCGATGTCCAGACATCAATGCCCATCGCTTTGAGGTAGCCGCCTCTGGTTAGTCCCATTTTGTTAACACCATCACCTGGCACAGGCCGTCATTATTTTTCGCTGATCAGTTTATCACCCTCGGGATGAACCGGGGCCCGGGCAAACAAAAAACATAGCGACCCGAGGAGCGCGCCAATGCCCAACACGCTAAACCCGATCACGTAATCGCCATGGATATCTGCCATGTACCCGGCAAAGACAGGCCCGATAGACATGCCCAACATCACGATGAGTGAAGAGAATCCCATAATAGTGCCAAAAGATGACGGACCAAAATAGTCGGCGCGCAGGGCGACCATCAATGGCCCCCGAATCCCCCAGGCCAGACCGTGCATCGCTGTGAACAAAATCACCATCCAGAGCGCTGTTGCGTTTGCGATAAGAAACAGCGCAGCCGTGTGGAAGATCATGCAGACCACACAGATTAATTGCTTATTAAGTCGATCACCGATGAAACCCCCACCTATCTGACCCAACATCTGAAAGCCAGTCAGCGCGGCGACGACAAAGCCCGCCTGCCCCAGGGAATAGTCCATGCCTTCGATTAAATGTGGCACCAGGTGGACCATCATCGTTGAAACCACCAGCAGCGCACAAGCGTGCCCCATGGAGATCAGCCAGAAAGAAGAGGTGCGCATGGCCTGGCGTGCCGTGAAATCACGCCCGCTGGTGAACACCATTGGCGTTCCGTCGCTGTTTAACTGGCTACCGCCATCGACCACCTCGCCATAGTCCTGTGGGCGATGGCGCACCAGAAACACCAGAGGAATACCCACCACAAGAACCATGACACCGGAATAAAATGCCGTTGTCCTCCAGCCGAATGCCTCAAGGCAAAGAATAACGACTGGAACCGCGAGCCCACCCAGCGAGTAGCCCATCTGAGACAGGGCAACTGCCTTCGCCCTGTGACGGCTGAACCAGTTCACAATAGACACCATCACCGTAACGAACCCGCCAAGGCTGGAGCCGACCGCAATGAGTGCGAAGGTCAGGTAAAACTGAAGTAGCGTTGTGATCTGGCTGAATGCCATGAAGCCAATCCCAAAGATCACTATACCCACACCCAACACAATCCGGGGTCCATACTTGTCCGTTAGCCAACCCTGCAGGGGACCAAGAATCCCGCTTTCGATTCGCGTCAGTGCAAAGGCACCGGCCACGAGCGCTTTACTCCAACCGAATTCATCCTGCAGCAGGACAACATAGGCGCCGTAGGAGTGCATCCACAGCAGCCCGGAAAGAAGCTGTAAACCACCGGCCGCACTGACGATATACCAGCCATAGAACACGTGACCCGCCGGTCGAATAACGCCATCTATTTGAGAAAGTAAACGCGACATCAATCAGGCAGGACCGGCTTTGAGGAAGTGTCTGGCTATACCAAAGACCGAAATCGCCAGCCAGGCGGATTCGACGATGAAAGCACTGAAGTTGAAAGCGCTTGTCAGCGAAAACAGGACCAGCCCGGCACCAAGCGCATTGAGTCCGGAATAAGTGAGGCTTGTCGGTTCGATCCGTTCAATCTGCAGCAGCAGGTAAGTCGCAAGAATGCACAATACGCCGACACTGCCAACAAGATCGTGAAGCTCATATCCCAGCATCATTCATTGCCTGCCCAAAACAAGGAAGCATAAACTAAGGCCTCCAGCCTTGACAGGGAAACGCCATGTTACGAGTCGCTGACCATTGGTATGACATAAGAAAACTCACCAATGAGCTGACGCTCATTTATGAGCCACACGTACATCCGTTCCTGAGGTGCAACATCTGGCATCTTCGCGGTCGTGACAAGGATCTACTGATCGATACCGGGCTGGGTGTCAGTTCGCTGAAGGACGCCATCGCAGACATGATCGACAAACCCGTGATGGCGCTGGCCACTCATATCCACTACGACCATGTCGGGTGTTTGCATGAGTTTGATGAACGGTTAATGCACAGCAGCGAATCCGCAGCGATGCAGGATTACTCGGAGTTCAGCTGGCTTCGTATTGATGACTTTCCAGCAGACTACCGGGCTGCACTTCGCACCGATGACTACCAGGACTACCTGGTCAATGCTCGACCGACTGAACACTACGACTTTAAGGATTATCAGGTCACCTCTACCACTATCACACGTCACCTCAACGAAGGAGACGTGGTGGACCTGGGTAACAGGGCACTCACGGTGTACCACCTGCCGGGCCATTCACCGGGCAGTATTGGCCTCTGGGACCCATCGGGCAGCACACTTTTTTCGGGCGATGCCCTGTACGATGGAGAACTTCTGGACCAGTTGCCGGGGTCCAGTATCCCGGACTACATCAACACCATGAAGCGCCTTCGTGAACTACCCGTTGAGGCGATTCACGGGGGGCATGAGGCCAGCTTTGGCCGCAAACGCATGATTGAGTTGATTGATGCCTATCTCGATTGGAGAACCTCGGATCAGGCAACCTGATGAGAAACCTGCCCGGCGGTTAGGCAGGGAGGCGCGCTGGCTCCAGTGCAGGTTCCAGGACTGGCTCTAGAGCTGGTTAGCTCGCCCGAGCCATTTGTGCATCGTCGTCTGCATACGCCAGATCTTGGCAGGCTGATATAACGTCTCGCGCATGTAACTGTCTGGCTGCACCAGGTTTCTTATTCGCAGGCTGCAATCCAGGTCTTTGCAAACAACATTGCCCAGGGTGTGTCGTCCTTCACTGCCTCTTACCGACACCGTGAACATCGCGGTCCCGTTTGCCTTGTGAACATGATGGCACCAGGAACACATTTCCATTCGCGGTTTCTTTGCGGTCCGTTTCGCCCGACTCATCCGGATACCACGAATCTGCCCATCATTAGGCGACTGCAGAACAACAAAACCAAGATGTCCTGACGGGTGCACCCAGCCAAAGTAGTCGAGAACCGACCACTGGACATCCTTAAGGTCAGGGATATGCAGGTCTTCATCTGCATCGAAGGCTGCGGCGATTTGTTCCCGGTCAAGAGGTAGCATGGTCAAACCATAGCATTGTGTTCGTTAAGCTGCACATATAGTCAACCTGTTCGTTGCGAACTTTTTCTGGTTTGATGACCACATGGCAACCCCCACCACATCAAACGACCGCATCGTTCCACTGTCGAGTAAGTTCGCCTTCGGGATTGGACAATATGCAGAGGGGTTGAAGAACACCGCTTTTTCCCTGTTTATTCTGTTCTACTACAATCAGGTACTGGGCTTGTCCGGCACGCTGGCGGGTGCTGCACTTTTCATTGCACTGTTATTCGACGCCGTCACGGATCCGCTGGCAGGATCGCTTTCTGACAATTTTAAATCCAGACTGGGCAGGCGCCACCCATTCATGTACCTGTCGGCAGTGCCGCTTGCTATCGCTTTCGTTGGTCTTTTTTCGCCCCCTGAATCAATGGGTCAGTTTGGTTTGTTTGCCTGGCTCACCCTCTTTGCAATCCTGACCCGTGGCGCCATGACGCTGTACCACGTGCCTCACCTTGCGCTCGGCGCTGAACTGTCTGAAAACTTTCACGAACGAACAAAGATTGTAGCCTTTAGACAGTTCTTTGGAACATTTGGCAACGCTTCTGCGGTGGTGATAGGGCTTGGCTATTTCTTCGCTGATTCCCAGGGCGGCAGACTGAACCTGGAAAACTACACGCCCTACGCAATTACTCTGGCCATCCTGATGATCATCACCATCTGGTATTCCGCCTACGGCACGCAGAAAGAGATTCCACACTTAAGCGTCCCTCCCGATAAGCCTCCAATGAGCATCGGGAAACGACTGGTCCAGGAAGCGAAGGAAGCCTTTACCAACCGATCTTTCACCTGGTTGTTTTTTGGAGTACTGATTGTTTTCGTCATGTCAGGTGTTAACAACGCATTGGATCTGTATATGTTCCAGTACTTCTGGGAGCTAAGTGGTGTGCAGATGCTCTGGGCGCAAGTCGCCCTGATGGTCGGTCTGATGTGTGGCGTTTTTCTTACAACAACGTTGCACCGCTACACAGATAAAAAGTTTGGCGTGGTCCTGGGAACGGGCTCGTGGGCTGTCGTGCAGGTCATTCCAGTCGTGCTGCGACTAACAGGGCACTTCCCTGAAAATGGTGATCCCTTACTGGTGAGCGTTCTTGTCACACTCAAGTTCCTGCAGGGGATACTCCTTCAGCAGGCCCTGGTGTCATTTGGTTCGATGATGGCAGATGTCACCGACGAGCACGAATACAAGCGCGGCATCAGGCAGGAAGGCATTTTCTTTGGCGCCATCGCTTTTTCAGCGAAAGCCACCTCGGGTTTCGGAAGCTTTATTGGCGGGCTCGGATTGGACATTATTTCCTGGCCAACGGGCCCGGACATTCAAACCGCAGCAGATATCCCCCCCGACACACTGGTTAACCTGGGTCTGCTCTACGGTCCTATCGTCGCAGCGTTCGCGATTGTCTCGCTGTGGTGCTTCTCACACTACGAGCTCACCAGGGAGCGACATGCCGAGATACTGGTAGAGCTACGGAAACGAAGGGCCCTTATTTCAACTGGTCCGGACTAAGTCTCCTGCTCTTTGGCCTGCCGGGGCTTTTTAGCATGGCTGCCATGTTCGCCCGATGCATCCAGGTCATTCAGTTTCTCGTAGAGATCCGATATGGCGTCAAAGAGCACAGGGTCGTTTTTCTTGAGCGCGGCAGCACGTTCAAGGTTCTCTCTAGCACCGTCAACGTCGCCGGCCTGGACCCGCATCCGAGCAACCTGCAGGTGGTAATAGGGGTTCCTGCGGTAATACCGTTTGACGGTTCGCAGGAAAACATCTGCCTCTTCCTCTCGGTCTTCCAGCAGGTAAAGCCTGGTCAGGTTAGCTAGTGCTGAATAGTTTTTTCTGTTCAATGCCAGGGCACGCCGGTAACTCGCCTCTGCCAACTCGCTCTCACCTTTTCGGCGATAGGCAGTCCCAAGATTACTCCAGGCGTTTGAATTTCCGGGCCATAGCTTAAGCGCCTGGTGCGATTTATAGATGCCCTCATCAAGATCGGCAGCTACGATCGCCGCGACAGCAAGGTTACCGTAGTACAACGCCAGCGCCTGTTCATCGGTCACCCTTGTTCGTGGACCACGTTCGCCAGCGAACTCTGGCAGAAAATCCACAACATAGCTGGCGGTACCCAGATTACCGGTTGCGACGATATGTTCATATCGAATCATCGTCTCGCCCTCGTGAGTCCAACTGGGCTTAACTTCAACCGTCTCGAAACGACCATCAAACTTGAGATGACGAGCAGCAGCGACAAACAGAATACTCATTGAAAGGCAGTTACCACGACCGGCAATAAATGTTTCTTCTGCAGAAAGTGTAGACCAGGCGTCATATTGTATGTCGCGCTCGTCGCTGTTGAAAAAATACTCCCCTAGCTGGAGGAACTTCCGGGCATCTCCCCACTCCGGGTGAACCCGCTTTTCGAGCTGCTGTTTCATTTCATCGCTCAGTTGGAAAATAACGGTTTCCGGGTTGCCTACTTCCACATCCATGAACAGGGTATCAAGCCGGCGTTTGATTTCCGGATCTTCAAAAACGGGATCAACCGTCACACACCCACTCAACAGTATGAGCAGAGTTAAGCCCGCGAATATTGGCGTCTCACTTTTCATGGGAATGTTATCGTCCGATCCTGCAGCAAAGGCAAGGGCTTGCAGGTTGCCACCTGGAAAAAAGAGGCAATAAAAAAGCCCGCATAAAGCGGGCTTCCGGATTGAACGAAGGGACCTGGTTTTCGGTCAGGACTCGCCTTCCTCCATCTGAGCCTGCAAATAATTTTGCAGACCGGTGTCCTTGATCAGGCTTAACTGGGTTTCTATCCAGTCAACATGTTCTTCCTCGCTCGACAGGATCTTATCGAACAGATCACGCGACACGTAGTCTGACTGGTCTTCACAAAAAGCGATGGCGTCGCGAAGAACCGGTAGTGCGATCAATTCCTGTTCCAGGTCACATCCCAACATTTCCTCAACTGTCTCACCGATCAGAATCTTGCCGAGGTCCTGCAGATTGGGCAGCCCCTCAAGAAACAGGATTCGTTCCATAAGCCAGTCTGCATGCTCCATTTCTTCAATGGATTCATGCTTTTCCTTCTTGGCGAGTTTCCTGAATCCCTTGTCCTCCAGGATTTTCGCGTGAAGGAAGTACTGGTTGATCGCGGTGAGCTCATTTCTCAGTACTTTGTTGAGATGGACGATTATCTCGGGATTTTGGGGTTTCATTGGACTTCTCTGGTGTTACTAAAAAATGCATCATAGGCTTTTCAACACCGGTTTCCAATATTATTGTTTATAAATCAATAGCTTGATAATAGGTCGTATTCGCAAGGGGCACTGCAAATAAACTTGATATTACGAATCGTTCTCATTTACAATCAGCCCCATGATTATTTGTGTCTGCAAGAACGTTAACAGCCGCCAGCTTAAGGAATGCCTGCAGCGAGGCATGTCGCTCGACGATATTTCTGAGGAAATGGGTTTGGGAACTGGTTGTGGCCGTTGTCTTGAATATGCGTTCACCATGGTAGAGAAAGAAGCCCCACTGATCGCCCGCGAAAATGTGGCTTAGTTAAACCGCTCTTTCACGCTGCATCTCGCAAACAATGTCGCCAAGCATCTCGCTAAGCACCTCTCTAAGCAACATCCCTCAATCGCCATCCTTCAGACTAAATCCCTAATCGTCCAAACGATCGAGTCTTCGCCTATTTCAACTTCTGCCTGTTTCATTTTCTGGAAAGAGGCGAGTGCACCCAGCCAGAGTTCCTTCCATATAGTGAGCACCATCAGTCGGTCTTTAGGTTCCAGGTCCCGTACGATCCGTAAGCCTCTCTGAGCGATGCGCATCGTACTACCGCTCATTTCTACGCTCGATTCGTCTCCAAGGCCATCAAACATCCTGATGAGATAGTTTCCCGCCGAGGAAAGGTCGCCATCTTCTGTGCCGATAAGCTGACGCGTCCGCTGAAAATACTGAAGACCAATCAACCTCGCCGCCCTGCCCCCAAGTTCTTTTGTTGGAACTTCGCCAATAACACCATGAAGCTCTATCAGCCCGTTTCGGACAAACTCCATCGCATAGTTTCGGTTCGCTTTCTGAAGCCTCTCTTCACTCCAAAGCTCTGAAGGTAACCGGGGCTGATCTTCCTGAATGAAAGCGGGCGGCAGTTCCTTCGTAAACTGCAATCGTTCACTGTCCAGAAGGTCGTGATCAAACTCCTTAAAATAACCACAAAGTCCAAACTCTCCCGTCATATCTTCGGAGACGCAGACAAAACCGAGCCGCGGGTTTTCTAGCGAAACGCCGTTTTGCGCGTACCAGCCGTTTAGAAAACCACGACTGGCTTCGATGGGGATACCGCAAATAGCAGGGCCATGGTACATCCAGCGCGGAAAGCGGAATCGCACCCAGGCTTTGCGATCATTTTCGGCAAGGTACTCAACCGGAACACCACCGACGCTATTGGACATCACATGGTACTGGGCGCAGGCAACGGCATCCGGTAAGCCGTTCAATCCCAACTTACCGAAGCTCGATAGAAACTTGTCATTATGCTGTCTGCGAAAAAGTCGAAACATCCAATCGTAAACGTCACTGCGATCACGATTCGACGAAATCATGAGCTGCAATCCAAGCAGCAACGCATGATGTATTTCTGCCTGGGCCGCAATGCCCAAAGATTTCTGGTCCATGGCGTTCATCAATCCTTTCCTTCTGTCTTCGCCCCGGGTTGGTGCCGGACATTACCACTCATCTACCTATTGCCAGTATATGGTGCGGGAGTGACTCAAAGCGGCCGGGTTACGAGGGTTTCACGAGAAAAAAGTTGGCACCTTCTTTGCATTTAATAAGACAACGCCACCAATGGAGATGTCTATCGGAAAACTAAAATTATTGTAGGAAAATTGACATGCCAGCGGGGGTTTCCTCCCTCTCCCCCGCTGGTTCAATTTCTGTCCAACCCCACCTATCCCACACGCCAAAAATAGCAGGTAAACTAGTCTCAACTAAGCCGGTTCAAGGAACCCCCATGCGCTACTTGATTGCACTTGTTTGTACCGCACTATTGAATTCAACGTCATTTGCCAACAGCACACCCGAGGCAACTCTCGATAAGTATCTCTCTGTACTAACAGGACAAAACCTTTCAGGTGTAGCGACCCTGATGGATTCGAGCAGTATGAAAAGCCTGAAGAAATCCATGGATGAATCCATTCAGTACCAGGCCAATTTTGGCGAGTATGGATTACAACGCCGGGTTTTTGGCGAGAAAGTCTCCATGAGTAAGGTCGCCGAAACTACCGCTGAGTTTTACCTGAACGCACTGGCCAGCGAGATCCTGAAAGCCGCCCGCTCTCAACACCTTAAGGTCACCGATCGGGAAATCATCGGAAAAATCCAGGAGACTGACGACATGGTACATATCGTCGTCAGGCTCAAGATGTCCCAGGATGACCATCAGGGAACAGATATTCTGGTATATACCCTGGTGAGAGAGACCGATGAGTGGAAGCTCAAATTTCCCGCCACCATCAAACAAATGCTGACGGTCATTGAGAGTACAGCGCGGCAACTTCGGTAACGGGTGCTTGACCGGTTGTGCACACATGAGGCAAGCCAATCCTGGAGATACTGGACACACCCTAACCTGCAAGAATAGCGGAGCTTAGAACCAACCAAGACACCAGGATCTGTTCGATTGATGAGGCACCGTGGATGAAAATCCAGAACGAAAACTGTATGTCTATGGATAACAAGCGGGGTTTACTAAGTTGGTCAGGAAGGCGTTGATGCGTGAAGCCCTCCAGTGAGTATTAGGTCTAGATCAGGATCATTCGAGTCTTGGCCTACACCAAGTCCGCTACTCAGAATCCGGATAATGTCTTAGGGGAAGAAAAGTCGAATGGCTCCACTTAATAGGGCCCCCGAAAACAAACAAAAGTACTACGCACACGTTACCAACGACACCCGAACGATAGAAGTTCAAATCTACCAGCATAACTACCGATAGTGCTGCAATGAACAAGATAGTAAATGTCATATCTGTCTCGATGTGCTTCAGACAATGCAAACAATCGGTTCCGTCAGGATGTATCTCTTCCGTTGCTACACCCCGCAACCCGCATTCCGGACAGATTCGATACTTTGGAGAAATATTCACAAAAATGGTTAGGGGGAGCTAACGCTCCCCTATTTTACTTGTCATTAAACCAAGCCGCTGCTCCATAGATCGAGGCACCGAGTCCGATTCTACTGGCAAAGGATGAAACAACAGTCCTCGCAGTGAAATGTCCTGCTATGGAAGTTGCAAGTCCGATTAAAGGCAACAATCCGCCATTCACCTGTCGTAACTCTTCTTTGTCTAGTTCTCTAATCATACGTATCTCCACAATTTTTTATATTAGGTACCCGGCCTTCCGAGTACAGATCTACGTTATCAAGACTGGTAAAGTCGAACGACGGCAGATCACGAGTTCCATCGTGCGAAACTGTCTCACATTGGAGGCAGACATGACTGAAGACCACAAGGTCTGATGCAAACAGCCGTCCAATGTGTCTGCAACTTCATTGCGGCACTACAGTAGGGGTTTTACAACTCTAACGGCACAAAGTGCTAGCTCCAAAACTACCCACACTAACCACTTCAATTCAGCGAAAGATCACATAATATTCGACATAAGCCTACAGTATGAGGTCGAGACACTCTCTAAGGTCAATCCAGCACCAACTGGAGCCACATTCTAAATCAGAAGATGATAATGAGAGAACTTAATGAAGTTGAAATAAAGGCAGTAAGTGGTGGCAATATGTTGTTCGCTGGCATCTTAAGCATTGCCGGAGCATATTACGGAGGACGATCTATCGGAGGCTCGATATATGGGTCCATTACAAACTCATTTGGTATGTCCCCTGGAGAGGCAGCTTACCGCACCTTCAATAGCTAATTAGAAGACTCTGGGTGGGTTTCCCACCCAGAGTGACTGGATCAGATCATGAACAAAGAATACGAATTTAGTCATCAGTCCACCAAGCAAAAAACCATCCTATTAGGTGTGAAAATTCTCGTACTGCTGCTGCTCGCTGAATCTGTCTATAGCCTGGGTTGGCAGTCCGAAACACTTCAAGAAAGAATTGGTGTAATAGGCAGGCTATTGATCTACTTTTGGGTTTACTCCAACTTGATGAGGGCGAAGATCGAAATCCAAGAGCCTGTAAATATTTCTGTGTAACTGCCAGGGGTTAAACATAGTCTGCCAGTCGTTCTTCAAACATGATCATAAACCGGTTCAGCGCGAGCTTCCAATTCCTGATGGGCATCGTCCA
>Ga0222633_1001446_pt1 | contig 12570 bp, 12 predicted proteins | sample AntAcemetageno48_FD_179816 | JGI IMG/M metagenome (GOLD analysis project Ga0222633, IMG submission 179816) | Saline water microbial communities from Ace Lake, Antarctica - #48 | ecosystem: Environmental > Aquatic > Non-marine Saline and Alkaline > Saline | place: Antarctica: Ace Lake | collected... | reverse complement strand
ACGCCTCACTTTGATTATGTGGCCGGAGAGTGTGCGAGTGGCCTAGCTAAAGTTTCGCTGGAAAGCGGTGTTCCCGTTGCCTTTGGTGTGCTGACAACTGACACGACAGAACAGGCAATCGAAAGATCAGGCACCAAAGCAGGAAACAAGGGTGCTGATGCTGCAATGTCTGCCCTTGAAATGGTTAGCCTGTTGCGCAATTTATGAAAAAACCTTCACCCGCATCCCGCAGTAAAGCGAGAAGGTTTGTTTTGCAGGCCCTCTACTCAATGCACATGACTGGCAATACAGCCATCGATGTATTTGCTCAGTTTCGACAAAACCACGACATGAAGAAAGTTGACACAGAGTATCTGCGTGGTCTGCTTATCGGCATCGATGCCCATCGAGCAGAGTTGCTGGCTCTCATCAAACCGAAACTAGAACGAGAACTCAACGAGCTTGATCCGATTGAAACGGCTGCGTTGTTGATTGGTGTATATGAGCTTCAGTATAAAATCGAACTGCCTTACCGGGTTGTGATTAACGAAGGCGTGGAGTTAGCCAAGCAGTTTGGCGCCGCCGAAAGTCATAAACTGGTGAACTCAGTGCTCGACGCCCTTGCCCGCGAGTCACGCGAGATTGAATACAAAGCAAGGTCTGGTTGAGCTTTATGGACAAGCTCTATGGATGAGTTCGACATCATTCGGCGCTACTTTTTGGATGCCCTGATGCCGGATTATGTCAGTACGGGTCCGGGAGATGATTGTGCCGTTCTATCGGTTCCAGCAGATCAATCTCTTTGTGTATCCACGGACACCCTTCTTGTCGGTGTTCATTTTCCTTTCAATGCAACGCCTGAAGTTGTTGTGACTCGCGCCTTTGGCGCGAACTTGAGTGACCTCGCTGCGATGGGCGCGCAGCCCCACGCAGTCACAGTGGCGCTCACACTACCGAATGATGACGCTGATTGGCTTAACGGGTTTTCAAAAGCGACGAAGAGATGTACTAAGTTGCACCAGTGTCCTGTTGTTGGGGGTAACCTGACAAAAGGCGATCTGTCTGTCACGCTTACTGTGATGGGTGTTGTGGCAAAAGAGTTGGCCTTGCTGCGGTCGGGTGCAGAGGTAGGGGATGATATTTACGTCTCAGGCTATTTAGGAGACGCGGCTGGCGCAGTCAAAGAGTTGGGCAATGTTGATGCCAATGCTGATCTGCTGCGACGCTATCAAGTACCGGAGCCAAGGATCATGCTCGGCATGGCTCTGCGTGGCGTCGCCAGTGCCGCCATCGATATTTCTGACGGATTTCTCTCGGACCTCGGTCATCTCACGACAAGTAGCCAGGTCGGCGCAAAACTCAGACTCGATGCTGTGCCATTGTCTTCACCACTACTGACTGTTTTTGGTCGAGCCGCGGCGCTGCAACTTGCCTTGAACGGAGGCGATGACTACGAACTCTGTTTTACCGCTAAGCCCAGGCAGCGAGCACAAATCGAAACCATCGGTCGAGAGTCGAATCTCAATCTCGCCAGGATTGGCGAAGTTGTCCACGGCGATGCTGTCGTTGATCAAGATGGTCAAACGCTTTCAGGAACTGGCTACAGGCACTTTTCATGACAGACCAGAGCCGAGCTCGTAAAACCTTCACTAATCCCCTCTATTTTCTAGCCCTGGGGTTTGGCTCGGGATTATCTCGATGGATGCCAGGAACCGCAGGCACTGTCATGGCGGTACCTGTTTACTGGCTTTTCCAGCCCCTGGGTCTTTGGTGGCATCTCGGAATTATTGTCGTTTCGCTGGTTGCGGGCATATACCTTTGTGATTGGGTCGCCCGGGACATGAAAATAAAGGATCCTGGCTGTATCGTCTGGGATGAGTTTGTGGGTCTCTGGATTACCCTCATTTTGTGTCCTGCGGGCTGGTATTGGGTGTTGCTGGGCTTCCTGTTATTCCGATTTTTCGACATTCTCAAACCCTGGCCCGTGAGTTGGCTAGATCGAAATTTAGCGGGTGGATTGGGCATTATGTTGGATGATGTAGCAGCAGGTGTTTATGCGCTGATTTGCTTACAGCTAGCCTATTACGGCGCAAACGCTTTAGGCTGGGGGTAACTTATCAAGAGTTTATTTTTTGGTGTTTTGTTAGTGCTTGACTCCTTTGAGCCTGGGGCTGGATATCAGTGATAGAAAGCTTGTCAATGTGAATACTGCCGGGGGCGTTACAGATTCTTGGCTGATCAACCTCGGCGCCGTCCAGGTGGGAAATATCCGGGTGAGTAATGTTTAGGCTGCTGTCATGATGGGAGACTACCCGGAGGACATATTGCTGGGAATGACCTTGTTGCAGAGCGTTAACATCTCAGAATCAGGTGGCGTGATGCGATTGAAAGGTAAGTTTTAACCATATAACTTTTTCCCCAGCAAGCAGACCTTTATGGGCTGACCCTGATAAAATCACCGGGTTAGGAGATATTCAATTTGACAGCCATCTACATCGCATCGTCCAAATTACCCACACCCTTTGGGGAATTCATGCTGCACGGCTTTGAAGACTCGGCAACGGGTCAAGAGCATGTAGCGATTACCCTCGGCGATGTGACGGATGGAGAGCCGGTTCTATGCCGCTTGCATTCAGAGTGTTTGACGGGAGATGCGCTTTTTAGCATGCGCTGTGATTGTGGCGCACAGCTGCAAACGGCGCTGCAGAGAATATCTGAAGCGGGTCGCGGTATGATCCTTTATCTCCGTCAAGAAGGTCGCGGCATTGGATTGATTAACAAGGTTCGAGCCTATGAGCTTCAAGATCAGGGTGCAGACACGGTCGAGGCAAACGAACGATTGGGATTTGACGCAGATCTTCGGGATTACACGATCTGTAAAACAATGTTTGGTCACTTTCAGATTACCCAGGTCATACTGATGACCAACAACCCGGTCAAAATTACCGCGTTGACGAAACTGGGTATTGAGGTCCTCGATCGGCAGCCGCTACAGACAGGCCACAATGACCACAACGCCCGTTATCTCGCGACCAAAGCTGGAAAGCTAGGGCACCTGCTCGATAATTAGTATTAGCCTTTATGAGCTGTTAACTGAATGTTGTCTTGCTTTAGTCTGGCATCAATGGCCGCCAAAACACTAGCCTCGTCAAGACCTGAGTCCGCTAGCATATTGCCGGGTTTGTCCTGAAGTACAAATCGATCCGGAGTCCCTAGAATTAAAATCGGAATCGATATCGCAGCTGATGCCAGAAATTCATTCACAGCCGAACCGGCACCTCCCATTACTGAATTTTCTTCTAAGGTGACGATCAGTTTGTGGCAAATACTCACGTCCCGAATCATTGCCTCATCAATGGGTTTAATGAAACGCATGTCGACGACCGTGGCGTTGAGATGCTCACCGACTGACATTGCGACGCCGGCCATAGATCCAAAAGACAAGACCGCCACATCTTGGCCGGATCGAAGAGTTCTTGCGCGACCAATTTCAATGCTTTCGAGACCCTGAGTGATTGCAGTGCCGGGGCCCTTGCCTCGAGGATAGCGAATCGCCGCCGGGCCAGGATGTTCGTAACCCGTTGATAGCATCAGTCTCGCCTCATTTTCATCGGCTGGTGCCATAACAATTAGGTTGGGAATACAGCGCAGAAAAGACAGGTCGAAGACGCCGGAATGAGTTGGCCCGTCTTCCAGCAGTCCTGCGCGGTCAATGGCGAATGTGACATCAAGGTTTTGGATGGCAACGTCGTGTATGAGCTGATCATAGGCCCGTTGTAAGAATGTGGAGTAGATCGCAACCACTGGTTTTGCGCCTTCACAGGCGAGACCGGCAGCAAGGGCGACTGCATGTTGTTCAGCGATGGCAACATCGTAGTAGCGGCTCGGATACTCAGTGGCAAAAGCGATAAGGTCAGAGCCTTCCTTCATAGCAGGAGTAATAGCGATTAGTGCGGGGTCTTTTGCCGCCACGTCGCAGAGCCATTGGCCGAAGACATTGGAATAGCTTGGGGTATTGTGGGATGGATCTGGAGTCTTATCAGATTCAATCTTGGTCAGGGAATGGGCGCCATCAGCGGAGTCTTCTGCAGGCAGGTAACCTTTGCCTTTCTGAGTTACCAGGTGCAAGAAGTGGGGACCTTTTAAATCCTTTATGTTCTCGAGCGTTGATATTAGGGCTGGCAAATCATGCCCATCTATCGGACCGATATAATTGAATCCCAACTCCTCAAATAGCGTGCCTGGCACAACCATGCCTTTCATATGTTCCTCGGTGCGTCGGGCGAATTCCCAGGCTTTGGGGATGCGACTGAGGATTTTCTTGCTACCTTCTCGCATGGATAAATACAATCGTGAACTCAAAATGCGCGCGAAGTAACGGGCAAGGCCTCCAACGTTGCGAGAAATTGACATGGCGTTGTCGTTCAATATGACCAGCAGATCTGCCTCGGTGTCTGCAGCATGGTTGAGCGCCTCGAAGGCTAAACCAGCAGTCATAGCGCCGTCACCGATGACGGCAACGGTCCGCTGCGGCTGATTGTGCATTTTGGCAGCAATCGCCATGCCCAGAGCGGCACTGACGGAAGTGGAGGAATGGCCGACACCAAAAGTATCGTACTCACTCTCTTGCCTGGACGGAAAAGGCGCAATACCATCAGGCCGGCGCAGCGTTTGCATACGTTCACGACGACCGGTCAGAATTTTGTGGGGATAGGTCTGGTGTCCGACATCCCAGACGAGTTTGTCTCGGGGCGTGTCAAAGACGTAATGCAAAGCCACGGTAAGCTCCACAACGCCAAGGCCTGCTCCAAAGTGTCCGCCGGTCTGTCCGACGGTATAAATCAAAAAATGGCGGAGCTCGTCGGCGAGCTGTTCTAACTGTTCCGGATCCAGATTACGAAGCTCAGCAGGTAATCGAACTTGATCCAACAAGGGGGTTTGGGGCCGCGTAAGCGGAATCTGATCAAATACTATTGGCATAAGTGCGGCATTTTACACATGCCTAACCGGAGTGTCCTTTAGATCATCCCAAATTAGTGAATCCGGTTGACAACAAAGTGCGTGAGCTCAATGAGAGGCTCTGCTCGCGCACCCATGGGTTCTAATGAAGTCAGGGCGTCGGAACGCAAAATATCGAGACGCTCCCTAGCGCCTTTGACGCCATAAATGGACGTGAACGTATTCTTGTTCTGGCGTTGGTCAGAACCCTGGGGCTTGCCAAGAGTTTCAGTGTCTCCGAGAACGTCAAGTAGGTCGTCTCGGATCTGGAAAGCGAGACCCAGGGAGTAGCCGAAATCCTTGAGATGCTGCTGTTCTGCGTCGGTAGCACCGGCAATGCAGGCGCCAGCCATGACGCTGGCAGATATCAAATCACCGGTTTTGCGGTTATGCATTTCGGCGAGCGCCGTCCCGTCGATCGATCTATTTTCACCATCCATATCTAACACCTGTCCCGCCACCATGCCCCGTGGACCAATTGCGGCGGAGATGGCTCTGATGAGGGAAACCTGGGTCGAATCCGACAGGTGATCGTCCCGACTAATGATTTCGAATGCCCGGCTTTGCAGAGCGTCCCCGGCTAAAATGGCGATAGCTTCGCTAAATTTTATGTGAAGGCTCGGTTTTCCTCGACGTAGCTCATCATCATCCATTGCCGGTAGATCATCGTGAATCAGCGAATAGGTATGGATCATCTCAACCGCACAGGCTGTCGCCATGGCGTTTGCCTGAGTGCCACCCAGCAGTTGATTGGTTAAAATCACCAGTATGGGACGAATCCTCTTGCCCCCGGACATAAGCGCATAGTGCATTGCCTCGTGCAGTATGAGGGGTGTTTGCCCGCTAGGGAGATAGGACGGCAGCCAGGACTCGATCAGGTTCTTTAAATCTGACGAGGAATCAGCCATTGTCATCGGCCACAAATTCCGAGCTTTCCATCACGCCGTTTTTCTCAAGCAACAAATTCACCTTCTGTTCGGCCTCGGACAGCGCTTGCTGGCACTCTCGGGTCAATTTGATGCCCTCTTCGAACAACTTCAGACTTTCATCGAGGCTCATTTCACCGGATTCCATTTGTTCGACCAATGATTCTAATCGTGCGAGGGATGACTCAAAGGGGTAGCTTTTCTTGGCGGCCATAGCGGTGCAGCATCGAGGAAGACTCAGCACAATACTGACGCAGTAGCAAAAGGTCAACGCAACCTGCAGGACTCGTAAAGCCGATTGCGATTTGCATATCCACACGCTTGCTGAGGTTGTCGATAGCCGTCCTTGTGGCTTGGATTGGGTCTTAAGCGTGGTCTTTTTTAGTTTAAGTTCCGAATACGAAAAACTGCTGGTGCAACTGCGGCATGAAATGCTTCTGGTTGAACAGTGATAGCAGGATTAGCGACCCATTGCGAAGTGGTTTTTAATCAAGCTATGCTAGTGGCCACAGACACCATAGGTTCCATAAGGTTGTTGCTATGATTCGTATTCTTTTTTGTTTGTCTCTTTGTTTTTCCCTGATCCTTTCCAGCCAGTTTTCTTTTGCAGATGCAGAAGCGGATATCAATTATCGTAAGGCGGTGATGAAGGTTGTTGGTGGCCATATGGGTGGTCTGTCTGCCATTTTGCGAGGTGGAGTCCATGGTGACGAATTGGTCTTCCACGCTAAAGGCATGGCGAATGTTTCCGCCATTGTTCCAGGCGTGTTTCCTGCTGGTAGTGGTGACGGTAAAACTGATGCGTTACCTGTCATCTGGGAAGACGAGGCAGACTTTAAGGTCGCGATGGATCAATTTGTTAGTGCTGCCGCCGAGATTGGTAAAGCTGCGGATACTGGAGACAACGGTGTTATTGCCGGAAAAATGAAAGCCCTCGGTGATTCCTGTAAAAACTGTCATGACAATTACAAAGCAGATTAGATTTTATTGACTAGAATATAGGTCAACGCGAGTCCTGCTCCAAGGCAAGCCAGAGCCAATCCAAACTGATGCTGATCGGCGTCAGCTGTGTCTCCCAACATTTTTTCCCCGGTCACCATCGGCCATACAATTCGATGTCCGAGACGCCACTCGTGGATGAGAACGGCGATCAGATGGAGTGAAATTAGAGCCATCAACACACCTTGGTTGATCCCATGGATGCTGGTTAATAAACTAGCTGTATAGCCACTAACCAGATGATTTAAGGGGCCATCAACAACAATATCATCGGTGGCGAAGAGACCTGTGCCGACCTGAACCGATAGACTAAAAAGCAAAGCTAGGACACCGAGAGCGCCGAGTGGATTATGCCCGGTGGTTTTCTCAGGTGACTTTACGTAGGCCGCAATCGCCCTCGGACCCTTAACGAATTGGCTGAAGCGCGCATAGCCCTTTGCAAGCAGGCCAAAACTGAATCGAAAGATCAATAATGCCAACACACCGTAGCCCGCGAACATATGGGTATCAATGCTATCGAACTCACCAAAGTGACCCGTGTAGAGCGAAACAGATATGAGTCCAACCAGACTCCAATGAAAAGTCCTCACCGGAAGCCCCCAAACAAGCTTAGACATTTCGATCGACTCGAAGCGTGTACTCAAGAACGTAGTGTTTCTTATCGATTAGATATTGGGGCAGTGTGTCCGGGCCGCAACTGGCGCCACCCAGACCCCGTTGACCTACGTCCAAACTAAGAAATGTGCGCGTATCCGGTTTAAGGTTATAAGTATGGAAGGCAGGGGTAAGTTGTTCATGGGGGTAGTGGCTGGCGCTTGCTTCTATTTCGCCAACAGGATTGATCGTGATGTTGTAGCGCTTGCTTTGCAATTTCAGACTCCGCACATCCGTTAGATTGCCATGTTCCTGGGGTAGAATGTAAGGAACATATTGGTCGGCTACCGTACTGTGATGCCAACGCAGGACGCCAGAGCTTTTGCGATCACAGTAGGATTCTGTCGGTCCGCGGCCAAACCAGGCGAATTCCTCAAAGGCGCCGGGCATCACTAACCTTACGCCGAGTCGCGGCAGATCCGGAAGCTTCTCACCGATGGTGAATTCGTGCCTTATCAATAACTCACCGTCGGCAGAAATCGAATGGTGACTCTCCATAGAAATACTACCGGCTTTAAACTTCGCGGTGCAATGAGTGATCGCCGCACGATTCGTGACTTGTATTGGTGCATGTCGATAGACCGGATTCTCGAGCCCAGCAGCCTGCCAGCGACCGAGGGCTTTATGGGTTTGCCCCGACCAGCCTTTGATGCCATCGTTGTCAGTAGGAGCTCGCCAGAAGTTAAGAGACGGCCCTTCAAGTAGCACAACCGTCTTCCCCGATTTGAGTGACAGGGCGCCTTCCTTTGTAAAGCTGAGGATGTTGTCTTCTACTTGAAGTTGTGACGTTTTCCGGTTGTAGGCATTGGCGAGCAGTGCTGGTTTAGGTCTGTTTGGTGCTCGGTTCTCGATGGCGTGTTGATCGTAAGCGACAAGATGGCCCTTTTTTGCCCAGCGCATATCAGACCTTAGTTCAAATTCAAAGAGAATGGATAAATGGTCGCCTCGCTCAAGGACAGGTAGCACCTTGGGTAACTCAAACATCTGGCTTTCTTGTGGCAGAGCGTGAAGTCCTGAAATTTTGCCTTGTCGTTTAACTTCGCCGTTCAATAGCAACTGCCAGGTTCCAGAGTAATGCCGCAAATCCGTGAAGTAGTCACGATTATGAATGCGATATTTGTGTTTCGACTGTTTCGTCACCACGATGGGTTGAATGATTTTTTTGTATTCTAACAGCGAGGAGTGTGGCGTGCGGTCGGGCCAACAGAGTCCGTCGCAAACGAAGTTAAGATCGTGTCGCTCCTCGCCGAAGTCACCGCCATAAGCCCAGTAGTCGACTCCGTCCTTTTTTTGCTTAAGCCCGTGATCGAGCCATTCCCAAATAAATCCGCCCTGCAAGCCATGGTGGGCCTCAATAGCTTGCCAGTACTCCTTAAGGTTGCCGCAACTGTTGCCCATTGCATGAGCATACTCACACATGATCAAAGGGCGTGAATCGGTCCCTGCTATGGCATGGTCAATGATCTGTTGAACAGTTGGATACATCGGACATACCACATCTGTACCATGGTGGTTCTCGTTCCAACGGTCGGCAACACCTTGCTCGCAGATAGCGCTCTCGTTGTGCACGGGGCGGCTCGGATCATAACTTTTTACCCAGGCAGCCATAGCAGCATGATTAGGACCAAAACCGGTTTCATTGCCCATGCTCCACATAATGATCGAGGCGTGGTTTTTGTCGCGAACAACCATTCGAGTCAATCTGGATAAAAATGCGTTAGACCAGAAAGGATCAGTGCCAACTTGAGCGTAATGATGGTGTGCCTCCAGGTTGCACTCGTCCACCACGTACATTCCGTACTCGTCACAGAGTTGATAGAACAGAGGGTCGTTAGGATAGTGACTGGTTCGAATCGCATTGATGTTATGCCGCTTCATGGTTTCGATATCGAGTCGAAGTAACGCCTCGGTCATGATTTTTCCGGTCGTATCGCAATGGTCATGTCGGTTTACACCGCGGATTAACACCGGCGCATCGTTGATCAATAGTTGTCGTTCGTGAATACGGACATCTCGAAAGCCAATTTTCTGAGCGGTTTTTTCAATAACCTTTTGTTTGTCGTTCCTCAGTTTCACAGTCAACTGATATAAAGTAGGCGCTTCAGCGTTCCAACCCTTAACGTTCCCCATCGGTATTGAGAGTTTGAGTAAAGGGCCCTTGCCGACGACGGGGGCAAAGGCGCTCTTTTTGAGCTCGGCCACTGCCGTTTTGGATTTTTTGATCCCGGGTCCGGTCACTTCAATTTCGATACTGTGATTTAGGCTGCTGCGATTGTGATCGCCGAGTTGTACTTCGACGCTCAGGTGCCCTTTGTTGGTGCTGGGTTCAAACGTTGGTTTGGCGAATATATCGCGAATATAAACTGGTTCCGTTGCGTAAAGTTCAACGTCTCGGTGAATACCTGCGTGCCACCATTGATCCTGATCTTCGATATAGGAACTATCGCTAAAGCGAATGACTTGAATAGCAAGACTGTTTTCGCCGACATGGAGATACTCCGTCAGATCAAATTCAGAGGGTAATCTGCAGTCTTTAGAGAAGCCGACTTCTTTGCCATTGCAGTAGAGGTAAAAGCAGTTCTCAACGCCACCCAGAGAAATGACCAGACGTTTGTCTTTCCATTTGGCGGGCACGACAACGGTTCGTCTGTACACGGCCGTTGGATTCTCTGTGGGAGCATAGGGCAGCTCGGTGTTATAGGGCATCAACACGTTGGTATAGATCGGTTGATCTTCTTCAACTCCAGGGTCCATGGTCCAAAGAGATGGGACCTCCATGGCTTGCCAATCCTGATCCTTCAATGCAGGTTGATACCAGGAAGACGGCACATCGTCTGGGAAGGGATATCGCTTAAAACGCCAGGTTCCGTTTAGGCTTATGCTGCCGGTGTGTTTGAAGGTACTGCGAGGCGGAAGTCGCCCATAGCCTAAAACTTCTGGGTTTTCCCAATGTTTGTGTGCCGCCAATTCTGCGCCCCTGCCAATGATTAAGAGTTACCGCTCTGGTTATATCACAGTCGGGGGTGCTGGAATCGTTCAGAAGAGGTAACTTGTGGCATCGCTCTTGAGGTCCTTTGCGTCCTTGCAGCTACTGATATCGTCAATTTCCATCACAACAATGCGCTGCTTCGCTTCATTTTTCTGCTCGAACACAACCGACACATGTTCGTCGTTTGGAATGTTCTTTAGCATCGCGCCATAGTCACAGAGACTGCGCAACACGATGCCTTCAATCAAAGCTAATTGAGCGTCAGATTCGTTCTTAGCTTTCTGGCGCTTAACTTGTCGAGCCGCCTCCCGGATTTTCTTTTCGGCTTCATAGGTCTTGCTGAGTTTTGTCTGACGAGATTCTAGGGCTGCGATTTCACTTTCGAGTTCTTGAATATTTGTCTCGAGTTCTTTACGTTCTTTCTCGTCCGCGTGAATCAGCTCGATTTCGTATTCGCGGCGACGATACTCAATCTCTCGACGTTCTCGATTTAACTCTCTGAGCCCGCGTCGAGTCTCAGAGTCCATTCGAATGAGTGAATCATCACCCTCCATATCAGCGATGAACTCGATTTGACTGCCCACTTCGTCCATGACGATGCCAACGCCATCCAAAATGTCACCCACCATTTTTTTTATCTCGACTCTTCTCACTTCTGTAGGTTCAATCGGTGGAATCACGAAGGAGAAGCCATCGCTTTCTTGGCCGATATGGAAGCTTCTCCAACTATTGGCTCTGACGGTGAACACCGCACCCTGCTTTGCCAGATAACTGGTTTCAATTTTTGGATCGCAATGATTGCAGGAATCATCCTGTTTAAAGGCGAGTTCGATGGTATTGGCCATCACCATCACGTCTTTGTGTATGCGCTCGATATCCGGTGCAGCATTGGCCGTGGCCGTGGCCGAGCCGGCGAGCAATAGCGGCAATAATAATTTTTTCATAGGTTGTTCCCTTCCACCGACGCCTGCCTTAAGAGCCGATTGATTTGGTTTATGTTTCGCTTATCCTCTACCTGGCTGGCGAGAAGAAGACTTATGCTTTCTTCAGTTTGATGGGCGCGCTGATCTTGCGCGTAGTCCCAAACAGTAAGCAACGTGCTGAGTTCGTCTTTGCGTTCTTCCCTACTCATCTCCATAACGGTCCGCAGCAGCAACTGAGTGGCTGCTACTTGCTGGGAGGATAGTGTCGAGACTCGTTGTTCGAGTTCTTCAGCTTGCCTTAGTTCTAATTCGGTGAGCACCTTAGCAAATGTTTCTTCTGAAATGCCGCTCTCAGCCCCGAAGCGGATCGAGAGCCCGTCTGCTGTGCTGATGTTTGTCCGGGTGATCACAAGCACCAGCACCAAGACTGATGCAAAGCTGCTCACCCATTGTAGATTAGGTAACCAGGAAGCCTTTGGGAAAAATGTGTTACGTCGATTCCAGTGAGGCACTGGTTGCTCGTCCCAGCGAATTGCAACGGCCTGTATTTTCCAGAGTTGCTGCAACAATTCGGCACAATCGTCGCAGTGACTTAGATGCTGATCGAGCCGCTGTTTTTGTAAAGTGCTGAGCTGATCATCTACCAGGTCCGGCAGTAACTCGCGGTATTCATTACAATCTGACGTCATGTCTACACTCCTTCAACTCAAGTGACAGCTTTCAGGCTGCTCGTTGGTACTTTCTTTCTTCATTCTGCCAAGTGCGGCGTAAAGCCGGGTCTTGGCGGTGTTACTCGATATGCCTAATTGGCCGCCGATTTCCTCGAAAGTGAAATGTTGAAAGTATTTCAGCTCAACCACCTGTCGTTGTTCCAATGGCAAACATCCCATTATGACGCTCATATCCCGATTCGACTGTGCTGTTGCGAGGTTAGCGTCGGGCTCAAAGGTGTTATTTACATCCATCAGTTCTAGGTCGTCGCTGGACTGGTGAAATTTTTTGCGGCGAAAATAGTCAATGCACCGAAATGATGCAATTCGAAATAGCCAAGCAACAAAGACACCGTCGCCTCGATAATTGTTCAAATTGCGATACACCGAGA
>Ga0222633_1001445_pt1 | contig 12587 bp, 7 predicted proteins | sample AntAcemetageno48_FD_179816 | JGI IMG/M metagenome (GOLD analysis project Ga0222633, IMG submission 179816) | Saline water microbial communities from Ace Lake, Antarctica - #48 | ecosystem: Environmental > Aquatic > Non-marine Saline and Alkaline > Saline | place: Antarctica: Ace Lake | collected... | reverse complement strand
TAGGCTTTTGCGGCAGTACGAGGAGTGATCGTTTCGAGAAACGCATCACTATCGACGAGACCGCTAATTTTAATGGGTTTGTCCGACGGGATGACATCTTCCCTAAATACCTGAGGATAGTGATGGCCAATCAGAATGGCGGGTTTGTCAGGATTGGCGTCGAGGTAGGCCGCAAGCCAGCTGAGTTGGGCTTCACCGAATTCACCCTCGACCTTGTTCACGAACCGGAGCGAATCCAGCAGAATTAAATTGGCCACCGGTGTCTCGATCACGCTGCAGCGTTTTCCTTCCACCGGCGGGGCATCGCTGGCATGAGCGAGTAGGTCGTAAAAATTGTCACGGTCGTCGTGATTTCCGAGAGTGAAATGAACGGGCAGGCCGGCTTCTTTCAAGGGTGCGAGCAGTTCGAGCAGCGTCTCGTAGTCACCATTCTGGCCGTCGTTGAAAGCACAATCCCCATCGATGATAACACCAGCCAGCCCGCCTTTCTCAGCCACCACCCCGGCGACGACGCGGGTAAGATGGTCGGCCAAATTGATCCCCCTCGCTTCGAACTTTGAATCGCTGGCGATGTGCGTGTCCGAAAGTAGCGCCCACGTTTCGCTGTCACCCTGAGCTGCTTGGGATCGAGAATTCGCAGAGAGTAGAAGGACTGCCGATCCCTGGAAAAACCGGCGTCTGGACAATGGATCGAGATGGAATGGCATGATGAGAATTTGCCGCAATTACCGGCCTTTGTGAAGCGGGAACACGGCCTGTTTCCCCCTTTACTCGCGCAGACCTGTCCCGTTTCATCGATTTATGAGACTCCCTTGCATCCTCGCCCTAGCAGGACTTTTTGCGGTAAACGCCTTTGCCGAAAAGCCCAACATCGTTTTCATCCTTGCCGATGATCTCGGTTATCGCGAACTTGGCAGCTACGGTCAGGAGAAAATCAAGACGCCACGTCTCGACGAGCTTGCCGGAGAGGGAATGCGATTCACGCGAGCCTATTCCGGCAATGCTGTCTGCGCCCCTTCACGTTGTGTGTTGATGACCGGAAAGCACCCGGGCCACGCCGTTGTCCGCAGCAACTTGGGCATGAAGCCCGAGGGGCAATACCCGATTCCGGAGACCGAGGTTACCATTGCCGAATTGTTAAAGGAACAAGGCTACACGTGTGGAGCTTTCGGTAAGTGGGGGCTTGGCAATACAGAATCGGAGGGCAATCCGAACAAGCAGGGCTTCGATCGCTTTTTCGGATACAACTGCCAGGCACACGCGCACTCCTACTACCCCGCTACTCTCTGGAGCGATAACAAGAGAATTTCGCTCAATAATGATCCTGAAGTCCCCGGGCACGGGTCGATTCCAAAAGGCCTCGATCCCGCTGATCCGGCGAGCTACGCCATGTTCAAAGGCACTGACTACGCGCCCGACCGCATCAACGAGCAGGCACTCGCTTTCATCCGCAAAAACAAGGACGGCCCGTTTTTTCTCTACTACCCCAGCGTGATTCCCCACGTCGCGCTGCATGTTCCCGACGAGGAGCTGGAACCCTATCTCGCGCAAGAGTGGAATGATCCCCCGTTTACCCGCAATGGTGGCTACGGCTATACGCCGCACTTTACTCCGCGTGCCGCCTACGCTGCGATGATTACGCGGCTCGACACCTACGTGGGGCGCGTTCTCGACCTGATCGAGGAACTCGGCGAAGCGGACAACACGATCGTCATTTTCACTTCCGACAATGGAACGACCCATCTCAAGGACGAGGTCGACTACGACTTTTTTGCGAGCGTCGGCGAGCTGCGGGGCCTGAAAGGCGAACTCTACGAAGGCGGGATTCGTGTTCCTCAGATTGTGCGCTGGCCGGGCAAGGTGGAAGCCGGAAGCATCACTGATGTTGTGACCGGGTTTGAAGACTGGATGCCGACTCTTCTCGGTTTGATCGGGGATGAAGGTGCGACCCCCAAAGGGATCGACGGCATCAGCATCGTACCGGCGTTGTTGGGAGAGGAGCAGCCTGAGCGCGATTTCCTTTATCGTGAGTTCACTGGATACGGTGGACAGCAGGCTGTTTATCTCGGGCAAAAATGGAAAGGAATCCGTAGCGATTTACTGAGGGGAAATCCGAAGGCTGATCCGTTGCAGATCGAACTCTACGATTTGGAAAGTGATCCCTCCGAATCAAAGAATGTTGCGGCGGAGCACCCTGACATTGTGAAGCAAATCGAGGGACTGATGAAATCCGAGCACACGAATTCCGAAGTATTTCCCATTCCTGTGATAGACGAGCTGACTGCGAATTGATCAGGTCATCTCTTCTGGCGTGGGCGGCGGGCCGTCGTAGAAGATTTTGTCGGGAGCGACGGCACCACCTGAGACAATGAAATTCATCGCTTCATCCATGGTCCAATCCGTCTGCGTCAACCGCTCGACTGGAACGATTTCCAGGTAACCTGAAGTGGGATTAGGCGTCGTCGGGACGTAGACCGCTGCGAGTTGTCGACCCGTGTGGGCATCGTCGAGCACACGGGTGACCAGACCGACCGTTTTCATGCCGGCGTGGGGAAATTCAATCAAGACGACGCGTTGCACGTCACCCGCCGGTTTTTCCTGCAATACCGTAGTCAGTTTTTTTACGGCACGGTAGACATGTTTCACCAGAGGGACCCGGTCGAGAATGGCTTCAAACCACTCGACCAGTTTCCGGCCGGCAACGATCATCGTCATTAGCCCCAGACCGTAGATGAATCCGACAACGAGCAGCACCGAAATGATGCTCCAGAGAATTTGGTTTGAGAGGTAGAGTTCTACATTGGGGAAACGCGGCTCCAGCAACTGCGTCAGCCAGGCGACGAGCGGTTTGCCAATCTCCGAAAGCATCTTGAAGAGAAACGCAATGACCAGCCAGGTGACCCAAAGAGGTACGATGGTTAGAAGACCGGTGAGAAAGATTTTCTTGGGTGAGAACCGATCGGTCCAGTGTATGGGCTCGGACATAGTGGTGACTTCTCTATCGAGACTATTCACGCCAACACCGGCTCGATCAAATGCCCAAAAACATCGGTTAGCCTGAAGTCCCGGCCCTGAAACCGGAACGTCAGTTGTTTGTGATCCACGCCCAGGAGGTGCAGCATCGTTGCATGGAGATCGTGGACGTGAACTGGGTCTTCGACTGCTGCGTAGCCGAGTTCATCGGTGGCACCATGTGTCACGCCGCCTTGAATCCCTCCTCCACAGAGGAACATGGAAAAGGCTTTGATGTGGTGATCCCGCCCGCTTCCCTGCGCCATGGGGGTCCGTCCGAATTCACCTCCGAAGATAATCAACGTGTCCTCCAGCATTCCGCGATCTCGAAGGTCCCGAATCAACGCGGCCGTTCCTTGATCGACCAGTGACGCTGTTTTTTCGAAGTTGGCTTTGATTCCGCCGTGGTGATCCCAACCCCGGTGATAGAGTTGGATGAAGCGCACGCCACGTTCGGCGAGACGCCGCGCGAGAAGGCAGTTCGCTGCGTAGGAACCGTCTCCGGGAGTGCACCCGTACATTTCCAACGTCTCCGGTTTTTCTGCGCCGACATCCATCAAGCCGGGAACGGAAGCCTGCATTTTGAAGGCCATTTCATACTGGGCGATTCGACCTTCTATCTCGGGATCCAAGCGACGTTTTCCGAGGAGGCGGTTCAGTTGATTCACCGAATCGACCACTTCTTTCTGCGCGTCGCGGGTCACGCCGGGAGGATTGGTCACATAGTGAACCGCATCGCCCTTGGATTGAAATTGCACTCCCTGATATTGGCTCGGGAGAAATCCGTTGCTCCACTGCCGGGAGGAAATTGGCTGGCCCTGACCTCCTCCCTCGCTGGTGAGAACAACAAAGCCGGGAAGATCTTCCGACTCGCTTCCGATCCCGTAGTTCACCCAGGCCCCCATGCTGGGACGCCCCGGGATGATGGAGCCGGTATTCATGAACGTGTGCGCCGGATCGTGATTGATCTGCTCGGTTTGCATGGAGCGGATGATCGCGATCTCGTCCGCCACTTCGCCGAGATGGGGGAATACCGAGCTGATTTCCTGCCCGGATTTGCCGCATTTGTTGAACTCAAATTGCGGCCCCATGCACTTAAGTTTTCCGGCGCTCTTTTGCAACTGCGCCAGCTGCTGCCCCTCGGTGAACGAGGCAGGCATGGCCTGCCCGTCGAGTTCTGCGAGCTTTGGCTTGTAGTCGAAGCTCTCAAGATGGGACTGCCCTCCTGCCATGCAGAGGTGGATGACTCGTTTCACCTTTGGCGGAACGTGGCGCTTTTCGCCGAGAATGCCGCTACCTGAGTCTACGCCGGGGATCCCCGAAGTTGCCCCGAAAGCTCGAGAGCTGCTCCCTAACAAGCCTGCCAACGCAACCGAGCCCAGGCCGGTCATCGAATTTTCGAGAAACGTGCGGCGTTTCAATTCATTGAGGAAACTGGAATCCATATCAGTAGCGGGTAATGGTTTCGTGAAGGTTGAGAATGGCCCGGGCCACAGCGGTTTGTGCGGCAAGTTCCACGGCGGCGTCACTTTCGACTTTCTTCATTCCAACGGAAAGAAGCTCTTCTGCCGCTTCGTTCGAAACAGAAAGTCTTTCCATTTCCGATTTGAAGAGATTTTCGAGAACTGCCAGCTCTTTTGCTGTTGGATGCCGGGTCAGCGTTCTGACGAACATGTCGACAATGTCTTCGCTTTCCGCAGCAAGTGACTTGGCTGCTTCGACGAAAGACGGGTCGTTCAAGAGGACCAGTGCCTGCAGGGGCGTGCTGGAATGTTCGCGATCCATGGTGCATTCCTCCCGGGACGGTGCATCGAACGCTTTCATCGCTGGATGGAGAAACGTCCGCTGCCAATGCGTGTAGAGTCCGCGCCGGTATTGGTCCCCGGTCATGTCCGGCTCATACTCGCGGCGGGGGAAATTCAGATGCTGGTAGTATCCCGACGGCTGATAGGGTTTCACGCTGCGGCCGCCGATTGTTGGACTGAGCAAGCCACTTACCGTCAGAGCATTGTCTCTTACCAGCTCGGCGGAAAGTCGGATGCCGGACTGGCGGGCGAGAAGCCGGTTGTAGGGATCGCGATCTTCCAGCTCCGGAGTGCTGTTCGATGACTGCGCATAGACATCGCTCATGACGATCGCTTTCACGAGATGCTTCACGTCCCATCCGCTTTCCACGAAATCGGCAGCGAGCCAGTCGAGCAGTTCGGGGTGCGTTGGCCATTGCCCCTGAGATCCCAGATCATCGATGATGGTGGAAAAACCATTTCCAAAAAATCGGGCCCAGAGTCGATTGGTAAAAGTCCGCGCCGTAAGTGGGTTATCCGGCGAGGCGATCCAGTGAGCGAGTTCGAGGCGCGTTCCTACTCCCTTCTCTACTTTGACCTTGGGAAGGAAATGCGGCGTTCCCGGCTCGACCAACTCGCCGCTCTTGTCCATCCAATTCCCCCGTGGCAACACCCGGACTTCGCGGCGTTTTGCGGAGATGGTCGCGGGCACCGTCCGCATCCCGTTTTTCACGGACTCGAGTTGCCCTTCCAGCTTCGCGACCAGATTTCTCTGTGGATCCAGTTCCGGGGCAATCGTTCGGTAGTGAGCCAGAATTTTCGCCTGCTCCGCAGCCGTCGTGTCCGCTGCGGGTTTCGCGAGTATCTCCCGGATGGATTCGGGAACGTCTGACCACTGGTATTTATCCAGGGAGGATCGAATGCCCGCGGTGTCCCAATAGGCCAAACCTCCAAACTGAGTAAAGGCCAACTGCGAAACCTGATCGCCCGTCTTCAAACCAAGCACAGAGACCGGCACCTCGAGTCGAACCCACTCTCCGGTTGCGGGAAGATCGCCGGCTTTCCAGTGGCGCCCATCGCTGGCCCCCTTTCCGAAAGAAATCAGATCCTCGCCCCACCAGACCCGATGATTCCATCCGTCCTTCTCATGATGAAACTGAAGCATGACCTGTTTCGGAGGATTCTCCGGATCGAGCCAGACATAGGAAAAGAGAACATCGCCTTCTGAGATTTGGATGGGATTCTTCGATCCGTTTCCGATGTGCTGGATCAGTTCGTCGGATTTTTGCACCCGCGCCGTCCCTCCGCTTTGGACCTTCCCATTGTCGGCGGTGACGAATTTCCAACCTTTCGTAACGACTCCGTTCTTTTCGCCTCGCTCGTCCAGATACACATAGTCCCGCGGAGCATCCGTTTTCATCTCCGTGCGAATAGCCTCTCCCCACTTCAAGGCGGCGCTGGTCAACTCGGGACGATCTTTCGCTAACTCATTCCTGGCGTCCTTCAGTTCCTTCTCCAGTGAATTCAATTTCTCCTGCTCCTCAGGCGAGGGCACGGCCAATTGCGGGCCGCGCTTGCCGAAGGTGACGCCCGCCTGCTCATAGGGCGCAGTATCCTCCTGATAAGAACCGTCTCCGGTCCACGCCCCTTTTTCGAGAATGTCGGAGAAGTAGGAAGCGAATTGGTAAAAGTCCCTGGTCAAATAGGGATCAAATTTGTGATCGTGGCACTCCGCGCACGCCAATGTTGCGCCTAACCATGCGGTCGAAGTCGTCCGGACGCGTTCCGCTTGGTATTTGGCGAGGTATTCGCCGTCTTGGATTCCGCCTTCGCTACTGCTCTGCCCGAGGCGATTGTAGGCTGCCGCTACCCGTTGATCGATGCTCGGATTTGGCAACAGGTCACCCGCAATCTGCTCGATCGTGAATTGATCGAATGGCTTGTTAGTGTTGAAAGACTCGATCACCCAGTCCCGGAAAGGCGAGACCTCCAGCGTCTGGTCTCCGTGGTAGCCAACGGTGTCGGCGTAGCGCACCGCATCGAGCCAATCAATGGCCATGCGTTCTCCGAAATGAGGAGAAGCGAGAAGTGTGTCGACGTAGGCACCGGCGCCAACGTTCTTGAAACGTTCCAAATCTCCCGGTGTGGGCGGAAGTCCAGTGATGTCGAAATGAAGCCGCCTCAGCAAGGTGACGTCGTCCGCTCTCGGAGACATTTTCATGCCCTCCTCATTCAAACGTGCGGAAACGAAAGCGTCGACGGTACCATCTTCCGATTGCGGAACCTCAGGCTTTTGCAAAGGCAGATAGGCCCAGTGCGCTTCGTATTCCGCGCCTTGCTCGATCCACTTTGTGAGAAGCGTTTTCTCGGCATCCGTGAGTGATTTGTGTGAATCCGAAGGAGGCATCAATTCGTCTTCGTCATCGGAAGTAATGCGCCAGTAGGCCTCACTGGCTTTGATGTCACCGGGGACGATCGCCTCCAATTCTACGGCGACCTCTTTCACGTCTAGTCGGAGATCCGCTTCCCGGGCGTTCTCATCAGGTCCATGGCAGGAAAAGCATTTATCCGAGAGAATCGGGCGGATGTCGCGATTGAATGAAATCTCGTCAGCGGATGACGCGATGACTGTGCCGAGGGAGATGGAGGCGATTGCCAGACTGGGGAGGAAAAGAGGACGAATCATGCCGTGGAGAAACAGTGAACGCAAATTACACCTTTTCCAGTGACGGGAATGCGAACAGTTGGCTGAATCAACTCGACCTAACAGGGTGGAGTCACCCACCTAGCCCTGTTGAGTTTGGCTGGTAATGGCCAACTTCAATCGTCCGCGTAGACCCGAATGGCGCTTCGTGCTTTCGCTTCTCTTCAGGGCAAAATCGAGGGCTTTCAGTTCGCCAACAACGATGACGAGGCTCTTGCCGCGGGTCATGGCGGTGTAGAGGAGATTGCGTTGCAGCAACATGTAATGCTGCGTTGCCAACGGGATGACGACGGCGGGGAATTCGCTGCCTTGCGATTTGTGAATGGTGATGGCGAAGGCGAGTTGCAGTTCGTCGAGTTCGCCGGGTTCGTATTTGACGAGATGGTGGCGGTCGAATGTCACGGTAATGGTGACGGGTTCGGCAGTGATCTCGGAGATGTGGCCTATATCACCGTTGAAGATGTCCTTCTCGTAGTTGTTGCGGATCTGAATGACTTTGTCTCCGGTACGAAAAGTCTGACCAAAGCGCTCGATTTCGAATTTCAGCTGCGACGGCGGGTTGAGTGTTTTTTGCAAGAGCAGGTTCAGCTCTTTGGTCCCGAGTGAATTCCCGTGCATGGGGGTGAGGACCTGGATCTCGTCGCGCGGGTCGAGGCCGAAGCCTTCCGGGATACGTTCGGCGATGAGATGCTTCAACGTGTCGGCGATGGCCTCGGGTGAATCCCGTTCGATGAAGAAAAAATCGGATTTGGCGTCGTTCTTCAACTCGGGCCGTTCTCCCTGATTGACCTTGTGCGCGGCGGTGACGATGCGACTGCTTTCGGCCTGTCGATAGATGCGGTGGAGACGGGTGACGGTGGCGACTCCGCTGTCGATGATGTCGCGGAGGACGTTTCCCGGACTGACGGACGGGAGTTGATCAACGTCGCCAACGAGAACAACGCTGCCGTCGGGTGGGATGGCGGAAAGGAAGCTCGCCATGAGCCGGGCGTCGACCATGGACGCCTCATCGACGATGAAAAGATCTCCCTTGAGTGGCTTGGCCGCGTTGCGAGTGAATCCGGCTTCGGGCTGAACCTCGAGAAGGCGATGGATGGTGAAGGCTTCGTGAGTGGTGCTCTCGTGGAGGCGCTTGGCGGCGCGACCGGTCGGTGCGCAGAGAACTGGTTTAACTTTTTTCGCCGTCAGAATTTGGAGGACAGCGTCGAGGATGGTCGTTTTCCCAACTCCGGGGCCACCGGTAATGACGGAGAAGCGGTTGTGTGTTGCCGCGATAACGGCGTCGCGCTGTTCGTCTCCAAGTTCGATGTGGTTGTGTCGCTGGAACCAGTCGATCGCGGCTTTTTCGTCGACCGGTGGCAGAGCAGGCGGGCTGGCGATCAGGCGAGCGATCGTATTGGCGACGGTCGTTTCGGCTTCGTGCAGCTCGGTCGTGTAGACGAAAATTTCGTCGCCCGCGTTTTCCACCACGATCTGATCGTCGAGGGCCAGGGTGTTGAGCGTTTGCTCGATTTCCTCTTCGCTGCTTCCAAGGGTGGCGATCGATTGAGCGATCAGTTCGGGGCGGGGGAGGGCGCAGTGGCCGTTGCGCTCTGATTGCTCTAACACGTATTGGATTCCGGCACGGAGACGCTCGGGAGAGTTGTCGGCACGGCCCATTTTCCGGGCGATGTCGTCGGCAGTTTTGAATCCGACTCCCGGTATGTCGTGGGCGAGTCGGTAGGGGTTTTGACGGAGAACGTTGGCTGCCTCGGCGCCGTAGGTTTTATAAAGCCGCAGCGCGCGGGCGGTGGAGAGACCGTGTTGGTGGAGGAAAATCATCACGTCGCGGACTGTTTTCTGCCGGTTCCATGATTCTTTGATTTGGAGGCGACGCTTCTTCCCGACACCCTCGACTTGCTGAAGTTTTTGAGATTCTTCCTCGATGATGCGGAAGGTATCGGTCCCGAATTTATTCACGATGCGTTTGGCGTAAGCTTCTCCGATCCCTTCAATGAGGCCGCTGGCGAGAAAGCGTTCGATGCCCGCTGCGGTGCTCGGGGGGGTGGCCAAAATGTGATCGGCGCGGAATTGCCTGCCGAAACGGCGGTCGTCGGTCCAGCGCCCCGTGGCCTTGATTTTCTCGCCCTGAGTCACGGCCGGGATGCTGCCAACGACGGTCACGTTTTCCCGCTCGCCCGTCGCGACATGCATGATGGAATAGCCGTTTTCCTCGTTGTGAAACACGATAGCTTCGACGGTGCCTGCGATTTCGGCGGGGTCGGGCAGGTTGGCGCTCATGGGTTCGGCGTAGAAATGGGAGCGATTCTCGCCCTTTACAAGCCTATACCTGTGTCGCATATTCGCCGCCCCATGGCAATTCTCTCGATTCTACTTACGGTGATCATCGTGGCGGTCAGTATTCTGATCGTGCTCATCGTTCTCATTCAGCGTCCCAAACAGGAGGGACTTGGTGCTGCGTTCGGTGGCGGCACACTTGATTCGGCTCTCGGTGCCCACACGACCGACGTGCTGCAAAAGGCGACAACCTGGCTCGGCATCATCTTTTTCGTATCGGCGATCAGCTTGGCGATGGTCAAAACCCGTCAGTTTCGCGGATCAGCCGCCAACGATGTTTTGGAAAAAGTCGAGAAGCGTGAGCCGCAAGTGCCTGGTCTGCCACCCGGACTTTCTGATCTGCCTATCGGCGGAACCATCACTCCTGCGCCTGCCGATCCGGCTCCTGCAAGCGATGCCAAGTCCGATGATGCGACTCCGGCTGCTCCTGCGAAAACGGAGGCACCTAAAGCAAAAGGTGGCGATCAGCCAAAAGGTGAAGGCAAAGGTAAGGCCAAAGCCGATGCCCCAAAGGGTGATGCCGGAGCGAAAGCAAAGGCGAAAGCCAAAGACGCCGCGACTGAGCAGCCTGCTGAGCAGTAAACCAACGCGGCAATCGCGATGAGTTTGCCCGAGGCCCCGTACGCCGGAACTACCCCGGCGCGGATTATTGTTCGTTCTCCTAATCCGCTGGGTGATGCCTGCATGGCATTGCCCGCCATCCGCGCCATCCGCCGGGAGTGGGAAAATACGAGTATTGTAGTGGCCTGCCGCGAAAATCTCGCTCCAATGTGGGAATCGCAGTGTGATGTGGATGAGGTGATCCCATTTTCCAGAAAGGCGAATCCAGTCGCGGTGGGAAAGGAATTCCGAAGTCACGGGAAATTTGATCTCGGAGTGCTCCTGCCGAATTCATTTCGTTCGGCGTTGGAATTGCGGCTCGGCGGAGTTAAAAATCTAGTCGGTTTCAAGCGCTATCAGCGTGGCATTTTGCTGAGCAACGCTGTCCGGGAACCGCAGGCTGACTCGGAGAATCCTCATCACGCGAATCGCTATCTGCACCTCGTGAAACACATGGGCGTGTCCATCGATCAGGAGGATACGCTTTTCCAAATCCCTCCTGCTCCACGCTCGATCCCGCGTTCGCCGGATACGATTCATCTAGGCGTGTGCCCGGGAGCGGAATACGGAAATGCCAAACGCTATCCGATTGAGCGCTACGCAGCCGCCATTGAAGAATTGAGAAAGCGACGGCCGGGAACCGCTTTTTCCGTATCGATCTTCGGGAGCCCGGCGGAGAAGGCGATTGGGGAGCAGTTGGCGGCACTATTGTCAGAGCCGGTAGCAAATCGTGCGGGTGAGACGACCGTCGGCGAGCTGGTTGAAGAGTTACGAGATTGCCATTTTGTGGCTACGAATGACACGGGAACGATGCATTTGGCTGCGGCACTGGGAGTGCCAACGGTGGCAATTTTTGGATCGACGGAGCCGGATTTCACAGCCCCGATTGGTGAGATTCATCGTGTAATCCGGCACAAGGTCGATTGCAGTCCGTGTTTCCTGCGCGAGTGTCCAATCGACTACCGCTGCATGTTGAGAATAGAGCCGAACACCGTCACCGACGAGATGGAGGGTCTGCTCGATGCAGCCAGTTTGACTCCATGAAAGCCATCGTGACCCATCCCGGCAGCGCCCACAAAGACGACTTCCTGGCCTGCTGTTTATTGATTTCGCGCCACGTGGTGCCTGTTTTTCGGCGTGATCCGACAGAGAAGGATTTATGCGATCCGGAGGTGGCTGTTGTTGATGTCGGCGGCGAACACACGCCGGAGCGAAGCAATTTTGACCACCATCAGTTTCCCCGCGATCACGAGCCGATCTGTGCATTGTCGCTCGTGCTGATGGATCTCGGGCTCTACGACGATGCGCGAAAATTCTGCGAATGGCTGGAGCCGGCCGAATGGTTCGACACGCGTGGACCTTTTCAAACAGCCAAGTGGATGGGCGTCGAACGCGGTGTGATGAACAAGCTCAATTCGCCGATCGACATCACGCTGCTGAGGCGTTTTGCGCATAAGCGGGAGCTACATCCCGGTGATCCCGTTTGGGAAGTGATGCGGATGGTTGGTGAAGATCTGGTGATGTTTCTACGGTCGCTGCGCGAGCGAGTCGACTACGTGGCCAGTCACGCTGAATTTCTCGATTTGGATGGTGGCAACGAGGCGGTGCGAATTCTTATTATGCCGCGGACCGATCCCATGCCGGACGATCCGTCTTCAGGGTTGGCTCGCTACATTGACACGATCGGGGAAAAAGTGTCCGGGTTGATTTATCCCGACCGCCGTGGCGATGGCTACGGTTTGTCCCGTCACGAGGACAGTGCTCTGCTCGATTTTACGCAGATCGAGAACGAGCCGGATGTTCATTTTGCTCACGCGCGTGGGTTCGTCGCGAAGACGTCGGCGACGGATCGGGAGCGTTTGGTGGAGTTGATGAAGTTGGCGCGGGTAGGCTAAGTTGGTTTAGCCGTCATCGTTAAGAGCGCCACTTCCGGGGGGCATAGGAAGCGTGCCGGAACGCCCAGAGTCCCGATGCCGCGAGTCACGAACAGCGAGCGATCGCCATCGAGATAATGTCCGTAGGGATATTTTTCCCCGTACTTCGGCAACAGGAGCGGGCCGTAGAACGGAGCGCAAACTTGCCCGCCATGGGTGTGGCCGGAGAGTTGAAGGAAGACGCGAGGATCGTCATACATGTCGAACAGATCGGGT
>Ga0222633_1001443_pt1 | contig 12600 bp, 8 predicted proteins | sample AntAcemetageno48_FD_179816 | JGI IMG/M metagenome (GOLD analysis project Ga0222633, IMG submission 179816) | Saline water microbial communities from Ace Lake, Antarctica - #48 | ecosystem: Environmental > Aquatic > Non-marine Saline and Alkaline > Saline | place: Antarctica: Ace Lake | collected... | reverse complement strand
AAGCAGTCGCGCGGCCTGCTCAAGACACTCGCTGAGATGTTGCGGTTGCCTGAAAAGCTCGGCTCGTCCCTCGCGAACGGTTCAGGGACCTGAACAGTTACACGGATTATCTCTATCCACTTGGATGTTGGAATGGGTTCGCAACAGTCTGTTGCACGTTCCGCTACTTGAACGCCCTGTCCCGGAATTTATTCATGTTCCGCCCGACGCCCCTACCACGACAAATACCCCTAAAACCGTGCCATTCGAGTTAGACTACAAAACCCCGCCCGGGCTTATTTTAAGGGCGTAGCAACGGCCCGTGGAATTCCTCATCGCTCCGTTTTCCAGTGAAGGGAAACAACAGGGTTGGATTGGCGAATCCCATTGGGTTGTTTCGACGCACGACAAGAGGATTCGTAATTTGAGATCCTGCTTCTACTCTGATTTCGGCAACCAGCGAACTGCGTCGATGATGACAAAGCCGTCCGTGTCGCGATTTGAAATGGTTACTTTGCCTACCTTCTCAAATCGAAATATCCCAACCGAGGTGAACTGTCCGTTTATCTTCGGAGTCTGGCGCTGATTCAATTTCACTTCTTCATTCCCATCAGCATGCGTAATTTTTACGGGGACATTGGTGGCTCGATTGACATTTTTGTTGTACGCAATTTGCACCTCATATTTGCCGGGGGAAGGCAGGTCTGTTGAAAATTCGGCAGTCGCGCCACCATCCCGTGTGTTTCCGTCGTGCTGATAGCCTTCGTGAATACCTATCCCCAACGATGACTTGGTCCACGATCCATTTAGCAGGGCGTTCGTTTCGTCGATCACAATTCCTTCGAGTGAATCGATCGCAGTAAAATTGGTGATCGGTTTCGGCATTTCTGCATAGTCGAGCAATTGGCCACCTGCTTTGAGCTTTGCCTTCAACTCTTCGTAGTCCAGATCCTGTAATGCAACTCCACCGTCTATCGCCAATGCAGCAGCCGTTCCGGCGCTCTGGCCGAGGATCATGAATACCGGCTCCATCCGGATCGAACCGTAGGCTACATGCGAAGCGGACAGGCAAACCGGCACGAGTAAATTCTCGCATTCCTCCCGTTTCGGAATGATCGAGCGATAAGAAACCGGGTAGGGTCGGGGACAACTGACACCGAAGCCTCCCTCGTTTCGGACCGTCGTCTTCCCGTTTTCCTCGACGACAACGCGCTGACAAAAATGGGAGTCCATCGCGTAGGCCGCCAATCCAACAGAATCGTTAACCACTTTTTTCGATTCACAATTCTTCTGGGTCATCACGTATTCGGAAACCATTCGACGACCTTCCCGGATGTAGAGTTGATGAGGCCAGTATCCCGAATCCTGAAACTCATCTGGATCGAGGCCAAAGGCATTCACCCTGTCCTGCAATTTGTCAGGAACACGCTCGTCGTTTGCCAGGAAATACATCAAGCCCTGCTGATAATTGACATGGTCCTGAAAGATTCGCTCGCGCAATTCATACAGCTCGCTAAATGGAATCGGCAGCCCACGCTTCGCCGGCGGGAGTTCCGAAAAAGATCCCGCTTCATAGGTGCCGTCGGGCCAGAGAAAGTTCCCGCCCACATAGTCCGAGGAAAAACTCCCTGCATTGTTGCTATCGCCATTTCGCATTTGGACGGGCCCATCGGTCATGGCGGTCGTCGTATAGTTCAGTGCCCATTGCACCGGCGGATCAAAATTGAGAAATCGAGACAGTAAAGCGAAGCGCCCGGCATCGTATCCGTGAGGTCTTGGAAACGGAACCTTTCCCGGTTTTTCGGTCAGGAAAATCCTAAAATTGTAGGCCTGAACCCTGTAATCACCTTCGCCTGCTTTTCCGGGTAATTCAGATGCGATCTCAGAGAGTAGCCCCGATTTCGGATCACCCGGTTCCACGTAGGGACTGATCGGCAGTCGGCAAAATTGGTAGACATCTTTCCATGAAAGCTTCTGCCATTGCCCGGCAAGAGATTCGTCGTAAGCACCGACCGGCTCCCGTCCAACGCAATACGAGACATTTGCCGCCGCCAACAGATCACCTTCATAAGTGGAATCGACAAACATCGCCGCCGTGATCGTTTCTCCCGTCTCCATGGTCATCGACACCAGACGTCCATTTTCGAGAGCGACCGAATCGAGGCAACGTTCAAAAAGGACTGCTACGCCAGCCTCTTCAAGCATTTCCAGAAAGAGCAATTCAGCTTCGGACGGCCTGAAATCCCTGACCTTTCCCACCCGATTGTAAAACTCCATAGCCATCCCGCCGATGGCCGCTTTGTTACCAACGTCGGTTGAAGTCAACCCTCCCGAAGACAAGCCTCCGACATGCCGATTAAAGGAAAGAAATACCACTTTTCGTCCCATTCGCGCCGCCTGGATCGCAGCTGTCACTCCGGCAGGCGTGCCCCCGTAGACAGCAACGTCGCACTCGATCTGCTTCGGTTCCCTGGCTGCACTTCGGTAGTAGTGAAGTCCATTCTCGTCACACCAAGCCAAATCACCAGCGCAGATAAACGCCGATATGAAACAGGCAAACAACAGCGATGAATGAAGCAGTCTTTGCATAGATTGGTGTTACGCGATTTCAGAACGATTGCTAGAAAATCCCTTTTCCAATCGTTCCCCCCAGGAAGCATTGCGGCGGCAATTCCCAGGGAGTGACTTTCGCCTGACCGATGTCGGGGGCGAAGTGGTGAAAGGGATCATTGCGTGACTTTAGCAGGTTTTCGAGCACTAAGGGAAACATCCCGAAGAAGCATAGCGCCAGAAGAAGGGTTCGAGAACAAATCTGCAGGTGTAAAGACTGAAGCTGCGACCAAGGAGATCGTTGCAGCGAAAAGCCATTGAACAGAAAGGGTGAATAAATGGGGTAGCTCGATCAGCAGCTACTCCTGAATGTGGACAATGGCACCGCGCTTGTTCCCGACGACGACATCGGGCTTTTCGTCGCCATTCAGGTCGTCCACGGTAAACTGAGTGCCGACCCCGGAATCGTCGTCGATGAGGTGTGGGACATAGCTGGAGGAATCACCGTCGCGCTTCAGCTCAAACCACCACAGCACCGCCGGTGCATTGGGCTCAGGATCGCCGTCTTTCCCATGGGCCCAGAAGCGTTTGCCGGTGACGATGTCCAGCACTCCGTCGCCGTTCATGTCCGCCATTTCAATCGCGTGCGGTTGGGAAAAAATGATGCCCGTCTGACCCTTTTCCTCAGGCGTTCCGGTGATGAGGTGCTGTTTCCAACCATCGGCGGTCTGCTCCATCCAGGCGAGGCCGTAGCCGTGCCCGGCGAGGCTGGTGATTACGTCCGGCTTGCCATCGTCGTTCACGTCGTAGACGTACATCTGAGCGCCACCTTTGCCGAAGGGCGCTTCGTGTTTCTTCCACGGTCCCTTACCGTCGAGCACTGCAGGTTGCTCCCACCAGCCGGATGCCTCGAGGATGTCGGTCTTCCCGTCACCGTTCACGTCGCCAAAGCCGATCCCATGAGTGAAGCGCTGGAACGCGAGTTTCGGTGAGATCATGTGCCAGGTCCACTTCTCCGCCGCATTTTCCGGATCGAAGGTGGCATAGCCGAGACGTCCATTGCTCATGCAGAGCAGGTCAGGATTCCCGTCGCCGTCAATATCGGCAAACATGGGCGACTCGTTGTCAGTGACGTCGAGGGCGACGTGCTTTGGCCAAAGGCCCTCTTTGCCCTGAGGGTTTTCATACCAGAGTGTCTCCTTGCCGGGAAAGCCCATCACGATGTAATCAGTCCAGCCGTCGCCGTTGATATCGTGGGCCGCATTGAGGAAATTGTCGCTGTATCCGTTCTTCACGCTCTTGGCGCCGTGGAAGCCCTCGATCTCCACCTCGCTACCGTCCTCCAGCTTGGCCATGGTGCGGGTGGTGTCGGGATAGATGAGTTGGCGCTCGGTGAAGTCCGGCCCGGCAAACCAATACGGTCCGTAAATCACGTCCATGTGGCCGTCTTGGTTCGCGTCGAGTGCGGTGGCGCCCTCAGCCCAGAAATTGTCGATCAGCTGCTGCTTTTTCCAGGAACCATCCAGGGCGGGCGGCGCGGTGGATTGTGCCAGGATAAGACTGGGAACGATGGCGAGGGAAAAAAGAGTAGCAGGGATTTTCATGATGGTGACTGGAATCTTACAGCATGCGCGAGCCCGTTGGAACGCTTTCTCCGGCCCATTCATGCCAGATGGGCGGCAACGTGGAGGGGTGCCAGCGGCTTCACTCCGCCAGAAAAGAATATCCTCACTCAATCCCAAGCAGCTCAAGTTGGTAGGCGGAAACATCTTCCGGAGACGTGTCAGGCATGTAGATCGACGCCTCAACGACGCGGCGTTCGCCGGGAAGCAAAGGAGGCTGAATATTACTCACGGCACTGATCTCCCCGGGTTTGATCTGGTTGCTGAAATGCTTCGAAATGCTGTTGTGGCCCAAAGGGATCGCTTCACCATCTTCGCCTGTGACAGACGCTTGAAATTTCATGAACTCGATTTGCCGTTTCCCGGTATTTTCCAGTGTAAGAACGAGTTTGAGGAGCGCCATTCCGTCATCCCCCAACGTCCCTTTCGACCGCAGCGCGTTGCGCTCCCGCAGCGTAAATCCATAATTGGGCGGCAGGTTCACGCTCGCTCCGGCCAGTTCCAGCAAGTTCCCCGCTTCCGCCTCACCGAGAAACGAACTGTGATCAAACAACTTCAACGTGAGCCGGGCTTCAACAATATCCGGAACCGACTCTTCCTTAAAAATAAGCACCCGGAATGGAATACTGTCTCCTGCTACGGCCGCAGACCGATGCGAGGGCAATACATCAAACTCGTGTTCCGCGAAGACCTTTTCATCGTCCCCTAGAAGGTAAAGTTTAGCTCGCATCTCACTAATCGTAACCGGCCCCGTCAGAATCGTGCCTAGCAGCTCATAGCCATATTTTCCATCGTAACGAGTCAGAACCGATGACCGGGCATCAAACGAGAAGTCTTCACCAATGTCCGCAAGAGCGAATTCAACGGGAAGGACAACTGGTCCGATTTCCGCAGGGTCCACCGTTTTTGTTTGAGCTGGCTTCCCCTTCGGAGCGGACACCTCTTCTTTCAAAGGCTCCGTCGTATCCCGGTTCAGAGGAAGGAAGAACCAGGCTCCTCCCGCAACGAGCAACACGACCACGGCAATCAAGATGGGCTTGGAGCGCGCGGAAGAGCCAGCAATTTCATCAGCCAATTCTTCCAGTTCTGTGAGTTCCCGAACTGCCTCAGTATGAGTCGAATTCCGCTTGAGGCATTGCCGGAAGAACTTTTCGGCGAGGGCACGATCTGAATCCACTTTCCCCTCTCTGTATTGACGGGCGTAGGCCTTCCCCAGAACAAACCCCAGTTCAGAGTCATGAGGCAAAATCACATTCGCCTGGTCCAGTTCGGAGATGGCATCATCCCAGTTGCCGTGCTCAAAAAACAACAATCCCCGGGCGCGATGTTCTTCCGCCTCACGAACGAGCTTTTCATAGGCCTCGTCATCGAGCCCATACTTTTCCGCGAGCGCGCGAAGAGATTCAGAATTGAGTTCCACATCCACGTCCTCCCGCTGCTCAAAAATCTTCTCGAGGAATTTCTCAAGCGCGTCAGGGTCTGAGGAGGAAAAGCTCATGGTTAAAGAACGGAGTTGGTTTGATTTAAGCGGGAATCCCCTACCTCTCAACCTCACTTTCCGAAATCGGCGCGCTGCTTCTTCAACACAGTCCCTAAGTAGCCGTCGACTTGTGGTGCCTTTTTGCCGGGCTACGCAGGAAGTGCGAGGATCGCCTCTGATTCGTTCGCTACAGCAAAAGAGGCAAAAGGGGCAAGGTCGCGCAGCAAACCCTGTTGAGCCTTGCGCGAACCTCGTTGAACCTATGGTGTCCTCTCCATGCTTCTGCCTCGCCTATTTCTTCTGATCGCATCCGCAGTCCCCCTGTTCTCTGCACATGCCGGGAAAGTGATTCCCGTCTCTCCTGCCGGCCCGATCACGAATCTATCCCAGGCCCGGGAAGCTGTCCGCGAGCATCGAAAGCAGTCCCCCGACGACTCCATCCGCGTCGTCATTGAGGACGGGGTTTATCGAATCACGGAGCCGATCATTTTCACCACGGAAGACAACGGTTCCGCTGAAACACCGATCAGCTACGAAGCAGCTCCTAATGCCCACCCCATCATCTCGGGGGGACGGGAGATTCGGGGTTTCACATTACAGTCGGATGGAACGTGGATGGCGAAGGTCGATCCGGACTGGAGATTCGAACAACTCTGGGTGAACGGCGAAAGGGCAACCCGCGCGCGGGAGCCTGACACGTTTTTTCACTACGTCTCGAAGTGTCGGGAGAGAGCCGTCGAAGTCGAGGGCAAACGTTCCTTCGAACAAACGCTCTTCGTCCGGCCTTCCGACATTGAATCCCTCGCCGGGATCACTGAAGCCGAGCGGCAATTCGCGCAGATTCTGTTGTTTCACAAATGGGACAACACCCGGCGCTTTCTCGATTCGGTTGATGTGAAGAAAGGCCAACTCGGGATTTCGGGAAGACAGATGAAGGGCCACAACCCGCTGACCCGCAATACGACCTACGTTCTCGAAAACTATCGCGGGGCACTCGACGAACCCGGAGAATGGTATCTCACGCCGGACTCAATCCTTCTCTACCTGCCCCGCCCGGGCGAAAGCATCAAGAACACCCGGTTCGTAGCCCCCGTAGCGGAGAAGCTGCTCGTGATTTCAGGTGACCCTGCCAAGGGGGATTTCGTCGAGCATCTCACCTTTCGAGGACTGGCCTTTCACCATGCTGGATGGAGCTCTCCTCCTCATGGTTTTGATCCCTCCCAGGCCGCGAATCCAATCGAAGCGGTGGTGCAGATCGACGGGGCGAAAAACGTTGTATTTGATCAATGCGAGATCGCCCACACGGGCATCTATGGACTCTGGATCCGCAAAGGGTGCACCCATTCCAAAGTGACACGGAGCGATCTCTATGATCTCGGTGCAGGAGGCATCCGCATCGGCGAGAACAGCATCGCAACTAACGAAGCGGAACGCACTCATCACATCACGATCGACAACAACCTGATCCGCCACGGTGGGCGCGTCTTTCCCTGTGCCGTCGGAGTCTGGATCGGTCAAAGCGGAGACAATGCTGTCACCCACAACGAAATCGCCGACCTCTTCTACTCCGGAATCTCGGTCGGCTGGCGTTGGGGCTATGCCGACAGTCTGGCTCAACGAAACCGCATCGAATACAACCGCATCCATCATCTCGGCCAGGGCTGGCTTTCCGATATGGGCGGTGTTTACACCCTGGGCCCCTCACCGGGAACGTCGGTAAGTCATAACGTCATTCACGACGTTCTGTCCTGGAGCTACGGAGGATGGGGTCTCTACAACGACGAAGGCAGCACCGGCATTGTGATGGAGAACAATCTCGTCTATCGCACAAAGTCGGGTGGCTACCATCAGCACTACGGACGGGAAAATATCGTTCGAAACAATATCTTAGCATTGGGAACCGAGTATCAGGTGAAACGATCGAGAATCGAAGAGCACCTGTCTTTCACCCTCGAACAAAATATCATCTACTGGAACAGCGGAGATCTCTTTCATGGTTCGTGGAAAGACGACAAGGTCCGCGCTGAACACAATCTGTACTGGCAGGCTAAGGGAGAACCCTTCACCTTCGCCGGCCTGACGTTTGAAGAATGGAAGGCCGCGGGAAAAGGAGATGGATCACTGATTGCAGATCCCGGATTCGTCGACCCTACCACGGGAGACTTCCGCCTCGCCGAATATTCCCCTGCCGCGAAAATTGGGTTTCACCCTTTCGATTTCAGCGAGGCCGGTGTCTATGGAGACCCAGCTTGGCAAGCCCGCGCACAGGAAGCCAAAATGCCCCCGATGAGAGATCCACCCCCGCCGCCGCTTTTCACTTTTCGAGAAGATTTTGAGTTTGGAGAACTCCCCCCGCAGACCAACATCAGTCAGGACGAAAAGCTCGGAGGTATCGAGGTTCTGGAAACACACCATGCCCTTTCCGGATCTCATGCTCTGCGAATGCTCGATACACCGGGACAGAAGCAACGCTACTTCCCCATGTTTGTCGTGTCTCCAGAACACGAAGAAGGAGTCTCCCGCTGTGCGTTCGCCGTTCGACTTGGAGAAAATGCGGTGTTTCAACACGAGTGGCGGGACCAGGAAAATCCGTATCGCGTCGGCCCCGGTCTCTGGATCGAAAACGGCAAACTCGAAGCAGTGGGGAAGGAATTGATGACATTGCCCCTCAACACCTGGATCGAAATCGAACTGACCGCAGCTCTGGGTGATGCGGCGGGACACTGGAACCTGAGTGTTCGCATGCCCGGGGAGGAAACAAGCCGTTTCGAAAAATTGCCACTCAAGAATCCCGAGTGGCGAAGTCTCGAGTGGCTTGGCTTCGTCAGTCAATCCTCAGTCGATTCCGAGATTTGGATCGATAATCTGGAATTGACTCGATGAACAACGGTGAAAAACCTGGACGCGAAACCATCTGGAAAATCGACCGGAGTCAGGAGAAAACTTGTTGGGATCCGACCTCCGTGGTTTCCGCGGTGGGAAGCGCCAACCTTGAGCTCAACCGGTTTCGCTTTGACCGCTGAGGAGAATGCGCTTATAAGTCCCGCTCTCCGGCCCTTAGGGGAGAAACGTGAGCCCCGGCTCCGGTTAATCATTCAAGGCTATCCTCACAGATTTTTATCACATGGCTACTACACTACAACGCAACAAGAACCGCAGCCGTCCAAAGAAGGCTGCCGGTAAGAGAACCCGCCGTCAGCTCGAACAGAAGCGGCGTCTCATCGCTCTCGGCATGGATGAAAAGGTCGTCACTCAGATGAGTTCACGTGCCATCCTCACAGCTCTCAAATACCCGAAGAAAGTCGAAGCGGCTGCCGCTGCGGCGAAAGACTCTTGAGGCACGAACCGGCGCCACCTGGCGATCCGATCAATTTCAATGAAGGCGGTCCGAAATGACCGCCTTTTTTTGTGCCCGGACGGAGCGATGCTTTGCCATCTGGGGGCAGGCCCATTTCTCCAAACTCTCCTAAAGGTTCCCCTGCCATTCCCGCGATCCACTCCACTTTGCTTTTCCTTCGTAACGTATCGAAACTGTATCCACCTGTCTCCATGAACTCATCCATCTTCCAAAAACGCCTGCCCGTTCTCATCACCCCCATCGCCCTCGCGATTTCCTGTCTTTCCGTCTCCGCCGGGAACTGGGGGCATTGGCGGGGAGACAATGGCAACGGGGTGTCGCTCACGGCCCAGCCACCCACCGAATGGAGCGAGACGAAGAATGTGAAGTGGAAGGTTGCGGTTCCGGGGCGAGGCTCCGGCTCACCTGTAATCTGGGGAGATCAGGTCTTCGTGGCTTCCGCCGTGGGAAGCGCCAACCGTGAATTCAAACTGTTCTGCTACGACCGGAACACCGGCGCGTTGTGCTGGGAGAAGACGGCCGTGACGGCGACTCCCCATGAAGGAACCCACAGCACGAACAGCTTTGCCTCCGCCTCGCCCTGCACGGATGGCGAGCATGTCTACGCTCACTTCGGATCCCGTGGTCTCCATTGCTTCACGATGGAGGGGGAACTGAAATGGAGTCGTGACTTTGGCAAGATGGCCACGAGAAATACTTTTGGAGAGGGCAGCTCACCAACCCTGGCCGGAGACAAGATCCTCGTCCCGTGGGATCACGAAGGGCAATCAGCGCTCTACGCACTCAACAAGAACACCGGCGAAACGATTTGGAAAACGGACCGCGACGAGCCGACCTGCTGGGCCACACCACTGATCGTCGAGTCAGGCGGGAAAATGCAGGTCATCATGAACGGAGAGAACCAGGCCCGGGCTTACGACCTCGAAACCGGTGAGGAACTCTGGCGCTGCGGAGGGCAAACGCAACGTCCCGTCGCTTCGCCCGTTTTTGCGAATGACATTGTCTACATCGGCAGCGGCTTTCGGGGGGCCTTCCTCGGCGCCTTTACACTGGATGGAGAAGGTGACATCGGGGGAACCGACAAAGTTGTCTGGTCCGTGGATAGTGACACACCCGACATCGCTTCCCCTCTCCTCTCCAACAATCGCATCTACTATCACAAGGCTAAGACCGGCATCCTGACCTGCCTCGATGCCGCCACCGGGAAAACTCTCTTCGGACCCGAGCGAATTCCGGGAATCTCAAACACCTATGCGTCGCCGATGGCGGCAGGTGGTCACGTCTACCTAACGGGGCGAAGCGGAAACACGACCGTGATCAAAGACGCCGCCACTCTCGAAGTGGTCGCAACCAACTCTGTCGGGGAAACGGTCGATGCCACGCCTACTCCAGTCGACAACGAGCTGTTCATTCGGGGTGAGAACCATCTCTTTTGTATTTCTGAGTAGCCGGATAGACCATCCATCTGTTCCCCCAACTCAACTAGCTACCGCGTCCCATCCTGCGCCATGACCGACTCCCGCCAAACCCGCATCCGAAACGCTCTCTGGGGACTCTTTGCCGGCGATGCGCTCGCGATGCCAGCGCACTGGTTCTACAAGATCCAGAATATCAAGGACACCTTCGACGGTGGGATCACTCAATACGAAGCGGCTCCGCATCCTCATCCCGAAAGTTTCATGGTCGGGATGGGCTATCACCCGGACGTCGAAAAAGCGCAATCACTGGGGCGACCCTATGACATTCTTCACGATCACGCCCGCTTCTACGACACCTCCTTTTCGGACCTTGAGATCGCGACCGGAGAACGCGAATCCGAACACGGTAATGCGACTCCATTGCTCGAAGATCGCTATCACTACCACCATGGATTGAAGGCCGGCGACAACACCACCGCCGCGCAGCTCGTACGGGTCCTGATCCGCTCCGTTGCCAAAGAGGGGCGCTATGGCGAGGATGCCTTTCTGCAGGAATTCGTCGCCTTCATGACGACGCCCGGAAATCTCAAGGATCCCTATCAGGAAATCTACCTGCGGAGCTGGTTTGAGAATTTTTCCAAAGGCCGTCCCGCGCACAGCGCCGCCGAACGCCAGCGGCGCGTCTGGTCGATCGGTTCTCACGGAGGAATGATTCGTCCCCTCGTTCTTTCGCTCCTGGGCGAGACCGACTATCTCGCTCTCGGCATGGCGGTGGAGCATCAGAATCTCACGCACCGCTCAGAGAATGTGGCCGCAGCCCTCGGCATCACCGTGCCAATGCTACAGGATCTCATTGCCGGAAACGATCCCATGCAGGCTGCGACGAAACGATCCGCGTCCCTCCGCGTGCCAAAGATCACCGGCGAAAAAATGTTTGCGATGTATCGCGACCACCGGGGGCCCGGCAATATTCCGTCCCGGAAGATGTGGGAGCTGCATACCCAACTCTCCGACACTCCCTTTGACCTCGCCGCCATCGCGCAGGAGTCACCCGAAGACGTCGTCCTGAAACAGATCGGCACCGCCTGCTATCCCGAGCATGGCCTTCCCCTGCTGCTCTACTGTGCCGCCCATCACCAGTTCGATCCCGAAGCGGCTCTTCTCGCGAATGTGAACGCCGGTGGTGACAACGTCCATCGCAACGCCGTTCTCGGCTTACTTGTCGGAGCCGCCACTGATTCGTTCCCGGAGCACCTGCGGGAAGGACTTCCCGAAAAGGAAGCGCTTCAAAGTGAGATCGACGCCTTCGTCGAAGTCGCCGCGTCAGGGGAAGTTTGGTAGGGTTGGGGGTTTCAAGATTTGTCGCATACCTCGTTTGTCACGCTGCTTCAATCCACCGTGGACTGCGAAAACTTCTGTCCACCCACCGTGGAATTCCTGCCTCAATCCCCCTCGACCGTCTGCTGATCGATAGCCGTCCTAATTGACTCGCCGAAACGTCCCCATCGATTCCGTGATCATCTCCCTCACGTTCCCTTCCGCATCGATCACAAAATTAACTTCGTCCGGAAGATTGATCAAAATCGGCCAGCTCAAGTGAAACGTATCGTAAGTCACATGACTTAAAGTGCCCGCGTATTGCGCCGGACCCGCCTGGACTCCGAGACTCCCGTCCTTCAGGATCACCGTAATTTCTCCGTATAGTTCATTCTCATAGGTTCCCGCATACCCCGCCAGCTTGAGACTCGCAGAATGAGGATTCTCCGCAACAGTGTCCGGATCAAAACTGAGCATCTCAGCAATCTTCTTGGAGCTCTCCTTGATCTTGGCCTGCATATCGTATTCAGCGTCTCCCAGGTATTGCTCAAGCACATAAGCCCGCACCGCCTCCGGCAAGACCGTTAAGTTCATATTGGCCAGCACGGTCACACCGAGTCCTAGTTCAGGCACCAACACCGTAATCGATCGCATCCCGTCCAGCGCGCCGCCTTTCTCCAGAATCCGGTGGTTCTTCCAATGGAAAATGCCCCACGCCAGGCCATAATCGAATCCCGACTCCGCAGAAATCGGCGGAAGCTCCGCGAACCCCGGCGCTTCCACCATGACCGGCGTCATCATCTCGGCCACCACCTCCGACGACAGCACCTGCGTCCCCTCATAACTCCCCTCGCTCAACAGCATCGTCATGTAGTG
>Ga0222633_1001442_pt1 | contig 12607 bp, 10 predicted proteins | sample AntAcemetageno48_FD_179816 | JGI IMG/M metagenome (GOLD analysis project Ga0222633, IMG submission 179816) | Saline water microbial communities from Ace Lake, Antarctica - #48 | ecosystem: Environmental > Aquatic > Non-marine Saline and Alkaline > Saline | place: Antarctica: Ace Lake | collected... | reverse complement strand
ATAATGAACAGATTTGGAAACCCGCGTGTGTGTAAACCATGCAGTGATCGCATGCCATCGGCCCATTTATCACTGAGCTTCAAACCACCCTTGCCAACCAGGTCGTATCCGCTACGACGGGTGTAGTCGGTACCGACCTCGAATCCCGTTGCAAAGATGATGCAGTCAAGTTCAAACAGTTCGCCGTTGGCAACAATGCCGTGCCCGGTAATCTCATCGATACCCTTGCCATCAGTATCAATCAGATGAACGTTGTCCCGATTGAAGGTAGGCAGATAGCCATCATGGAAACAGGGTCGCTTACAAAACTGCCGATAATAAGGTTTCAGGGATTCAGCAACGGCCGGGTCATTCACGATCTCATCTGCCCGGGCGCGTATCTGTTCCATTTTCTGGAAATCGGCAAGCTCCATCATTTCTGCTATCTCGTCACGCTGTAATCCCTTGCCGCGATAGTTGGCCATGGAAATCAGGTTACGGATAATTTCTGTCCAGCCATCCTGGATAAGGTCTTCTTCAACGATACCGCCGGACGTCAGCGTGTTGAAATTCTCCATCCGGGCTTTCTGCCAACCGGGTTTCAGGCTCGCGGCCCACTCGGGATCAGTGGCTCGATTGTTTCGCTCGTCAATAGAGGAAGGCGTTCGCTGGAAAACAAACAGCTCTTTAGCACCCGCGCCAAGGTGCGGGACACATTGCACCGCGGTGGCACCGGTGCCAATGACGCCCACACGTTTGTCAGCAAGCTTGTCCAGACCACCTTCAGGGCCGCCACCGGTGTAGGCATAATCCCACCGGCTGGTATGGAAGGTGTGCCCTTTAAAATCACCGATACCCTTTATGCCCGGCAACTTTGGCCGATTCAGCGGCCCGTTGGACATGGCAACAAAACGGGCACGCATCGCGTCACCGCGATTGGTTCGCACGACCCAGTTAGCCGCCTGCTCATCCCATTCAAGGCCAGTCACTTCCGTCTGGAAACAGGCGTCCTTATAAAGGTCATACTTTTTGCCGATATTATGGCTATGCGCCAGAATCTCTGGCGCGTGGGTGTACTTTTCTTTCGGGACAAACCCGAGCTCCTCACACAAGGGCAGATAGATGTAGGACTCAACGTCACAGGCTGCACCGGGATAGCGGTTCCAATACCAGGTGCCGCCAAAATCACCACCCTTCTCAATGATTCGAACTCGCTCAATCCCTGATTCCTTTAACCGGGCACCGGTGATCAGTCCGCCGAACCCACCGCCAATGACAATGACATCCATCTCATCGGTCAGGGGTTCACGTTCAATTTTCTCGCCAATGTAGGGGTCATCCACGTAATGCGTAAAGTCGCCCGTCATTTCCTGGTATTGCTCGTTGGCATCGCCTCGCAGGCGCTTGTCCCGCTCAACGCGATACTTTTCCCGCAACGCATCCGGGTCAAAACCAAGGTCCATTTCCTGTGCCGACATTACTGTTTGTTCCTGAATTAGTGCTGTTTAGGTTCTGTTAACGAATAAAACCTTACCAAAGATAACGCATCGGGTGCTTGTACTTATTGATGGATATCACTCAATTGCCACTGCCGGGCCGTCATGCCACTCCACCGCTTGAAGGCCCGCCTGAAGTTCGCCGGGTCATCGTAATCAAGCAGGACAGCTATTTCCGTGATCGGGAGCGCCCCTGTTTCAAGATACCGCCTCGCCAGTTCGAACCGTACTTCGTCCAGAATCTCACGGTAGGTGGTGTGTTCACCGGCTAACTGGCGACGCAGCGTGCGACCGCTCATGTTTAGCTTCACGGCCAGCTCATCCTGGCCCGGGAACTCACCGTTGGCTTTCACCAGTTCCGCGCGGACCGACCCGGCGACGCCTGCCCTCTTTTTCATGCCCCGGAGCAGTTCTTGGCATTGACGCGCACCAATCTCAGCCAGCACCGGATTCGCGCTGGGTAGATCCATCTCCAGGAAGCTTCGGTCACAAACCACCGCGCACTCCGACTGGTTAAAGTGCACGGGGACGCCCAGCTGCCGGTAGCTTTCCGCATGTGCCGGTGCCGGGTAATCCAGCCAGACGGCCGCGCCCGGTATTCGCCGATTAAACAGTGCACGCGCGCCGGCAATCAGCGTGGCGAGGACTATTTCCATATAAAGCACCGGGTCCCGGGCAGTCTCCCGGGCCCGGCATACCAGCAGAAACTGCCCCGCACTTTCTGCCGGTGAGAGATCGATTGACGGCATCGCCAACCGCGAGAAACGGGTCAAGCCATTGATCAGCTGCTGCCCGTTTCGCGAACTCATCAGCGCATATCCCAACATCCCATGGCTGGCCAGATTCAGGCGCATGCCAAACGACAGACCGAGCGCCGGGTCGCCGCCAAGTTGTATGGCGCTTTCCAGCAACGTGGCGAGCTGCTCCGGGGTAACTTCCGCAGGCATCGGGTCAACCAGTTCAGAACCCGGGATTCCACGTGACTCCAGTTCCTGCACCAGTGTCGTGAGGTAAGCAATGTTCATGGCCTATTATGACACTCATGTTGGCCTGAAATCACCTAGTCTATTTCGGGAAAAAAACTAGAATCCTGCCCAGTTAACAAACCACAAGAGTTAAGCCCTATGAGCCAAAGAATGACACTTTCCGGAACACCCAGCGACGTTTCCATCAAACCCAGACACCCGGTTTTTGACCTGGAAACGGTGCTCGCAACCAACTGGCACAGCAATGATCCCTTCAAGACCGCTTTCCTGAATGCCCTGTCACTGACGTTTCCCGTCGGAGAAAAATACTTTATCGACAGTGTCCGAGCCTTCCAGAAGGACATCACAGATCCAAAACTCACCCAGGAAATCCGTGGGTTTATCGGCCAGGAAGCCATCCATCGACGCGAACATATGAAGTACAACGAGATCATGTGTAACGCACGCGGTTATCAAGGTGAGCAATTTGAAGCCATGCTCCAGGCACGAATTGATGAGCGCGACGCGGCGTCTCCCTACGTTCGCCTCATGGAAACGGCTGCCTTCGAACACCTGACAGCATTACTCGCCTTTACCCTGCTCACCGATGAAGCTGCCCTTGAAGGCGCCGACCCGACGCTGGCAGGTATGTGGCGCTGGCATGCGATCGAAGAGGCTGAACACAAGGCTGTGACGTTCGATGTGTATAAGGCGGTTGGCGGAGACATGGACAGGCTGAAGATGGCACTGCCGTATGTCACCTACCAGTTCATGAAGGATCTGCTCGACGGGGTGTGGATGATGCTGAAGACCACCGGCGATCACAAGAACCCAATGGTCTGGCTTCGCGGTCTTAACTGGTTGTTCGGCACGACCGGCATACTGCGAAAGTTGTACCCCAGCTGGAAAGAATTCCAGGGACAGGATTTTCATCCCTGGGATCACGACACCCGGGATATTATCGAAGACTGGAAAACCACCAGCGAGCCTGAACTTTTAGCGGCATAAGACAGCCTGAATCAGAACAGGGACGCTTCCCTGTAAAATGGAAACGGGTAGCCCAGACCCCCTGGTTGGCGACAGCATCACTTTGCCCGATAGCACTAGCCCGCTTCAGTGAGCAGTTGCAGTTCCTGCTCTGTAAATCTCGGTGTAATGTGCTGTGGGCAATTCCAGTCAAAGGCTTCTATGGAAATCACAATGCCCCGCTCGACGTGCGCGCGATAATCCGGCACCTCGAGCATGGCCATGGTGTCCAGATCACTGGCGGGTACTTCGGTGATTCTCCCAAACATCTTCAACCTGCGCCTGTTCGGGTAGTCCATAAAGAACAACGACACTCGATCGTCGGCTCGAAAGTTGCCGACAGAAACATACTGCTTGTTACCCCGATAGTCCGTAAACCCGATCGTTTTCTCATCAATGATTTTTATAAACCCGGCAGGTCCGCCGCGATGCTGGACATAGGGCCAGCCATCTTCATTCACGCTCGCCATATAGAAACTGTCGCGCGCCTGGATGAAAGAAGCTTCCCCCTCACTGAGCATGTGATTGAAGTCTTCGCCTTCATCAAAGCGGGTGTACTTGGCACGACTGCCAAATTCTTCCTGGGCGTTCCTGACTGAAGGTGTGAACGCTATTTTTGCAAACTGATGTGCCATGGGTGTGTCTCCTGATTAACCTGAAATACTGCCGATGCAAAGTGCGAACGGACAACGGCGATACACACGTACCGCCGCCTCCGGTTTTTTACGCCGCCAGTTTCAATTCGACCGTTGGAAAATCGATTTCAACCTGGCTGATGGTGCCAATGAAGTTGGTCAGAACATTCATCCCAACGTGGGTAATAATTTCAACGATCTCGGCTTCGCTGTAACCGGCGTTACGTATTGCCAGCAGTTCTGCAGCAGATACCTGTCCCTTATGCTCCACCACCGTGTGAGCAAAACTGACGGCGGCCGCGGCTTTCTCGTCCTGACTCGTACCTGTTCGGTTGGCCACAATCTCTGCATTGTCCAGACCGGACTTTCGACCCATCGCCGTGTGGGCAGAAACGCAATACTGGCAGCCATTTTCCTGGGCGACGGTCAGCGCAATGCGTTCACGCGTCTGTTCGTCCAAGACACCCTCGCTGGCAATCTTGTGCAATCCGAGGAATGCCTCCAGCGCCACCGGTGAGTTGGCCAGCACCCTGAGGAAGTTCGGCACCATACCGAGCTTGCTGTTGATTGCCTCGAACAGTGCCGCCTGTTCCGCGTTGGCGTTGTCATTGGTTACCACGTTGATTCGACTCATCTCTTTCTCCTTAACTTTGTTTAATGGGGTATCCACGAGGGATGAAAGAAGATTGCCAGTTACGTTATTTGTTATGAATACCTATAATATTGACTTCTTTATTACTAATAGTGGAACAATGGACAAGTTGCATGCCATGGAGGTGTTCGTTGCTGTCGCCGAAGAACAGGGGTTCAACGGTGCAGCGCGACGCCTGAGACTCTCGGCGCCAAGCGTCACGCGGGCTGTGGCGGCCCTTGAGAAGCACCTGGGCATCCGATTATTTAGCAGGACAACCCGCCAGGTTCGAACGACCGAAGCAGGCGAACGGTATCTGGAAGACGCAAAGAGGCTGCTTGCCGGGATCCAGGTGGCTGAGGAATCCGCCCTCGGGGTAAATGCCGACCCTCGCGGGTTACTGACCGTTACCGCACCCGTGCTGTTCGGACGAATGTTCGTCACCGCAACCATCGCGCAATACCTGGGCACCTACCCTGAAACAACGGTTAATGCGCTTTTTCTGGATCGTGTGGTCAGCATGATGGAGGAAGGTGTGGATGTTGGCATCCGGATTGGACCACTTCCGGATTCATCCCTTCGGGCAAAACGAGTAGGGGCAGTCAGGCATGTGATTTGTGCATCACCGGCCTACCTGCAACAGGCCGGGACGCCTCAAACCCCCGCCGACCTGAACAAACATCAGTTAATCAGCTCGAGCTCCGGCAGTTTCACCCACGAATGGCATTTTGCAAACACAAACCCGATTCGCCTGACGCCACGTTTAGTGACCTCAACCAATGACGCCGCCATAGAAGCCGCGGTGCTGAATTCGGGTATCGTTCGCTGCCTGTCTTACCAGGTTGAACAGCACATCGCATCCGGGGCGCTGGTCAGGTTACTGCCATCCTATGAACCTGAAGACCAACCGGTGCATATCCTGCATCGTGAAGGCGGTCAGTTTGAAACGCCAAAGGTTCGCGCCTTTATCGCCATGTTAGAAACAAGCCTGAAGAACGCCTTACCTTTTTAACCCTACATTCCTGTAAACATATAACCCTATAACCGCGAGAAACCCTGAAACCCCCGATTCGCTCGCCTAATCGCTGATAATTCGCGAATTTATTCCTGCGGTTTTTTAAGCCCTCAAGACCGTTTGAGTGCTAGGATGCTGCGCTTCTTAAAGTAGCAGAGGCAGGAATGGTGGGTCATAACCCAAAACGAACCGGCGTAGCAACACAGCGCGCTATCGCTCAACTGTCCCGCTACTGGTTGCTGGTCATGTGCTTTGCATCCGGCGCCGTCCTGGCAGAGTGCAAAAACACGCCGGCAGACACCGACCTTACTACTTTCTACAGCAACAGCTGGGGCATTGATCACCACAACACTCGCTACCAGCCTGTCTCGACGGTCAATGCCGGCAATGCCGCCAACCTTGAACTGAAATGGGTCTACGGCCTTTCAAACGAGACACCCCGGTCCTTCCCCCTGGTGACCAAAGACACGATATTTCTTGGTGACAGCAATCACGGCCTCGTTGCCCTGGAACGAGAGACCGGCTGCGAACGTTGGGTGTTTGAACATAAAGGCCTGATCTCCAGCGCGATCATTCCCGGAACCATTCGTCGAGGCGATGCAAAGGAGCAGCCCATACTGATATTCACAGACAGGTTCGCCGGCATTTACGCCGTTGATGCGATAACCGGAAATCTGGTGTGGCACATCACGGTGGAAGACCATCTTATTCCCCAATACTCAGGCACTCCGCTTGTCACAGACGACACCGTGTTTGTACCGGTCTCTTCCATGGAGGTCACCCTGGCAGCAAACCCCTTTTACGGCTGCTGCACCAGCAGCGGCGGCATGGCAGCTTTCGATATCAATACCGGTGAGAAAAAATGGTACCTGCCCACCATTAAGGAAGAAGCTAAGATCACCGGAAGCCACTTTCTGGGTTTCGTTGACGAATGGGGACCCAGCGGCGCACCTGTCTGGGGCTCTCCCTCCTACGACAGCAAAAGAAACCGGTTATTCTTCGGCACAGGCCAGAACTATTCCCATCCAACCACTGACACGAGCGATGCCATCTTTGCCGTCGACGCAACATCCGGCGAAGTTCAGTGGGTAAGGCAATTTACCGAAAACGATGCCTTCACCGCAGCTTGCGCGATGTCACTTAATCACCCGAACTGCGCAAAGCCAACGGGCCCCGATGTCGATTTCGGCGCGCCCACCGTGATCGCCCGTGCGCTAAATGGCACCGACGTGCTTCTTGCCGGTCAAAAGTCTGGTGATGTCCATGCCATGAATCCGGACACCGGCGAGGTTTTATGGAGCAAGAAGCTCGGCCGCGGCGGCATCATTGGCGGTGTGCACTTTGGGCTGGCGGTTAACGAAACCATTGGCACCGTCTTCGTGCCGATTAATGACAGGGCGGCCATGAATTACCCGTCACCGGGTACACCCGCGCCCGGGCTGTACGCGCTTGATATTGAATCCGGGGAACAGCAGTGGCACTTCTCAAGGGAATCCCGTTGTGACGATGAGGAATGTATGTACGGCTTATCCAGCGCCATTACAGCCACCAACGACATCGTGATCACGGCCAGCATGGATGGCTATCTTGAAGTCATGAGCGCAGACGACGGTAAATTATTGTGGTCACATGACACCTGGCGAACCTACGATTCGGTGAATGGCAAAGATGTTGAGGGAGGCTCCATCGACTCTCAGGGCCCCATGGTGGCCGACGACCTGGTGATGGTGAGTTCCGGATATCGATGGATCAGCAACCAGCGTGGCGGAAACGCCTTCCTGGTTTTTCAGGTGGTAACGCCTGATGAATAATTCAGCGCAGTCCAATCTGTTTCTTGCCAGCCGCTGGCGCCGACTCCTGGCAACCGGGATCGACGCCGTACTCGTCCCGGCGATCACGATTTTTCTGGTGATGGTCTTTGACGTGGTAGAACAGGCTGAGGATTTTACAGACCAGTGGTGGGCCCTCCATGTTCTGGTGCTCGCTATAGGCACCTACCTGCTGCTCAATGGCTACACACTGTGGCAAAGCGGACAAACCCTGGGTAAAAAAATACTCGGCATCGCCATCGTCACCCAGCAGCAAAAACCAGACGGCGAATACGCACTGCTACCGGCCCCCTTCTGGAAACTGATTGCCATTCGCGCGCTGTTTTTCCCGTTGCTGTTTGTTGGCATCGTCCCCTTCCTGGTTTGGGTACCCATACTGATCCTGATCTCTATCGTTGGAAAACAGCGACGTTGCCTGCATGATTATGCTTCTGGCACCGTTGTGGTGAAACTTAATTAGCGGAAACACCTCATGAAAATCCTGTTTATTATTGTCCTGGTACTGTCTTTCCTGACCGAAGCACTCGCTTCGTTTTCACTGATCGGCGGTCCGGAAGGTGTCTCGGCGCCAGGCCTGGGTAACCAGTGGTCCATGCACTATGGTTTCGCAGCACTGGCTATCGCCAGTATCTCCTTATGGACCTGGCCATACCGAACGCATCTGCCCGTCGTCACTTTCGCCCTGGGTGTTCTTTTTACCTTTCACACCGGGTTATCAATATCCCTAAACATCGCGGGTGATCAACAGGCAGGGTTAATTATTCACACCGTGCTATCCATCCTTTGCCTGATACTCATCACGCAGCGATCAAAGTGGTGTGACGTTGTCACCCAGACCCAGGGTACTGAAAATGATTAGTCTATGCCGATGGATCCTGCTCCTGGCCCTGGTCTCTGTACCCGTTGCCGCCAAAGAAATCGACTTTACCCGCTACCTGGGTGACCACTCCCTAAACGAACTCAGCAATGAGACGACTTTTACCGGCACGGTGGGTGAAGGTCGGCTGATGATCTCTGCCCTACCGAACACCAACCTGACGGTTAGCCTGAATGGCAAAACCGTCGCAACGGTAGACGAGTCTGTTGAGGGGAATGTTGAATTCAACATTGACCTTCTTGAGCGCAATACCATCACCGTTGATGTCACCTCCCCGCAGCCCACGACTGCCAACATTCGCGTCAAACAACGCGCCAATATAGAACTTAACGTGCAGGCACGGGTGCACTTCAATACCAACGTCAGCAATTTTGACGAGGCCAGGGCGTTCTACGGCAAGCTCGGGTTCGAAACGGTTTCAGGCTTCCCCGACACCAACACCCTGGCGATGGCCCGTGCCATTGGTATAGAAACACCGACGGACTACGACGGCTCAAAGGGAGACCATGCCGGTGGATACCTGCTGCACGGCGAACTGATCGGTCCCGGTGGATTCTGGGGCGGCGTCATTGACCTGATTGAGTTCACGATTCCAAGAAATGATGAGCCGCCTTACGCCCGGGTAAACCATCTGGGTATGGCACGCGCCGCGATGCAGACCACCAACATCGCAAAAGACTTCGACTACATGACGGCAATGGGTGTTGAGTTCCTTTCAGCGCCAACGGCAAAAGCCGACGGAACATTGTTTGCAATCTTCAAGGACCTGGACGGCACTTTCTACGAATTAATTGAGGTCGACGGCGAAGACGAAGAAACAGAAACCACCCACATCACGAGCCTCGGCCATGTGAACATCAACGTCAGCGACCTTGAGCGTTCGAACGCCTGGTACCAGATGTTTGGCTATGAAGTGACCGAAACACTGCCATCGACCGAGTCTGCAGAAATCGCCAACGCGATGGGTTTTGACCAGCCATTCACCGTCAGGGGAAACCGCGTCATCCATGATGTTGACGGATCTGTGCTGGAACTTGTGCAGTGGCTTTCGCCTTTCGACCCGGAACGTGCCTACCCGATACCCGTGAACCATCTGGGTATCCACCGGACGGCGTATTCAACCACCGATATTGAGGGCGACGTGGCGGCACTGAAGGCCCAGGGTGTTGAATTTCTTTCCCCCATCACCCCGTGCTGTTCCGGTGATGATTCGTCAAGCAGCATCGTCGCTTTTTACGACCCCGATGGAACGATCGTTGAACTCGTTGAACAACCCTATATATTCACCCTGATCTTTAAGGTGATTACCTGGTTTGGGAAAGTGTTCTAGGAAATCCCGTTAACCCGCTCGGCGTCGTTCCAGTTCCTGGACAATCTCTACGTGCTTCTCTCTCGATAAGGCGTATTTGAAAAAGAGCGTGAGCGCCAGCAGGCTGAAGACGGACGTTGCCGGCCCCTGGAACAACCCAAGATTGAAAATCACATCCGGGTGCACTTCGCCCGGCACCGCGTTCCTGGGAAAGGCAATGAAATCAAGCGCAAGTCCGCCAATCACGGTGCCAAGGGCAACCGCGGCTTTACCGGCAAACGCGCGAGCCGAATAGATCACACCCTCCTGCCTTTCACCGGTGGCCAATTCCAGCTCATCGGTGATGTCGGCGAACATGGAATTAATCGTGATGTAAATGAGCGGCGCTGCCACCGCCGCACAAAACCCGGCAGCGATTAACATCGGCACCATCGACCAGTGACCGTTTTCAGGCAGGACGTCCAACAGTCGCAAAACAATCAGCACGTTCACGCTAATAATGGTCACGGCGCATCCCACGATCAGGCACCACTTTTTGTCGAACCTGCGCGCTGCAAATGCAGCGATCACCGAACCAAAGGGCAGACCAATCAATACGCCCACGGGGATCAGGCGAAGCTGGTCTGTTTCCAGTCCCCAGAAGTGAATGCCCATAAAGGGTGTAAAGGCGGCCTCAACCGACACGACCGTCGTCAGCAACAACAACCCAAAGAAGATGGACCGATAAGAAGGGCTGGAAAAGGCCACCTTCAGTTCTGAAACAATCCGGGTCAAACCAAACGACTGGGACGACGGCACTGCCTTGATCAGCCTTGGGATCTCACCACGGGTACCCCAGACACACAATGTAATGGCTGAAAACGCCAAAATGCCCGCCGTTGCCGCCATCTTCGGAAAACCAGACGCGTTGTACATACCATTAGGCAGATCTGGCTGGGGAGGAAAAACAAACGTCAGCATCGCGAAGAAAAATCCGTAACCCGCCACCGCACCAAACAACAAACCGTAACTGAACAGGGCATTGCGATCACTGTAGCCCGTGGCCAGCTCTGCGCCGAGCGCCAGATGGGGAATTTGATACAGCGTCAAAAAGGTTCGCACGCTGACTGCAAACACCAGGACCCAGCCGAAATAGAACAGCTCGCTCATACCATCGGGCGGGAAGAAAAGCAGAAACAGGGTGATGCCAAGCGGCGCAGCCGAGGCCAGCATAAAGGGATGACGCCTGCCCCACCGCGATTGAAAGCGGTCAGATACAGACCCGGCAATGGGATCGCTGAGCGCGTCGAACAAGATGGCAATGGCCAACGCAATTGACGTTAACGTCGCTGAAACGCCAAGAATCTGGTTGTAATAGAACAACAGGAATGAATTAAAGGCAGAGTTTTTAACACCCTCGCCAATCTGTCCAATGCCCCAAAAAACCTTTACGCGTGTCGGGAGTTTTCGCTCACGGATACCAGTCTCACCTTCAACTACCGCTACCAAGACTTTCTCAACTGCCAGATCAGGGAATCAATGTACCCGCAAGCAGGCTTTGAAGTATAGGGATATATCCCTGCACCTACATATCCTGCACCTACAGCCCCTAAACCTACAAGCCCTGCGCCTGCCGGGTCAGCACGTCCAGAAAGCCGCTGCCATATTTGTCGAGCTTGCGCGCACCGACGCCCGGCAATTCACCAAACTCACCAAGGGTCGACGGCATCAGTTCCGCCATTGCCTGCAATGTGCTGTCATGGAATATCACATAGGGTGGCACACCCTGCCCTTCTGCCAGTTCACGACGATGCGTGCGCAGCGCTTCCCAAAGGCCCACGTCGATATCGTCAGACAACGGCGTTTTGGTGAGTTTCTTCGCTGCCTTCTTCACCACCGTCTTCACCATCTGGTCTTTCCGAAGCTGGATAGATTCTTCACCCTTAAGCAGCGGCCGGCACTTATCGGTTAAGGCCAGGCCACCAAACCGATCTGCATCGGCATTGGCATACCCTCGCGCCACCAGCTGGCGAAAAACAGACTGCCATTCCTTTGCCGACAGTTCACGACCAACGCCGTAGATAGGTAGCTGATGATGATCAAACTGGAAGACCTTGTCGGTGCCTGTCCCCGTCAACACATCGACCAGATGACTGACCCCAAAGCGTTGGCCGGTTCGGTAAATAACACTGAGCGCCTTCCGGGAAACCTCCGTGCCGTCCCAGGTTTCTACCGGCACTAAACAGGTATCGCAGTTGCCGCAATGTTCGCTCGATGACTCATCGAAGTAAGCCAGCAACGCATGACGCCGACAGGTCGTTAATTCACAAAACCCCAGCATGGCATTCAACTTGATCTGCTCAACCCGCTTGTGTTGTTCATCACCCTGGGAGTTATCAAGCATCTGCCTGAGTTTCGTTACATCCTGCAGCCCATAGACCATCCAGGCGTTGGCAGGTGAACCATCACGACCCGCACGGCCGGTTTCCTGATAATAGGCTTCAATGGTCTTCGGCAGATCAAGATGCGCCACAAAGCGCACGTCGGGTTTATCGATACCCATGCCAAAGGCGATGGTGGCAACCACAATGACGCCCTCTTCTTCCAGAAAACGCCGCTGGTGATTGGCCCGAACCTCTGCTGGCAACCCCGCGTGGTAGGGCACCGCCTTAAACCCTTGACTGGTGAGCCATTCCGCCGTGTCTTCCGTTTTCTTGCGCGACAGGCAATAAACAATACCCGCATCCTCAGCATGTTCCGCTTTCAGAAAACGTAACAACTGGTTGCGTGGGTTGGACTTCAGGCTAATGCGATATTGAATATTGGGCCGGTCAAACCCCACCACAAACTGCTTCGCATCCTGCAG
>Ga0222633_1001438_pt1 | contig 12652 bp, 7 predicted proteins | sample AntAcemetageno48_FD_179816 | JGI IMG/M metagenome (GOLD analysis project Ga0222633, IMG submission 179816) | Saline water microbial communities from Ace Lake, Antarctica - #48 | ecosystem: Environmental > Aquatic > Non-marine Saline and Alkaline > Saline | place: Antarctica: Ace Lake | collected... | reverse complement strand
GCGCGCTTTTTCCGTTGAGTGGGGGTGAGCAATTTCGGGCGGGATGCTTCCCCCGCCTCGTCGAAAAAACCAAAGCAGAGTTGATCTTTCTGCGACGGCTTCCGGGTGGCCTGCCGGGCGCGAGCAGGGTGGTAGGGATGGACAAGGCGGAACTCAGGCAGAAACGATTCCCAGCCAGATTGACTGCCTCGACGTACCGCCGCCTGCGGAACGGGTGAGGCGGCGATGCGCATTTCCCTCGAATCCCTCACGATACGGAGGCTGCCGTTTGTGAAGGAATAGCCGGGTCGGGCCAGTTGTGCGGAAGAGGGCATCAGGACCGGCAATGAAAACGCATCGGGCAATTGTGTGCAACGACGCGCTCTCGTTCCGGCCCTTTTTCGATCCCGCCGCACGGCATCATCGATTTTTCCGATTGGCGAAAGCAGGCCAAGCCAAATTTTTTCTGCCAAACAGGGTTGAGTGGTCGACCTGACCTGTTGACTCGTGAGGCGGATTCGGTCTTGCCGCTTTTCCAGCCGTCTCTAAGGTAGGGATCGAAATCCAAATGGCAGGAGGAACAGACAAATCGGGCGGCAAGGTCACGCCGATGATTCAGCAATACCAGTCGATGCGGCGGGAATTGCCGGACGATGTGTTGTTGCTGTTTCGTCTAGGTGATTTCTATGAGTTGTTTTTCGACGACGCCAAAGTCGCTGCTCCACTGCTCAATGTAGCGCTCACGAAACGTAACGGCATGCCGATGTGCGGAGTTCCGCATCATGCGGCGCAGGGCTATTTGGCGAAGCTAATCAAGGCGGGCAAGCGGGTTGCGCTCGCAGAGCAGACGACGGAGCCGCAGCCGGGGAAAATCGTGGAACGGGCCATCAGCCAAATCATCAGTGCCGGGACGATCGACGATTTGAATCTGCTCGATTCAGCCCGGTCGAATTACTTGGCGGCCGTGTTTCAGCTGAAGGGCAAAATTGGCCTTGCCTACATCGAACACACTACGGGCGAATTTCGCGTGGCGGAGTTTTCGGACCGGGCCGCGCTGGAGGATGAACTTGTCCGGCTGCGACCGAGCGAGGTGCTGTTTTCCGACGAACAAGCTGAGACCTTCGATCTCCTGATAAACGCACAAGATTACGACGGCTACACCTTTCTTGTCGATCAGGCGGAATACACGCTTAAGCAGCATTTTAAAGTGCAGTCGCTCGACGGGTTTGGCTGTGCGGGCATGAAACCGGCCATCAGCGCAGCGGGCGCGATTTTGCATTACGTCGAGACGCAGCTGCGACGGAGTGTGAGCCATCTGCGGACGTTGCAGGCCTACAGCACGGACGCTTATGTGCTGATCGATTCGTCGAGTCAGGCGAATCTTGATTTGGTGACGAGCCGGTCGGGCGGAGTGAAGGCGTCGTTGCTTGGCGCGATTGACCGGACCTCTACACCCATGGGCGCCCGGCGTATGCGGGATTGGGTGTTGCATCCGATCCGTGATCTGGGCACGTTGACGGCACGGCAGGAGATGGTTGAGGCCTTTATCCGCGAGCCGTTTTTGCTGCGTGAAGTGAGGGAATCGTTCAGCGAAGTGCGCGATATCGAGCGGACGATCAGTCGGCTCAGTCAGGGTTCAGGAAATGCTCGTGATGTGACAGCGCTGGAGGTATCACTCCGCCGGGTGCCCGATGTGCGGGCCCATGTGGAAGCTCTCGGCGGTGGTATCCGTGGTGACGAGCTCGTACAGCGGTTAGGCGATTTTACCGAGCTTGTGGATTTGTTAGGAAAAGCAATTTGCGAGGAGCCGCCCGCTCAACTCAAAGACGGTGGCATTTTCGCAGACGGCTACAGCAGCGCGATCGACGAACTCCGCAGTGCGACGAGCGAGGGGAAGCGCTGGGTTGCCGACCTGCAATCGAGCGAACAGGAGCGAACAGGGATTCCTTCCCTGAAAATTAAATACAACGCGGTCTTCGGCTACTTCATCGAGATCACAAGGACGCATCTTGGGAAGACACCGCCGGAGTACACGCGGAAGCAGACGATGGCCAACGCCGAGCGGTTCATCACTCCTGAGTTGAAAGAGGTGGAAAACAAAATCCTCGGAGCCGACGAGCGCTTGAAGACGCTGGAGTACGCGGAGTTCCTCAATCTACGCGAGACGATTCTGGAGCATCTTGAGGCGATTCAGCAGACCGGTGCAGCGTTGGCCGAAATCGACGTGCTGGCGAGCTTCTCGGAGACGGCCCGGTTGTTCGACTATTGTCGGCCGGTGTTGAACGAGTCACAGGATTTGGTGATCGAGAAAGGGCGCCACCCGGTGCTCGATCAAAATATCGGGGAGGAGAAATTCGTGCCGAACGACACGAAAATGGATCCGGATGCGAACCGGTTCATGCTGATCACGGGGCCTAACATGGCAGGTAAATCGACCTACATTCGCCAGGTCGCGTTGATCACCTTGATGGCTCAAATCGGGAGCTACGTCCCGGCAGCGTCCGCAGAGATCGGGTTGGTCGATCGCATTTTCACGAGAGTGGGTGCGAGTGACGACCTGGCACGTGGGCATTCGACTTTCATGGTCGAGATGACCGAGACGGCGCTGATCGCGAACAATGCCACCGAGCGGAGCCTTGTCATACTCGACGAGATCGGGCGTGGCACGGCGACCTACGATGGACTCTCGATCGCGTGGAGCGTCGTCGAGCATCTCCACGACCATGTGGGCTGTCGCTCACTCTTCGCGACGCACTACCACGAGCTGACGCAGTTAGCCGATTCTCGCGTGGCGGTGAACAACTACAACATCGCCGTCCGCGAATGGAACGATCAGATCATTTTTCTGCGACAAATTGTTCCCGGCGCGGCGGATAAAAGCTACGGCATCCAGGTGGCGCGGTTGGCGGGATTGCCCGAGTCGATTATCAAACGGGCTAAAGAAATCCTCGCGGCGCTGGAAGACGATGGCAGCGAAGAGCCAGCCTCTCCGCCTCCGATCCACCGCGGAAATCCAGATACAGTGACTGAACCCGACGAAGAAGAGGAGGATTTGCAGATGACGTTGTTTGGGTAGGAGGATGAGCCGAAGGATTCTCATCATCCTGACTCTCGGAGCCATTGGCGGGATTATCGCCCTTCAGCTCAATCCAGTAAACAGCACCCTCTTGAATCTCGCATTTCTCGGGTGCTGTATGGCGGCCTGGAGCGGGCTGTTGATGTTTGGATGGCGATGGAAAGCTGTGCGGATTTCGCTTTTCGCCGTCCCGCTACTTTTCGCCATTCTATTCTGTTTGCCCGCTCGGGAGATTGATCGTCGCGAATTGCGGGACGACTACCTGAGTCGGTTGATGAAATTCGAAGGCACCCGTTACTACTGGGGCGGAGAAAATGGACGCGGGATCGATTGTTCAGGCTTACCCCGCCGGGCGTTGCGGGATGCTCTTTTCAGTTATGGCATTCGCCATGCAAACGGCGGTGCGATGCGCTCTGCGATCGAGAACTGGTGGTTCGATGCCAGCGCCAAAGCCGTATCAGAGGGATACCGCGCCTATGCACTCCCGTTGGAGATCGAAGGAATTATTTCTGAGATGGATTTCGGTGACCTGCTTCACGGCGATATGGCGATCACTGATGGTGGCGCTCACATGCTGGCTTATGCGGGGGAGGGGAGGTGGATCCAGGCTGATCCCGGTCTCGGAACCGTGGCGCTTCAGCACGGGAAAAACGATCCAAACAGCTGGTTTTCGGTTCCGGTCGGCGTGTATCGGTGGAGTGTTTTCGCCGAAGAGGAATAGCCAGCACGCGAGATCTCTTGGAGGAAGTGAAACCATCACCGTGCACGCGCCTTTGCGAAGCTTCCCGTGTCTCGGTAGGATCGAGGCATGAAGCGTTTTCTTTTGCCCCTTGTCCTTTTGCTGATTTCTCCGCTCGTCGCGGCAGAAAAGACGAACGTTCTGTTTTTGATCTGTGACGATCTCAATTGCGACATCGGAAGCTACGGTCATTCGCAGGTCAAAACGCCGAATATCGATCGGCTCGCGGAGCGGGGCGTTCTTTTCGAGAACGCTTACTGTCAGTATGCGCTGTGCGGTCCCAGTCGGGCATCTTTCATGACGGGGCTTTATCCGGATCAGAATCTGGTTCGGACGAACGCGGTCTATATCCGCGAGCACACGCCGAAGGTGAAGACGATTTCCGAGATGTTTCGGGACAACGGTTACTTCGCGACTCGAATCGGAAAAATCTACCACTACAACGTTCCCAAACACATAGGCACAAGCGGTCACGATGATCCTTATTCCTGGAATTACACGATCAATCCCCGGGGCCGTGACGTGGAGGACGAGCCTCAAATTTTCTCGCTCCAACCGGGAAGTTTCGGAGGAACGCTGAGTTGGCTTGCCGCTGAGGGAACGGATGAGGAGCAGACCGATGGAATCATCGCGGCGGAGGCTGCCGACCAGCTACGGCGATACAAAGAGGAAGATCGGGCGTTCTACCTTGCCGTGGGAATGTTTCGCCCCCACACCCCATTTGTCGCTCCGAAGAAGTATTTCGATCTGTACCCGCTTGAGAGCATCCAAGTCCCCACGATACCGGAAGGCTACGATGAAACCCTCCCGGCTCCGGCCTTGAAATCCATTCGCCGCAAGAAAGACCAGATCGATCTCGCAGATGATCTGGCGAGGCAGGCGATTCAAGCCTACTACGCGTCGATCACTTTTGTTGATGCCCAAGTTGGTAAGGTTCTTGATGCGCTCGACGAGACGGGTTTGGCGGAGAACACGGTCGTGGTTTTCACCTCCGATCATGGCTACCATATGGGCGAACACGGTCACTGGCAGAAGACAACCTTGTTTGAAAACGCGACCCGCGTGCCGCTCATTATTGCCTCGCCCGATCAGAAGGCGAAGGGCGTCACGACAGAGTGCATCGCGGAGATGGTCGATTTTTATCCGACTCTTGCGGAGCTGTGTGGACTCAAAGCACCGGATGTCGTGTCAGGCGTGAGCCTGGTTCCCGCCCTTAACGACCCTGCCGCTCGACCACGCACCTCGGCCTTGTCACAATACGCCAACGGCTACAGCCTGCGGACAGATCGTTATCGCTACTCGGAGTGGGGTGAAGAGGGAGTGGAGGGAAACGAGCTTTACGACAGGGAATCTGATCCTGAGGAATTGGTTAACCTCGCCGGAAAGACTGAATCGAAGATTCTGATCGAAAAACTGTCGAAGCAACTTCGCGACCGTATCGCTGACGCGCGGACCAAGCCTGAGGGACTGCAACAGATCGAAGCGCAAAGCAAGGGCAAGGTGAAGCGTTGAATCATGGTCGATATTTGATTCTCAGCGTCGACCGGTCCGCCTCGCCATCGCTAGTCGAGGTCGATTGCAGAAATCCGCTGAATCGACCGCGACGATCGCGGTCTTTCCTTTTGAACTCGCCCATGTAAGCGAACACTCCCGATGCGTTCGGGATTGATTCGAGATGCTGCCCTGTTTTCACAGTAGCAGTAATGTTTGCCTTGCCGCCCGTGGTCCGGAAGTGCTTCACACGAAATTTCGAGTTCGTTCCGCGACCGTGGATGCGGTAGACATCGTCGACGGTTCCGTCATTTCCGACTGTGTAAAAGCAGCGAGTCTTGCGTCGGTGGCTTTTGATGTTCTGGGCCTGACCAGTGCCGCTGAGATTGTAAATACCGTTTCCGAATTGGCTGCCTGCTTGTTTTCCGACCGTTGTGTCGGGTTGAAGTTGCGAGATGTCGAAAACGAGAATTCTCGCTCGCGGGCCATCTACAACATAGAGACGCCCTTCCGAATCGGTGGCGATGTCGCCGGTGTAGTGGAGGCTGGTCGGTCCGATTTCGCTGCCGGAGGTGAGCATGTCGGGCTGTCCAATAACCGTGGAAGCCGCGACAATTCCGGAGAGCGTGTCGGCATTTCCCAATCGCAGAACTCTCTGATTGTAGGAATCAGCAAGCCACAGCGCGCCTTGGGGAGTGAAGGCAAGACCATGAGGTTCGGAATACTCTGTCGAGGAAATGCCGTCCGATCTGCTCTCAAAGTCAACCTGACCGATGACCCTGTCGGCTGTTGCTCCATCTTGCGCAGTAAGCGGACTCTCAAAGACAAGCACTCGAGTGTAAGAAACGTCGGATACATAGAGATGGCCACTCGCAGAAATGGAAACACACAAAGGAGTACCCATTCCAGAAGCGGAGAGAACCGCCTCGTTGGTTTCGGGGTCCTCTTGTCCGAATACGGTGTCTGCCGGTGAGCCATCCGCCAGAGTTCGCGCGTTCCGAAACAGTAGGACGCGTCCATTCCGCGTGTCGCAAACATATAAATTCCCCGAAGCGTCGATGGCTACATCAGTTGGTTGGTTGAGCGACTCATCGTCCAGTTCTCCTGCTCTCGTCGTGAAGTTTGGTTGACCTAAAACTCCATCCGCCGATGCACCCGAGGCTGCAGTTGCTGCATTCTCAAAACGCAGGACGCGATGATTGTTTAGGTCGGCAACCCAAAGTTCTCCGTCGGGTCCAATCGCGATGCCTTCGGGTCCCCAAAGGCCGGGATTCGTTCCGTTCCCTCTGGTATCCGAAACGAAATCCGGTTGCCCGAACACGGCTTCTGCGGCCGCACCGTTCGAGAGTTCGGAGAAGGAGGTGAACCTTAGGATTCGGTTATTTCCCGAGTCCGATACAAAGATTTTCCCGCTAACTGGGTCGATACAAACCGAGCCGGGAAGTCGCAACTGCGATGCTGACAGTCCGGATGAGTTTTCGGTAAAATTTGGGCTGCCGATAACAAGAACTGCATCCTGTCCGTTGAGCCAAGCCTCTCCTCCCATTGCCGGGAGAAGAGGAGAAAATGCCGCTACCAAGAAGGCGCAAAAGAGGAGGTGAGTCTTCATTTCCGATGAATGTGGAGGCAGATCACGGGAGGAGTGCGATGTCGACTCGACCGGTGGTAACACCATTCAGCCGGCTTCCTTCTTCGACCCAAAGTCCAAGGCTGCCGGTGAACTCGTTCGGAGCGAGAATCCCGGCGGCGTTGAGCAGTGCCAGGGCTTCGAAATCGTCAGACCAATTCCCTATGCTGAAGACGGCGAGCGGTTCTTTCGACTGGTAGCGGACTGAAGACCATTGCGCCCAACGCTCGGCGAATGAAACGAGTGCGACTTCGTTGCCGGTCGCTTTGAGCGACGACCTACCGGTGTTTCCGAGTCCTTCGCACGACCAGAAAATCATCCGGTCCAGTCCGACGGCAATCTCGTTGACGAGTTCTGGATAGTTGTCGTAGTCGATTATTTCGATGGATACCGCGAGACGCTGGAAGATACTGTCCGCCGCGTCCGAACCGACGAGCGAGTCGGCAGCATCGGATCCCACCAGAGAGTCAGCCGCGTCCGAACCAACTAGTGAAACTGCGGCATCAGAGCCAATCAATTTGTTAATGTAGTCGGGACCGTCGCCACCGTCGAAGTCTGGTCCATCACCGCCATCGAAGTAGTCGGGACCGTCGCCACCGTCGAAGTCCGGTCCATCTCCGCCATCGAACGAAGGGCCGTCGATAAAATAGGTTTTCTTCAGAACTACCAACGATGATCCATCGCTGGCCTTTTGCCTTACGATGCGAAATCCATGGAAGCTGGATTCGTCGAGTTGGTCGAGTCCGGAGCCCGGATCTTTGTCGGCCAATTTATCTTGCGCGTTCGATGGCGCAACTGTTGCAAGGGCAAAAATACCGACCGCGATGAATTGGGAGCAGGCTGTGATTTTCTGAATTTTCATAGTTAGATAGTTTGGGTTCACCTTCTGTTGAGCGATCGCCTGGGAGAGGTAACAAACTTTCTCACTTTTTTTCGCAAGCTTGACCCGTCACGCCGGAAGTGCAGAGTTGGGGCTGATGAGCAAGTCTTCCCCGGAAACCCTGGAAGCGGGAAAAGCGTTCCCGCAGACGCCGTGGACTATTCTTCTCAACGCGAGGGATGAAAACACTCTGGGTTCGGATGCATTGGCGGAGCTTTGCCGTCTGTATTGGTATCCCGTCTACGCCTACATCAGGCGGCGAGGGAAGGCGCCGGAGGATGCTGAGGATTTGACGCAGGGTTTCTTCGAGGGATTTTTGAGACGCGGCGACTTTGCAACGGTCGATCGAGCGAAAGGGCGACTGCGCTCATTTCTCGCGACGGCTGTCAGTCATTTTCTATCGCAGGAGTATCGGAGGGCCAGTGCTGCACGGCGAGGAGGAGGGAAATCTCTTATTCCAATTGATGGGGATGAGGCAGAATCGCGATACCTGGGTGAGCCGCTGGACGATTTATCCCCGGAGAAGCTTTTCGAAAGAAAGTGGGCGGTGACTTCGCTTGAGACGGTCCTCGATGATTTGAAGGCCGAATACGTGGTGCGGGACAAGGAGCAACTTTTCGAAACGTTGTCTGGATTCTTGACCGGGAACTCCACCACTGAATCCTACGCGGCTGCGGGGAACCTTTGTGGCTTGAGTGAAAGTGCGGTGAAAATGACCGTGCACCGAATGAGGAAGCGATTCCGCGATCTCCTCTGCCGGCGTATCGCGGCGACAGTGGAGACGCCTGACGAAATTGACGATGAGATCAGGTGGATGATGGCAACGTTCGCTGAATGAATCCGGGAAGCGAGAACACGGGGAGTTGCGGGCATACGATTCCGGAGGATGCCCCGTTTGGGATGTGTCCCCTTTGTTTACTCGGAGGAGATCCAGTTGAAACGGAGGAAGCTTCTCCGGAAAAAGACTCGGTCGGGAATTTCCGTATTGAAGGAAAATTGGGGGAAGGAGGATTTGCCGAGGTGTTCGAAGCCGAGCAACTTTCGCCTGTCCGCCGCCGGGTCGCCCTGAAAATGTTGCGTCCGGAGGTCGCCACCTCTCAGGTCCTCGTTCGTTTCGAAGCGGAGCGCCAGGCGCTGGCTCTGATGGATCATCCTAACATTGCGGCAGTGTTCGATGCGGGCGAGACCGATACCGGTAGACGGTGGGTTTCGATGGAGTTGGTCGATGGCGAGCCAATTACACAGTTCGCGGGAAAGAACGGGTTGTCCCGAAACGACAAGCTCAGACTTTTTCTGCCGGTTTGCCGGGCGGTCCAGCATGCGCATTTGAAAGGGGTGATTCATCGCGACCTGAAGCCGTCAAATATCCTCGTCGCGCAGGTGGACGGAAAAGCAGTTCCAAAGGTGATCGATTTCGGGATAGCGCGAGCGATCGATGTAAGCCTGACTGACAGCACGCTGTATACTGACGTTTATCAGCTCGTAGGAACTCCCGGATACATGAGCCCGGAACAGGCTTCCTTTGATGCCGCAGCGATTGACGGGCGTAGCGATATCTACAGTCTCGGCGTGGTTTTATACGAAATGCTTTGTGGGAAGACTCCATTCGAAAGCGGTTCTCAGGAAAAAATTCCAGTGATGGAGCTGCTGAGAAAAGTGCGGGAAGAAGAAATTCTTAAACCCTCATCTCACGATAGGAGCCTGAGAGGGGACATCGATTTGGTCATTCTCAAGGCTACGGATAAAGATCCGCACCAACGGTATGATAGCGCCAGCGCCCTGGCTGATGAGATCGAGAGGTTGTTGGAAAACCGACCTGTCGAGGCTGCTGCCCCTTCCGCGTTCTATCATTTCGGGAAATTCGTTCGCCGTCATACGATCCCGGTAGCGGCCGCTGTTCTCTCACTCGCTGCGTTGGTGGTCGGAGGCAGTATCGCCGCTGTCCAGTTCCACCGCGCTGTATCCCTGAGCGAAGATTTGCAAGCAAAGGAAATCGAAGCCCGCGATGCCTTCAGAAATTCCGATTTCCGTATGGCTGCTCAGCTTTACGAGAGACGTCGCATCGGAGATTCGATCGCGCATCTGTGTCGTGCGTTGAGAACTGATCCGGATCATCACGCTTCCGCTTCTTATCTGCTTGCGATACTGACACACACGAAGTTTTTGAAGCCGAAAGCTGAAGCAGGTTCCTACCCGACCGGAGTGAAGCGCATTCGATTGCCGACCCTTATACAGGGAAGTGACTCCGGTCTCACCGTTGGCGTGACTGCTGAAGAAGAGGTGCTGCTGCAGTTTCGCAGTGACGAGGCTGAAATGATCTCGTTCGAAACTGGATATCAGGATGCAGTTCGTTTTTTAAAAGCCGTTGATCGCAGTGGGCGGTTTGCTATCTCCGACGGGAACTCGCTTCAACTGCGCGAGTTTGTTGATCCTGCTACTGCATCGATTGTCCTGTTGGAGAATACAGAGGTTTCCGCATTAGAAGTGGAATCGGAAAGTGGATTGATTTTTGCCGGAAGTAGTGACGGAAAACTACGAGTCTGGGAGGCAGAATCAGGCGAGTTGCTTGAAATGATTCAGGCCGCCTCCGATCCGATTTCCGCTCTTTCCGTCGGGCGTGATGGAGCCTTATTGGGTTTTGGTACTTCTGCGGGCGGTCTTGGTTTGTGGGGCTGGGATCAGAATCAGTTCCGCTACATTACCGGGCGACATCGCGGTCCAGTGTCTGAGGTTTTGCTTTCGCGAAGCGGTTCGATACTTGCCTCTGGCGACCACGATGGCTCAGTGAGAATTTCGAGGTCGCCCGGTCTTGCCGACACGTCGGGAGAACTTCCTCATGGAGGGGCGATTCAATCGATGGCACTTAGTTCGCGCTTCCGCACTCTAGCGGTTGGCGATTCCGACGGTTTTACCAGAGTTTGGAGCATTACTACTGGAAAAATTGCAGCTCCGGCGACGGGCTTTCAAGAATCCGTCAAGTCGCTCCTGACTATCGCCGGCGACGATGAATTCATTTCCGTAGGGGGCGCAGGCACGGTGCGACGGATCAACGCGGCGACTGGTTACGGAGAAGTGTTGCCGGGATCCGGAATGACAAGCGTTGTTGCTATGTCCGATGATCGAAGAAGCCTGGTTGCGTTTAGCGATCGGAAGAAGGCGTATAGAATTTTCGAATTAGGGCGTTCTTCAGCGATGCCCTTTAGGGACACCGAATTTGTCACGAGTGCATCGAATTTGAAAGACGCCGTGGCCGGGAAGGACATCACCGTTCGAAAGGTGAACGACTTCCAACTGGTCGTCGAGTCCGCTGATCGTGTTCTGAATCTTCCCCGGACCAAATCCAAAATCGTCGAGTTCGCGGTCGACTATGATAATGGACGAGTCGCGACTTTGATGGAAAACTCCCGGCTACGCATCTGGAGCACGGTTTCGGCAGAACCATTGACGCACTTTCTCAATGTTCCGGAAGAGATGACGTCTCTGCAATTCACGCCCGATCCGTCGATTCTTGAAATTTCGAGCAGCGAGGGCAGCATCAGTAATTACGTAATCCCACCACTCGGTCACACTTTGCCGGACTGGTTTCTAACATTCGCCGAGACCTTTGGCGGAAAAGAGTTCTCTCCAGACGGCGATGTGGTCGCGCTCCCCGAGTCATCGCTCGCCAAAGCGAAGGATGAAATACCTGAGAACGCCGAGAAAGGAGTCGCCCTCGACTACGCCCATTGGCTCGTCGCCGAACGTGGCGAGCGGGCTCTTGTTCCGGGTCGCGACCACACCGTCGCCGAATATGTCGAATCACTTTTAAAAATGGACTCGGCATCTGCCCTTTCGGAGATCTTATTGTTTGATCCGGGGAATCAGAAGGCGAAGCAACTCTTGCGAGATCGAGGATCGAAGAACATGCAGATCAATGGCGAAAAGGATGAGTAGTAGACTGCTCCCGATCTAGCGTGAAGGCGTAAGAATGCGCATTTTGTGAATCGCGGTCTTGCAATCGTGGCGGTTTCATAGATTCTGGATACTTCTGTTTTGTTAATAACCCCTGACTATCTGAAATCATCCCCCTGATGACCGCTTTACTTATCATCATTCCACTCTTCGGAGTAATCGCCCTCGGCTTCACATACTGGAAATCTACTTGGGTCGCCAAGCAGGATGCCGGCACGGAGGAAATGCAGCGCATCGCTTCGCACATCGCGAAGGGTGCCATGGCTTTCCTCCGCGCTGAATACAAAGTCCTCGGTTGGTTCGTGGGCTCGGTCGCCGTGCTGCTCTTCATCGCAGGAATACTGGATGAGAACAGCTCGCCGCTTGTCGCTCTGTCGTTCATCGTCGGTGCAGTTTGTTCTGCGTTGGCTGGATTCATTGGTATGCGTGTCGCTACGCAGGCCAACGTCCGCACCACCCAGGGTGCACGGACCAGTCTCGGGAAAGGCCTCGAAGTCGCCTTCGCAGGTGGTTCGGTCATGGGTCTTGGCGTTGTCGGTCTCGGCTTGCTCGGTCTCGGTTTGCTCTTTCTGATCTTCAGTTCAGCGATCGGAACCGATGCTGAATCCATCGGAAAGGTCATGACCATCGTTACGGGCTTCTCTTTCGGAGCATCTTCTATCGCGCTCTTCGCCCGTGTCGGCGGTGGTATTTATACAAAGGCAGCCGACGTCGGAGCGGACCTCGTTGGAAAAGTCGAGGCGGGCATTCCCGAAGATCACCCGCTCAACCCGGCAACGATTGCGGATAACGTAGGTGACAACGTCGGCGACGTTGCCGGCATGGGAGCCGACCTTTTCGAGTCTTATGTCGGTTCCATCATCGCTACGATGGTCCTCGGCGCCGTTTTTATGGTGCTGCCTGAATATT
>Ga0222633_1001435_pt1 | contig 12682 bp, 10 predicted proteins | sample AntAcemetageno48_FD_179816 | JGI IMG/M metagenome (GOLD analysis project Ga0222633, IMG submission 179816) | Saline water microbial communities from Ace Lake, Antarctica - #48 | ecosystem: Environmental > Aquatic > Non-marine Saline and Alkaline > Saline | place: Antarctica: Ace Lake | collected... | reverse complement strand
GACCTTCTTAGATGAGGATGCCAATCGGGAACTATCTGAATACGTCGCCGATCGTACTCGGCAGAGAGTGAATGATCTCGAAGTGGCAGAAAAACTTATCCCCATAGACCACGGATTTGGCATGCAGCGATTACCTTTAGAGACCCAATACTTTGAAGCTTACAATCGAGACAACGTACATCTCGTTGACATCAAACAGACTCCAATCAAAAGCATCACCGAGACTGGCCTGCAAACCACAGCTAAACACTTCGACCTGGATGTCATCATCTATGCCACCGGCTTCAACGCCATTACCGGCGCAATGGATCGAATCGACATTCGCGGCACTAACGGCCAATCCCTGCAGGATAAATGGCGAGATGGTCCCAGTACCTACAAGGGCGTCCTCACCCGCGGCTTCCCCAATATGATCATGGTAGCCGGCCCCCAGAGCGTTTCAGGTTCAACCAATTATCCTCGCGCCATCGAGAACGGTGTCGAATGGGTGACGGCGCTGATCAAGCACGCTGTCGACAATGGCAACACCCGCATCGAAGCCCAGGCAGAGGCAGAAAAAGAATGGCAGCAAGAGGTCATTCGAGCCCAGGAGCGAATGCCATTTCGACAGAGTAAAAGTTGGTTCACTGGATACAACTCCAATGTCGAAGGCCATGAAGCCGGACAGTTTCGTTATCAAGCCTATTGGGGTGGCGCACCGCGCTACAGATCGTTTCTGGCGCAAATAGAAAAAAGCGTTTATTCAGATATCGATCTGGATTAGGGCTTTATGGATCTGTATTTGGAACGCGCAACAGAGGATGAGAGGCTTTAAAATCAAGAAAGATGTTTTTAGATCGTGAACTGATCGGTGGTATCTGGATTGATGAAAGCCCAGATCTCATTCAACTACACGAAGAGCAGGTTCACCCAGTCTTTCAAGGCAGAGGAATCGGCACACAGTTTGTGACTCAGGAACTCGACTAGTAACAAACGTCACTCTCACCAGCACCTGATACTGGCCTGAACGTCGCTGCAGTCGCTGCCATATCTTTCATCGTGAAGATTCTCGGACCACGGGCTGTGCAGTGACATAGTTAATTTGGCCGCAAGTTGTAACACTCTATTGATAGCATTGTCGGCGAGCTGCCTCTATTGTGCGCATTGACAGTCACTTTTAAGACATAGACACCGATGTTTAAAAAATATTATGCCTGGAAAGAAAACCGCCAGGTAAAAGCGCTGGGCTTTACTCGAGAGCAGTGGGAATCTGCTGTCGAAGATTGGCCAATCATCGACCGCTATCAAGGCATTGAACGAGAAGCACTGTTCAGCACTACGCTACGCTTTTTGGTTCGCAAAGATTTTATACCCGGAGATGACTTTCGATTTACCGATGCAATGTGTATGAAGATCGCAACAATGGCCAGCGTCCCCATTTTGCATCTTGGATTGGATTGGTATGACCAGTTACATACCATCATTGTTTACGAAGGTGACTTTGTACCTAACCGCCCTTATAGGGGCGAGGATGGCGTTATACATTCAAGAGGTCCAGGCCTAAGCGGAGAAGCCTGGCAGAGAGGCCCCGTAATCCTCTCCTGGGACGCCATCCTTAAAACTGGAGCCCGTGGACGCCACGGCCACGGCCATAATGTTGTGATTCATGAATTCGCCCACAAACTCGATATGCTGCGGGACGGCGCAAACGGGGCGCCACCGATGCACCCTGATATGAAAGCTGGTGAATGGCACATCGTTTTTACCAAAGCTTGGCATCGCCTAAAAAATGATTGGGCAGAGCATCGGCCCTTGCCGCTGGATGACTATGGGCTCACAAACCCAGCAGAATTCTTTGCCGTCTGCAGTGAAACCTTCTTTGAAGCGCCTGACCAAATGAAAGAGAAAATGCCCGAGGTTTATCGCCTGCTTTGCCAGTTTTACCGGCAACATCCTGAATCGAGCGAGTGATGGTCTTAAAGAGAAGACATTTTCTACATTTCACCTAGAAGGTCTGTGAGCATCGCAAGAGATTCAATTCTATGGTTTTCAGCGGATAAGTCTTGCCCCCTCACAACATCGTTACTGACGACAATGCAGTCTATACCGGTAGCTAGCGCCGCCTTCAATCCTCTTTCTGAATCTTTCACAACAACGGTCTCATCTTTACTAGCACTGAACCGCTCCAGCCCAGTTAATTATGGGTCAGGATGAGGTTTCGATTGCTTGTCGTTTCCTTGAGTTAGTACGAAAGACATGTATTTACATATATTCCTATATCGATGAACGAGCTCGGAATACGATTTCCTTGGGGTTGTAACGGTTGCTATAGCGTAGTTTTTACTTAGCTGCTTTAGAACGATTTCCACTCCGTCGATTTCTATTTGATTGTGCCAAAAGAGCTTATGTCGTTAAAGTATACACATCGTCAATGGAGGGAGAAATCCTACAATATTGCGCACGGATTCAATACGATATCTAAGTACTTCTCCTCAGATTTGACCTTTGAATGAAGCTACTGATACATTCCAAGTGGGTACTGCTGAATTCCAACTCTTACAATGGATTCGCGACAATTTGTCTAGCGATCAAGCTTCAGTAACTGCAGAAGCCATAGAATTGAAGCTTTGGAAAAAAACTGTTTCTCTTCTGCCGATTCAAGGGGTGCAATCTGTTCTCGATTTCCTCGTCAAAGAGAATATTCGTGTTGCTGCGATTAGCAATGCGATTTTTAGATCGCCATGCATGGCTTATGAACTCGAAAAACATGGTCTAAACAAATATTTTGAATTCATCTTGTCGAGCGCAGACCACGGTATAAGAAAGCCCGACCCAAAAATATTTGAAGCCCCCAAGATGTTTGGTTTATTGGTGATAAATAGGATGCTGACATAATTGGTGCGAACGCAGTACAAATGACACTGGTTTGGTTTAAGGAGCACTTTGATGACCACGAAGTCAGCATAGAACATATCAAACTCCAACGATGGTCTGATTTTGAACTAGTGTGGACCCAACGAGCTTCAAATTGGCGTTCACAATAAGGAAAGATGCACAGAAAAGTATCAGCGTTTTAGGCTTTAACTCTGACAACGTAGCATAATGACCGACAAGAATGCAGGATGTAACGTAGTCGCAAAGAAATTGCGCAGTCATTTGGCTCGCTCAAATTGATTCGATGCGAGAGTTACTTGAAATCGAGCGCACTAGCCCTCACTACTACTTACATGACCGCCACCGGCGTGACGGCACTGACCTGGAGGATATATGACGGATTCCACACACGAACGCGCAGTTTTAGCTGGCGGCTGTTTTTGGGGCATGCAGGATCTGATCCGTAAGATGCCGGGCGTTGTTTCCACCCGTGTCGGCTATACCGGTGGTGATGTACCCAATGCAACCTATCGAAATCACGGTAGCCACGCAGAGGCCATCGAAATCGTATTTGAGCCGAACATGTTGAGTTTTCGCAGCGTGTTAGAGTTTTTCTTTCAAATCCATGATCCGTCCACCGCGGACCGCCAAGGTAACGATCTCGGTGTGTCCTATCGCTCAGGAATCTACTACACGAGCGAACAACAGCTGCGCATCGCCACTGACACCATTGCCGACGTAGATGCGTCAGGACTGTGGCCTGGCAAGGTTGTGACCGAGCTCGCGGCTGCAAGCGAGTTCTGGGAAGCTGAACCAGAGCATCAGGACTATTTGGAACGATTACCACATGGCTATACATGTCATTTCATCCGCCCCAACTGGCAGCTGCCGCGACGCAAAGCGTCATAATCGCCCCTCCATAACAAAGGCACAACAAAGGCAGCCGAAGATTTTGACCAACCTGAAACCTTGTTGAACGCCATTCCGCAGCGAGGCGAGGTCGTCTGGATTGGTCTGCGGCAGGCTCGTCGAGAAACTATGCAAGTGGTAGACGACGCAGTTGCCTCTGCCGAACTTGGATTGATTGGTGATCGCTACCGGGGAAGATCAGGTGATAGACAGGTCACGTTGATGCAAGCCGAGCACCTACCAGTGATTGCAAGCTGCGCCGGTCATGGGGGCGTAACGGTGCGCGTCTTAACCGGCGGCCCAATCTTCATTGGGGACGCAGTATCTCTGAAATCCATGAGCCCCGAGGCGAACCCCAAAATTCAGAAACCCTAAGCATACCGAATCAAACAATCGGGCCTGGATCGCATCTTCTTCCACAATCAATTTTCGCCTTTACGTTATGTAGTTCGCACCAAGGCGGCGGTTCAGCCTTCCAGAGAATCTTCGTGCGCGTTCATCCACCCGCCTAAGATTTTGGCGGTGCCCTCATCAAAAATATCCTCCAAGTGGCTGATCGCACCGTCGGTGTATGTGGCATGCTCGACACCCGTGACCTTAAGATCAGGGACATCAGCTTTGCTGAGTATCAGCTGCCAGGATAGCGTAACTGTATCGCCTTCCACACTCGGCGGTGTGGCGCTCAGCAGGCGGGAATCAAAAAGGCGATCCAGACCGTCGATGCCCTCACGCAGCTGCGCAAGAACCTGCTCACGCCCGACGGCCTCAGTGCCGTCACCGGGTGCATATATCGCATCAGCCGTGAAGTACTTCTCCAATCGTGGCCAGTTGTTGTCTACATAGGTTTCTTCAAAGGCGGCAGCGTAGGCTTGAAATTGTTCAAGGTAACTCATGCGTTGTTCCCCAATTACAGAGTTGTTATGCGCGCACTTTGACTCGTTATCTGCGTGAGAGCAAGGGATGCTGCGCGACAGTAAGCAGAAGTAAACGGCACAGAATTCAAGTCAAGGGCATGAAGAGATAACAGTCGCTGATTCATTCAATTCAAATTTAGAACGCCTGTAGCACATCTCGAAAATCTCACTTCGAGCGGCCACTATGGAAGCTTAGCCAGACATTGAAGTCACAACTAAGTTGATTACCGACGCTAGATGGGCCTTTCAGCCCACAACCCTAATCTAATGGTTTGCTGCTTTGAGTCGATCAAAGCCCTCTAGTGTCCCAACTGATGAGTATCGTTCAAGTGCTCCCAATGTCTTATTTCAAGCCAAAATCAATTGCACTCGTACCTCTGGCAGAATCTGGTTGAGTCGGTTTATAGTGCAGGTTCCGCAAGTGAGAGGACGGCAATGATGAATACGGTTGACGACATTCTGGAATTCAAAGGGCGCGAGGTCTGGACGATTGATGCTTCTCACTCGATACTTGAAGCAACAGCGTTGATGGAAAATAAGGCGGCCGGTACGTTGGCCGTATCACCGGACGGTTCAGAACTGCAGGGTATTATCTCCGAGCGTGATTGCGCCCGGGCTGTGATCCTTAGAGACATGGTAGCAGGCGAAACGTCTGTATCCGAGGTGATGACGCAAAAAGTTATCTCGGTGAGCCCGGATGATAACGTGGAACGCTGTGTGGCGCTTATGACCGAATATAAGATACGTCACCTCCCTGTGATGTCCGGCGCTAAACTGGTCGGCATGATTTCAGGCAGTGACCTGATGAAATTTGTCGTCAAGGTCCAATCCGAGGAAATTGAGACGCTCGAGAATTACATTCAGGACGATGAAGGCGGCGAGGGCTAGTACCAGCCACCCGGTGAGTGATTGACAAAAGGAAGGTGTTAAATGAGTTTGGTTAGTCGGTAACCCTTCTAGATGGTGTATTCCATCATCGCTGTATTCAATCGCACCACAATTGCATCTGCCGCTGACCCTATCTGCACCCAGCCATTATTGGAAGCAGCAGTGATGGCGCCGCGGCAGCAATAGCGTGCAGCTTGAATAGAAACCAGTGACAGCCAGCCAGTGCCTCGGCAAGTTCGTTGCGTCAGCTTGAGCCACGGGGAGATTCCCTCATCTCACAAGATATTGAACCCAGCGTCTTTTAGGCGAGTCACGTCAGGATAAACAATACCTAAGTCTTTATGGGCGCAACTCACAAAGACCTTCGGCCCGGTTGTTATCTTGCAAGCAACGCTAAGCAGGCCCCAAGGTGATAGCAACTTATCGGGCGATGACTCAGCAAATGTATCTCTATGCGCCGACCCAGCCAGAGTGAAAGCCGTATGGCACTCTATAAGGGATCAGGATTCGTGCGACTGGGTCGCCATCGAAGTTTTTCGCATCGATGATGATGCATTCGCTCTGATTGACATTTTCGTCCTGTATGAAGCAAATAACATAACCATCATCTTCATCTGACGAGCCAACTTTTGGCGCAAAAACCGCCTCGCCAACATATCGCCCTTCACCGACGTGATGATGTTGCGTTTCACCGGTTTCTCGGTCGAATTTCATCAACGCCTTGAATGTGATATCGCGGGTCCGATCAAATTCGGCAGAGTAGGTATAGCGCGTTTTCGTGCCTGAGTAGTTTTCATTAATACGTGGAAAATCTGAATAGTATTCATGCAGTGGCCCTTCAATGATGTCGCCTGTTTGCACATTGATGCGCCATTCATACATTTGCCCCAACAAGTCAGTGGGGTCATCCGTATCAACTTCTGCTGCTCCAATGATGTCTGATGATTTTGAACGACAAGCTTGAAGTACAACCACATCGCCCTCCTCCCAGGCATTTGCTGTGTGGATCACGACACCTACGTCGACGGTGAACCACTTAACATCTTTATCTGACCCAAGGCGCGGCATAATACCAATGCGGGAGCCGTGCTCCGGTTCAAATGCAAGCGGTGACTTACCTTCCATAGCCGCCTCAATATCAAAGGTCAGCGGAAAGTCGAGGAAGATTGAATAGTTTCTGGAGCACGCAAAATCGTGCATCATCACACCCTTGGGAATTGTGATTGGCGTGGAGTGAACCAGCGCGCCTTCCTTGTTGATGACGGAATAAGTCACAAAAGGCGGGAATGGTCCATAGCCAAAAGTCATCATCTCCCCGGTGCTCGGGTCAACCTTCGGGTGTGCAGTAAAGGCGTGCGTGAGCTTGCCATCAAAATTTGTCGTACCGACGGTCGCTAGATCCGGCAGACTCATAACATGGGGATCGGAGCCTTCATGCAGCGCATACAGGGTCCCATTGTGGTTGACGAATGCAGTGTTGCCAGGGTTCTTTCCCGCTGGCGCGCCTTCTGGCATTAGAGCGGGGCCACCATCCATCATGCCGTTGAGACCTCTCCAGAGCCAACGGTCTTCTTTACGCTCCCACTCAAGCCCTTCTGTCTCAACAAAACGATTTCGATAAGTCACCGCGCCATCCTCGAATTGCACGGCATGCACCATGCCGTCGCCGTCAAACCAATGGTACTTTTCAACATTTGAAACATAGACGGGGTTTGGCCCTATGCGCAGATAGTGACCTTTAAGGTCAGCTGGGATTTCACCAATGACTTGCATGTCTGTAGCGATGTGTTCTGCTTTTACTGGCCCATAATTGCCTTCAAGAAAATAGTTACCTTTGAAGGTGACTTCGGGTGCAGGGTTTATCTTTTGTTGAATTGACATGTCGTCTCCGCCCTCTTTCTCTAAATTAGTTGCTGTTTCTGCAAGAACGAGCCGTGCAATCTGCTCAGTGCACCAAGTTCGGCACTGTTTTTGGTCGTCTGACAGCGCCAGGATCAGCACCTGAGTCTGAAACCGTCTATGTATCTGATCTTATCTCAAAGGCGACAAGCCAACGGCTATGTTTCTTTTATTAGTGGTGGAACCAGTTCTCATAGGCTGAAAAAGGCCCAGAAACCAGCAATAACATATTAAGTGTTATAGGGTAAATAGCCCGCACCATTCATGCCGACACGAAGCGTTGAGCGATTGGAGCAGCGCGGACCTTTCATTGCACCCGCAATTAAACGCGACGATGTGTTCTTTGGAGAGGTGACGACGCCAGAAACGCTTGAAGGCCTTATGGATGGCATCGATATCGTATATTCCAGTGTCGGGATTTCTCGCCAACGCGATGGCCTGACTTTCAAGCAGGTGGATTATCAAGGAAATCGTAATCTAATTGATTTGTGCGAACGCGCTGACGTAAAAAAGTTCGTCTACGTTTCTATGCAAGGCGTAGAAAATATCCTGAATCTTGCGATCACCGGTACACGTGAACGCGTGGTCAAGGATTTACAAGCAAGCTCAATGGACTACGCCATTGTCAGACCCTGTGGTTTTTTCTCCGATTTGGGCATGACGCTGCATATGGCAAAAAAGGGCCGCGTATATCTCATCGGCGACGGTAACAATAAGATGAGTCCAATTCACGGCGCAGATATCGCCATCGTCTACGCCGACGCAGCCGAAGATGATGTTTTTGAAGTGGAAGCAGGTGGACCAGGCGGATTTTATTGTCACTGCCGGTGAGATTAACGGCATCGGTCCTCCACTTGCAAAACGAGACTTGAAATCCTATTTCGAAAACCTGCTCGCTGATAAGGAGAACCCCTAGTAGGTGGCACATCGAGAGTGTTTTCGTTTGGCACAACTGGGAAGAGAGTTGTACGGCAAGAAAATTTATCAAATTTTAAAGCAATAGTTCAGCCGTTCAAATCGATACAGATGCAGACGAATCCAACGCTGGGCGATTGTAAATACGTCTGATACATTTCACTTCAAAATGTAACTACCTACTGATCAAGCAATGATATGAAGCAAGGGGCAATAGATGATCGATAAAGAACTGCGAGTTGCTGGGTTTTTCCTCAGCTTTATTCCTCCATCCCACCGTATGTTTAAACTCATGCATTTTTTCATGGATCGTCAAAAGGGTGTCAACATTGATGAGCTGCAATGCGACCAAGTCTTGGTTAAGAGAAAAAAGACAAACTCAGAAATTAGAGTCCGCACTTATAGACCCAAAGAAAGCGAAGGAGATTTGCCTGGGTTGCTCTATCTACATGGTGGCGGTTACTTAATGGGTGTACCTGAAATGGCGCACGCACAGATCGAAATGTTTATGAAAACCAGAAAGTGCGTCATTGTCGCACCAGACTATCGTAAGTCTATAGACGCGCCCTACCCAGCAGCTTTAGAAGATGCTTACGATACGTTGTTATGGATGAAGGATAATGCGGAGAAGCTTGGTATACGTAGCGATCAGATCATGATCGCAGGACACAGCGCAGGCGGCGGCTTAACTGCTGCGACCTGCTTGTACGCCCGAGATCAAAATGAGGTTAACATCGCTTTTCAGATGCCGCTTTATCCAATGATTGATGATCGTATGACAAACGAGTCCGCAGTCAATAATACGGCACCTGTATGGGATTCCAAGGCTAACAAGATAGGATGGGATCTCTACTTGAAAGATTACCAGCAGAAAGGCTTGGCGATTCCAAACTATGCCGCGCCATCACGGACCACTGATTACTCCAACTTGCCTCCGGCAATGACCTTCGTCGGTGATCTAGAGCCCTTTCGAGACGAAACAATTGAGTTTGTCGAAAACCTGAAGAAGGCTGGAGTACCGGTTGATTTCGAACTATTTAAAGGTTGTTTTCATGCCTTTGAAACGGTGGTGCCCAACGCAAAGGTTAGCATGGCTGCAAACCGATTACTCACCAAAGCCTTCGCCCACGCCGTTGATAATTATTACGCGCCACAATCAGAATAACGCTCTCACGCTAAGACGCTATCACCATAAGCGCTTGTTATCCTGGTTCTACCCGTGCAATTCTTTGCCACGTTAATCGCAAAAATACTGAGGGATACAGATGAAAAATTTATGGCAGCTTAGTGCAATTGAAATGGCCCGAGGTATTTCCAAGGGCGACTTCTCAGCAAAAGAAGTTACGACCGAGCATCTCGCGCGGATTGCGGAGGTTAATCCAACACTTAACGCGGTTGTTGTTGTGATGGCTGAAGCTGCCTTAGAAGCCGCGGAAGAAGTGGACCGTGCTCTTTCTGCAGGTCAGAAGCTGGGGCCACTCGCTGGAGTACCCATGACTATAAAGGAAAACATCGACTGCGTTGGTACCGCAACAACCCAGGGAGTAACGGCACTCGCAGGGGCATTTCCTTCGCTCAACTCCCCGATCGTCGATCGAATGCTCGCTGCAGGCGCCATTCCTATTGGTCGCACAAACTTACCAGAAATGGGTTTACGTTTGCATACTGACAATGCGCTTCGAGGTCCAACCATAAATCCCTGGAATGCAGATCGGACAACCGGTGGATCATCGGGCGGTGAAGCCGTTGCACTTGCAACAGGTATGTCGCCAATAGGGCTAGGCAACGATATTGGTGGGTCGCTTCGAAACCCTGCCAACTGCTGTGGTGTTGCATCAATCAAACCCACGCAGGGCATTGTGCCCCACGCTGTCACAATCCCTTCTGAAGATGAGCCCATCAGTTTTCAATTGATGCTGAGCGATGGACCGATGGCAAGACGGGTTGCAGATGTTCGACTGGGCCTCAACCTACTCCGTGGTCATCACCCACGCGACCCAAATAGTATGAGTGCAGAGCTCACTCCGGTGACCAAACCATTGCGAGTCGCCTTAATGGCAGAACCACCCGGTGGAGGAATCGATTCCCGGGTGGCGGATGTGACGCGCGCGGCGGCAGCTGCTTTAGAGGCCGCTGGTTGTATTGTGACTGAAGCTTCGCCACCGAGTTTTGAAGAGGTCATCGAGCTATGGACACGATTGCTCGATAACGATGTTTCTCTGACCTTGCCTCTAATTGGGCCATTGCTTTCCAATGATGCAATGACCTTCCTAAATGATTTCCGCAATGGTCGTAGCACCCCTACCGTAGAAGAATATGGCAGCTGGCTCACTACACGCATGGTGATCTCTCGACAGTGGGCCGCCTTTTTTGGTGACCATGACATTCTTTTATCTCCAACCTGGACCCAACTGCCTTTTAGGGTTGGCTGGGATATTGAGCAGGCCGGTCGCGCTGTTGAAACTATGAATCAAGCCAGGTGCATTATGCCGGGCAACGCCCTGGGGTTACCTTCCGCCTGTGTACCCGCTGGTATGGTCGATGATCTTCCGGTCGGAGTGCTGTTGACGGGCGCACGTTTCAGCGACTATATGTGCCTTCATGGCGCGGAGCTGGTGGAGAGTGCGTTAGGTCTCGACACACCCATTGACCCGCGATAATCAGAACCGTCGGGGAATCCTTTGCTCACTAAATTAGCTAATACAGCACCACCATCTGGCATCAAGCTAAAGATATTTCGTGCACCAATATACTTGTATCGAATCGGGCTCGGCGGGCTGTTAGGTGAGCGGTTTCTGCTCTTAAAACATCGAGGACGACGCTCAGGCAAGCAAAATGAAACGGTGCTTGAAGTGATTCATCACGACAAGGAGAAATTCAGAGTCTTTGTCGCCTCAGGGTATGGTGAAAAGTCCCAGTGGTTCAAAAACATCCTGGCCGACAATAGCGTCCACATCAAACTCAAACAGGTAGAGTTTGGTGCGACTGCACGAGTTGTTTCGAGTCAGGAAGCAGAAACGCTATTGATCCAGTATGCCAATACCCATCCAAAATCTATGAAAGCTGTCGCAAGACTATCCGGATACGATATGGATGGAAGCGAATCTGACATCCTTGAGTTCAGCAAAATTATCAAGATCGTAGAGTTCACTAGAAGTGATGAACACTTATAAAACTGTAATACTCTTCGCTAGATTTCGAGGTCTATCTGGATTGTGTTGACGGGCGACGGCGGTGTAGTACGCCAGTAATTGGCCTGGGATCAGCGAGCCTAGCACCGACCCTACAGCCGGCAACATCACACTTTCATCGCAGACCGACAGGCATTGATCGTCAGCAAGTATCCCAATCACCCAGGCGCCTCTCGCCTTCACCTCGGCGATGACCTGAGACATAAAGACATCTCCCTTGCCGACGAATACAAGCACGGGAACGCCTTTGGTAATGAGCGCTAACACTCCATGCTTCAATTCCCCAGCCGAGAACGCTTCGGCATGCACATAACTGGCTTCCTTGATGTTCAACGCAGCGATCTGAGCGCAGGCATGATAACTGCCCCGGCCCAGCACATAAACACTTTGGTGTTGCGCAAGTTTTCCCGCCAGTGACTTGTACTCTCCTAGCATCTGAGGTGTGAGCATCGCCGCAAGTGAATGACTAACGCTTTGGATATGCTGCCGCGCTTCTGCCAGCTTGTTCGATATCGCCAAAGCAAGCGCATAACCCACCGTTATCTGGGCTGTGGCACTTTTGGTCGATAGCACACAAACCTCAGCGCCTGAATTTTGTTGCAAAGAAATGTCGGAAAGCTCCGCCATAGAACTGCCTGGTACATTGATGATGCTAATCACATTCACTGAGGCCCTTTTTGCGATTTCAATTGCCTGCAGAGTATCGGCCGTTTCACCGCTCTGGCTCACGGCGATCATAAGATCGCCTTGCCGAAACAAGGTCGCGAAACTGTCGTACTCGTAAGCTGGTACATCGATGGCATCAAGACCCGCTTTGTTTCGAAGCAGCCAGGCAATTTGCCTGCCAGTAAAGTAAGCACCACCTGCTCCCACGACGACAATTCGGCGTGACTGTTTCAATAGCGCTACAGTCTCGTTGAACGAACTGGCGTCTATGGCATTTAGTACCGCCGGAACGGTCTGCCATTGCTCCATCACCTCCTTCAGCATGAAGTGTTTATAGCCGTCTTTATCCGCAGCTTGAAAATGCTCGGTGACTGGCGACCATTGCTGCTCTTGGAGAGTCAATTCTTGATTAAACACGTCAACTTGACCCGATTGAATCCGTAGCAG
>Ga0222633_1001434_pt1 | contig 12682 bp, 7 predicted proteins | sample AntAcemetageno48_FD_179816 | JGI IMG/M metagenome (GOLD analysis project Ga0222633, IMG submission 179816) | Saline water microbial communities from Ace Lake, Antarctica - #48 | ecosystem: Environmental > Aquatic > Non-marine Saline and Alkaline > Saline | place: Antarctica: Ace Lake | collected... | reverse complement strand
ATCGGTCGATCTCGCGATTCTGTTTCCGAGAACGCGCCTGCCATGGTGACGATCAAGGTTGAATCCGACAAGATTCGCGACGTCATTGGTAAAGGCGGTGCAACCATCCGTTCAATTACGGAACAGACAGGTGCTGACGTTGACATAAATGATGACGGTACCATCATCATTTATGGTGAAGGTAAGGAATCTCGTGATGCAGCAGTTGCCATGATCGAGTCCATCACTGCAGAAGCAGAGATTGGCAAAGTCTACAAAGGCAAGGTTGTTAAGATCGCTGACTTTGGCGCCTTCGTTAACATCCTGCCGGGTAAAGATGGTTTGGTGCATATCTCTCAGATCGCTCACGAGCGAGTTGAGAAGGTCACTGACTATCTGACTGAAGGACAGGAAGTAGATGTGAAATGTCTGGATACCGAACGTGGTCGTATCAAGCTTTCGATCAAGGAATTGATCGAGAAGGTAGAAGCCCCTGCACAAGACGATTCGTCTGAAGCAGACGCAAGCTAACTTCTAGCTAGCAGTACTAAAAAAGGCGGCTTACCTTTGGGTAAGCCGCCTTTTTTTTGCGTCCAATTTGCACAAACAAATGATTGGAGCGCTGGTTAGCCTGGCGGTCTATTTTTGATCAGCTCATCCACGACGGATGGATCAGCCAAGGTGCTGGTGTCGCCAAGATTGTCCAGCTCGTTCTCGGCGATCTTACGCAGAATACGCCGCATGATTTTTCCTGACCGTGTCTTCGGTAATCCGGGTGCCCATTGGATAATGTCTGGTTTGGCAATGGCGCCAATTTCAGTGCGGACCATCTGGTTGAGTTCTGCCTTTAGAGCATCGGACCCATCTATACCGTTCATCAACGTTACGTAGGCATAGATACCCTGACCTTTTATATCGTGGGGGTAACCAACCACAGCAGCCTCGGCAACGGACTCATGAAGGACCAAAGCGCTCTCAACTTCTGCGGTACCCATTCGATGGCCGGAGACATTTAATACATCATCGACACGCCCTGTGATCCAATAGTAGCCGTCTTCATCCCGTCTCGCGCCGTCTCCGGTGAAGTAGTAACCCGGATAGGCCGAATAGTAGGTCTCGATGCAGCGCTTATGGTCACCGTAAACAGTACGGATCTGACCTGGCCAGGACGTACCAATGGCTAAATTTCCAGATCCTGCTCCCACAATCTCTTTACCTTCTGGGTCGAGTAGTACGGGTTTAACACCAAAGAAAGGTCTTGTCGCTGAGCCGGGTTTCAAGGCGGTTGCGCCGGGCAATGGCGTGATCATGATGCCGCCCGTTTCTGTTTGCCACCAGGTGTCAACAATCGGGCAACGACTTTCGCCCACTACATGGTAGTACCACTCCCATGCCTCGGGGTTGATGGGCTCACCGACGGAGCCAAGCAGCCGCAATGACTGTCTCGATGTCGAGCTGACGAACTCGTTACCCTGGCCCATGAGAGCCCGAAGTGCAGTGGGTGCGGTATAGAAAATATTCACCTTGTGCTTGTCACAAACCTGCCAGCATCGAGATGCATCTGGGTAAGTCGGCACGCCTTCAAACATCAGTGTTGTGGCACCATTGGCAAGAGGCCCATAGACGATATAAGAATGGCCTGTGACCCAACCCACATCGGCGGTACACCAGTAGATGTCTCCATCCTGATAATCAAATACATACTTGTGGGTCATGGCCACCTGAAGCAGGTAACCTCCTGTGGTATGCAGTACGCCCTTGGGCATTCCCGTCGACCCAGAGGTATACAAGATGAACAAAGGGTCTTCAGCGCTCATGGTGGCCGGTTCGCATTCGTTTGAAGCGGCGGCCGTAGCCTCGTGATACCAGATGTCCCTTGAGTCATTCCATTCTATGTCACCGCCGGTTCGATTGACGACCACAACCGTGTGAACGTTTGGACATTCCTTAAGGGCAGTTTCGGTATTTTTTTTGAGAGGAATGGGTCGTCCGCCACGGAGACCTTCGTCCGCTGTAATCACGGTCTGGCAATCCGAATCGAGGATGCGATCTTGCAGGGCATTGGGTGAAAATCCGCCAAAGACGACCGAGTGAATAGCACCGATTCGTGTACAGGCCAGCATCGCGTAGGCGGCTTCTGGAATCATCGGCATATAAATGCAAACCCTGTCGCCCTTTTTAACGCCGCGATCTTTCAGGACGTTAGCGAGGCGGCAGACCCTATCGTGTAGTTCGCGATAAGTGATGCTGGCGTCCTCGTTTGGATCATCGCCTTCCCAAATAATGGCGACCTGGTCAGCCCGGGTTTCAAGGTGACGATCGATGCAATTTACACTGGCATTCAATTCTCCATCTTTAAACCAAGACGTTTCACCTCTGGCTAGATCGGATTTGCTGACCTCGGTAAATGGTTTGCTCCAAGTCAAAAATGAATTAGCCTGACCAGCCCAAAAAGAATCCGGCGAATCAATGGAGGCCTTATACATCTCATCGTATCGAGCACTATCGATTAACGCTCGATCAGAGACCTGTTTGGGTACGGGATAGGTTTTCGACATATTTATCTCCTAGCTTTTTCTGCTGGCGGTTCTGCTGGCGGTTCTGTTGGCGGTATATCGGTCGAGCAGCGCTTGGGTAGAACCGTCTAAATTTTCATCAGCGCCGAGCATTGCGTTAAGAATACGATCTCCGAGTTCTTTGCCTAGCTCAACGCCCCATTGATCGAAGGGATTGATATGCCAAATAGCTGCCTGACAAAACACCTTGTGCTCATAGAGGGCGATCAGCGATCCGATGCGCTTGGCATCCAGTCGCTCCAGAATTAATGTATTGGACGGTCGGTTGCCGGGCATGACTTTGTGCTTTTGTTGCAACTCACTCGAGGCATCGGTGATTTCATCCAAGCTTCGACCCTGCATCAGTGCTTGAGATTGACTCAGACAACTGGCCACAAGCTTGTCGTGGTGATGCTGGTGTTCATGATCGGGTAGCAGTGTCATGACGAAGTCGACGCCGGTAAAACGAGTGCCCTGGTGGAGCAGTTGGTGAAAAGCATGCTGTCCGTTGGTACCTTCTCCTCCCCAGATAATCGCTCCGGAATCGTAATCTAGCTGCTTACCTTCGAGATTGCGTCCCTTGCCATTACTCTCCATATCAACCTGCTGTAAATGATCAGGTAAATAGCGTAATCGGTGATCATAGGTCAATACGGCATGAGATCCTGCGCCAAAGCAATGCTGATAAAACGTACTGAGGAAAGCCATCACAATCGGCAAATTCGTCTCGGGCTGACTGTTGATAAAATGCTCATCCATGTCGGCAGCGCCATCTAAGAGATGACTGAAGACTTCAAAACCATACCGAATAGCGACCGGAATACCCACCGCCGACCACACGCTATAACGGCCGCCGACCCAATCCCACATTGGTAAAATATTGTCCTCGTGAATACCAAATGCTTTGGCATCGGCGATGTTCGAGCTGACCGCAATAAGGTGAGCGCTTAGTCCTGCTTGCTCAATTTCGGTTAACAACCAGTTGCGTGTTGTTTCGGCGTTCGCTTTTGTCTCCAGAGTCGAAAAGCTTTTTGATACCACAATAACCAATGTTCGTTTTGGATCGATTGATGCCAACACTGTCGTTAAGTGATGCGCATCAACATTGGCCACATAATGGCAATCTATATCTTGTCCCGTCGACGCGCGATTGCTAGCTAGTGCCTCATCAACCATTTTTGGACCGAGATAGGAGCCGCCAATCCCTAGATGGACAATGTGTTGAATAGTTTCTCCCGAGCTACTTTTCCAGGTGCCTGAGCGGATGGCGTCACTAATATTCTTGACTCGCTTCAGCGTAGTTGTCACCTCGGCATATTTGTCTTCCAGGCCCGATGGTGCGACGCGAGCGCGAAGCAACGTATGTAGAGCGGGCCTAGCCTCAGTATTGTTGAGCGCGACTCCATCAAACATCTGTCTAGCAAGACCGGCAACGTTTACCTCGTTGTTCAGCCTGACTAAGAGTTGTTGAGTATCGCTATCAAAAAAATTCTTGGAATAATCTAAACAAACTCCTGCGGCTTCGATCGTATAACGATGGGCGCGATCAGGGTCGCCGTCAAACATTTGTCGAAGGGATCGATCCTGCATTTTCTGAGCATGTTGTGCGAGGTCAGGCCAAACTGAATAGGGTAATTTGTTCATAACTGCTTGTTCATAACTGCTTGTTCATAACATCGAAGGACTCGGGTTGTAGTATTGGCGACCCCGAGGTGCAGACTTTAGAAAATTCAAAAGATGCTCGTAGTCCTGGTCGCTACTAACGAGATCGATTTCTGCTGCGTTTACAATGAGCAGGGATGAATTGTCATAATAGTGGAAAAATTGCGTGTAGGCATCGACCAGCTGAATTAGATAGGAGCGCTCGATGTTTTGTTCGGCAGCAATGCCGCGGTTTTGAATGCGGTCTAGCAGTACGTCGACTGGTGCTTGCAGGTATATCACAAGGTCCGGAGCTGGTGTGTCGATAGTTAGGTGCTGGTAAATTTTCTCGTACAGAGTCATCTCATCACTATCGAGGTTAATTTCCGCGAATAGTCGATCCTTCTCGAGAAGGAAGTCGGCTACTCGAACGGGTTCAAACATATCACCCTGACGAAGCTCCTGGATTTGACGAGCTCTTTCAAAAAGGAAAAACAGCTGGGTTTGAAGGGCGGCTTGCTTTCTGTTCTGGTAGAAACGTTCGAGAAAAGGATTGCGCTCCGGTGCTTCAAGAAATGATTCGTAATTGAGTGAATTAGCCAGACGTTTTGCCAATGATGTTTTGCCGACTCCAATTGGCCCTTCAACGGCGATATAGCGGGGTAAGATATCTGGCTTCAATCCTAGAACTCCGGTCTTCCTCTGCTGGGTATTGTACTGCTTAAGTTGTTCGCTTTGGGCGTCGAATTCTTGGCCGACGACTTCGGCTGCTAGATGGGGCTTCGCTAGCACTAGAGACAACTGGGTTTTGTTCCTGATAGGTGGTCCACCAGGCGCCAAGGTCATCAAGCTGTTCACCGGACTTTTCCCGAAGTAGAAGAAAGTCATAGGCCGCTCGAAAACGTTTATGACCAGCTAACATTTCGGGTTTCTTGCCTTGAGTGTTTGGAAGTCTGGCTTGAAGGTGCCAGATATCTCGCATCGGCCCAGAAAACCGTTTTGGGATCGAAGTTGAAAACTGTTGTTTCGCGATGACATTCAAGGCCGCTTCATGGGATGCAGCTAAATTTGTCGAGCCCTCGCCGATGAGCCGTCTTTTCTCGGTCACAAATGGCCACCAAAGTAGCGCCGCCAATATAAAGGCTGGAGTCACCGGCTTCTCTTCTGCAATGCGTGTGTCGGTGCTCGCAAGGGCGAGTTGAACCAACTTAGGCGCCAAATTAGAGTCCTCGTTGGAGGTGCCTGGAAACAACCACCCGAGTAATTCGTGATGGACCAGACTCTGATAGGAAGCCTCGCCGTGACCGGACATGAAAAGCTTTAGAACCTCTTCAAACAGTCGTGCGGGTGGGATGTCCTGAAGCAAAAAACCCAGCTGCTTCATCGCGCCAGCCGTTTTCTTTTCGATTCTGAAACCTAACTTGGCTTCGAATCGGGCGGCCCGCAACATCCTGACGGGATCTTCCCGATAGCGCTGTTCTGGTTCGCCTATTAAACGGATGAGCTCGCCTTTGATGTCATCTGTGCCGCGGACTAGATCAGTGATTTGATTGGTTTGAGGATCAAAGTAGAGAGCATTCATGGTGAAGTCTCTGCGCATGACATCCTCGTCAAAAGTACCCCAGACGTTATCCCGCAGGAGCATGCCACCCTTGGAAACTTCACCTTCATTTTCTTTAGCTGGTGCTCGGAATGTGGTGACTTCTATAATGTCTCGACCAAACCGAACGTGCACTATCTTGAATCGTCTACCCACCATCCGAGCGCTGCTGAACAGCGCTTTAACGGCCTCTGGATGGGCGTTAGTTGCAACATCAAAGTCCTTTGGCGATTTGCCCAAAAGGAGATCGCGAACGCAGCCGCCGACCAGGTAGGCGGAGAAATTTTCTCGTTGTAAACGTTGAACCACTCGAAGAGCGTTTGCGCTTTTCGGGTTATTGGCAAATTCCGTGGCGATATCAACCATTTATGGCGGGCAGAAGCAGATGCATGTCGAATTAGGGGCGCTTATTGTTATGAGTGGGTAATATAACAGGTTGGCGGGTCGATGGAGCCGCATTTTTCTGCGACAGAAAGTTAAAGATAGAAACTCAAAGATAGAAATTCGAAAGCGGAAAGTTGAGGGCAAAGGGTTAAGCGGGCAAGAAAAGATCAGAATGTAAAAGACGGAAAGAAAAACGGGAAAAGCGTACTTTTCCCGTTCAGCGAGCCAGATTTTCATTCTTATTATTGTTGTGTTTCTTATTATTTTTAATAGCTGGTGTTAGCGCCGTTCTTATTATTATTACGCTAACTCTTTTTTAGCCAATTATGCATATACAGAAATCGTGCCAATACATCATTACAATAAAAAACAAGGGGTTAGGCGAAAATGAACTGTACAAAAAGTGTGCGGATGTAACCTTAGGTAACAGTTTTTGGGATTAAAGGTAACAAGCGGTGTTTATCGGCGCCTTCTACCGACGCTTAGAACGTACTCTTGGTATATGGAGCTTCTGGCGTTTTTGCCATAGAGCTTTACGACTGATGCCAAGTTTTTGAGCGAGTTCTGTCTCAGTCATGTGGTCCTGATTTTCAATGACGAACTTCTGGAAGTAGTCCTGCAGTGACAAGTCTTCTGTGTCGGGTTCTGAGTCGCTGCTTGGAGCATCTGATTGATCAAAGTCGATGGCAAGGAGGTCCGGCGTGATAATTTTCGATTCCGCGAGAATAACTGCACGCTCAATCGCATTTTCGAGTTCTCGAATATTGCCTGGCCAACGGTATTTTGACATCAGAACGAGGGTTTCCTCGGTAAATACTAGACAGGGCTTTTCTAATTTTTTACAGGTTTGACGAAGAAAGTGATGTGCAAGATCCAGGATGTCGTCCTCGCGCTCTCGAAGCGGCGGTAAAGAAAGCTTTACGACGTTGAGTCGATAGTAAAGATCCTCGCGAAATTGGCCGGTTTCCGTGAGGGCTTTAAGGTCTCTATGGGTTGCGGCTATGAGCCTGACCCTTACTTGAGTGGTTTCTACGGAACCTACTCGTCGAATCTCGCCTTCCTGCAATACGCGCAGCAATCTGGCCTGTGCATCAAGCGGCAACTCGCCAATCTCATCTAGAAATAAGGTACCACCATTGGCTGCTTCAACTAATCCAAGCCGCCGATGAGTTGCGCCGGTAAAGGCGCCTTTTTCGTGGCCAAACAATTCTGATTCGATCAACGTATCGGGAATCGCGGCACAGTTAACTGAAATAATAGGCGCGCTGGATTGCTTGCTGGCAGTATGGATTGCCTTGGCGACTAATTCTTTGCCAGTGCCAGACTCACCCAAAATCAACACATTGGTATCGGTAGGTGCAACTTTTGTGATGCGCTCGAATACAACTTGCATGGCCTTGCAGTGCCCTAACATGCCTTCCATTGGCCCCAGCGCTTTGCCCGATTTGTCAAGCTTAGCGCCAACGCTCATGTTTATAATCTGATTGATCGTGGTCAGCATTTCTTCGTAGTCGAAGGGCTTGGCGATGTAGTCCGCGGCACCCTGTTTCATGGCGTCAACGGCCGAGGACACGCTGGCGTAGCTAGTCATGACCAGTACAGGGGTAGGTTTCGCGCGGGCAATAATATCCGTGCCCGGCGGGCCAGGCAGACGAAGGTCTGTAATGATCAGATCGAACTTGTCGAGCGGGGTTGCATCGGCCTCTTCTACGGAGCCTGCTTCAGTGACGCTAAAACCCTGTTTGCCAAGATACTTTCTTAAGGATGTTCGAATAACGATTTCATCCTCAATGATCAAGATACTTCTTTGGCGCATAGGTATCGCAAAGCAAAATGTGCGGCTAATAAACTATGAATGCGACTCCGAAGTCAACTGCTGTGCGGGCTTATCGAGATCTGGTCGGGGCAAATAAGGTAGATCGATAATGACACGAGTGCCAATCGGGTCGTGGGGTTCTGCCGAGATCTTGCCCCCGTGTTCCTGAATAATCGTCGTCGCGATTGCGAGGCCTAGCCCTGTGCCCCGCCCGGGATCCTTTGTTGTGTAAAAGGGTTCGAAGATTGAGTTTCTCTCTTCCTCGCTGATACCGCGGCCTTGATCGGTGACTCGAATCATCAGACGTTCCGAAATCAGCTCTGCATCTGTCGTGACCTCGGAATTTTGTGGTGAAGCGTCCCGGGCGTTGGAGAGCACGTTGACAAATACTTGGAGTAATCGTTGGCCATCTCCTTGGGTATAAGCATCGTCTCGAATGCTGTTGGTGAATCGGATTTCTTTTGAGTCGTGGGACAGAGAAAGCAGGTAGATAGCCTCGTCGACGCATTGTTTGAGTCTCACGGGGCTCTTTTGAGTAAAACTCAATTCTTTACCTCTATGAGCAAAGCTAATTAGAGAGTTTAAAATCGAAGAAATGCGGTCAGTCTGTTCCAGTATTTGCTGAGAGATTTCAAGCAGCTCTGGGTCGTTGGTTTCGATAGGTATGTTTTGCGCGAGGCAGGCGATGCCGGTGATAGGGTTGCCGACTTCATGGGCAACACCGGCGGCGAGTTGGCCGATCGCCGCAAGTCGATGATTGTGCATGAGCTGTCTTTCAAGGGTTTGTTCCTCGGTGATGTTTTCAAGCACGATCAGAATGTCACCGGTGTCGGTCAGTTCTTTGTGTAAGTTGAGCGTCAGTACTTGTTTCTCAGTCCTGACCTCGGACTTGAGAGAGTTTGCGTCTATGGATTGGATAAACTGGTCCAATAGTTCCATCCAATAGGAGGGTAACATTTCAAATGGGTAGTCTAGGACCGATTCTGCTTCGATACCCGTGAGCTCTACCATAGCGCGATTCCAGGTCAGAATTCGGCCGCTGCCATCGAGTGTGCAAACCGCGGCCGGCAAATCTTGCAGCAACTGCCGATGATAACGCCGCAGGTTATCGAGCTCCGCCGACAAGCCGGTGAGATAGGCTTGGTGAGACTCAAAGCGATATTCTCTACTCTGCAAACTCTCCATAATAACCTGGCCGGGTTTAGTTTCTCTGAACGGAAGGTATTGGGCGAATATGCGATGCGCTATAGTTTGGCCAACGACACTAGTGAGGTTCGATTCGATTTGATTGCGCAGCTGAATGAGAGCGAAAGGCCTGCGCTCAGATTCTGTCAATTGTAAATCTTCAAGACCAAGATGCACCTGTGCAAAAGCTGCCGCTTCGCCAATGGCTTGAACGAGTTGGTGCTGAATTTCTGATACTGAGCTGACGCCTAGTTCACCCTGGTATGGCAGAATCGGCGAATCGCTGATGCACTCTGCTGCGGCAACTCGCTCGTCCTGAGAAGCAAGGTTGAATCTGGAGAAGATGATGTAAGCGGAAGTATTCGCCAGCAAAGACGTGATGGAAGCAACAAACCAAATATTCGGGTCCGGTGCAAACTGATGTTGAGTGCCGAAAAGATTGGAGTACACAATTTCTATCAAGAGAGGGAAGAATAGCATTGCGCCCCAGAATAAAAACCCCGCCAGAAGTCCAGCCAAGAGCCCGTAGCTATTCGCGTCTCGCCAATAAAATGCACCAATTAGGCCTGGCAAAAACTGCAACACTGCGACAAAACTCACAAGGCCGAGGCTCATCAGGTTTTGTTGTTCGCTGAACAAGTTATACAAACCGTATGCCAGCAGAATGATGCCGACAATCAGAGTCCGCCTTGTGTTTAATAGAAACGAGAAAAAATCTCTATCCTCGCTGACGCGGTATAACGGCAGCACCAGGTGGTTCACAGACATGGTCGCAAGGGCCAGAGTGAGCACAATGAGAACCCCGCTGCAGGCGGCAAAACCGCCGATAAACGCGAGCAAAGTTATGGATTCACTATTTCCCTCGATGCCGAGCGCGATCGCGAAAAATTCGGCCGGAGCACTCAGTTCGGAATACTCGGCTGCCCAATAGATTGGCGCGACACACAGACTTAACAACAACATATAGAGAGGAAAGCCCCAGCGCGCCGCGCGGATAACACCGGCGTCATCATTCTCGGTTAGAAGAATGTGGAACATATGGGGCATTGCGACTGCACCGGCAAAAAACGTCAGCAACATCATTCGCGATGATCCCTCGGATAGCTCCCTTTCTATATGAGCCTGCAAAGGTTGATTGCTTATGAGCCATTCGTTGAGATTAGTCAGGTTGCCGAATACGGAATAAATGGCGTAGATAGCGATCACCATGAAGGCAATCAGTTTGAGCATAGATTCCAGGCCAAGTGCTACGATTAGCCCCTCATGCTTATCACGGGTAGAGACATGGCGGGCGCCAAACAGAATGGCAAATACCGCCATAGTGCTGCAGAAGATGATGGCAAGGCCGTCCCTGCTGATATCCTGGTTTATGAGATGAACGGTGTCGGCAACCGCTTGAATTTGAAGCGCTAAAAGCGGGATCGCACCTGTTAACATGAATAGGCTAACGATACCGCCTACCCAGGGTCGTCGATAGCGAAATGCGAACACGTCAGCCAGTGACCCCAACTTGTGAGCCAGCGCAACTCGAGCGATCGGGTTTAGCAGTAACGGCGCAAGCAAAAATACCGCGCTAGCTCCAAAGTAGTAAAGGAGGTAGCTGGCGCCAAAATTGGCGGCGAAGCCGAGAGTGCCGTAAAAAGACAAGGCACCAGCGAAAACTCCTAGGGATACCACTCGAATAAAACGATTGTGCGTGATTCGTCTGGGTAACCAACCTCGTTCAGTCGCGTAGGCAGAGCCAAAAAGTAAGGAGAGATAAAGTAAGCTGAAAGTAAATATTTGCGGCAGGGAGAAACTCACTTTTCATCTCCGCTATGTCTATCTGTGACCATATAGCAGGCCACAATCAGCAGCAGCCAAAGTATGAAATTGCTATGCCAGCCAGCCAGCCCGTCGGTTTGCCGCCATCCACTGAAGTCTGCGACAAACACGAAGAAACCTAGCACAACAAAGGTGATCAAGCGCTCAATCATTGGAGCATTCTACCCGAAACAGCAGGTTGTTATAGCGACAGACCTTGCAAAGGTATCCCATCGGTGGAAGGCACTTTGTCGCGTCGCCACTGCCCCGTTGCAGTTCTAAGCAGGAGTTGGATATCGTCGGTTGAGACTGCCTTTTGTCCCAAAGCGCGTAGCGCCTGATTGAGCACCAAAATAGGGTCATTAAGCGTGACCGGTGCAGCCTTGGCTTGTTTACTCAATTTATGCCCGTCACTCCCGAGGATCACGGGAAAGTGGCCGTATACTGGGACAGGGAAGCCAAGACATTGAGCCAGGTAAATTTGCCGTGGAGTCGAGTCCAGCAGATCATAACCACGAATCACATGGTTGATTCCCTGATAATTATCATCTGTGATTACCGCCAGCTGATAGGCTATCAGGCCATCCTTACGCTTGAGAATAAAGTCGCCAATTTCAGTTTGCAGAGCGGACTTCTGCTCTTTCTGAAATAGATCAAGGAACTCGATTATGCTTTGATTTACTCGAACCCTCGTTGCATTAGAGCCAGTGGTTGGTGGTGACTTGCGGCAAGTTCCTGGGTATATCGCACCAAAGGAGCGACGGCTGCAATCACACTGAAAGGTCAGATGAAGGTGTTTTAATCGGTCCAGTTCCATTTGGTAGGCGTTGAGCCTTGTGCTTTGGAACAGCGGTACTCCATCCCACTCAAGGCCAAATACTTTGAGCTGATTAAGAATTTCTGCTGGTGCGGCGGGCGATTCCCGGGGCGGGTCGATGTCTTCAATGCGAATCAACCACTGACCTTGATGCTTTCGAGCATCCAGAAACGATGCCAGGGCTGCGACAAGCGATCCAAAATGCAGTGGCCCGGTGGGGGAGGGTGCGAATCGACCCACATAGGTGTTGATCACCTTCATGGGTCGCCTGACCAATTAGCCGAGGATCTGTCGCTCTTTGATTTCATCGAGGGTTTTGCAATCGATACATTGTGTCGCGGTAGGACGTGCTTCCAACCGATTGATTCCAATCTCTATGCCGCATGACTCACAGTAGCCGTAATCATCCTGATCGATGAGATCCATTGTGCTGTCAATTTTCTTAATAAGCTTTCGTTCCCGATCGCGAGTACGCAGCTCTAGGCTGAACTCTTCTTCCTGAGTGGCTCGGTCCGCTGGGTCTGGGTCATTCGAAGCAACGGCCTGCATATGGTGAACCGTTCGGTCTACCTCTTCCATGAGTTGAGTTTTCCACTCGAGAAGCTTCTTACGGAAATGATCCTTATGAACATCGCTCATGTAGTCAGCGTTCTTAGTCTTTTTGGCTTCGCCGTCCTCGGATTTTCGTTTCGCGGAAGCTTTCTTTACAGGCTTCCGCGGTGCTGATTTCTTAGCCGGGGTTTTGGCTTTTGCTTTCGTTTCAATTGTTGCCACTATCTTCAACTTGTTTACAATCTTCCCTTTAGGTTTCTTTTTGCTGGCCGTTTTCTTGGCTGCAGTTTGCTTTATAGGTTTCGCGGCAGCTTTCATAGGTGCAACATTCGCCTTGGTTTTCTCTTTGG
>Ga0222633_1001433_pt1 | contig 12685 bp, 10 predicted proteins | sample AntAcemetageno48_FD_179816 | JGI IMG/M metagenome (GOLD analysis project Ga0222633, IMG submission 179816) | Saline water microbial communities from Ace Lake, Antarctica - #48 | ecosystem: Environmental > Aquatic > Non-marine Saline and Alkaline > Saline | place: Antarctica: Ace Lake | collected... | reverse complement strand
GCGCGTGCTCAAGCGGCGAGGGATGTACCCCGGCGGCAACGAGCCCGGCGATGTGCGCCATGTCGACAAAAAGGTAAGCACCGACGGAATCCGCGATCTCACGCATCCGGGCGAAGTCGATGATCCGTGAGTAAGCGGAAGCACCCGCCGTGATCATTTTCGGCTGATACTCTTTGGCGATCTCGGCCAGCTTGTCGTAATCGATCGTCTCTTCCTCTTCGGAGACCCCGTAATGTTTCACTTCGTACAACTTGCCGGAAAAGTTGGCAAAGTGGCCGTGCGTGAGGTGTCCGCCATGGCTGAGATCCATGGTCAGGATCTTGTCTCCCGGCTCCAGAACGCTGAAATAGACGGCGGCGTTCGCCTGTGATCCGCTGTGCGGCTGGACGTTGGCGAAAGGCGCACCGAACAGTTCCCTGGCGCGCGCGATGGCGAGTCGCTCGACCACGTCAACATTCTCACACCCACCGTACCAGCGGCGACCGGGATAGCCCTCGGCGTATTTGTTGGTCAGGCAGCTACCCTGTGCCTGCTGAACGGCGCGGGAAGCGAAATTCTCGGAAGCAATCAGCTCGATGTTTCCTCTCTGGCGAGCCTCCTCGTCACGGATCGATTCAGCAATAGCAGGATCGGTCGCGGTCAACTGTGGTGCATTTACCGCGATTCCGCAGGCATTCATTTTGGCGACCCGGCGCTCATGACGTCCTCCCGATTCAAACTCTGCTGCCAGCCAGGCGTCTACGATGGCGGCAGCTTCGTCGTTCGTATTGAAGTTGCCGGCGAGACAAAGAACGTTGGTGTTGTTGTGAACCCGTGTCTTCGCTGCAAGCTCGGCATTCGTGACTACAGCCGCTTGAATTCCCTCGAAACGGTTGGCGGCGACCGACATTCCGATCCCCGTCGTGCAGCAGAGGATGCCGAGATCCTTTTTCCCTGTCGCGACAGCGGATGCCACTTTTACTGCGTAATCCGGATAGTCGACTGATTCGGTGGAAAAACAGCCGATATCCTCGACATCGTAGCCGCTGGATTTCAGGTGAGCGACGACGGCTTCTTTGAGGTCGTATCCGCCGTGATCGGTTCCGATAATGAGGGTTGGCTTTTCCATTGTACTATAAAAGTTTTCCTAGTCCGGCTGCAGCCGATTGTCAAAAAGTGTTCCTGTCAGCAGTGACTTACGACTTCAAGAACCCCGAGGATTCGGATCACCGGTTTTGATGAAGCTCAGGATCGACGGCATTGCTTCTTTGATGAGATTCCTCGTCAGCCGGTATTCTTCAAGATCACCGCCGATGGGATCGTGAATATTCAGATCAAATCCCTCATCGGTAATGAACTCCCGGAGAACGAAAGTCTTTTCCAAACTCTCCGGGAAATAGCTGCGGATCGCATCGATGTGGCTTTCACCCATGCCAAAGATGTGCGTGTAATCCTCGATCATATCCGGCGTCAGCATGCGGCTGCGCTGGTCGGAGATTTCAATCCCCTCCTCCTGCATGGCGATGACAGAGTTTCTGCTCGGCTCGCTGCCATCCATCGCGCCGAGTCCAGCTGATCCGACTTCGATCTGGTCAGAATCAGCGCCCGCCATGTGACGCAAAAACCCCTCTGCCATCGGGCTGCGGCAGACGTTTCCGGTGCAGATGAAGAGGACGCGGCTTTTCATACCGTTAAAAGTAAGAAGAAAAGTTCAATGGAGCGCCGATAGGGTGAATGTAAAGGCACAACCTTTGGCGAAACGTTCGAAAAACCATCTTGATCCCGCCTCGCGCGTGCTTATGCTCGCCGTCGCGCTCATTTCCGCATCCGATGACTCTGGCAGAACAACTCACTCCTGAACGAGTGGTTGCAGATATGCAATCCGACGAACACTGGCCCGCTATCGTGGAGCTGGTGGAGCACCTTGTTGCGATCGGTGATTTGCCGGAGGATCAAAAGTCGAGTGCGCTTACTGCTCTCAAGGCGCGGGAAGATCAGAGGAGCACGGGAATCGGCGGCGGCATCGCGATTCCGCACTGCTTTTTACCGGGACTGGAGAATGTCGTAACCGTTTTCGGTCGCTCGAACAAGGGAGTTGATTTCTGCGCGCTCGACCGCGCTCTTGTCCATTTCGTCGTTCTGTTCATGGTCCCCGCCGAGCAATACACGCTTCATCTGAAGACGCTCGCTGCTATCGCCAAAACTCTCAACAGCGCCGAAACGCGAAAGCAACTCAGCGCGGCGAACGAAGAGAGTGAGATCATTTCCATTTTGTCTGAGAAGGCCTCTGTGGCCTGATTGCCATGCCAGAAACTTATTCCGAACAACTAGCCACCCGGCTCGACGCCGCTCTCAAAAGGGCTGATTTCGCGGACGAACTGCCCGAAGAGTTCAGTGCGCAGATCGACCCGGCACAGAATCGCCAATTCGGTGACTACCAGTCAAACGCAGCCATGATTTTGGCGAAGCTGTTGAAACGGAATCCTCGCGAAGTCGCCGCTGCGATTGCAGAGTCTTTTGACGGAGGCACTCTCTGCGGCAAGCCGGAGATTGCCGGTCCGGGCTTTATCAATTTTCGGATCTCGACAGAAGCGCTGGAAGAGAGGCTCGGTGCATTGCTCGCCGACGAAGCTTATCTCGGCGTGTCACCGACAACTGATCCTAAGACGATCGTGACAGATTTTTCCGCTCCCAACGTGGCAAAGCCCATGCATATCGGACACATTCGCAGCACCTGTATCGGGGACTCTCTTACGAGGATTGCGCGCTTTCTTGGCCACGAAGTCATCGCCGACAATCACATTGGTGATTGGGGCACCCAGTTCGGAATGATCCTTTGGGGTTGGAAGAATCTGCTGGATAAAGCTGCCCTTGAGACGGATCCGATTCCCGAGCTCCTCCGCGTCTACCGCGAGGTCAATGCAAAGACAAAAGACGACGAATCGCTTCGCGACGAGTGCAAGAATGAGTTGGTAAAGCTGCAAGGCGGTGATGCCGAAAATCTTGCGATCTGGGAACGGTGTATCGTTCTTTCCAAAATCGGATTGCAGGAGATTTACGCCCGTCTCGACGTGAAGTTTGACTACTGGCTGGGTGAGAGCTTCTACAACGACCGCCTCGCTCCCCTGGTTGATGACCTGATCGGGAAAGGGATCGCCGAGGAATCCGACGGAGCGATCTGCATCTTTTTCCCAGATCAACCGAAGATGGAGGATAAGCCCGCGCTGATCCGCAAGTCGGACGGCGGATTTCTCTACGCAACAACCGACCTGGCGACGATCGACTACCGCATCGAGGAACTCGGGGCGGACGCTATCTGGTATTTCGTCGGTGCCCCGCAGCAGCTTCATTTTGACCAGGTTTTCTTAATCTCGAAGCGACGCGGTCAGAAAGCAGAACTCGCCTTCGTCCCATTCGGCAGCATCCTTGGCAAAGATCGAAAAATGCTCCGGACCCGTTCGGGAGAAACCGTTCAACTTGCCGATGTTCTGGAAGAGGCGGTCGATCGTGCCTTAAAAATTGTCGAAGAAAAGAATCCCGATTTTTCGACAGAGGAGAAAAAGGAAATCGCGGAGATCATTGGAATCGGCTCGGTGAAATACGCCGAACTGAGCCAGTTCCGGATGACGGATTACATTTTCGACTGGGACACGATGCTTGCGCTCAAAGGTAACACTGCGCCTTACCTGCTGAACGCCTACGTGCGAACCCGTGCGATTTTCCGCAAGCTGGGGAACGACTTTGAGACGGGCGGCACCATTAAGCTGACGGCCGATGCAGAGAAAGATCTGACGTTGAAGCTGGCTCAGTTCGCAGAGATTGTCCCTGCGGTGCTCGACGATTTCCGCCCGAACACTCTTGCTACGTACCTCTACGAGCTCGCTACGACCTACCACAAGTTCTGGGAGGCCTGTCCCGTCTTGCGTGAAGAAGGAGCCATACGTGAAACCCGACTGGCCCTGTGTGAGTTGACTGGCCGGGTTCTGCGCCTGGGACTGGGACTGCTCGGCATCCGGACGACGGAGAAAATGTGAACTAAACGAATCCGTGGACGCCAAGCTGAAAGAACTACAAAGCCACCTCGACGCGTCCGTCCTCGGCGCCGGAAGTGCCACCTACGAACTGATTGCATCGCTGCTGGCGGGCGGACATGTACTGATCGAAGGCCCTCCGGGAGTCGGAAAGACAACTTTAGCGAAATCTCTCGCTGCCTCAGTTTCGGGAACTTTCAAACGCGTTCAATTTACACCCGATTTGCTGCCTGCTGATTTGGTAGGCTATTCCGTCTATCGACAGGACCGGAGTGAATTCGAATACATCGAGGGGCCGGTTTTTACCAATCTACTGCTCGCCGACGAAATCAACCGCACCAGTCCGCGCATCCAGAGCGCGCTTCTCGAGTGCATGAATGAAGGACAAGTCACTGTGGATGGTGTGACGCGGCAGCTACCCGAGGTCTTTCAAGTCATCGCCACAAGGAACAACAAGCACCGCGCCGGCACCTTTCCTCTCCCCCCTCCCCAGCTCGATCGCTTTCTCATTTCCATCGAGATGTCGCTGCCCGACCGCGATGTCCGCAGCGCCATTTTACTCCAACACGCCGACGATGATCCAAGAGAGTCTCCTGAAGCCAATGGGGCACCAGACGTAGACCTCGCGCACATTACAGAATGGCAACAACGGGTGCGGAAAATTCCAGTAGCTGCCGAAATCACACGCTACGTGGTGCGCCTCTGCGACGCCGTGCGTGGACATCCGGAACTGGCGACTTCCGTAAGTAACCGCGGAGCGATTGCCATCATGCGTATGGCTCAGGCAGTTGCCGTCATGGAGCAACACGAAGCCGTTTTTCCCGATGATGTAAAACGTGCGTTCCTCCCCGCTGTCATTCATCGCATTGACCGCCCGGACGATGATTTCAATCGCGACGCCGCAGCCATACGTCTCCTGCTCGAAGAATTGCGGGATGCCGTTCCGGTGGAGTAAACTGCACGCTGAAATGAGTAAGCAGAGGACCGACATCGCGATTCAGCCTCCCGGGCTCACTCTACTTTGGATCTCTGCAGGGCTGGTCGTCACCGGTTTGATCGTGCTGTCAGCGGGAACGATTCTGGTGGGTTTACTCGGAGTCGCGCTTCTTTTTGTGTGCCGTTTTTTGGCCGCACATCACCTTTGCGGTGTCGAGATTTCCCGCACTCTACCAGGACGCGCTTTCGTCGGGCGAAGCTTCCCTTTGAAGACAACCCTGACAAACAACCAGCGTCACCTCACCGCTGCCGGTCTTTCTTTCGACGATCCGGTAGCCTCGTCCAGAAACTACGCGACGCATACCGTGCAACCCTGTGGGCAGACACAGATCCGCTACGCGGGGAAATGCCTCCGCCGGGGTGTCATTCGTCCGGGAGGTTGGACCGTTGCCTCCACCTGGCCTCTGGGGATCTACCGAAGCGAGCGTCGTGGAGAATTTTCGGAAACAGCTTCAATCCTCGCCATGCCTCGCCCTTATCTGCATGAACGGCTGCAACGCCATCTCGACAGTCGGCATCTCGGGGACTCACTCCTGACAGAGTTTCATTCTGACTCCACTTCCGATTTCCGGCTCCTCAGGGAATTCCGCCCCGGCGATCCTGTGCGAGCGATCCATTGGCCCAGTAGCCTCCGTTCCGGGCAAATGCAGGTTCGCCAAACCGAACCCCCGTCACCTCGTCCACAGCGAACCTGCCTTATCCTCCACTCTTTCAGTCAGGGAGGAAAAATGGCGACCCCGGAAACGTTCGAATCCATTCTGCGCATCGCGGCAGGGCTGCTGGTTCGTTTCCGCGACTCGGATACAGAGGTCGATTTTTACATTCTACCCGGCGAAACTCATCGGCTGCGCAGCCGTTCGGATTTCGACAAAGCGCTGGAGATTTTGGCGCTCCTGGAGCGGCGACCGATCAAGAATCTCGAGCCAAAACTCACCCCCATCGAGAAGCTGACGCACACCTACATTCTCAGCGACAGTCCAAGTAGCCACTGGGAAAAAGTAGCGCATTCGATTTTCCCCAATGCTGTTTGCATCGACACCGAGGGGCTTTCTACTCGCCCGCTACCTGTATCCCCCCTCCTCAGGCAAGCCTCATGACCGTCGTATTTCCCATCGTCGCTGCACTGATCGCCTGGCTGCTTTGCAGTTCAGCCGTGCCGATGGCATTGACGATCGCCCTGCTCGCACTCATTGCCGTCTTATCGCTGATGGTGCGCCTCCCGGGAATGATTAGCGGGAGCCTTGTTTTTTCCGCTGCCCTGATAGAATTCTGGCTTTTTCAAACAGAGCAGGCTCTTGCGATCGACGCAGAATTGAATCCGGTTTTCCACCTGGCGATTGGACTGCTCTGGTGGGCAGCAACTGAAACCCTAACAAAACATCAATCACTACCGGGGCCGTGGATCGCGTTGACTGGATCCATCCTGCTAGTCGGAGCGACAGCAGCAACGGGAGTCAATCGGGACAACCCCTGGATGATCTATTTCATTGCGGCTCTGCCGTTGGCCGCCACTCTTGTCTCACTGCCGAGTCCGCAGCGGAGACGCTACCTTCCCCTTGTCGCGGCAGTGGTTGCTCTGCTGGCCATCGGAGTTGGTAACTCTACCGACCGACTTTCAACCTGGGTCGAGAACCGAAGGGCTGAGGCCAAAGAAGACAAACCAGAGGCGGCAGCCCCTACGAACGTAGTCTCCGAGTCAACGGATGGAACCTCCCGCCGACTCCCTCGTGATGCCGACGTTAGCTTCGATCAACGTATCGAGTTCTACCTCCGCACCAGTTCGACCAGCCTGTTCCGGCGTTGGCTGTCCGATCCTCTCTACGTAAGGGTCTCGACCGTTTCGCTGTTCGAGAACGACGAAGTCATTTCCCCCGCTCGCAGTGGTCGCTGGCTCTACGACAACGAGGACGGTCTGGAGGACAATTCCGTACCCTTGACGCAGACTCAACCCTCTTCAGTCGAGGACTATACCCTGTTGATCGACAGGAAGGCCGCCGACGCCCTCCCGCTCGTGCCCGGCACCACTAGCGTCACGACCGATTTACTCTTCGAATACGCCGACAGTTGGTATCAACTCTCGCCGCCCAAGGGCATGGACCGCCTTCAATACACTGTCTCCATGCCTGCTACGAAACCGGCCATTACAGGAGGGTCCGGCGTTTTTTCTTTCGGCGCTGCGGAGGCAGGAGGAGTCTATTTGAATCTGCCGCCCTCTCCGCTTGCCGAACGGATTAGCGAACTATGCAACGAATTCGACGACAATCGGATCCTGGAGGAAATCCAGGATCACCTCTATCTGACTACCGACTACTCGCTCAAGTTCGCCACGCCTGAGGGGATGAGCCCGGTCGAGAATTTTCTCTTCGGCGACGGGCGTGGCCATTGTGAACTCTACGCAGCAGCCGCAGTGATGATGCTTCGCAGCGTCGGCGCAGCCGACAGAAGCAAGGGCATCGTCGTTTTCCGGGACAGCGATTTCCATGCCTGGGCGGAGATACTGCGTCCCGGAGACCAGTGGGAAATTTTCGACGTCACTCCGATGACGGAGCAAGCCGCCAACCGCCTGCCCGCGTCCGAAACGTTAGCTACGCTTGATCCGGGTGCCTACTACGACTTTTCAAACACCGCTGTTGCAGATGCAGGAATGTCCAACTGGATCGGAGCAACGGTCGATTTTCTGACCCTGCATTTCATCTGGATCGCTGGATCAGGGCTACTTCTTGCGGGAGTGCTCTACTGGAAATTGGGACACCAACGGGAGACAACACCCCACAACCCAATCGAAGCACAAGATAGTGAGCCCCTCTTCGCGCCTGAATTTCTCAAAGAGCTGGAACTTTGTGGTGATAAAAAATCGCCCGGAACGACTTGGCGTGAGTATGTATCGCAAATCGGGAACGGTGCCGGCACTTCCACTCCGGTCCAGCGCGCCGTCGCCTACTACTACGCCGTCCGCTATGCCGGCGCCGATCGCGACAAGGAGCAGGAAACAACTTTTACCGACCAGATTCGCGAGTGGCGGTCCGCCTGACAGATTGACAAGGGCGTGCAACCGCGCCTCATTCGCACTCACCTCATGGAAGAACCCTCCTGGCTGGAAAAAGTGCGCGGCTACCTCGATCTCGGCATGATCGACGAGGCAGCACGCGAAATTGAAAAACTACCTGCAACCCGTCGCGGCACGGAGGAAGCGCAGGAGATGCGGATCATCGTTCAGTTGGACCGGGGCGATCTGGCGAGTGCCTTTGCCCTCTGCGAAACGCTTTGTGACCTCGCACAGGACAATCACGCAGGATTCATTCAGGGTGCCTACTGCCTCCACGAAATGGAGCGCACCGAAGAAGCGATCGAACATCTTCAGTCTGGACCACAGACCTTGCGTGACGAGCCTCTTTACTTCTATAACCTTGGCTGCTACGAACTCGCTATGGGACGCGATCAGGCGGCTGTGACGTGGCTGGAACAGTCGTTCCAGATGGATCCAATTCACCGCAAAAAAGCCCTCTCTGATCCCGATCTTAAATCGGTTCGACATCTCTTCTCGGAGTAAACCGGCATGATCAACACCGGCGAAATCGAACGCGTCTTTTCGAAAAATTTCGAGGAGAGAAACGAACTCGGAGCTTCGCTCTCTGTTTGGAAAGATGGAGAAGAGATCGTGTCACTCCATCGAGGTTGGCAGGATCGGGACAAAACCCGCGAATGGGATACTCATACAATGGCTCCCGTCTGGTCTTCGACCAAGGGACCGGCAGCCATTGCAACCCTGATGGCGCTGCACGAAGCAAAGATTGGAATCGACTCTCAAGTGGGAAAAATCTGGCCTGAGCTACCTGCTGCACGCGGCACAGGCCTGACATTCGCCCAACTTCTGTCGCATCAATCCGGCTTGCCAGCGCTTTCACCCGATAATCGCTCGACGATTCTGAGCCACCCAGGCGTCTGTTCAGCATTCGAACAGCAGGAGCCGTTCTGGGTGCCGGGAACTGGTCACGGATACCATCCCCGCACCATCGGCTTTCTGGTCGACGAAGTCGTCAGACGAGTCAGTAGTGGAACCTCTCTAGGGAAATTCTGGAACGAGAAAATTGCAAAGCCACTCGGAATCGACTTCAGGATTGGCGGGCTCAGCGCCGACGACGTAGACCGAACCGCGACCATCTATCCGCCCAAAATTCAGCGCCCGCCAAAAGACGAGGTCCCGTTTTACCGCGCACTCGCTCAACCGGATTCGCTGGCGCAGGGGGCGTTTTCCTCGCCTGGCGGAATGCGTGCGCTCAGTGACATCAACAAGCTCGAATACCTCCAAGCTGGCCTCCCTGCTCTGGGCGGAGTCGGCAGCGCCCGCGGACTGGCAAAATTTTACAGCATCCTCGCAAATGACGGGATACGTGACGGCGTTCGTGTTTTTCCAAAATCCGTCGTCGACGCTGCCCGCACCAAACAAACAGATGGCGAGGATCTTGTTCTTGCGATTCCAACCGCCTTCACAGCAGGCTTCATGCTCGACCCTGTCGATGAGAGAGGTGACAAATGGCGGCGACTCTTTGGAGCCTCGAGATCTACCTTCGGACAACCCGGAGCGGGAGGAAGCCACGCCTTTGCTGATCCTGAAAATGGAATCGCATTCGCCTACACCATGAACCAGATGGAATCCGGCGTCTTACCAAACCGCAAGTCGCTGGACCTGGTGGACGCAGTCTACTGCTGAGATTCGTAAGGCCACCAACTATCCAGAAGACTCCGAAGCCGGGACACCGTCGCCGTCGCCGATTCTTCCCCGATCAGGTTCTTCGTTTCACCGGGGTCATTCGCGACATCGAATAGAGCATCGCTTTTCAAATAATCGCCCCATGCGTTTTCCCCGGTTGGGACGATCAGCTTGTGATTTCCCTTTCGAACCCAGCGATAGGCAACGTCACGCTCGGGATGCCCCAGACTTGTCGCATCACCCGGATAGATTGCACCAAATACTGCCCGGTCGGAAGCCAGTGAGTTTTTTCTCACGGCACCGATCAGATCGATCCCGGGCAATTTGGCAGAGGACTCCGCTCCCGCCGCGGCCAGCAATGTCGGGACGATATCGATGCTGCTTACCAATTCCTCGCGTCGCTGCGGCTCGACCACTCCATCCCACCGAATCATGATCGGGCTTCTCACACCTTCGTCGAAAGGAGCACGCTTGCTCGTTTTGGTGTGCGAGAACTCCTGTGGTCGGTTTTTCTCAGGCTTGTCGCTCGGACTCCAACCGTTGTCAGATACGAAGACAAAGATTGTGTTCGTCGTGTCGCTGTTTTCCTCCACAAATTTGACCAACTCTCCCACGGTATCGTCGAACTGCGCGATAGCGGCATAGTAGGGAATTTCGTTTTCGCGGACACCCGATTGTGCTCTGGCAATCTCGTAAAATTTCTCCGGAGAATCGTGAGGCTGATGGGGTAGATACGGAGCATACCAGACCATCCACGGCGTGTTTTCCGTCTCACAATTGACGATGAAGTCTTTGATCGGCTTCATCGTCTCCCGACCGATTTGCAAGCCGTGATCTCCATTTCCATGAGCCACCTTTTCGCCCGAGGCGAGGGTCCTGATGCCACCGTAGGTCTGCTCGGACGGCGGAGCCGTGAACGTCGTCATCCCTTCGGTAAAACCTCCGTTGCGCCAGTGTCCCTCCCAAAATTTCCCCGTCTGAAGACTGCGGTAGCCACGCCCTGACAGCAGGCCCGGAAGCGTCTCCACTTCACTTATCAAGCTGAACTCATTCCCGCGCTGGTCGACATACTCTCGCGCCGACTTCATCCGATTGTATCCCGAGTTCCCCGGCGGACCGTGATTGAAATGGACACCGTGCTGATGCGGATAGAGCCCCGTGAGCAAGGTGACGAGCGACGGACGACAGACACTCGTCGGGAGATAGCCGTTTTCGAACACGGCCGACTGTTCGGCCAACGCATCGAGATTAGGCGTGTGAACCCTCCCATTCCCCATGAATCCGAAATCCGACCAGGTTTGGTCGTCGGAAATGATATAAACAATATTCGGACTGGCCTGTGCGCTTGTCAGGACTAACAACAACCCGAAAAAAATCGCTAACTTCATCATACCATTTCGAGTGAGGCGTTTTTCGACATTTCCTCCAGAATGTCGGCTGCGATCGACTCGGCTTCCGTGATCATCTGCCTACCCACAACGTAAGTTCCACTCCCGCCAATCACCGCACCGATCACGGGACCGAGGAAGGGAATAAATTTTCCGGCCTGACGGGCAACAGTTCGCTTAGCTGTCCGCTTCAGCAACAGGTTGATCCCCTGCTTTGTCAGATACGACGCGGTGAACTGAGCCCCCTTCGTAAGAAGTGTCTGCCCGGCACTACTGGTGAGGAAGCGCTGCTTTTTCCCCAGTTGCCCTTCTTTCAATCCATAGGTCGAAGCCACCTCATTCGCGAATTTCAGCATCACAGCGACATCGCCAAAGATGTCGACTCCGGGAATTGGAATCGCGCCATTCGCCGCTGCTGTGCCCGTATACCAGATCAGTCGTTTTTCGAGAAGCTCCCGCTTCTCATCGAGCTTTTTTGCGCTATACGCGGCTGAATCCATCAAAAACCGCTGACTCTTTATGTCACTCAACGAATTCTGTATGTCGCTCAGCAAATCGTCCAAATCATAGAGATGCGGCATCCGTGCCGAGACGAGATAGACCCGGTCAGGATGAATGGGAAAAAGATTTTCGAGGATGTTCTCGGTGATGATTGCCCGCGTCTTTCCTTCGTTGTGCCCATGATCGTAGTCCGCGTTCGTCACCGCCGTATCGAACTTGTTCCGGACAACAAAGCAGGGTTTCCCCATTTCAGTCAAAGTGCGGTAGAGAAAGATATCGTTCTCAGTGAAACGCTCAGCAGTGATCAGCAGAAAGACATCATAGCCGGCGAGATCGAGGCGATCAATATAGGTATCGCGAGGCCACTTTGCGGTTCCGCACCCGGGCAAGTCTGTGAACACGATGCCTCCATGCCGAATGTCCTGCGGCTCGTCAGTCGTCTCCGTCACCCCGACGGCTGCGATGCGCTCGTTGACGATCGCATTGATGAGAGAAGATTTTCCACTTCCGGACGGCCCGGTAATTCCGCAGCGAACTTCGACTTCCTCGAACTCTTCGAGATTTTGCGAACACTGCTTCGCGAAGTCCCGGATGATATTTTTCGATTTCTCGTCTTTCTCTTCCATTCAGGTATTGCTTCTGCGCGCTTGTCGAATCTGGAGTCGATCACACGATTTTGCCTTCTCTTTATTCTTTCGCTTCCGATTTGAACCAGTGCCCGAACCGATTCTCTTTGGGGGCCGCTTCACTCTCCGGCTTGGAATCGATTGTCGAGATGGCTTCGGCGTAGAGCAGATCTCCCGTGTAGCCGTCGTGGAACCTGACGATCACTTGCGGCTCATCATAGGCGACATACTGTAAACCCTGCTCATCGTTGAGTCCGGCCCGGACGATGTTATTCACCTGCACCACAGTGTAATTTGTGTGCCGCTGACGCAGGTAGTGCACATTGTCGGGATAGCCGCCACACCATTTGATCTTCACCTTTCTTCCCTGGCTATCGAACCATCCGCCAAGCGGAGGCAGTCCCGCGGTGCCGATGGGGTGATTGGCAGAATTGATCGGCGAGCAAAGGAATT
>Ga0222633_1001432_pt1 | contig 12698 bp, 14 predicted proteins | sample AntAcemetageno48_FD_179816 | JGI IMG/M metagenome (GOLD analysis project Ga0222633, IMG submission 179816) | Saline water microbial communities from Ace Lake, Antarctica - #48 | ecosystem: Environmental > Aquatic > Non-marine Saline and Alkaline > Saline | place: Antarctica: Ace Lake | collected... | reverse complement strand
GTTTCTTCCGGATCGTCAGAAAACTCCATCAGGAAGGGTTCGACGCCCCAGGGCAACATCAACTGACGGAAGACACCCTCTATGTCGGTGAATGCATAGATCGGAGTCCCGCGTGCCCGCAAAGCACCCAGCACATAAGGGAGAAAGCCGCTGCGGGTAAACACGACAATCCCCGATTCGCCCAATTCCTGAGCTAAAACAGCAGCGGAACGTAGCATTTTCGCCTTCGGCACTTTGAGTTCGATTGTGGAATTCAGCTCATTCTTCACGCTGGGTTCGATGCTCTCGATGATGTTCTTGAGCACTTCGACAGATTCCAGCGGGTAAGCCCCGGTCGTTGTCTCCCCTGAAAGCATCACAGCATCGGCTTGCTCGCGTACAGCATGAGAAACGTCTGACACCTCAGCACGAGTGGGCATCGGGGAAGTGATCATCGACTCGAGCAAATGTGTCGCGACGATGACGGGCTTTCCATCCGCGTGACAGGCACGGATCAACTCCGACTGAACAAGCGGCAATTTGTGGTAGTCGATTTCAATCCCGAGATCGCCGCGAGCCACCATGATTCCGTCAGCGGCCCGGACAATTTCCTTCATGTTGCGGACGCCTGCCTGATCCTCAATTTTCGCGATAATACGCGCCTTGGATCCAAGGCTATCCAGGAATTCCCGCAGCGTTTTCACATCCTTGGCTTCGCGCACAAACGAAAGCGCAACGAAATCAATGCCCGCCTCGACTCCAGCCCGGAGATCGTTTTCATCCTTTTCCGTCAACGCTGGCAACTTCACCTGCACTCCGGGAAGATTAATGTGCCGCCGGGAACCGAGTTCCCCCGGAGTGAGAACTTCGAGCCGCAGCCTGCACTCGTCTTTTTCAAAAACCCGCATCTGCATCAGTCCGCTATCGACCAACACGACAGCACCCACTTCCAGATCACCCGGGAGACCGGAATAGTTGACCGACACTGCAGGAATATCCCCGGTCGGCTCAGTCTTCTTCGTATAAAACTCAATTTTGTCTCCCAGTGCCAGCACGATGGGTTCGTCGACCATTCCCGTGCGAATCTCCGGGCCTTTCACGTCCATCATCACAGCCACGTGTCGACCGATCTCCGTGGAAGCCTCCCGGACGTGCCACATCGCATCTTCGACCCATTTGTGGGAGGCGTGCGCCATGTTGAGACGCAGAATATCAACGCCCGCATTGATCAATTTAATGAGCATCTCTTTGGAATCCGTCGCCGGCCCCAGAGTTGCGATGATTTTGGTGTGTCTGTAATATTTACTCATGAGCGAAATTGAGTTTCCAGCGTGAAAAGCACAAACAGGGCCATAGTGCAGCAAGCAGTTTCAAGTTAGGCACTTAACCCTGTTGAGTCAGTCCTTGCCAAACATTTCCCAGAGCACGACAGCGGCGCTGGCGGAAACGTTCAGGGAATCCATACCCTTGCTCATGGGGATTCTGATCGACTTGTCGCACAGGGCCATTATTTCGCGCGTCAGCCCATCGCTCTCTTCGCCAAACAGAATGGCACTTTTCGCTGCAGGGCGAAGACTTTGGAGCGGCTTCGTATCTTCCCCCAGACCGGTCGCATGGAGGACGAAGCCCGCTTTTTTCAAAAGATCCATCTGCACGGCCAATCCAGCGCACTCAAATACAGGCACGCGAAAGACAGCCCTGGCAGAGGCTCGAATGGCTTTGCGGGAGAATATGTCGGCGCCCTTTCCCCGCTCAATCAGGATTCCATCAGCACCGAAGGCGGCGGCCGTTCGGACGATTGTTCCGAGATTACCGGGATCAGCTAATCCTACGGGAATGACGAGCCGCTTGGCTGTCTCAAGAAACTCGCGGTCCGGTTCACGCGGTTCGGGGCGATCTGCCTCTGCGAAAACGCCGCGATGAAATTCGTAGCCAGCCTTCTCTGAAAGCGCTTCTGCAGTAATCTCTTCAATAATGACACCGGCTGACTCGGCGATCCGTCGGAGATCCTGATGACGCCCACTCTGCAGATAAACTCGACGAGCGGTGAAAAACGAGGAGCCGATCAGCGCTTCGACCGCCCAGCGGCCTTCAACGATGACGGTGTCGGCCATGGGCACGACTCCGACTCTGATCAGTGGTGTGCTTCCTCCTCTTTCGCGCCAAGGAAGCCAAGAGCTCCAAGAGCTGCGACTGAGAGGCCACCGACGCAGCGGGCAAGCGCTCCGAGGACACTGCTATCGAACGATCCAAAACCGTAAAGGACGATGCAAAGTCCTATGATAATAGCGGAAACCGATCCGGAAAGATTGATCACTTTATCCGACAGCGGAAGGCATCCCACGATCGCGAACATTACGATGAAAAAGACGAGGAAAAGCCAGAGCGGAGTCCAGTCTCCACCAGAAGCGCTGATGGAGACTTCAGCGAGTAACCAACCGAGACCAATGAGATAGAGGAATCCAAGCGTGAGGGAATTCATGATAGGGGGAAAATGCTTCGGCTTGGCGTTGTTTCAAGTCGATTATGAAAATTCACGCCGATTTCGCAGCGGGCTTGCGGCCTTTTTCGCGAAATTCGCCGAAATTGCGGAATTTGTTATAACGATTATCCAATAAATCGTCGGTCTCGAAAGCATTGAGCTCCTTAAGGTATTTGATCAAAGCGGTCTTCAGATTGATGGCTGAGCCGATATGATCATGATGCGCACCTCCCATGGGCTCTGGAATAACTTCGTCAATGATTTCCAGGCCAAGCAGATCTGATGCGCTGAGCTTTAACGCTTCCGCAGACTCGGTTGCGTATTTTCGGTCCTTCCACAGGATCGCAGCACAACCCTCCGGGCTGATGACGGAATAGTAGGCATTTTCGAGCATCAGAACGCGGTCAGCTACTCCGATCCCCAGAGCGCCGCCAGAACCTCCCTCGCCGATCACCACTGCAATGATGGGGACCTTCAGCATCATCATCTCGCGAAGGTTAAAAGCGATGGCTTCTGCAATGTTCCGCTCTTCTGCCTCGATCCCCGGATAAGCGCCGGGAGTGTCGATGAGAGTCACAATAGGAATGCCGAATTTCGCCGCCATTCTCATGAGGCGCAGAGCCTTGCGGTAGCCCTCTGGATGTGCGCTGCCGAAGTTGCGGCGGAGATTTTCTTTGGTGTCGCGGCCCTTCTGATGTCCGATGACCATCACGCGCTGGCCCTCCAAATAAGCGAAACCGGCCGGCATGGATTCGTCGTCGCCGATGTGCCGGTCACCATGGAGCTCGAGGAAATCGTCAAACGTATGCTCCACGTAATCGAGCATGTAAGGGCGCTGAGTGTGGCGGGCGATCTGGACGCGCTGCCAGGCGGAAAGGTTGCGGTAAATGTCGGTCTTAGTCTTGCGCAGCTTGTCTTCGATGCGCTTCATCTCGCTCGACATATCAATGTCGTTCTCCCCCGCCTTCTCGCGCAACTCAGCGAGTTGGCGCTCCAGATTGACGATGGGCTTTTCGAATTCGAGTGGCTCAGAGATAATGGACATAGTCAGTGTGGATTGAATTTCGGGTGGCTTCGAGGGGACTCAGTTCACAAGATTCACCTTCGCTCCAACTCGTAGAATGGTAAACAACTCTTCAATATCGCTTTTAGCAACCATGACTCCGTAGGGCCGCGCGTCGCCTTTCTTTTCAGAGTCAAACTGGCGGATGAAAAGCCCCATTTTTCCGGTTCTCATCCACTTACTGCAATTGAGATAGTTTTCATCGGTAAAGTTGATTGGTCGATCCAAATGCCAGGCCACTTTCTCGCTAATGGACGTGGATACAGGCCCCTCCACTTCGGGCGGCAGGTGCGTATCGACAATATCGTATTCTTTGAAGAACTCATCCGCGTCATAGACCGTCACTTTCCCCCCTTCGAGATCGATCTCGGCCCGGTAGTTCAGTGGGAAAACCGTCAACTCCTCGTCGGGGTAAATAAGGGCGGTTGTCTTTGCATTCGACCGCATGATGTAGTCGATCGTGGTCTCGGCCCGTCGCGCAATCGTGATCAGAGCCTCACCACGACTGACTGTGTGGATAGTTTTCCCGGGAAGCGGAATCTTCGACAACAGCAAATCCAGGTTAATCTCTCCCACGATTCGCCTGGCGTCCGGGTAGGTGGCGGACTCAGGAAAATACTGCATTAAATAAAGCAGCCGGTCGCGGGCGGAGACAAGCTCTCCTTCCTTCAGGAGTTCCGCCGCAGCATCAAAATGACGCTTTCCAAGATCCGGACGTGCTTTTTGAACCTCTGACGTCCCTTCGATCCGGCGAGTTACATTCATCTCGGGCTGAGCAAATTTCTTCCAGAAAAAATAAGCCCCCACGACTCCACCGGCGCACACAAGTAGTGCGAAGAATACCAGCAGAAATTTGATCCGGGCCATGGTGGGAATATTTCCTGAACGCTAGAGCAAACCACGCCGCTTAAAATCGAATACGTTAATTTCCAATGATTTACCGATCATATCCATCGTGAATTTGAGCAACGATATTTCCCAGGTGTCATCAATACCGAGGATCACAGCCCCGGAAGGATCCCCCGCCGAGTCCAGATCAGCCACAATACGATCACGCACAGCATCGATCGATTCATGCGCCGTGCTCTCGCGAAATCCGCGTTTGGCGAAATTGAAGCCATATTTGAAAAAACTGACATCCCCATTCTGGCGAAACCACTCGGAAAAAATTTTAGCCTGCTCCCCAAATCCTTCGAAATTCAGGTCTTCGTAGCCTTCCGGTCGCAGAATGCGGGGCCTATCAGCTTCGACACGCCCCTCACGGATGCGAACCTGGCCGACTTCGTCCATTGGTTCAGTCAGCAGGTGAAACTGAAAATTCGTCGATCCGAATGTATCAATTCGACGGTCCGGTTCGCGCACCACGATAGTGGATTCCATCGCGTAGGCTATGTCGTCGAAGGTCGGAGTCTGCATCAGACAGAAAGTGGTAAGGCTACGGGTAAAGAATACGAAAATCCAGTGGATAGCTCTATTTCCGCTTCGGATCCAAGAAACCCACCCGATAAAATGGTGCTATCCAGACACAAAAAATGCGCCCCTTTCGGAGGCGCATTCGTCTGATTTCCAACGATTAAGAAGCAGATCAAGAACTTTGCTTCTCGATATACGCATTCACTTCACCAACGCTGGTAAGTTTCTCTGCGTCTTCGTCCGGAACAGTGATGTCGAACTCTTCTTCGAAAGCCATTACCAGTTCTACCGTGTCGAGCGAATCAGCGCCGAGATCCTCGACGAACTTCGCTTCGGTTTTGACCTGATCTTCGCTCACACCCAGTTGTTCAACGATGATATTTTTGACTTTTTCTTCGATTGCTGCGTCTGCCATTTGCGGGGAATTGATTTTGAGTTGTCGCAGTAATTACCGGTGTCCGCGGCATTTGGCAACGACTTTTTTCCCCTTTAGGCCCACCTGCATGAATTTCCGCAAGAACCGCGATTGCCGAGCTGCCCGAGCCGTCTATCTTGCGCCGAGTCATGTCATTCAACGAACAGCTGAACGCCCTCGATGCAGGCGAACGCCTCTCCCCCGCCCTTAAGCGGTTCTCGCAGCTGATCACCCCTCAGTCGCCGGAGCAAACTGAGGCGTTGGCGGCGGAATCGATGGCCGCAACGCGTCGAAATTTCGGTAAAACGATGCGAATGTTCGCTCCGATTTACGTTTCCAACGAATGCGTCAACAACTGCGCCTACTGTGGATTCTCACGCGACAATCCCATTCTCCGCACCACGTTGACCGTCGATCAGGTCGTGAAAGAAGCCCGGCATTTGTCTTCCCAGGGATTTCGCAACATTCTTCTGGTCGCCGGAGAGCACCCGAAATTTGTCTCCGATGGCTACCTGGAAGATTGCATTGCCGCCCTCCGCGACTCTGTCCCGACGATCGCGATCGAAGTTGGGCCGATGGAGATGCCTGAATACCGCCAAATGGTCGACGCGGGCTGCGAGGGGCTGGTCGTTTATCAGGAAACGTATCACCGCGAGGCCTATTCCGGCTACCACACGGCCGGACCGAAAAAGAACTTCGACTGGCGGATCGACTGTCCTGAGCGCGGATACGAAGGCGGATTTCGCCGCATCGGCATCGGTGCGCTGATGGGATTAGCCGACTGGCGCTACGATGCTCTCAGGCTCGCAGCGCATCTCGACTATCTCTACAAAACCTGTTGGAAAGCCAGCTTCACCGTCAGTTTGCCGCGTTTGAGACCCGCCGCAGGATCATTCGAGCCCAAGCATCCCATGACGGACGCAGAGTTTGTCCAGGCACTCTGCGCGTTCCGCGTCTGCTTTCCGCAAGTCGGCATCATCCTTAGCACGCGCGAACCGGAGTCGCTCCGCAACGCCCTTTTCCCCCTCGGCGTGACCAGTATCAGTGCCGGGAGCCATACCGAGCCGGGCGGCTACACGGGTGAAGGTGGCGACGACGTCCATTTGACCATTCGCGGACGCCGGGTTGAGACCGACACGCCAAAGGAGAAAACCGGGTGCGCTACGACCGCGACGGGGCAATTCGACATCGCAGACGAACGCTCACCGTCTGAAGTGGCCACATACTTAAAGCGCATCGGTCTCGAGCCGGTTTGGAAAGACTGGGACAAGTCGATCCTTTCTCCCGCAACCTCGCCAATCGGCTGATTTTTTCCCGGAAGCCAAATTCCCGATTACTTCTCTCCTTTGAAGTTCAGGAGAAAAGCTATCAGATAGTCCTGATCCAGACCTTCAATGTCATCCGCTTCGAGAAGACGGGTGATGGCTACTGGATAAGTCAAAACCCAGCCGGAACGCTTTCGTTTCGAAGTTGCATTCAATAATCCAACTAGCTGTGACTCTTCCCCTTCAGGTAGAAATGGAACGGGATACTTCAAGACTCCACGGTAGCGGACTTTCTTTCCCCGCACTTTGATCTTGGTGATACGCCCCTCGAACTCAAAAGCTCCTTCGAACTGTGGTCCAAAAGTAAATGTGCTAGTGAAGCTCCCTTTTCGGCGCGGCATTCTAGTCGAGGCGTCGATATCATCCAGCGAGTCGACATCGTCATCAAATACTGTAGATCCATTCAGTATCCCTTCATAGCTTCCACTTGCTTCACGTATTATCTCCTTGTCGCTTGCTTCACCCGCGAGTGGGAAACAACAGAGAGAAAAAAACGGAAGAAAATAGCAAAGATCTCGGATGGATCTGAAGTACGACGGATTCATTTTGGAAGAGGAGGTGATAAATGCTCCAACCAAAACTCGTAGACAGCCTCGGCTGGGTCCCGGACTGGCCAAAGGCACAAACTATTTCCGGTAATCAAGAGTGGCTACTTCCCGATCTAATGTCAATCGACAAGTTGGATTGAAAGGCGAATCAGTAAATTGTCGTTTGTTGTCCTGTAGTATCGACAACCTTTTGACATCGCGCGAGTAAGTATCCAGATTCTGGCAGAAACCTGAGAAAATGGAGATCACGTTGAATGGCCAAGTCCGAAATTTGGTGAAAAGTCCGGTATCAGTACACGATTTTGTCGCCAGCCTCGACATTGGCGAGGCTCCAGTGCTCGTCGAACTCAATGGCGAAGCCGTCCTGACCCGCGAGTTCAGTGAGCGAATCATCTCAGACGGCGACGTTATCGAAGTGATCCGGATGGTCGCGGGCGGCTAGAAGCTCGTCGTAACGAGAAGAGCGCGATTCAGCTGCCGCAAATACTCGTAGCGTGGAATCTCGTGACATCCGAAGCGTGCTAAGTGCTCGGTCGCCCACTGCGTGTCAAGAAGTTGAAACTTCTTTTCAAGCAGTCTTTCAACCAGGTGAGCCAACGCCACTTTTGACGCATCCGTCTTTCGACTAAACATGGATTCGCCAAAAAACGCTCCTCCGATCGCAATTCCGTAGAGCCCGCCACAGAGTTCCCCATTGCACCATGTCTCCACTGAGTGCGCATACCCCAGCTCGAACAGTTTCTCGTAGCTCGTGATAATTTCCCGGCTGATCCATGTCGTCTGGCGTTCCGCGCACCCCTGCATCACTTCCGAAAACGCCGTATCGATCCGGATTTCGTATGGCTTCTTTCGCAAAGTTCTCTTCAGCCCGTGAGGAATATGAAAGCCGTCGAGTGGAATCACGCCGCGAGGATCAGGTGAAAACCAGCCAATCTCGCCGCGATTATCCATCGCCATGGGAAACATACCACCACGGTAGGCTGCGATCAGCACCGCTGGCCGGATGTACCCTTCTCTAGTGAAAATCGACTCTGACATCGGGAATTCCCAGACAAAATTAGGACCGTCGGAGTTTTTTGACAATCCAAATTATTCCTCTGCCGCGATTGATACGAAACAAGGCTAATTCGGCACAATACTTGCTCACATTCGTTGCTTGAAAAGTTAGATCTTGTCGATTAACGGTCCCGCACTATGCCAGTCGCTACACCCAAACAGTTCGAAGCCATGTTGGATGCCGCTCAGAAGAGCAGCTACGCTTACCCTGCAATCAACTGCAGCAGCCTTGTCACCATCAATGCCGCACTCAAAGCTTTCGCCGATCACAAGTCGGACGGAATCATTCAATTCTCCACTGGTGCAGGCCAATTCGCCTCCGGACTCAACCACAAGAACACTGTTCTTGGAACCATCGCGCTTGCAGAACTGACCCACCGCCTCGCCGATCAGTACGATGTGCTTGTGGCCCTCAATACCGACCACTGCCGCCCTTTGGTCGCTCCTGACTTCCTCACTCCACTCATCGAAGAAACAGCCAAGCGCCGTGCTCGCGGAGAGAACAATTTGTTCCAGAACCACATGCTCGACGCTTCCGAGCTCCCACTTGGAGAGAACATGGAGCTTTCCAAGAAATATCTCGCCATGTGCGCCGAGAACGAAATCATCCTCGAAGTCGAAGCCGGCGTTGTCGGTGGAGAAGAAGACGGTGCTGCGGGAACCGAAGATACCCCTGACGAAGACCTCTACACCACGACTGACGACATGCTCGAAGTCTACGAGGCGCTTCACCCCCTCGGTCGCTTCACGTTCGCCGCTACTTTCGGTAACGTTCACGGCCACTACAAGCCTGGTGCCGTCAAACTTCGCCCTGAAATCCTCAAGCAGGGTCAGGATGCCGTTACTGGCAAGTATGGTGCCGAAGCAGAGTTTGATCTTGTCTTCCACGGCGGCTCCGGTTCTTCGCTGGAAGAGATCCGCGAAACTCTCGGCTACGGAGTCGTGAAGATGAACGTCGACACCGATACGCAATATGCCTTCACCCGCCCGATCGCTGATCACATGCTGAAGAACTACGACAGCGTCATGAAGATCGACGGCGAAGTCGGCAACAAGAAAGCCTACGATCCCCGCGCCTATCTCAAAGCCGGTGAAGAAGGCATGGCCGCCCGAGTCGGCGAGGCCTGCGATGATTTGCTCTCAACCGGCAAATCGATCTACGGATCAGTCTGAGAAAAGCGAAGCTTTTCACTCCTGCTCTTAATCCTAGTCCTCAGCGTCGGGGATTAAGATTACGATGGTGAGTCAAAAAATTTAAGCGTGCCCTGACATCGTCGGGCACGCTTTTTTGTTCTCATGATCTTGCTCTTGTTATCCTCCCCCCGCACGTTGGAACAAGAACAAGAGTAGGAGCAAGATCAAGACTTTCGGCGTCATTCTGCCATTGTCAGGCCCTGGCATCCGTGGCATTTTCACCCAAGCATGATCAAATTCACCAACATAATCGCTGCCGCTTCGCTGTCCGCGCTCCCCGTTCTCGCGCAGGACGCCGCTGAAAAAGAAAATAATCCCAAAAAGGCCAAGACTGAAAAGAAAGCCGACGCCAAAGCACCCAAAGAGCATCCCACGGGCTACACCGACACGCCCCTTCTCCCTGGAAACAAATGGCGGGTCCATGACGACGCCCGCCCACGCCCGGAAGTTGTCACTCCCGGCAAGACAGCATCCACCGCGCCGTCCGACGCCATCGTGCTCTTCGACGGCAGCGATCTCGATGAGTGGATCATGGATAAAGATGGCGTATCTGCCGATTGGACGCTCGGGGAAGGCTACATGGAAGTCCCTCCCAAGGGCCAGGGCGTAGGAGGCTACATCCGCACCAAAAAGGAGTTCGGCGACATCCAACTCCACATCGAATGGGCTACCCCTGAAGAAGTAGTCGGAAACTCGCAGGGCCGCGGAAACTCCGGTGTTTTCTTCCTCGGTGGCTACGAGTTGCAAGTGCTCGACTCTTATGACAACAAGAGCTACGCCGACGGACAGGCATCAGCCATCTACGGCTACAAGCCGCCGCTCGTTAACGCCAGCCGCAAGCCGGGCGAGTGGCAGACTTACGACGCCGTTTTTGAGGCCCCCAAATGGGACGCCGAAGGCAATCTTCTGAAGAAGGCCTACATCACCGTGTTTCACAACGGAGTGCTCACCCATCATCGCCAGCCGTATCTCGGGCCTTCCGGTCACAAGAAGGTCGCGACATACAACAACCCGGTTGAGAAAGGTCCGCTCAAGCTGCAAGACCACAGCAATCCGACCCGTTTCCGCAACATCTGGGTCCGCGAGATCGATCTCAGCGCGAACGAGTAGGTTGCGCCCAAGAGGGGTTGTTGGGTCTGCGACTTAACCCTGTTTGCTGGTGATCAGCTCCGCCTGGACGGAGTTGTCTCGCCTGTTCAGCGGCAGAGACTGAACTTAAAGCCCGACTTCGCGAGGCTCGTCGGTCTTGTTCTCGACCTTCGCTTCGGCTTTCGGCTTTGCCTCGTCACCGTGGTGAGCGTCACCCTTTGCGTGATCGTCCTGGTGACCATCTTTAGCATGAGCCTCATCATGCCCACGGGCCTCGCCGTGGCCTTCGCCATGCGCGTCTCCATGGTCTCCGTGCCCCATATGCAGCACTTTGGTTTCATCGAAAGTATGCTTCTCGCATCCGATCGATCCTAACCCGACGACTCCCATCCAAAGCATTCCGTGGCACAGCAATTTCATGGACATTTCTTTAGCCCTACCGGCAAATTTTGCAACTTCCAACTTTCCCGCTAGTATGCCGAAATGCCCAACGACCATCGCCGCCCCAACATTCTCTGGTATTGCACAGACCAACAGCGCTTCGATACGATCGGTGCTTTGGGTAACCCACTTGTGCAGACTCCCACGCTCGATTCGCTAGTCGAGAATGGTGTCGCATTCACCAACGCCTACTGTCAGAGCCCCATTTGCTCGCCGAGTCGTGCCAGCATCATGACAGGCCTCTACCCCAGCAAGCTACACAGCACACGCAACGGGAATGCCACATTTCCGAACAACGTTCCCATGATCAGTAAACTGATCGCAGACGAGGGCTATGACTGCGGTTTGATCGGGAAATTCCATCTCCAGAGCGCCGGCCACAGAGTCGAGCCGCGGGTGGAGAATGATGGATTCCGCTATTGGAAACACAGTCACGCCCCGCGCGACGACTGGCCCGAGGGCGAGCACGACTACGCCGACTGGGTGCGGGAACAAGGCGTCGAATTGGAGTCCGTGCGCGAACCGTCCGGAGGCATTCCGTCCCGGTATCACCAGACAACCTGGGCGACTGAGCGTGCCATCGAATTTGTCTCTGAAGACCGTGGCGACTCCCCCTGGATGCTGAACATCAACATCTACGACCCGCATCCTCCCTTCATTCCACCAGAGGAGTATGCGGAAAAATTCTCACCGGAAGACATGCCCGGACCTCATTTCGAGCCGGGCGATATAGAAGAACAGCAGAAGTTCAAAGATGCCGATTTCCAGACGCTCTCGCGAGAACCGGAGCAATTTGAAGCGAGGGACGTCCAGGCAAAATACTATGCAATGATCGCTCAGATCGACTATCAGCTCGCTCGATTGCTGAAGCATCTGGAAGAAAGCGGTGAATTGGAAAACACGGTTATCATTTTCACGAGCGATCATGGCGAGACATTGGGAGATCACGGATTACTAATGAAAGGCTGTCGTTTCTACGAAGGCTTAGTCCGTGTGCCGCTGATCTTTCATTTCCCGGAGAGGTTTATTTCCGGACGGCAAGTTAACCAGCCGACAGAGTTACTCGATCTCTCGGCGACTTTGCTTGAGCTAGCCGGCGCGGAGATCCCGGAGACGCATCAGGGGCGCTCGCTTGTGCCGTGGCTCAACGGTGCCAACTCTGAGGACACCCCTGTCCGCTCTTCAGTCCGTTGCGAATATTTTGATGCGCTGGCCCCGGCTTTCACGCAGGGACACGGGACTTTCGCAACGATGTATCGAAAAGGGCGACACAAACTGGTCGTCTACCACAGTCTCGGAGTCGGGGAACTTTTCGATCTCGACACCGACCCGTGGGAACATCGCAATCTGTGGGACGATCCGGATTCACAGAATTTGAAAAACGCCCTAATCTTCGAGAGCTTCAACGATCACGTCAACCTGACCACCGACGTCGGCTCGGAGCGCATCGCACCGATGTGAGATTCATCCCACGTGCTCCACGACAATCCGGCTCCCTTCGTGCTGCGTGATGCGGACGGGCTCGCCTTTACCAATGAACTCGCCATTCGTCACAATATCGAGGTAGCTACTGCCAAAGGTGCCCTTCCCCGACGGCATCAAGTCAGTATTTGTTTCGCCTTCGAGCCCGACGAAGCTCTGCGCCTGGCCGCCCTCTTCCGATCCAATCGACGAGCCTCCAGCGACCGCTTCT
>Ga0222633_1001431_pt1 | contig 12723 bp, 10 predicted proteins | sample AntAcemetageno48_FD_179816 | JGI IMG/M metagenome (GOLD analysis project Ga0222633, IMG submission 179816) | Saline water microbial communities from Ace Lake, Antarctica - #48 | ecosystem: Environmental > Aquatic > Non-marine Saline and Alkaline > Saline | place: Antarctica: Ace Lake | collected... | reverse complement strand
ATGTTTATCGGCTTTATGAGGAAGACGAGCTTTATGATCGAGTGACCGACCCCCATGAGACAACGAACCTGATACAAGACACACAACACCGCGCACTGCTCGAGGCTTTGAAGAGCGATGTTCTAGAGTGGCTCTTTAGTACCGCGGATGTCATTCCCTGGGCTGCTGATCCTAGGTTCCCCCGCACCGCGCAGGGGCAGCACGAGGAATTCAAGCCCTAGGCTATTTCATATCTTCTTCTTTCAGGGTTTTCTCGAGACCGAGGTTATCTAACCAACCCCTGTATTCGGCTATATTGATGGGCAAGATAATTTTGCTGTTTTTTAGACTCCTGATAACATCAATATAGCGCTCGCTCAACTTGAGTTTAAATGCAGCTGTGCCACCCTTCTCATTCAGCGCGCCAGCAATCTTTTCAATAGAGCTAGCCGTTGCTACTGCGATTGCGCGAATCTCTGCTGCATTACCCTCAGCTTCATTGATTCGTTTTTGCATCTCGCCTTCGGAGAGGTTGATCAGTTCAGCTTTGAGTCCTTCGGAGCGATTAATTCGACTCTGCATTTCACCTTCAGCGGTCGCAATTATGGCTCGGCCTTCACGTTCTGCGTTGACCTGCATTTCCATTGCATTTCGAACTGTATGGGGAGGTGCAATGTTTTTGATTTCATACCGATGAACACGAATGCCCCAGCTGGCGCCTGCCAGATCCAGCACCTCTACAACCTTTGCGCTGATCACATTTCGTTCTTCAAAGGTTCTGTCTAGATCTAGAGTACCGATAACCGATCGAGTTGTGGTTTGTGCCAACAACACCGCAGCGTCGCGGTAGTCAACAATGCCATAACTTGCTTTAACTGGGTCGGTAACAGACATATAGATCACACCATCAACGATGACCTGCACTTCGTCTCCGGTGAAACAATCCTGGGGCGGCACATCAATCGCCTCTTCCCTTAGGTCCTGAACGAACGTGACCTGATCAATAAATGGAATGAGAGCGTGAAAGCCCGCTTCAAGGGTCTTATGGTACTTACCGAGTCGCTCAACTATGTGAGAGGTTTGTGTCGAAACAAGCCGAATCGATTGAAAAAACTTAACCACCAGCACTAAAAAGATGACGCCCCATGTCACCATTACGAAAATATCCATCATGACTGGGCTCCTTTGTCGTTACCTTTGATCGATTGCGCGACCTGATCGAAGCCAGTAAAGAACCCATCAATTTTGGCCAGCTCTGCTGGCACCACACTCACCTCAGAGTTGGCGAGCAATTCTTTAAGTCGCTCAATATAGGATTCTACCAACTGCAAATTCATCGCAGCTTCGCCGCTGGGCTGGCTGATGGCATTCGCAACAAGGGATGTCCCCTCAGCAGTCGCTGTCGCCACAATCGAAATTTCTTGGGCACGACCTTGAGCCTCGTTGATTCTTTTCTGCCGCTCTCCTTCAGATATATTGATCGCTTCTTGTCGCTCGCCCTGGCTTATCTTAATGGTGCTGTCTCTCTCGGCATTCGCCAGAGTGATCTCGGCTCGCTTACGACGCTCAGCTTCCATCTGCTTTTCTAGAGTATCGATAACGGTAGGAGAAGGCGTAATGTTCATCACTTCATAGCGCAGTACCTTGATACCCCAGGGTTCCGACGCGTGGTCGATCTCTCGAACAATCGTCTCGTTGAGCGCTTCTCGTTCTGAGAAGGTTCCACCTAAGGTTAATTTTCCCACCTCGGATCGCACCGTGGTTTGGGCAAGATTCACCGCCGCTACTAGATAGTCTTCAATACCGTAGCTCGCTTTGTAAGGATCCATGACCTTGATATAGAGCAAACCGTCCACGTCGATCTGGATGTTGTCTCTTGAAATACAACTCTGATGAGGAATCGTTAGACACTGCTCTCGAGTTTCCTGCCGATAAGCCACTCGATCCACAAAGGGAATTAGAAAGTGTAAACCAGCTCCCAGCACGGCGCGGAACTTTCCGAGCCTCTCAATGACACAGACCTCTCGTACATGCACGATCAAAAGCAGGTTATAGAGGAGAAACATGCCGACCAATAACGCTATCGTAAAATAGAACATAGGTTCACTCATTCATGGTTCGATTTCAGTGGTTGTTATTGATGGGTTCAACGATGTAACTCACATTGTCACGTCCGACAATCTGAACCACATCGCCTACTTTAATTTGCTGCCCATCGCTCAGAGCTTTCCAGCGGGTACCGTGATAATCAATCATACCTCGTCGTTGACCAGGGCCAATAGTCTTGACGACCGGCGCCTGCTGACCAATGTCATCGAGAATTTCGATTGTGTTGCCTCGACTGAAATCACCTCCGGCATACCGCATGAAGACAGATCGCAGGGTCAGAACCAGCAACAGGGATGAAATAAAGAAAAGAGTTAGAGCCGATACCCACGTCGATACCAACCCCAGACTGACTGCCGTCGCTACCATCAGGCAAGCGAGCCCAAGAAAAACCACTACCCCACCAGGAATAATCAACTCGGCGAGTATGAGCACGATACCGGCAATAAGCCAAACAGAAGGGAGCAGAAAAATTGTCATACGCAGAATTTGAACTGCTTTGACATATTATGTCAACCGATAACTTGACCTACAGCTACGAATGTTCGTACGACACGGAGCGCCGAACACAAAACAATCAGGAAAACGCTGGTTGGGGCCCGCTGAGTCGCTCCATTGCCTCCTGATAGCTAGAGCAGGTGATCCAGTTTCTTGGTTTCTTATCTTCCTTCGGCACCAGAAATTCAGGATTAAAAGGAACAAGCTGAATATTCCGAATAGAACGATCATTTAGGAGTTCATCAGAAGCCGGGACAAAAACAGTTTTCATTTACACACCAACATCGCCGTATTTACAGCTCTAAGTAAACGCGGAAATACCTAAACTGAAACGTAAGTATAATGAAAGAGTCATGGAGGTTGCTGAAGAAGATGTGAACACTTAGGAAATTACTTTTGTTCTTCGTTGTCTTAAACTAGTTGTCTTAAACTAGTTTCCGCTGCCCTGCAGCACCATCACTCAAAAAAAGGATGTTTCATGGCTAAGCGTATTGCCATCGTCGAGGATGATCCGGACCAACGCAACAACTATGTTGATGCCATCACCAAGAAAGGTTACGACGTTACCGCATACAGCAATCGTCGAGATGCCATCGCAGGGTTTGAGCGCGAACTGCCTGAGCTTGCGATTCTGGATATCATTTTAGGCGACGAGGTTGATGCCGGGTTTGAAATCTGTCGAGATCTACTCTCTCGATCGCCAAGTCTGCCAGTTATCTTTCTCACCGAGAGGATAGCCGAGATCGATAAGATCAGCGGTCTTCGGTTAGGTGCATGGGACTATCTTCCCAAGCCCATTTCTCTCGATTATCTCGCCGAGAGAATTAGCTCTCTGCTGCGCATTAATGAAGCCAGGGGCCAATCGGGAGCGTCTGGCTCCAGCACGGCAAAAATGGTCGGAGACATGTCAATCGATCAGGAAGCCTTGTTAGTTTCCTGGAAGAGCCAGCCTATTAATTTATCGGGCACAGAATTCCGTATGTTGGCCAAACTTGTTCGAGTGCCAGGTCATGCAGTGTCTTATGACACATTAATGAACGCTACCATGCAGAGTCTGGTCACCAACAATACGATCAATACTCACATGCGCAACATTAGAAAGAAATTTGAGAGCATCGACAAAGAATTCGATTCCATCAAAAGTGAGTACGGCTTCGGCTATCGGTGGTCAGTGAAAAAATGAAATCCACCATCCGGGGGCCACGACTCGCAACTAAACTCTTTATTTTGATGAGTCTAGCGCTGGTTGTTATCCCCTGGTTCAGCTATCTCTTCCTTAGCGAGATGGAAGACTTTCTCATTGATTCTCAGGCGAACGCTCAGCTATTGACCGCGGAAGGCATATCAACGCTCTTGAATGGTCACCCGGATTTTATTGAGCAACTCCCTCAATCACCTGAGGGTTATGAGCAACTCTACGCTCATCCTCTAACAACACCGATTCGTATCGACGGAAAAAGTAACGATTGGGAAGGCATTCTTTCTTATAACGTCAGCTTTGGCGCTGACACAATCGACGAGGCTGGTGATACCAGCAGCATCCCCAACCAGTTTTATCTGGTGCTTGGCGAACATAACGATCAGGTCTATGCACTGCTTCAAGTGAAGGACAACGCACTGGTATTTCGAGACAGGAATATTCTGCGCCTCGATCTTTCCGATCATATTCGTATCACTTTTACCGGGCAGAATAACGAGATCAAAAAATTGGTCGTCACCATGACGGAACCTGGCGTCACTACTGCATACATGATGGATCCTGATTGGCGATATGCTCTGCAGGGTGTTGCGGAAAATCGGGTGCAAGGCTTTATGACTCAAACCGGCGATGGCTACGCGATAGAGTTCAGAATCCCACTGGAACTACTGGGCTCGACAAAACACTTCGGTCTCGCGGTGGTTGATGTAGACAAACCAGAAACTCGAGCAATTGAATCAATTACCGGCACTCTACCTTCTGCTGGGCGGGAAGCATTTGGTTTAGTGCTTCTGAAGTCTCCAGAGGTTCTGAGAATTATCGAAGGGCTCGGTTATTCTGGCGCCAACATTCAGGTTATCGACGCACAAAGGAGAGTACGAGCCGAAGTCGGCAGCTATCAGACGCGAGGTCTGGAAGCTGTCCCTGAAGACACTGGCGTGGTTGATCGATGGGTCAACTTCTTCGATAAGGTCGTCAGCACCTTCTACGCTCAAGTGGATATTCGACTGCGCAAAACGACAAACTCCGAGTCAGAAGATCAAGTGATTCTCGATAGTTTGGCGGGTAAACCTAGTTACCAAAGACGCTACTCTGAAAAGGAAGGGGAAGTCATCATTGCCGCTCACCCGATCATTAATGGAGACGAAGTTATCGGCACCGTAGTGCTGAAACAAAATACTAATCGGATCCAACAACTCAGACAGGATGCGCTTCAACGAATCGTTAACTTTTCGGTGCTCTCCTTGATCATATTTGTAGTGCTCATTTTAGCCTTCTCCGTTAGGTTGGCGCGACGCATTCGAAAGTTGGGCGCAGAGGCCACAAACGCTATCGACATTTATGGTCGATTGCAGACTAACCAGCTGAAAAGCGAAACCCGGTCTGGGGACGAAATCGGCGATCTGGCACGTAGTATCTCGGGCATGTTGGCAAAACTGCATCAGCACAATCAATTTCTTGAGAACATGCCGAGGACCCTTCGTCACGAAATCAACAACCCCCTCAACACCCTAAGTACATCGTTACAAAACCTCGAATCAGAAACGTCGGAAACAGCTCGAAGCAAGTATCTGGAGAGCGCCAAACGGGGAGTGATTCGGATTGGCATGATCGTCCAGAACCTCGCAGACGCAGCCAATCTGGAAGATGCTCTTGCATCAGAAGAACTCGAGATCATTGATTTACACAAACTGGTAGAAAGCTATTTGAACAATAGCAGAGTCGCTCAGCCGAATCGCCAGTTCGAGTATCGAGGCACACAGCAGGAGGTCCTAAGCAAGGTGTCTGATTATCGAATCGAACAACTCTTAGATAAGCTCGTCGACAATGCCGTCGATTTCTCCCCAGAGGACAGCACTATCACTGTTGGCCTGACGACTGACAATCAAAGCCTGACCCTTTTTGTGACCAATGAAGGGCCATCAATACCAAGGGACATGATTGAGAATGTTTTTGATTCGATGGTGTCCGTTCGAGAAAGTAACCCCGACAATCGCCTACATTTTGGTATGGGCCTATACGTTGTTCGAGTCATTGCCGAACACCATCGCGGCAATGTCGGCGCCACTAATCTAATGACCGGCAATGGCGTCACGATTCGTGTCACGCTGCCCCGCTACCATCCCCAGGCAGACCACGCTCACGCTGCAGGCTAAGAACTGCCAATTGCCACAGAAATATAAAAACAAAGAAAGAATATAGAAAGCCAAAAAAAAGCCCTAACGATTTTGGGGGAGTGGTTAGGACTTAATGGAGCACTAACTTGCAACGGATAGGCTCTATTGCGCTGTCAACTCTTCCAGTGTAAAGATTGAATATGAAAAGACTATGGAGGCAATATGGAATGACCCATATGCTTGATTTATAACGGGTAAATTGACGCCTAATTGACGCCTAATTGACGACAACGGGCTTATTTGCAGGCTTTTCGGTGTAAATCGCAAGCTGCCAGTCTGCTTTTTGAGCAGCAGCTAAGATAAGCTGGGTTAAGGATGAGTTGATATCCCGGTTCATTGTAAGGTTAATTCCCTGGCCGATCTTTGGTTCAATCCCGAGGTGCAAGACCTCTCCCTCCAGTCGATAGTTCAATCGATAGGCCAGTGGCACGAGATCTCCCATGGGAGTTTCTGCCGCCTCCTCTTTAAACTTCTCCTGAAAATTGGCACCTTGCATAGCCTGCTCTCGCTTGAAGGACTTGATCGCCTGCTTTGCCTCCGGAGTTGCCTGAATACTCACGTCTGGATCCGCATCCATATGTTTCTTTAGCATGTCCATCAGGAGCATGAGACAGCGGCGGGTCAGCCACAGACGAAATTGCTTGCCTTTCGCGCTGTTGACCCGAAACAGAACCCGATCTTCCTCTGAGTTATAGAGCATTTGCATTTGGCTGATTGCGTTTTCACTCATGGCTCAAATCTAAGTACATTTCACGTGTCCTTCAGTATAACCAACCCGACCCAACTTCAATATCCATAAATGTTGATATAGATTTCTGATCGCGTACAATATCGAAAATTTTTGATATAGATTAGATATAAGAAGGATGAATCAAATCATTCAGACCGGTCAAACAGACCAACTCCTCTTGTTTTTCAAGGCCTCTGCCGATGCGCTTCGCCTTGATATCCTTCGAGTGCTTAGAGTTGAGTCATTTGGCGTTATGGAGTTATGCCACGTATTTAACATCCCTCAGCCAGCAATGAGCCACCACCTAAAGATTCTATCGACGGCAAGTCTGGTCTCAACGCGCCGGGAAGGGAACTCAATCTTCTATCGGCGCTCCCTCATTCCGAGCACCGAACCAGAATCTGGACTGTTGCGGGCTTTATTCTATGCGATTGATTCGGTTGCAATCGCCCTGGACATATCCGATCGGGCCATTGAAGTACACAGGGACCGAGAGTTAAGTTCAAAGGCTTTCTTCGACAAAAACGCACACCGCCTCAAAGAAAACCAGGACCTCATTGCCGAATTTTCTCACTACGCTGGTTGTCTTCAAGATTTGCTAAACAACGAATCACTGACCAAGGACGCCAGCGTTGTCGAAGTTGGACCTGGAGAATCTCCACTGTTGGGCACCCTTCTGGAAGCCTTTACTCGAGTCACTGCCATCGATAGTTCTGAGGAAATGCTCGCGAAAGCCAAACAGAACCTTGGTAAAACAGCCAACTCTGTAACCTTTACAAAAGGCGAGGTCTCCGACCTCGAAGATGAAGCTGCCGATCTAATTGTCGTCAACATGGTCTTGCACCACATTGCATCACCGGCAGGATTTTTTAAGGCAGCCTTTGACAAACTCAACGCCAAAGGCCGTTTGTTCATCATGGACCTTTGTCCCCACAGCCAGGATTGGACCCGCGATGTCTGCGGTGATCTGTGGCTAGGGTTCGAGTCAGCAGATCTCGAAACCTGGGCCACCGAGGCAAGATTTAATGTAGGTCAAAGCGCGTACCTGGGCTTAAAAAACGGCTTCCAGGTTCAGCTCAAAATGTTCCACAAACCATAACGAACTTCGAAATCGAGGCTCCCAAAGCAAACTCATTTAACCAAAGGAAGACCTGACATGAGTGAAGACTACAAAGTTGCTGATATCAGCCTGGCTAAGTTCGGCCACGCAGAAATTGAATTGGCAGAAGCCGAAATGCCCGCACTAATGGCGTTACGAGAAAAGTACGCCGCCGAACAACCTCTGGCTGGGGCTAAGGTCATTGGTTGTATCCACATGACCATCCAGACCGCGGTCTTGATGGACACGCTCATCGCACTCGGTGCCGTAATTCGCTGGTCCTCATGCAACATATTCTCCACTCAGGATCATGCTGCAGCGGCAATGGCTGACAAAGGGATACCGACCTTTGCCTGGAAAGGTGAGACGGACGAGGAGTTCCTCTGGTGCATCGAGCAGACCATTCTTGAGAACGGCAAACCGTGGGATGCCAATATGATTCTCGACGATGGCGGTGACCTGACCGAGATGATCCATAGTAAATATCCAGAGATGCTAGATAAAATTCACGGCATCACCGAGGAGACCACAACTGGTGTCCACCGCCTCTACGAGATGATGGCAGCGGGTGAGTTAAAAGTCCCAGCGATCAACGTTAATGACTCTGTGACTAAATCCAAGAATGACAACAAGTACGGTTGTCGCCACAGTCTAAATGATGCGATTAAGCGTGGTACAGACATGTTGATGGCAGGCAAAAATGCCCTGGTCATCGGCTACGGTGATGTTGGTAAAGGTTCTGCAGCCAGCTTACGCCAGGAAGGCATGATTGTTCGCGTCACTGAGATAGACCCTATCTGCGCCATGCAAGCTTGTATGGACGGCTATGAAGTCGTTTCTCCCTATAAGAACGGAGCCAACACCGGCAAGCTAAGCGACATCGATACAGACCTGATGGGCAAAATCAATATCATTGTGACCTGCACTGGCAACGTTAACGTTTGCGATGAGAACCTGTTGCGTACTGTTAGCAGCAATGCAGTGGTCTGCAACATCGGTCACTTCGATACTGAAATTGACACAAAATTTATGCGCGACAATTGGAAATGGGAAGAAATTAAACCCCAGGTCGACAAGATTTATCGAAGCGACGACCGAAAGGATTACATTATCCTCCTCTCTGAAGGCCGCCTGGTCAATCTAGGAAACGCAACCGGCCACCCGTCTCGCATCATGGACGGTTCATTTGCTAACCAGGTATTGGCGCAAATGTATTTGTTCGAACGCAAGTGGGCAGACCATGATCCAAGCCAGCGACAACCGATTACCGTTGAAGTGTTACCAAAAGCACTCGACGAAGAAGTTGCAGGCTATATGGTGAAGGGTTTTGGTGGCGTGTTAACGAAACTTACCTCGGATCAAGCTAAGTACATTAATGTACCCACCGAAGGCCCATTTAAGCCTGAGGCATACAAGTACTAATAGAATGGCTCATGCCGCGATCTTTGCTGATCGCGGCATGACATTTTTTATCCAGCGGCCTTACACATCAGACCTTAGCTTCTAACCTTGATTTCGCCCTCCATTGCTTACAAAATCGCGCTCCTTAACTGACTTCCATTGCGATATGAAACCTGAACTCCAAGACCTCCTGAACCTGCTGGATCTCGAACCCATCGAGGTCAATATCTTTCGCGGCGTCAGCCCAAAAGAAGGCTGGCAGCGAGTATACGGCGGTCAGGTGTTAGGTCAGGCGCTCGTCGCAGCCTCTCGGACTGTCGAAGACGAAAATCGATCAGCCCATTCTCTGCACGGATACTTTTTGCGTCCTGGCGACACGACCATTCCGATCCTATACGAGGTTGATCGAATTCGTGACGGTAGGAGTTTTACCACGCGTCGTGTCATTGCCACTCAGCGAGGCCGCGCGATCTTCAGTATGGCCGTGTCATTTCAGGTTCATGAAGAGGGTCTCGAGCATCAGTTTCCGATGCCGGAAATCACACCTCCGGAACAATGCCCTAACCAGGAAGATTTGAGACAGCGATTCGCAGCCGATATACCCGAAGAATTTCTTAATCGAACCAGCCGGCCACAACCCATCGAAATGCGGTTTGTTGAACCGATCAACGAATTTAAGCCGGAAAAAATGCCGCCCTACCAACACACCTGGATCCGTACTGTCGATACCATGCCCGACGATATCCGCCTCAATCAGTGCCTTCTGGCCTATGCCTCGGATATGACGCTAATCGATACGGCAGCACGCCCCCATGGCATTAGCTGGGGCAACGAAAACTTTCAGGTTGCCAGCCTTGACCATGCCATGTGGTTTCATAAGCCCTTCAAGACCGACGATTGGCTACTCTATGCTCAGGATAGTCCCTTTTCGGGGGGCGCCCGGGGCCTGAGTCGAGGCGCATTTTATGATCCAAAGGGTAATCTTGTGGCTTCTGTTGCTCAAGAAGGGCTAATGCGGCTACATCGGGAAGACTAGCGGCTGCGCCTAAATGACGAGCGGCGGCGCCTAAATGACGGGAGGCTGCGCCCAATTGTCGAGAGCCCTTCGAGTGAGCGGAATAAGCAGGCCTTATCCGCACTAATACGCCTCTCTAATCAGAATTGCCCCGCTGTACAAACACGCAGTGGCTTTGGATAATGCTTGGCCGATCCCATAGGGTTTAGGATCGGTCCAAAATTTATTTTCAAAAGGAATTCACGTGCCCGTAAACATCGAAGAGAAGCTGGCGAGCGTAGCCGTTATCGAGAAAAACTTCGAGGCCCTCAACTACATCTGTAACCAGCAGATCGCCACGGCGGTTTTTCTTGCCTACCATTTGGAAAAGCCAATTCTTATCGAAGGCCCACCTGGTGTGGGTAAAACTGAGCTGGCAAAAACTGCCGCAGAGATGCTCCAACTCGAATGTATCAGACTGCAATGTTACGAAGGACTCGATGAGTCTAAGGCCATCTACGAATGGAAGTACGGCAAGCAGTTGCTTTATACCCAGGTGTTAAAAGAAACTTTGGGGGAAATCCTCGACGGCGCCGTAGGCTTAACGCAATCTGTTGCTAAGCTCCATGAATTTGGCGATATCTTTTTCTCTGACGAATTTCTCGAACCCAGGCCTCTTTTGAAAGCTTTGAGAGCAGAAGAAGGGTGCGTGTTGCTGATTGACGAGATCGACAAGTCTGACCACGAATTCGAGTCGCTGCTGCTTGAAATGCTGTCTGACTTTCAAATCTCGATTCCTGAGATTGGCACAGTCAAAGCGACCGGCAAACGTAAACCGCTGGTATTTTTAACCAGTAATAATACCCGGGAAATATCCGATGCATTAAAACGCCGTTGCCTGCATCTCTACATCCCATTCCCAGATGCGAAGCTTGAAAATCAAATCGTTCAGGCGCGAGTCCCGGAAATTGCCGAAAAACTAAGAGTTCAGCTGGTTAACTTTATCCAAGAGTTGCGCGACATGGATCTTAAGAAGGTCCCGGCAATCAGTGAAACCATCGACTGGGCCAGAACACTGATTCTCCTCAACTCCGAGGGGCTTGATGCGGAACTCGTTAAGCAAACCCTCAATGTCATTCTAAAGTTTCAAGAAGATATTGAGACGGTAGAAGCAGAGCTGCAAAGCGTCACTAATAAGGTACTCAAGGAAAGCTAGCATGCTAGACGATACCCTGGTCGACTTTGTAAAGGTGCTGCGAAATGCGGAGATCAAGGTGTCGCCGGCGGAAACACTGGATGCCATGGCCTGCCTGAATGTGGTGGGTATGGAAGACCGAGCATTCATGAAAGATTCACTTGCTCTGGTGCTGGCAAAAACGCCGGAAGAAAAAGAGTCATTCAATGACTGTTTCGAAAAGTTTTTCACCATTGATCCTCCATCATCGCCAAACGACGACGATGGAATGTCCCAGGAAGATTTTGGTGACGGTGATGACAATGCCGAATTTTCTGGCGACCCGAAAAATACTCAACCCGGAAAAGGTGGCGGAGAAGGTGGAGGCGGCGGAGAAGCTCAGGAATCAGAAGAGCAGGATGGCCTCAAGGCCCAATCAAAACTAGGCAAATTGCTCACCGAAGGGAGTCGTACGGATCAAACGATTTCCATGGTCGAAGCGGGTAGAGCCGTGGATGTCAATCAGATAGTGGTCTTCACTCAGAAGGGGCTCTACACTCGCAAGATAATGGATGAGATGGGCCTCAAGGGTCTGAACGAAGAAATAACAGACTTGCAAGGCCAGTTCGGTCAGGGTCAGAAAGATCTGGGCAAGAAACTCACCCGCGCCCGAGAAGCCCTTCGTGAAAGAGTCCGTGACTACGTAGAAAAGCAGTTCTTCCTGCATGCCGACGAATCCGGCAAGCAACTACGTGAGGAACTACTGCGTAAGGTCAAACTCTCGAATCTCGAAAAGCGCAATTTCAAAGATGTTCAAGAAATCGTCTTTAAGATGGCCAAAAAACTGATTTCGATCCACTCCAAACGACGCAAAACCACAAAGCGCGGTCAGCTCGATATTAGAAAAACCCTTCGCCATAATATGCAGTACGACGGCATGTTTTTTGATCTGAAGTGGAAAGCGTCAAAGGTCGACCGTCCCAAAGTCATGTGCATTTGTGATGTCAGTGGTTCGGTCAGCAACTTCTCGCGGTTCCTGCTTATGTTTCTTTATAGCCTTGCAGAAGTCTTACCAAAAGTTCGCTCCTTTGCATTTTCCTCAGACCTCGGCGAGGTCACCCAACTGTTCCAGAATACCGGGCTAGAAGAAGCCATGGCTCGGACCATGAGAGACTACGGCAACGGTTCTACCGATTACGGCCAGATGTTTCAGGATTTCCGCAGCCACTGCATGAAAGACGTCGACAACAAGACCACGATCATTATTCTTGGAGATGCGCGCAACAACTACGGTGATGGTAAATCAGAAATTCTTCGTGAAATGTACGACAAGGCCAAACGTGTAATTTGGCTCAACCCCGAACCCA
>Ga0222633_1001430_pt1 | contig 12743 bp, 15 predicted proteins | sample AntAcemetageno48_FD_179816 | JGI IMG/M metagenome (GOLD analysis project Ga0222633, IMG submission 179816) | Saline water microbial communities from Ace Lake, Antarctica - #48 | ecosystem: Environmental > Aquatic > Non-marine Saline and Alkaline > Saline | place: Antarctica: Ace Lake | collected... | reverse complement strand
ATCTTTGGTTAGTAAGAAAAACTGCGCCGACATTAAGTCGGCGCAGTTCGTTCTGGTTTTAGACAGGACTTTAGCCCCGACTATGGGTCAAGTTTTGCAGACGCCTTACCCTTGATGACTTCAACACCTTCTGAATCAGTTGTTGATACGTCGATGTCGGCAATGGTGTCGCCATTTTCTTCACGAATCTCAGTGACCGTTGCCCTGGCTGTGAGTGTTGCGCCTGGAAACACCTGGGACGTAAATCGCACGCCATAGTAGGTGAGTCGCCCGTCGCCGACGTAGTTCGTCAGCATGCGACCGGTCATGCCCATTGAGAGCATGCCGTGGGCGAAAACGGAAGGATAGCCAGCGATTTCTGTGGTGAAAACCTCATCGCTATGCAGCGGGTTATAGTCACCGGAAGCGCCCGCATACTGGACGATTTGTGTTCTCGAGAGGTTGTCACAAACCACTTCCTGATAGGTGTCGCCTACCTTTACTTCACTTGCTTTTAGTGCCATTGAAAAGACTCCTTACTTGTCGCCTGAGGTAGCTGGACGTTCTGTCCTGACACCTACGCCGGTTGCCGTTATCACGAGTTCGCCATTCTGGTCGCGGTACTCTGTGACGGTTTCGTTGAACATCAGCTTGCCGCCTCGACGTCCTTCCTTTTCCCAGCTCTTGCCGGGTTTGTTTTCAGCTTTGAGTACATCACCCACTTTTAGCTGTCGATGATAAACGTAGTGCTGCTCGGCGTGGAGGCCGCCTCCGTTGCCACCGCCGCCGCCACCGCCTTCTTTCTTTTTGGTGATTCCGGTTGGACCTTTCGCTGAACCAAACCACTCTTTGCCAATCCTGGGGCGCAGAGCATAATCAGGATCAAACTGTGCACTTGATTGCACAAAAGTGGGTGGCGCTATGATGGCTCCCTGGTCAGTGGACTTGGCATAGTCTTCATCGTAATAGATTTCATTGGCGTCACCGATCGATCGCGCGAACATCATTACGTGTGCCGATTCGATCGGAAATTTATCAACTGCCATGGTTGGCATCCTCCGTTAAGGTTTAATTCAATTAGTGCGAGTGACAGAGAACTTACTCATGTATCCATGTCAACGTCAAGCCGGTAATTATAGTGAAAACAGAAAAAATGCCTTGTTAGAAATGGAGCGCGGCTGTACTATTTTTCTCCCCGCTGAATCGATGGTTTCTGCATTGAGCGGGTATAAACAATAAGAAAAGCACTATCATCAACAAGGCTTAAAGACGCAGTTTATGTCCAGACCTGTACGTATAGAATTCCCCGGTGCTGTTTATCATGTCACTAGCAAAGGTAGAGACGGGCAAATCGTTTTCGACGATGCCGATGATAGGGGTGTTTTCCTTAATGTCATTGATAATGTCGTAGACCGGTTCGGCTGGTTGATCCACAGTTATGTGTTGATGGATGACCACTACCATCTGGTCGTTGAAGTTCCTGAGGCGAATCTGTCGAAAGGTATGCGTCAGCTAAACGGCGTTTACACTCAGCATGTTAGCCGTCGTCATGAACAGGAAGGACCGATCTTTCATGGTCGATTCAAGAGTGTTTTGCTTGAGAAGAAAAATTACCTGCTGCCAGTTTGCAGGCACGTTGTAACCAATCCCTGCAGATTGAAAGAAGCGCCAAACTTTTCAGCGTACAAGTGGAGCAGCTACCGGGCATTAGCCGGTCAGGTGAAGTCGCCTGCCTTCCTTTACAAAGATGACGTGCTAAACCACTTCGGCAAACGTGAAAAAGAGGCACAGCGAAAATACCGGGACTACGTCAAGGAAGGCGTTGGAGAAGATTCGCCTCTGGAACAGCGGGCACACCAGGTACTTCTCGGCAGCAGTCGGTTTCTAAGTGAAATGCAGCCGATTCTCCAGGGAGAAAGGCTCTCAAAGAGAGGCCCGAAAGCCGTAAAAAGACGTCGCAGTTTGAATGCCCTGTTCAAAAAGGTCGATGACAAGACCCGTGGCGAGCGAAACGAACTGATGAAGAAAGCTCATGTAGATTTCGGCTATACCCTGATGGAAATAGGCGATCATCTGGGCCTGCATTACACAACAGTCTCCAAGGTCATCAACGCTTAGGGGTTTTTTATGGACGTCTACTGGACGTTTGTATCCCGAACCTTCTTCAGCTCCCATTTACAGTTACTTGCGTTACGATAGATGGGAACTGAAATAGGTCAGCGGGATACAAACGCCCAGTAGACGTCTATTGAAAGTCCTAGTATGCTTTGGGAATAATTGACCTAGAAGCAATCATCTCGGAGTAAGACAGTGCGAAGAGTACTAGCCCCACAGTATCAAGAAGAAAGTGAAATTGACCTGACCCCCATGTTGGACGTTGTGTTCATCATGCTGATTTTCTTCATTGTGACAGCGACCTTCGTAAAGGAAATTGGTCTGGACGTTAACAGCCCCGACAAGAACCAGAATGTAAAAGATGCTGATAAGCAGAGTATCGTGGTACAGATTACCAGCCGCGACCGAATTCGAATCAGGGGCAGGGATATTGACTTTCGCGCAGTACGAGCGAACATTGAACGACTGCACGCTGAGAATCCGGATGCGCCGGTTGTTGTTCAGCCGCATCCAGAGAGCACAACTAATACCATGATCCAGGTAATGGATTCTGCCCGACAGGCCGGGGTCTATAACGTCTCTATAGCCGCTGGCTAGATCCGTAGATGCCGTGAAAATTGGCATCAACATCAGGGTTATGGGACTCCAGTCGTCCCGTCACACAATTTCAACCATCCTTCAGCAAGCCGAAACTGCCGGTGTTGAATCCGCGTGGATCGTCGATCATATTGCTATTCCGCCGGACGACGCTGAAGGCTCCGGAGGCCGATACCTGGACCCGGTAACCACGCTGGCGTGGATGGCCGGCCAGACAGAGTCGATCAAGATTGGCACCAGTGTTCTTATCCTGCCCTATCGTCCAAAGCTACCCACGGCGAAAGCGATTGCTACCATCCAGGAGTTGTCAGGGGAGCGTCTTCTACTCGGGGTGGGCATTGTTGGATGGATTCCGAGTTTCAGGCGCTGGGCGTCGACAGACACCAGAGGGGGCGACTCTCCGATGAGACGCTGGCATTTCTGCATGAGTGTTTTGGCAACGATGTTGTCACAGCAAACGGCCAGTCCTTCCTGTTTAAGCCGAGACCCGCGAGACCACCGATCTATATTGGTGGCTCAGCACCGCATGCGATTGACCGGGCGCTGAAGTATGGCGACGGTTGGTTGCCGATGGGGCGACTGGACAAAATCACCCCACAGATCGGGGAATATCGTGAGCGTTCCGAAGAGTTGCAGGGTAAACCGGGCGAAGTGGTCACTTTCGCCTCATTGCCAGAGGGTGATGTCGATGGTGCAAGGGAAGTGATTGCGCGCCATGAAGCCGCCGGTGTCACTCGCGTCATTATTGGCAGGCCGTACGAGTCTGCTGAAGACTGGGCGCCCACTTTTGAGTTATTAAGCGCACTAAACAGTTAATCAATTTGAATAAGAGATGAGAACCACATGGAATTAATCCTGATACGTCACGGCCTGCCAGAACGGGTTGAAACTGAAGATGGCACGCCCGCTGATCCACCCTTGTCTGAGGTCGGTCACGAGCAGGCCCGGAGAATGGCAAGCTGGCTTGAGGATCAGCATATTGATCACCTATATTCGAGCCCAATGCAGCGTGCTGTGCAGACAGCCGCACCGCTGGCAGCGTTAAAGGGGCTGGAGCCCGAGTTGAGAGAGGGTGTTGCGGAATACGATCGGCATGCAGACCACTACATTCCTGTGGAAGACCTGAAAAAGTATGACTATGACCGGTGGTTGCGCCTGATGCGTGGCGAGATCGAGGATATTAACTTTCCCAAATTCTGTGCGGATGTCATCGCGACCCTGAACGAAATTGTCGATAGCCACCGCGGGAAAACAGTCGCGGTCACCTGTCATGGTGGTGTGGTAAATGTCTGGACGGCACATGTTATGGGCCTGGAGCCCAGGATGTTCTTTAACCCGAATTATACGAGTATCAGTCGATATATGGGGGCTAGTTCCGGTGAGCGTTCAATTATTACGCTTAATGAGCATACGCACCTTCAGGGCCTGGGCTCTAACCGTTCCTAGGGCGGTCATCTCGGCCGAAGCGGAGAGATTTCTCTGTTGACCCCTCTCACTCTGAGTTGAGCTCCCTTCCCCGGGATTGGACGTTAAGTCGGTTCTGTTCGAGGGTGTCGGCTTCAAGACCGCGGTTCTTTCCACGGCTGGTCTGGCGTTCCTCGTTGATACCTTCAGCCAGTGAGTTTTCCCAGCCGTAGTCAATCAGTCGGTGAACTTCTTTCAGCGTGTCCTGGTTGACGGACGTTATGTCCCTTGCGAGTTTCTGGCAGTAGGGCATGAGTTCGTCCGGTGCGAGGACCACGTTAACCAATCCCCATCGTTCCGCAGTTTCCGCATCCAGGTAATTACCGGTGAAACTGAGCTGTTTAGCCCGAGAGGCGCCGATCAACCTTGACAGGCGTTGAGAAAGCCCCCAGCCGGGCACAACGCCCATCCGCACATGAGTATCGGCAAATTTGGCCTCAGATGACGCAATCAGGATGTCACAGGCAAGTGCCAGTTCGAACCCACCGGTGATAGCAAAACCATTGATGGCACCAATGACGGGTTTACCGACCTCACGAATCGCCTTTTGCAGGTCAACTGTCTCATTGTCTGAAGAGGGCGTATTCATCCCCTTTTGGCCAAGTTCCTTCAGGTCCAGCCCGGCTGTAAACGCCCGGCCATTGCCTGTGAGTATGATCACCTGCGTTTCAATATCGTCTTTTAGCTGGATGAAAACTTCGCCGAGCCTTTGCCGAAGCTCGACAGACAGTGCGTTCAGGTGTTCAGGGCGATTGAGGGTTACGGTGGTAACCCCGTCGATGGTTTCGGTGAGTACGATGTCGGCCATTGGGATTCTCGAATTTACAAACAACAAATACTACGGGGAGGATTGGTATACTCCAACCCTATGAAAGGTTTTTTCTTCTTCGTCGTTTTCATCGCTGGTTTTGTGTTGCTGCTCCGGTACCTCCGTAAGCGGGAAGTCGAATCGTTTATGGATTCCGATATGGTGGATTTCCAGACCTTCAAGCAGACGCATGAGATCCCGGAAAAACCAGATCCGATCATCGCCCGGGTGGAAGCTTACGCAGCGATGAATCCGGGGGTCATTGAACTCAAAAAGAACACGCCCGCTGCAGCCGATGAGGACCAGCCAGATAGTCTTGTTTTCGTTGATGCGCCCGCGCCAATACTCCATCGTCTTAAGAGTTATTCGTTTGATGAAGTGACTCGCAATATGTTGACATTGCTGGGCACAGCAACCCCAAAAGGTATCCTGGTGCTGTTGAATGTACCCCTGTCAGATTTTGTAAAAACCGACAATGGGAAGGATTCGAATCTGACCACGACAAAAGTCACCTACCTGCTTTGTGATGCAACCACCCTTGAAGTTATCTGTGGCGTTCAGCACCGGGATGCAGGCTCAACCGGAAGACAGCCTATCGACCATGTTAAGAGCGTATTCGGTGATATCGGTTTGCCGCTACTCGAATTTCCCGTCAGTAACGACATTTCCGAACATGAAGTGCGAGATAAGCTTGATCCGGTGTTGCTCGGCAGAGCTGTTCAGGCCTGCCCTAACTGCGGTGAAACCATGACGATCCGCAAGGCGAAGAAGGGCAAGCGTGCCGGTAGCATTTTCTGGGTGTGCAACAACTTTCCTTCGTGCCGTGGTCTTGTTAAAACCTAGCGGTTCAATCCCTTACCACTCAGTCCAATACCACTCAGTCCAATACAACGCGTTGTTCGATCAGCCTCTGCACGTTCGCTGCGAGTTCCTTGGCGTCGTCCTCCCCGAATGCTTCCGGGGGAATAGGTGGCAGCACCGTCACTTCGATATGTGTTTTACCGTGAAAGTTGAAACTGTTTTTAGGCAGCGCGGTTCTTGAACCGTTGATGACAACAGGCAGGATTGGTTTTTGCAGTCGCTTGGCAAGTACAAATGCACCTTCCTTGAACTTCCTCATTTGACCGGATTCGGATCTTGTCCCCTCTGGAAAAAGATAAATGGAACTTCCGTGTTCCAGATGCTTTTCGCAGGCTTTGTACATCGTTTTGACGCTCTTGTTGCTGCCTCGCCTGAGTTTTACGTATTGGTTAAGCGACATGTTCCAGCCGATCAGGGGGATATTGAACAGTTCTGCTTTAGAGACCCATTTGAAATGTGTAAACAGCGTGAAGGCAACCAGAATATCGACCAGCGACTGATGGTTGGACACAATGATGTAGGTGTCGTTTGCATCAATGTGCTCTTTGCCTTCTATCGAAACCGACCACGGCGGCATAAGCCAGATATACAAACTGGCCCAGAAGCAGGTGAACCGGTGCAAAAGCCAGAGTCGTTTGTCAAAAAGTACGGTCGCCAGCCAAATCGCCAGAGCAATCAGGAAAAAGAAAGCTGACGTCAGGAAGACGAACGCGATATAGAAAATCGCAATTAGGCGAAACGTTAAACGCTGAAACATTGATGTCTTCGGGATGTCTTATAGATGATTTGTGGATGTTCTTTGGAAGTTAATAGCGACAATGGTAAATTGTAGCATTCCAGAGAAACTGGTCCAGTTGGAGTATCTATATGGCATTTAATGTCCCTGAGGTCAGGGGAGATGTGATTTTTGAATCATTTCCGGTCGGCCCGTTGCAGTGTAACTGCGCGATCATCGGTGATCCTGTCGCGAAGACCTGTCTGATCATTGATCCAGGCGGCGACCCGGACAGGATCATGGCGATTGTCGACGAGCACGGGCTGACCGTAAAAGGGATAATCCACACGCATGCCCACCTTGATCACATCCTGGCTTCTGCCGAGATCAAGAACCGGACCGGCGCGCCGCTTTTACTTCACCAGGGCGACAAATTTTTATGGGACGCGCTGGAAGACCAGTGTCAGAAGTTTGGCCTGGATTACACTCCGACTCCGGAACCGGATGCCTGGCTAAAAGACGATGCTGCGCTGGACTGCTGTGGTGGTGTTGCCATTCATACACCCGGACACACGCCGGGTTCCATTAGTTTCTGGTTCGAGAATCATGATGTGTTGATTGCCGGTGATACCCTGTTCCAGCTTGGTATTGGCAGGACTGATTTGCCGGGTGGAAGTTTCGAAGCGATAGAGAAATCCATTACAGACCGATTGTTCAGGCTGGCGGATGATGCCCTGGTCATTACGGGACACGGCCCATCAACCTCGCTTGCCTTTGAGAAGCAGGCAAATCCTTTCTTTGGTGGAAATGCCTGAACGGTGTTACTCCGGAAGCTCAAAACCGCTAGAATCCGCGCATCTATTGGTTGGAGATACAATGCTCGGAGATACATTGTTAGGAAATACAGTGTCTAGTCGATTGCGCTGCCTTTTTCTGGCCTGCGTCTTTTTGTTGGTCAGTGGTTGCGCGAGTCTGGTGTCAGGGATCACATCCCAGATGGCCGATGATCTCGCGGGTAGCATACTCAACAACGATGACATCGATACCGTGAGGGAAGGTGTCCCTGCTTACCTGCTGCTGATTGACAGTTTCCTTCGCAGCAACCCGGATTCGGAAGACCTCCTGCTGGCGGCATCAAGCCTAAATGGTGCTTTTTCAGCGCTCGTTCAGGATGAGAATCGTATAAAACGCCTGAGTGCCAAAAGTATGCGATATGCAGAGCATGCTGCCTGCGTGTCGAAATCGCCTCTTTGTGAGGCTCGCGGTCAGGACTATGCGATGTTTGGGCAGACGGTCAGCAAGCTCAAAGTAGGCGATGTACCTGTTGCCTATGCCCTGGGCGTTGCCTGGGTGGGCAGGCTGCAGGCAAACAGTGACGATTGGGCGGTGATCGCAGAACTCAGCCGAGCCAAGTTACTGATGGAGCGGGTGATTGATCTGGACGAAAACTTTGAGAACGGCGGTCCTCATCTATATATGGGTGGCATGGAGACACTATTGCCGGCTTCACTGGGCGGTAAACCTGAAGAGGGCAGGGCGCATTTTGAGAAGGCAATTGCCATTAACGAAGCCTATTTAATGACCAAAGTCATCTACGCCCAGCAGTATGCCCGATTGATATTCGATCAGGCGCTGCATGACCGGTTGCTCAACGAAGTTCTGGCTGCTGATCCGCGGGCAGAGGGAATGACACTGACTAACCATATTGCGCAAGAGCGAGCGAAAGTACTGCTCGCGTCGTCACCTGACTATTTTTAAGGATAGAGAATGCTAATAAAATCAATTCAGGCAGCTGTTCTGCAACTATGCGTGGTGATCTGTCTGTTGCAGGCGAACACAGTCTTCGCTGCCACCTATAAAATCGCCACTATTTCACCGGACGGTCTTTCGTGGATGAAGAAACTCCGTACCGGTGTGAAGAAAATAGAAACCGATACTGGTGGGCGAGTGAAGTTCAAAATTTATCCCGGGGGGGTGCAGGGTGACGACGATACGGTCCTGCGTAAAATGCGAATAGGGCAACTCCACGGCGGTGCTGTTGCCGCGGGATCATTAACGCGATTCTATCCCGATCTGCAAATATATAACTTACCCTTGCAGTTCAGGTCCTATGACGAAGTGGATTATGTCCGACAGAAAATGGACCCGTCGATTGCTGACGGTCTGGCCGCTTCCGGGATTGTCACCTTCGCGTTTTCCGAAACGGGTTTTGCCTATTTGATGAGTCAAACACCTGTCACAACCGTTGCCGAGTTAAAAAGTCTGAAGCCCTGGATCCCTGATAATGATCCAATTGCGGCAGAACTGGTTAAGGCGTTTGGTGTCAGTCCGATTCCGCTCAACATCACTGACGTTCTGGCGGGTCTGCAAACCGGCTTGATCAATGCGGTTGTAGCACCACCCTCCGTCGCGCTGGCGCTTCAATGGCACAACCACGTCGCTTACATGACTGACCTGCCCCTCGTCTATATCTACTCGATGCTTGCAATGGACAGCAAGGCGTTTGGTCGGATCTCTGAGAGCGACAAGATGATCGTTCGCTCGGAGATGGATGCTGTATTCACGGAAGTTGAAAACGACAATCGGCTGGATAATGAGAAGGCATATGAAGCGATGAAGGCCATCGGTATCAAGTCAATCGCTGCTAATAAGATTGAAGAATGGCGAGCGGTTGCAGATGAATCAATCAGGAACCTTATCGCATCGGGCGAAATCACGCCAGAGTCGGTTCAATCGTACCTGGAGAACCTCCGCGATTACCGGGATGAATCAGCAGCCGGCTCTGAATAGAGATGACGTGTCTGGATACTTATCGGGTGGTCACCTAGAATGACTGCCCAATGGCTGTTGTTAGAAAAATATTTGTCGACCTGAGGACCGGTTTTCATCGTCTTGAAGACGGTGCGTTGATCCTCGCCCTGGTCAGTATGCTTATGGTGGCGCTTTCACAGATTCTGCTTCGCAATTTTTTTGATAGCGGCTTCCTGTGGGCAGAGTCGTTCCTTCGCATATTGGTTTTGTGGGTCGCCATGCTCGGGGCGATGGTAGCCACTCGAGAAAGAAACCATATCAGCATAGACTTGTTGTCCAGACTTTTTTCTTCCCGGGTTTTTTCCTCGCTTCAAATTGTGTCGCTACTGTTTGCCGCTGTTGTTTGCGCCACTGCCGCTTACTACTGCGTAGTGTTTATCAGCTATGAGTACCAGGATGGGACGATTGCATTTGCCGAGGTTCCCGTGTGGTTCTGCCAATCGATTATGCCAATAGGGTTTGGTGTGATGGCGCTGCGTTTTATGTTGTCGGTTTTCGTGAGAGACCGGTAGATGGGCATCTTTGGATCTTTTGTCATTGCACTGTTCGCGCTGTTTGGGACGCCACTTTTTGCCGTGATTCTTGCGGCGGCCATGTTGGGATTCTACCTATCTGACATTCCGCTAACGGTTATTCCGATTGAAATATACCGGCTGGTTGATACGCCGCTATTGCTGGCGTTACCCTTATTCACCTTTGCAGGATACATCCTGGCCGAGAGCCAATTGTCGTCAAGACTGGTAAAAGTCACGGCGTCGTTTCTGGGTTGGATGCCAGGCGGACTTGCGGTTGTCGCCTACATTACCTGTGCGTTCTTTACGGCCTTCACCGGTGCGTCAGGCGTTACTATCGTCGCCGTGGGGGCGCTGCTGTTACCTGCTCTGGTTGAGGGCGGTTACCGAGAGCGCTTTTCCCTTGGACTCGTTACGACGTCGGGTAGTCTTGGATTGTTACTGGCCCCTTCGCTACCACTTATTTTGTACGGTGTCATTGTTCAGCAGATGAACCTCCCGAATCCGTTTACGATTCAGGAGCTGTTTATTGCGGGTATTGTTCCTGCGCTCCTAATGATTGTTCTGTTAACCCTATACAGTATCTGGACGACGAGGCACGATCGTATTGAGGCAACACCGTTTAATCGCGGGGTGGCCTGGCAGTCCCTGAAGACCATGAAGTGGGAGATTCCCCTACCCATCATTGTGTTGGGCGGTATTTACTCGGGATTCTTTGCCGTTTCAGAGGCCGCGGCTGTAACGGCTTTTTATGTCGTAGTGGTCGAGGTATTCATTCATCGGGAAGTTCCGATAAAAGACCTGCCAAGGATTATTCGTGAAGCGATGGTGATGGTCGGGGGAATCCTGTTGATTCTCGGGGTGTCGCTGGCATTTACCAACTTCCTGGTAGATGCGGAAGTTCCACAGGCATTGTTCGAATGGATCAGGACGTTCATCGAAAGCAAGTTCACGTTCCTTATCCTGCTGAACCTCATCCTGCTGGCACTGGGCGCGATACTGGATATCTTCTCTGCACTGGTGATCATGATCCCGCTTATCGTGCCTCTGGCGTTGCGCTTTGGGGTTGATCCAGTGCACCTGGGTATTATTTTCCTGGCGAATATGCAAATCGGATATTTCACCCCGCCCATTGGAATGAATCTCTTTATTGCCAGTTATCGGTTCAAGAAGCCTATAACTGAACTGTACCAGGCGACCATTCCGTTTATGTTGGTGTTATTGGTTGCGTTGATGCTGATCACCTACGTCCCGGAACTGAGCCTGTACTTCCTTGATCGACCTGAAATGCCTGTCCAGTCGCCTTGATATCATTTGGCTCACATATAAACGAAATTTGTGTGAAACTAACGCCAAGCGTCATAGTGATTCGATTCGTCTCCGCCGAGCTGACGGTTTTAAAAGGTCGCATAAGTATAATAAAAACAATTAGATAGCCTGCTATTATAGAATGCTGGTGATGTTGGCACTAAATTGGCATATAAGGTTATCAAGATTGCATTAAGGAATTGAGGTTGAAAGACGATCCCCAGACTAACGCGTACCTGAAGCTGATTGCTATCGGTAAAGCGCTGTCTGCTGAGAAAAACCTGGATAGTCTGCTTAAACATATATTGCTGGAAGCGAGATCTCTGGCAAAAGCGGATGCGGGGACGATCTATCTTAATTCGGATAAAACCAGCCTTAAATTTTCGATCGTATTAAACGACACCCTGAGTATCGTTCGAAGAGGCCAGACTGTTGGTCCCATGGATCTCCCCGAAATCCCGCTTTATAACGAAGATGGTTCACCAAACCTGAGTAATATCGCCAGCTGTGCTGTACACCGAGGCGAAACAATCGTGGTGGATGATGCAGCAAGCAATCAAGAGTTGGATTTTTCGGGGGGGCAGATATTCAATAAGCTGCTGGATAAACAGGCAACCTCCGTCCTGACAGTCCCGCTCAAGAAGATGTCTGATGAGTCATTGGGTGTATTGCAGTTACTTAACGCAAACGATACTCAAGGAAATGTGGGTCCGTTCGCCGAGCACATCATTCCGCTGATAGAGGCCCTCTCTTCCCAGGCATCGGTTGCCATGGAGAACCGAGCCTTGTTGGATGAACAGGAAACCCAGAAGCAACAGCTGGAACGAGAAGTCGACGCCCGGACGGAGGAACTCAAAGAAGCGCTGGTCAAGTTATCTGAAGCCCATATCGTTTTAAAAGAAACGAACACTATTGATGCAGTCACTGGTATCCGAAATCGGCAGTACTTCGATGAAGTACTCGGCCAGGAATGGCGCAGGGCGAAGCGTCAGGGTTACGACATCTCAATGCTTCTGCTGGATATTGATCATTTCAAGAAGGTGAATGATACCTTCGGGCATCTTGCCGGTGATGAGTGTCTTGAAGCTGTCGCGTCAGAAATCGACCGGATGTTTAACCGACCTTCTGATGTGGTTGCGAGATATGGGGGTGAAGAGTTTGCGGTTGTGTTGCCCTATGTTTCTGCAGACAACGCAAAAAGCCTTGCCGAACAGCTAAGACAACTCATAGAGGGGGCAACCTATACAGGTGACGGGCATGAGTTGAAAGTCACAGTGAGTATCGGCGTTGCAACCGTTTCGCCAGACGATAAGCTGGTACCCAGGGACTTGGTCGGTTGGTCCGATAGCGTGCTCTACGAGGCAAAAGCATCAGGGCGCAATCTCGTTTGCCAATACCGTCAGTAGCCGGACGAAAGCCCTTCTTTCCGGTGATCTGAACCGGCGCAATAGCCATCTTTCAGTCTTACGATCAACTGAGCACCGCCAAACAAGTATTCTGGATTCCCCATTACAATGTCGTGACCACGTCCCTGAAGTTCTCGAGCGATACCGGGGTCAAATCCATCTTCCAG
>Ga0222633_1001423_pt1 | contig 12842 bp, 6 predicted proteins | sample AntAcemetageno48_FD_179816 | JGI IMG/M metagenome (GOLD analysis project Ga0222633, IMG submission 179816) | Saline water microbial communities from Ace Lake, Antarctica - #48 | ecosystem: Environmental > Aquatic > Non-marine Saline and Alkaline > Saline | place: Antarctica: Ace Lake | collected... | reverse complement strand
ATAGTTTTTCGACAAGGTCGTGCATGAGGGGATCGTGCTGTTTCAATTCCTCCCGGTTGAACGGGAAGAAGTCGTTTTTGCCAAAGTAGGCCTCGGTGGATTCGGCGAAGTATTCCATCGGATTCGACATGCCGTAGGCTTTGTCCTTGATGGTCTTATTACCGTTGAATCGGTCCACCTCGTCGTAGGTGCCCGAGTCACGAGCCCGCTCGTAGGCCTCTTTCAACTCCGGATTCCCATAGCCGTTTTTCAAGATTCGATCGTGAAAACCATGAGCAAGTTCGTGGAGTAGCACATAAGGCATGCGGCGGTTCTCAAAGGGGAAATTCGAAACATTGGTGATCTCGATGGCCCGGGCCATGGCCGGGTCTCGACCATTCTTTTCGAGCCAGCCCCGGCCTGGGTGATACTCCGCCGATCCCCGCTTTCCTTTGTAGGGCGGATTGATCCAGATCGGGATTTCCTGAAGCTCGGCGAGAGCCGCTTTGGGTACGGCGTCGACGACCCGCTGGAGTTGAAGGTGAAGTAGTTCCAGCATTCGGCGTGTCGGCCCGGCCTGGGTAGCCCAAAGGGCATCACTGAGGTGAATGGTCCATCCAAGGACATCGAAGGTGGCGTGGTCCGGCTCGGCAAACCGTGGGTCGCCGCTCGCGCGCAGGCCGTCAGAAAGGTCGCCCGCGAGAGCTCTTCGACGGGCTTCGATGGTCTCAGAAGGTTCGTTGGCCTGGAGCAAATTGGTGAGTTGGTGAGGGTCGTTTCTCAAGTCGTAGAGCTCCTCGGCAGGCTTGCGACCGAACGCCTGTGCGTTTTGCGGGGAGTCGTTCAGCAGCATCCATTGCTTCGTCGGCCCGGGATCGGCATTGTGAGAAAAGGCACCTTGTTGCGTTGGCCATGGCGTCTTCTTGAAATCGAAAACCGGCGGATCTCCTTTTGGCTTCCCGGTTGGCCATTCCTCCGGGGCGAAGTTGCGGATGTAAAGAAAGTCCTCTGTTCGAATTGCCCGGGAAGGGTAGGGGTACACATGTTGCTCCATTCCTGTGAGAACGTGGTCCCGCGCCTCTTCAATACGACCTGACTTTTTCGAGGTCAAAATCGGTAGCAGCGACTTCCCGGTCATTGCCTCAGGAACAGGTTGTCCGGTGGCCTCGAGAATAGTCGGAGCGAGATCGCACAGCGTCACGAAGTCAGAGACGCGACGTCCGCCTTTCACTTTCTTCCCCCAGCGAATGGCGAGCGGAACCCGTGTGCCGGAATCAAAGAGGGTGGCTTTTGCCCTGGGAAAAGGCATGCCATTGTCTCCGGTCATGATCACGATGGTGTTTTCCAATTCACCGGATTCCTCCAACTGCTTGAGAATCTCCCCGGCGAATCGTTCCAGTTGCTCTACTTTCAGGTAATAGTCGCCGAGATCAGTTCGCGTGGTGTCATTGTCAGGAAGGTAAGGAGGAATCTCGATTGAGGTCAGATCGAGATCACTGTCGAGACTGGCCTGCCAGTCATAGGCGCGATGTGGCTCGCCGGCTCCATACCAAAAGCAAAACTGGTCTTCCGGCTCTCTGCCTTCGAAGAACTCAGCAAAATCTTTGAAGCGCTCTCCAAACGGATCGGTGCCGCGGTACTCGTGTCGACTGGGGCCGGCCCCCTTTCGACTGTAGCCAGTGCGATAGCCGGCATCGCTAAGTAGGTCGGGATAAACGGCAACATCCTCTGCCAGCGATCCGCCGAGATTGACTCCCTCATCTAAACGCCAGTGATACTGTCCTGTTGCCACTGCGAACCGGGATGGCGTGCAGGAAGGCGCCGTCACGAAGGCATTTTCGAAAAGCACCCCTTCGCGGGCGATGCGGTCAAAGTTCGGAGTCTTCACGGTCTTGTCTCCGAGGATGGAGGCATGTGGCCACGACCAATCGTCACCCATGATGATAACGACATTCGGTGCATCCGAATCAGCCTTCCTCTTCCCGGCTCCTCCGATGAGGACGGTCTCTTTCACCTTGTTGACCGTGACTGTCTTCTTGATTCCCGGGCCCTGAATTCGAAAGCGATGTCCCATGGAGGTGCCCTGCGAGAGCAGGCCTCCCGGTTTTATTCCCCCTATCTTTCGCGGCTTCCCGCCATCCGGCAGCCAGAAGATGGTGAGCGGTTTGCCGCTCTCGTTTTGGAAAATGATGCTTGGCCGGGTGGCAGATTCATTCTTTGGCACCGCATTCTCTGCAGCCTTCGAATCCGAAACCGCGAGAGGCTTCGGAAGCATGGCGCGTAGTTGTTTGCCGAGGCGGGTGATGAGTTGCTTGTGCTCGGGCATGAGTGCGAGGCTGTTGTTCTCTTCCGGGTCGACGTCGTGATCGTAGAGCTCGCTGCCAACGGTTTTTCCGGATTTGCGATCGACCCATTCAATGTAGCGCCAGCGATCCGTCCGGTAGGCATAGCCCATCAATTCCCTGTTCTTTTGTTTGCGAAGGAATTGGCTGATGGCCGCCTTCTTTACGACTTTGTCAGGGTCGTTGAGAATGGGCTTTAGGCTGAGTCCTTCCAGCTTGTCTGGAATTTCGATTCCCGCGAGATCGCAAAGTGTTGGATAGACATCGACCAGTTCGACCATCGACTCGCTCGCTCTTCCATTCCCTTTTGACCGGGGGTCGTAGATGATGAAAGGCACACGGGTGTCGATCTCGTAGTTCGTCTGTTTGCACCAACTGTTGTGCTCTCCCAGTTTCCAGCCGTGATCGCTCCAGAGGACCACGATCGTATTTTCGGCGAGGCCCAGGCTTTCGAGTTTGTCGAGCAGACTGCCAACCTGGGCGTCAATGAAACTCACTGAGGCGAGATAGCCGTGTTTCAATTCGCGCTGTTGTGCTTCTGTCAGGGAGCCTGACCCAGGATCGGGCGTGTCAAGATAGTCAAAGTAGTCGCGCAGCTCATACATCGTGTTCATCGCGTAGGGCGGAGCGTTCTCCGGTAGACTCGGCTCGTGGGAGAGTTTGATTTCACTGCGGTCGTAGAGATCCCAATATTTCGTCGGAACAACAAACGGGAGGTGCGGTCGAACGAATCCAGCGGCGAGAAAGAACGGCGTGTCCTGTTTTGCCAATCGTTCCATCGCATTCAGTGTTTGCACTGCGATGGCCCCGTCGGTGTGTTCGTCGTCGGGAATGTCTACCTTCTCCGTTGCGGCGGCGCGGAGGCGATCAACCCTTTCTTCTTTCACGCCTTCGCTGCGTAGCTTTTCTTTGAACGTCTTCAGTTCTTGCTTCGCCTTCTTTGACCAAAGCCCTGTGTTCTCCGGCCAGGCATGAGGTTCGCTCCAGGACACATCATCGGGCCAGGGATTGTGAAATATTTTGCCGAATCCAAGCGTTTGGTATCCACTCTGTTTGAAGTGCTGCGGTAGAGTCACTGCGTCAGGAATGGTGTCGCGAAAGCGCACGTCCAGCGTCCATACTTTGGTCGAGTCCGGGCGGAGGCCGGTGAGCAGACTGACTCGCGAAGGGTTGCAGACCGCGAGCTGGCAATGGGCATTGTCGAAGCGGACCCCCATCGACGCGAGCTTGTCGATGTTGGGCGAAAGAACGCCTTCCGCTCCGTAGCAACCCAGTTCCGGGCGGAGATCGTCGATCGCGATGAATAGAATATTTGGCTTTTCAGCAGCGAATCCGCTTGGCAGAGACAGCAGCAGAAGACAACAGGTGAGGAATAGGCGCATGTCAGGGGATGGGTTGATCGAGTAGCAGCGCTTTGACAAAGGCGGGCGGCGGGGATCCAAACGACATGAGATCGTCATGAAATTGCTTCAGCTCAAAAGAGTCGCCCCGGTCGCTTTCTACTGCCTCCCGAATGTCGACGACTTCCATGTAGCCGGCGAAGTAGGTGGAAAGTTGAACGGACGTCAGGAGCGATCGGCGATACTTTCCTGCCGCTTCGCGTTCCTCCTGAAAGGCATCGTCGACCATCAGTCGCATCGCGGTTTCCTCGTCGATCCCTTCAAGGTGGATCAACTGGTCGAGCAGCGCGTTGGCAACACCTCGGAGATTCCATTTCAAAACGATCAGGCGCATCAACAGGTCCCCCGGAAGAAATCCCTGTTCAACCATCATTGACTCGCTGTAGACGGCCCAGCCTTCGATGAACGTGCCGGATGAAAGGACGGACCGGAGACGGCTTGATGTGGCATTCGAGCGAAGCAACTGCACATAGTGTCCCGGCATCGCCTCATGCACTGTCAAGTTGTGCAGGGAGCGGAGGTTATACTCCCGTAGAAAGGAATTCACCTGCGTATCAGTCCAGTCCTCGGGTGGAGGCGACACCGCATAGAAAGTTTTCCCCTCCGCTTCAAGAGGACCCGGAGCATCGCAATACGCTACCGAGACCCCGCGCCGGAACTCGGGCATGAGAATGATCTCAAGAGGATCTTCAGGCAGGGTGACCAAATCGTTTTTCCGAATAAACTCGGTTGTGAGTTCCAGTGAATGATAGGCTGCGTCGACCACTTCGTCCGCCGACGGGGCATCTTCGTAAGCGAATTCGAGGCAGCTCCGGATGAGATCCATTTTCTCTTCGTGTGTCGGGTTCTCTTGTGGGATGAACCCGGGATTTCGTTCGACAGAAATCGCTTTGGAGAGCTTATACATTCGTTGATGAAGAGCAGCTTTCTCGCTTTCTGCCCGTTCCCGCAACTCTTCCGGCGAGAGGCTACTGAATAGGGTGAACTCAAATTTCTTGCGGTAGAGCGTCTCGCTGAGTCGAGCATTGCCCTGCGCCTGCCGGAGTAATTCAGTTTCCAGCCATTGCTGGTGAATCTCAACGGCATCCCGTGCGGCTTGGATGGCTTCCTCAAGACTGGCCTTTTCTGTTGGCGGAAGTTCATCAAGGTGCGGAACTACGAGTTTATCGAGAAGAGTCAGAATGCCCCGGTTTTGCTCAATCGCAGTTTCGGCATGAATCCGGGGTGTCCGCTCTTTCACGATAGAGCCACGAGCCTGCGCAAAAAATCGAGGCAGTTCCCGGCAACGGGAAGCGACATTGGCGAGCCGCTCTTCGAGGGGGGCAAACTCCCGTGACAAAAGCAGATAGAGTGAGGTTCCCGGTGTGCCCGTGTAGACAAGCGGGTTCCATTCCCATTCACGGAGCGTCTCCAGTTCCCAAATCGTTTTCTTCAACTGCTGGCGGAGAAGAGCGTAGTCGACCTGATTTTCGCGAGAGAGTTGGCTGAGATCGAGAGCTTCCAGTTCATCGAGTCTCTCGCGAGCGGACTCGAGTTCTTCCTCGCGAGCCTTTTCATCCACTTCGTCGAGCAGAGCATCGTATCGATGATCACCGAGGCCTGTTGCTGTGACGGGAGAGTTCTGAAGCAGGTTCTTGAGATAGCGTTCAGAGACCTCTGAAAATCGTGTGTTCATATTGGGTAAATTCTGAGCCGTGGCGGTAAGTGTAATGATGCTCGCTAGCATCACGCTGACAGGCATGAGTTTCATTTCCAGTCCAGACCCTCCGGGAGACGGTTGAGATTTTCCATCCCGTCTTTGGTGACCACGACCATGTCTTCCACCCGGACGCCGCCGAGGTCCTTGCGGTACAGGCCCGGCTCAACTGTGAGAGCGTCTCCTTCCAGTAACTCGATTCCGGTAGCATCGAGAAGCGGAGGCTCATGCACATCCAGCCCAATCCCATGCCCGGTGCCGTGATGCATCGTGCAATAGGACGGTGGGGCATCTTCGGGAGGGAAGCCGGTGTGAAATCCACGATCGGTAAGTTCTTTGGTCGCAGCGGCATGGACGTCAGCTCCGGTGATGCCCGGCCGAATCGCTGCGCAGCCTGCCGCCTTGGCCGCACGCACAGCGGAGTGCATTTCAACTATCTCCGGCGGGATTTCCCCGTGAACTACGGTTCGAGTGCAATCGCCACAGTAGTGAGTTTCCTGACTGGTTGGGAAAATATCTACGATGACCGGCTGCTCCGTATGCAGCTCGCCATCACCATGATGATGACAGGATGCCCCTTGTGATCCTCCTGACACGATAAACTTTGGACCGCTGAAACCGCGATGCATGAGAAATAAGTTGATGGCTGCGTGGACGCGCTCCGAGGTAAGAATCGCCCCCTCGAATTGCAGCACTCCGGAAGCATTCGCTTCGGATCGGGCGATCATCTGACAGGCCATCGCAATGGCCTCTTCGGTGACGGCTTGTGACCGTCTCAATTTCTCGATCTCCCCTTCGTTTTTCTGACGTCGTTCGCGAACGCCAAAATCGAGATTGCATATGACGTCGATGCCAGCTTTCTTGAGGATATGAACGAACGAAAGGGGAAGCGACCGATCCGCAGTAATTGACGAAATATTGGCCTGTCGCAGGCATTCCGCAGCAGCCTGCGCGGTAGCCACTTCCCGATCAGCGGAGAGTCCGCCCTCGGGGGAATAATCAGCTGGCACCGCGATATGGTCGGCCCGTACAATTTTACAGGCACGATCCAGTTCTACATCACGAACGATGCAAGTCGTCCCCTGGTTTTCGATCTCGAGATACACCAATGGGTCACCAACTGCGAACTGCGTCACATGGAACAGCGCGCTATTTTGCAGAGGGACGCCGGCGCGAATTGTTGAGCGGGGATAGGAAGGCATAAATATAGATTGGAGCTAGTTCGCCGACCCGTTGGCGCCTTCCCATTGTCCCCACCAGCTGCGGAATTGTTTCCACTGAGTGTGCAAATATTCCCGCTGGCTGTCGCTGAGCCGATCCGTTGGGTGGATGTGATGGGTGTATTCCGCATGGCCTTCCAGAACCATCAATTCTTTGTAGTAAAGAACGAGGTCGGGGCCTTCGTCGAAAGTTGAGAGGACGTGCAAGGCGTTATCCAATTCATTGGCGAGTCGCGTTGCGGTTGAATCGCCTTCGGCTGCTTTCTCGCAAAGTTCCACGAGACGTAACACCTCGCATGGCAGCGCATTGCCGACTCCGGTAATGGCACCGACGGCTCCACAGCGGACAAACCCGTGGAAGACCTGAGTATCGACGCCGACCATGAGAGTGAGATCAGGGTCTCCACTAGTGATGTGCTCGGCGGCGTAGCTAAGCGAATCCGCGCCACCGAACTCTTTGAATCCGACGAGGTTCCGGTGATCTCTTCGCAGGTCGAAGAACAGGTCCGCTTTCGTTTCGAATCCGTAGTAAGGGCTGTTGTAGATCACTGCGGGTAGATCTCCTCCAGCATTGAGGATGTCTGCAAAATGGGCACGCTGTGCGGCGGGCGATGAACCGCGCGAGAGGACCCGTGGGATTACCATGAGACCGGCGGCGCCAACTTCGCGAGCGTGGGCTGCGTGGGCTGCTGCGAGTTGGGGGTTTTGGGCTCCGGTTCCGACGACAACGGGAATTCCTGCTCCGACTAGAGCGGCAACGCCTTCCTGTCGCTGTGCATCGGTTAGGAGCGGCCAGTCGCCCATCGATCCGCAATAGACGACGCCACGCATTCCTGCTTCGACGAGTCCGGTCGCGGTGCTGACCAGTGCAGCAATGTCAGGATTGCCTCCCGCGTCACACGGCGTCATCAAAGCTGGGATGCAACCTTGAAAAATGTTCGATTCGGAATTCGGCATGTTAGTTTTGAGCTAGGGCTTCTTCGAAGGTTGAGCGGGAATCACCCCGATGGCTTTGCGATCGCCGACCCGGAAGTGACCAATCTCTTTTCCGGATTCTGTATCGACAATTTTCCAGACAGCACCGGGACGAGATTGTTGAGCCTTCGACTTCTCAGGTTTGATGATCCTGTATGACTTGGGTTTCCCTTTTTGGTCCATCCAGAATAGTTCGACGGTAATACTACGGCGATTTGTAAAGGTAACCGGAAAGGGATTGCCGTCTGGCTGCGAAGCCGGGGCGGGACCTTTTGCAGCTGCGCGCCAGGGAAGCTTCGGCAGTGATTTTTGGGAAGGTTCTTTGAGTGGGGCGAAAGTTACTGGAGCCAACGCCCGGAGTTCTGCCAGCTTTTCACCGAACTCTGTTTCGTCGGCTAGATTACTCCATTCGTAGGGATCGTTCTCGATGTGATAAAGCTCCTCGTCTCCTCCTGCGTAATGGATGTAGCGCCAGTCTTTCGCACTGAGTCCATAGCTGCCCGGTTCGCCGAGGTGAGTCACTGACACGTGTTCCCAATCGGCTTTAGAGTCTCGCAACAGTTGCACGAGGCTGGGGCCATCGTTGTCGGGTTTGGGATCGATACCGGCGAGTTCCGTCAGCGTCGGGAAAAGGCTCAGTAGATTGACGGGTTGGTCACAAACCGTTCCGGCAGTTGTCCCTTCCGGCAGTCCGGGCGCGGAGCCTTTCGGAATTTTGACCATCAGCGGAACCCGGGTCACGGCACGCCAGGCGGTAAATTTTTGCCAGTGCTGCTTCTCGCCGAGGTGCCATCCGTGATCGCTCCAGAGAACAACGATGGTGTTGTCCTTGTTCGGGCCGGCTTCCAGCGCATCGAGAACCCGACCGAGCATCGCATCCGCAAAGTGGATTGATGCCAGATAGCCTTGAATGCCTTTTTTCCACTGATCGTGCTCACGAATGTGGGCAAAGTAGCGATTGGGTCCGCGCTTCTTTCCGGCAGGAGGGAGGTCGTCGAGGTCATCCTCTTTGTAGCCTGGTGGCAACTGGATGTCTTCGAGAGGGAACGGTTCAAAGTATTTCTTCGGAACGAACCAGGGCTCATGTGGTCGGTAAATTCCGCAGGCGAGGAAGAAGGGTTGATCGTGCTCTTTGGTGAGCTGCTCACCGACCCATTCTGAAACCAGCCAGTCGCCGCCGTATTCCTCATCCGTTGCATCCAGCGCGGCCCAGTCTGTCTCAACATATTGCCACGGACCACCGCGGGGGAGGCTGACGGGGCGTTTGTCAGGATAGAGAGTTCGGGGGAAAGGGCTCTCCGTCTCCTTCTCCGGGAAATACTCGTCCCATGAGCGGGCATCGATGAAGTAGTGGAGGATCTTTCCCGATCCCGATGCGTGATAGCCGTGGTTGCGAAAATGCTGTGGAAGCAGTTCCGCGTCGGGAAGGACTTCGCGCATGCTTTGCTCATTTTCGTAGAGTCCGGAAGTGTGCGGCGAAAGGCCCGTCATGATTGACGTCCGCGACGGATTGCAGGCGGCGCCCGGACAATGTGCGTTGGTGAAAAGAGTGCCGCTCGCGGCAAGGCGGTCGAGATTCGGTGTGATGGTTTGAGAGTTGCCGCCCATGCAACCGATCCAATCATTCAAATCGTCCATCGAGATGAAGAGCACGTTGGGTCGCTGTGCGTCTTCTGCGCGGGCAGCCGATACGACTCCACAGATGACCAGCGCCAGAATTGGAAAGAGGCGGGAGGACGGACGCATCTGTGCGAATACACGATTCATTGGTGGAAACTGTATCGTGAAAGAGGTTTGATTGTCTTGATCAAATTCATCCCGATTCCATGAAAGTGAGCACAGAAGAGCTTTCTGACCTTGTCACCTCCAGCGGTGATTCGCTGTTGCGCGTCTCGGTATTGGAAACTCTCTTCGACGAAGATCCCGAAGCAGCCTTTTTCATCAAGGATCGCGAGGGGCGCTACCTTTCGGTCAACCGCTCTCTCGTTGAGCGTCACGGATTTCATCGGAAAGAGGATCTGATCGGGAAACGTCCCGTCGATGTTTGTCCGGGACTTTTCGGCGAAGTGCCAACACAGCAGGATGCTAAGATTCTCCGTTCGGGCCGTGCTTTGGTGAACCATTTGGAGATGCAGTGGCTCCGTCCTCAGCATCCTTGCTGGTGTCTCACGACAAAACTTCCGCTCCGGAACGGGAGTGGAATCATCGGGCTGGTCGGATTTTCCCGTGATTTGAAAGAGGAGATCCCGCTGGATGATGTTCCTTCGAAGCTGGCGCTTGCGTTGGAAGCATTCGAAACGTGCTGCGGAGATCCCGTGAGTCCCTCCTCGTTGGCCAAAAGCTCAGGGATGACCCAGCCCCGCCTCGCCCGCTTGATGAAGCGTCTCTTCGGCGTTACCCCCTCGCAATACATTTCGAGAAGTCGGATCAAGAGCGCGGCTCGATTACTTCGGGAAACGGACGCGTCCATCGCGGTGATCGCGTTGGATTGCGGATTCAGTGATCACAGCGCTTTCACCCGTGCGTTTCGGTCTACCATGGGATTGGCACCGACGCGGTATCGGGAAGAAGTGAGGGAAGGGTAGGGGAGCGGTCAATCCGGAGCTTCATATACTCGAGGCTCCTGGGTGATTGCTTAGTCCAAATCTTTCGGGAGAACCAACTCGTCAGCTGATCGCGCCAGGAATGGTGGGACATTGAGCAGACAGACTTTTCCGCCGACATGGTGAAATTTCCAGAGACTGGCATCCATGTTCTCGGGAACAACCACGCTGAGAAATTCACCGCCGTCAGTTTTTAGATCGAGTGCCTGTTTGCCATTAGGGTCGACAAGAGTTCCGCCACCTGCTGCCGAATAGATTCCAATTCGCTCAGTTCCTTTCGGGACGTAGAAATAGAGATGCCAACGACCGGTCATCGCTTGAGGATGGTCGTCGAGTGACATCTTCCAGCTCATCAGTTGTCCTGCCGGCCAACTGACCGCAGTCAAATCATTGCCATCGTTCAAATCGATTCGGTAGGTGCCTGATTCTTTGGCCATCAATCGAATCGTATGCGGCATGCCGTCGGGAGGGGCACTGGAATTTTCATCCATCAAGGTTTCCCGTTCGCCGGTTTGACTGGCACCGCCAAGTTTCCAGAGTTCGACTTTCACGTTTCCCCGATCCCTGTAGTGCTCGATCAGGCCGCCGGTAATGATCAGCTCAATTTCGGCGGGGGCTTCATCGACGACAGTGAACCAGGATCGCAACCCGCGTCCACGTTCAGCGTTAACCGCAGGAACATCAGGCAGATCGAAAATAGATTTTGCCGGAACGAGATTTTCATCGGAAAACTCGCGCGGCTCAAAATCGAGCTCGACCAGTTCATGATTGGCAATTCCGTCATCGAGCATTTGATCGATCTCGCCGCGATTGAATAGCTCGCTCGACTTCCACGGATTTTTGGTCTCGGGGATTTTCCAGTGAGCGTTTTCCGGATAACTGACTGTCTTGTCGCGATTCGCCAGATCGCGCCAAAGGGCATAGGTGTGAATCATGAAGGAGTCACGCATCCGGTAGGCATGTCTGATCAGCGCCTCGTAGGCAGCCTGCCGTTCTTCTCCCTTCCCATTCCGGTAGTGATCGAACATCTCGGCGTAACGAGCGTAGAGAATTAGATCGTTGATCCGGCGCTGGATACTCTCGTCGCTTCCGGCAAGTTTCCGCGCTTCGGAGAGATGCCTGAACATTCGGGCGAGGACGTCATCAAAAACAAATCGGGCGCTCTTGTTGGAGCCCTCGATTAATGAAAAGAATTTCCCCATCGGTTCACTTGCCGGGCCGAAACAATTCTCGAGAAAGTCAGCGACGATTGCATCCCGCCGATCCACCTCGTTCAGGTCCCAGAGTGCCCTCGAAGCGAAGAAATACCCCAGTCCGTTGCAACCCCAGTTGTCGCTCGATTCAGCAGAAAGAAACCGGGCACCCATTTGATGGAAGCGCGGAATCGTCTCGCTGAGATACTCGAGATTGCTTCCACGGGAAGCGCCGGGTAGATCCCGATCCCATGTGTGAACGCTGTAGTATTCCCGGATCCCGATCGTCGCTCCTTTCCCGGACCAGCCGGCTACGACATCCTCGATCTTCAGGCCACCTTTGATGAATCCGGTTGCGGCACTGATGATGACGTTCGGATGCACCTGGATCGACGGAGGAAGGGAATGATAGCCGTAAGCATACATTCCAACGAACCGGTCCGGCCCCAGTTTGTCCGTTACGGCTTTTGCGACGGCGTTGGCCAGAATCAGGGCGCGATCATTCGGCGGTCCGAGTGTTGCGCAATCCTGACATTCACACCAATTTCCGCCATCGCTGGGATCAACGGAAACGCTATCGGCGTCCGGATTTTCCTCGAAAAAGTCGAAGGCATAGGCAACCGCCGCGTCGAGAACTCCCGGATTGGAGATGCACAGTTTCGCGTGACCCTGGATTTTTCGTTGGTTGTCGACTAGCGCATAATATTCCGGATGCGCATCGAAGGCCTCCTGCTGAGATCGAATCAGCCGAGAGTAGGCATGTCCGGTGTTCAGTTCGAAGCCACCTTCCATGCGATTCTTTCGCACCCAATCTTCCCAGGCGGATTTGTTGTGATCCCAAAAACCGAATCCATACCAGATCCGGCGGCTGTTGTAGTCCGGTGACTCTGTGGCATTGATCGCGATCTCGATTGTGTCGAGCTTCGGAATGATCTCCCAATTTTCGCCTGGGAAATACTGACGGTATCCAAGCCGGAAGAGCAGATCCCAAACCGCATGTTGCAGTGCAAGTTCGGTCGTCCCCGACAAAGTCAGACCGTCTGCGTTAGAGCGAATCGAGTAGTTCTCCCGCTCCGTCGCCGATGGAGTGCCGTCCTCGACGATCAGCTGGATTGCGCGTTCCTCTTTGCCCATCGTGATTTGAAAATCCGCGCCGGACATTCGTTCCAGATAGTCCGCGAGAGTTGCAGCCTGAATCGACAACTCCTGACTCGCATTCCCGGGGATCTGAATAGGCAGGAGCGCTTCACCCTCAGCAGCCAGGATGACTTTCTTGTCGTCGGACCTTCCCGGTGTGGCAGCCCAGAAAATGGCAAGCGCAACGAAGAGCTGGATGGTCCGCATCATGGGCTGACGATACCCAATGGGAGGAGGATGTTCAAAGCACCTATTTCAGGCGGAATGCTCTCGACTGCACCAGCGCGTGAATAAATT
>Ga0222633_1001422_pt1 | contig 12855 bp, 12 predicted proteins | sample AntAcemetageno48_FD_179816 | JGI IMG/M metagenome (GOLD analysis project Ga0222633, IMG submission 179816) | Saline water microbial communities from Ace Lake, Antarctica - #48 | ecosystem: Environmental > Aquatic > Non-marine Saline and Alkaline > Saline | place: Antarctica: Ace Lake | collected... | reverse complement strand
CACTCACTCAAGTTTGTCTCCGGAAAAGGGTCGCTCGGAGCCGGATTCGGCACGGCGCTGATTGAACCAGGCGGTGAACATCGTGCGATCGAGCAGGTTCCCTACGGTCGCGGCAATGGCGCGCTTTTCAGAGTCTTCGGAATCGCTCTTATAAATTTCAATCTTGTCGACATAAACGAGCAAATAGCCGACTCCTCCGGGAAGCTCAATCACCCCGGAAATTTGATTTTCGCCGAGGCCTTCGACCGCACCGAGAATGAGGCTGGTATCTTCCGTGTCCGCAGGCGGCTCAGCCACTGAGAAATTCGGCAACGCAACGGGCTTGACCTCTGCTGCCTTCGCTGCTTCGGCGAATGGCTTACCGGCAGTGAGAACTTCGTTGATCTTAGCCAAAGCGGCACTGGCCGCATCGTTAACAGCGCGGTTCGATTTTTTCGCGGTGAGAGCTTCACGAATTCCGGCAGTCGCTGATTCGAGTGTGAGCGGCTTAGGCTCGATGTATTGGCCGTAGTGGAACACATAATAGCCACCGTCGGCTGTCTTGAAAGGCACAGTCACATCATCGAGCTGCAACGCATCGCTGAAGAGATTCTGGAGAGCCTCAGCGTCGTCTTTGATGGCTTCGGGCGGACTGCCCGCTGCAAACGGTTTAAAATCGCCAGTTTCCAGAGTGAAGTCAGCTTTCTTTCCTTCGTACTGTTTAGCAACCTCCAGGAAATCAGCATCTTCATCCGCGAGATCGGAGTAGGCGCGGTTAACGGCCTTGGCAAAATCCAGGTCGGCTCTCGCTTTGACTTCATTGGTCGCGTCCTCGGCAACTGCATTGGGAATGAATTTCACAAATTCGAACCCACGCAGCGATTCGGACATGAGATCCGCTGTATTCTTTTCGAAATAGTCAGAGATCTCAGTATCGGTCACTTCGACCTTGCTCGAAACCGTATCGCGATCAAACCGGATCACGGAAGCCGTATAGCGCTGATTTTGCTCGATGTAGCGTCGGTCAGTCTCGCTTGGAATCGGAGTAATTCCGGCACCAATCACAGACCGCAACTGCTGGAAGGAGAGATAGTCTTTCACAAGTTGCGCGAGATCTCCGTCCGAAAAGCCATTCGGCCCGAGGATATTATTTTGCACATAGGCCGCCGTCACCCATGGCTGCTGGAAGATGGGGAGAGTCGGAATTGCTTCTTTAATTTCAGTAGCGGTGGGTTCGATCCCCATTCGCTCTGACTCCTGCCTCAGAATGACGAGGCTCATGATGAAGTCGGTGCGATCATTATCCGTTCGCTTCTCACCAAAGAGAACCGAAACGAATTCACCCATGCCCAACTGGTAGGCGACGTCGAAGTGGCTCGCGAGCTTTTGAGCTTCCTTCTGGCGGTAGCAACGGTTGTAAACTTTAACAGCGCAGTCCTGTTTGCCGACCGTTCCCATGAAATCGAAATCGGAATAAAGAAACGCGAACGCAATCACGATGATGACCGTGACGACGATGAGGGTGGCTTTCTGAAAGCGGCGAATCTGAGTCAGCATGAAGATAGTGTCGGGGTTATCAGCGAAAAGCCCTGTTTCCGCGAGGGCGGGAAGGTAGGCAGAAACCCCTTGTCGATCAATCCCTTTTTAGGGGCGGCTTCAACAGTCTCCAAAGCGTCGAAAACGGCCGCTTTTCACGGGAGTTTCACAATGCGCTGCACCTCAGCAATCGTCTCAGATTCCTGGAGACAGCTGTGCCCCACCGGCAGGATTGTTTCCGACAGGACATCGCCAAGATGACTACTGCTGTATGGCACGACGCCATCTGAGCTTTCTTCCAGCTCTCCCGGCAATCCCCTGTCCCCAATGAGACTGAATATCTCGACCGGGTAGCCAAGCGGGATATCGACAAGTATCTGCAAGGTCGGCTGCTCCGGCGAAAGAGAACCCACACTATCGAGTTCGCCACGCCCTAACTCGTCATACGCAGGAGTAAACGCTCCGGGATTCGCAGTAGAAATACGCTCATAAAACTCACGAAACGCACTGGGCGGTTTCACCAAATTTCTCGCGAATTGGACGATTGGCCTGTCAGCAAACTCGCTGCCCCGGTGGGGAACGCAGATAAAAACGACACGATGCACGCTCGGATCAGCCTTCCAGAAAAAGGCATCCTGCAGGGTCTCCCGATCACTGTCGCTCAGCTTGAGAGCGGAAATCGGGAGGGTAAAACCTGCCTCCCAGAACGCATTCCCCGGGGAGCTGATCAAACTGCGTGTCACCAGCCCCCCCATACTATGCGCGACAACGGTCACCTTTTTTGAAGCCGGATCGCTGCCACCGGGGTCGATCATTCCACGCAATTCAGCCAGCTGGGTTCTTAGAATCCGGCCCGAATAGAGCGCCGGAGCCGAGGTATTATAAAGATAATGCCAAACCTGATAGCGCTGACGGAAAGCCGGATCGGAACGCAGTTGATTGGTCATCTCAGCCCAGGTAAGCGGCGAATCGAGCAACCCGTGTATCATCAGGAGAGGTTCTTTCCCGGGGTCATACGGCTCCATCAGATAAAGTTGCGGATGCCTCTTTGGCATCGCACTGAGCAGATCCGCAACCTCGGACTGACTCAATGCTTTCGCCCTTTCCAGGAACGCTGCCAAGGCTGCAGAAAAGTCAGCCGCCAGCGGTTCGCGTCGCCCGTCGATCACGACGGACTCATGTGCGAGAGTGCCGATCAATTCGATCTCGACATTGCGCACCCCGTCCTGCTCTCCGCCTGGACGAATCACAGCAGTGACTTCGCGGGAGATTGCCTCAGGCGGGTAAAAGACTTCAATGGGTTCGCGGCCGGTATTTTCCCGCACAGCAATCAGAGGAGCCCCAATCCCGTCGCGGGTCTGCGATTCGATTCGTTTCACCCTGTAATCATCAGCCGGCCGAAGTTCATCGAAATAAGAAGGGAGAAAACGGAACGAACCTTTATCGGAAAAGCGAACCCGGTAGCGGACGCCCGACTCAACATCCGGCATAACCTCACCCGTAGTTTCCGTGCCGCGCTCACCTCTCCACTCACTCACGAAATGCCCCAAAGCACGGGCCGACTCGTCGCGGTTCGGATTTTCCAAAGCCAGCTCCAACACCGAATGCAGCGACATTCGCTCCAACCGCATAGAACCGTCACCAATCGCCTGATGTCGGACCAACTTTGCCGGCGCCACAGCACAAGACACCCCCAGCAGCGCAAGCGCTCCCGCAATGAGTTGAATTACTGGCCGGGCCGGAATCATTCGAATGCGGCAGAATGGAGCAATCGCCAACAAAGTCGAAGTAAAAGAGTAACCGGAGTGTCAGGAAAGCCACGGTTGAAACAGCAGAATAACTGCGTAATATGCGCAGCATTCACTCCGGAGGACGAAGTCTTCCCAAAATGCAATGGAGGGATGGCTGAGCTTGGTTTAAGGCGCTCGATTCGAAATCGAGTGTAGCGCAAGCTACCGTGGGTTCAAATCCCACTCCCTCTGCCATTCAAAGTCCTCAGGCCCAGCGAAGCGGGTTTGAGGACTTTGAATTACAGGGACGGATTTGAACGCAGTTTGACTCGGAGCACAGCGGAGAGATCGGCCAAAGGAGAGAGCGTAGCGACCGACGACGCGGATAATTCCCACTCCCTCTGCCATTCAAAGTCCTCAGGCCCAAAGCAAAGCGGCGGGGCTGAGGCTTTGTGATTACGGGAACGGATTTGAACCGGAAGGCCGGCCCCTTGTTTGATTCGGAGCGAGCCAAGGCGAGCGGAGAAAGCCGGAGCGGAGCGAAGGCAACGCCCACTCCCTCTGCCATCACAAAGCCTCAGTCCCAAAGCAAAGCGGCGGGGCTGAGGCTTTGTGATTACGGGAACGGGTTCGAACCGGAAGGCCGGCCCCTTGTTTGAGCCGTAGAGAGCGCAAGTGTTTCGCCAAGACTAAAGTGTCGGGTGTGACGGGTAGAATCCGGGAAGTCTAATTTCTGTGTCTGCGATTCATGCGTGCGCTTTAAGGCCAGCGCTGCCCATCCGCAGCTCGGGGACATGCGAGCCGCATTGTCCCTACCGCCTTTAGCCCAACCAGCGGTGCACTTTGGCCAGTGCGAAGCAGGTAGGGATGACCGGCCCGGTCGTCCGCGAGTTAGCTTGCAGTCGGGAATTCAGTCAAGCTTTCCGAGCCAGCGATAGCCACTCGCCGCAAGGGCAGCGCAACACGGCCCTTTCACTCGATCGTCCGATCAGTCGGATCGGAATCGGAACTGGTTTGGGATATTGTACGGCAGTTTAGGTCTGTTTGACCACTAGCGAACGAAGACAGACGGAGGCAACGCCAAAGTCAATTCCCACTCCCTCTGCCATCACAAAGCCTCAGTCCCGGTTTGAGGGGATCGAGCTGAGGGTGGGTCTCCACCAAAGATTGGAGACTATTCTATTTTTAGCCGCATTCAGCGATGACCCGCAAGCGGTAGCTTTCAAAACTCTTGAAGCCGTATGCAGATGGCCGCCCCGCACGGCGTTGGATGAGTTTCATTTTTTGGTGGGAGCCCCGCGTTCGTGAGGCGCTTCCCTTCTATTTCCAGCCTCGCACTCCAAGAATATTCATTTTAATGAAAACTTTCCACAAACATTGCCTCTCGGGGATGAAATCCCATCATTAGTTTCACCATAATGAATATTTTGGTGATCTTGCCGTTGACGGGAGGACAATTTCGCTCGAATTTTCATCTCAATGAAATTATTATTGCTCAACCGATGAAGCCCGAGGCATTAGGGCAAGTCCTTCGTAGTCGCCGAAAACTGGCGAAAGTCACGCAGAGCGATCTAGCCGACCTCAGCGGTTTGTCGATCCATACCCTTAGCGACCTGGAATCTGGAAAGGGAAATCCAACCCTCGAGGTTCTCTCAAGACTTTGCGATGTGATGGGCCTTGAGATCCAACTGGTGCCTCGCACTCCCGGGCATCTCTCGCCCCCGGACTCTGAATCTGAAGTAACGCCATGAGAAGTGGCATTGTCAGAGTCGCCGGTGTCCCAGCCGGGCGGATCGAGGAAACTCCCATGGGGTTCCGATTCTACTACGAACCGGACTATCTGACTCGGAATGATGGCATGGCCGTGAGTCTAACGCTCCCTCGCCAAGCCGAGCCTTTCGATTCACCCCACCTGTTCGCTTTCTTCGAGGGGCTCTTGGCAGAGGGCTCGCTCCGAAGCATGCAGTCCCGGCAGTACAAAATCGACCAGGACGACAGCTTCGGATTCCTCCTGCACACCGCTTCCTCGGATGTTATTGGCAATGTCACCGTGGCACCCGGGGAGGAGAAAACATGAACACAGGCCCCTATCCCGAAAACCGTTGTCTAAGTACGTTGCGCGAAACACAAGGGCAACCGTGGAGCCGGGGCGCCGTCAACAATCTGTGGGACGGTCGCAAGGTTGCTCCCACCCTCGATTTCGACCTCCCCGAATTCCACAAATTCCGGATCGACCACTCCGATAGAATCTCAATTTCCGGCGTGCAGGAAAAGGTCTCTGTCCGCATCGAGAACGGCAAACTGGTGCCGACCGAGTCGGACGGCCAATACATTCTCAAGCCGGTTCCGTCGATGCCCTCTCTTGAATCCCGGGAGGAGACGCCCGCCAACGAACACGTCTCCATGCAGATCGCAGGCCAGATTTTCAGAATTGACGTGCCCCCCAGTGGAATCGTCTTTTTCAAAGACGGCTCTCCCGCCTACATCGTGAAGCGGTTCGATCGGGATCCCACCACTGGCGAGAAGCATCCTCAGGAAGACTTCTGCCAGTTGTCGAACCGGACCCGGGCAACACACGGCCAAAACTACAAATACGACGGCAGCTACGAGGAACTGGGACGAATCCTGAAGCAATATTGCGCCGCCTACACCATCGAGATTGAAAAGCTGTTTCGACTGATCGTTTTCAACTACGTCATTGGAAACGGTGACGCCCACTTCAAGAATTTTTCCCTCGTTCCCACGCCACTCGGTGACTTCGTGCTGAGTCCCGCCTACGATCTCCTCAACACCGGGCTCCACCTGCCGACCGAAAGCTCGACCGCATTGGATTTCTTCGCGGATGACTTCGAAACCGGGGCATTTCACCAGAACGCCTTCTACTCAGGTGCCGATTTCCTCGAACTTGCGAACCGGTTCGCCATGAAACCCGATCGCGCAGCAAACATTCTGCACGCCGTCGAATCGTTTCCCGAAAAAGCCGGGGCTCTCGTAAGGGTGTCACTACTGTCCGGAGTTGCTCAGGACACCTACCTAGCCGTTGTCAGCGACCGCTCCCGGGCCGTTCTCATGGGCATCTGACCACGTGTCCCGGTGATCACCGGTTTTCCGTGGCACACTTCCGGGTGGATGGAAATTCCGTCAGTCATGTGGCTACGATAGCTGTTCCCGGACGTGAAGACAATGGGGTCTTCCACCGCTTCCCTGATTCGGTTGTGCATCCTTGGCATCGTATCCCTCTGAAGCCGTTCTTCGGAAATACTACGCCACCGTCAACCGCTCCACCAACCCGACAAAGAATTCCTCGCCCCACAACGCCACCGCATCGGCGTCCTGGACAAAGGGAAGCACATCGTCTTTGGCCTGCTCAAAATCCACTTCTGCAAAGCGATCCCGGAGAAGCGACTTCAGCCGTTCCCCGGTGAGAGTTTCGTCTCCTTTCCAATGGCCGGTCTGCTCCATCCGTTTCTGAAGATGGCCGAGGTGCACCGGGATCCCACGTCCAAGATACCAGACAAAGTCGTAGAAGTCTCTTCCCTTGACCCGGCCCTTCCAGTTCCGGCAGAGAAGCACGTGCATCTTTCCCGCGAACAAACAGGACGGCGTGAACAGCTTCACCTGAAACGGAATGGGCAACAGGAGCGTCTCCACTTCGGTTTCCGCCCCCGGGGGAGGATCGGTATCCAGCTCCATCTTGACCTTCAGTTTTTGCCCCGCAGGATACCTGTTCTCCAGTCCCTCCGGCACCCCGATCTCCAGTAGGTTGATCCGGGTGTTTCCCTTGATGAATGCCGAGTTGATCGCGGTCTCAACCTGCTTTTCCTTCCGCTCGACTTCGAAGGCAAACCCATAACCAGCCAGTTCCGCCCGGACCGCCTCCAGGTGCGAGGATAAATCGAAATCCGGATCAGGCTTCAGCAGAGAAAAATCGAGGTTCTCCGAGTAGCGTGGAAGACCGTGAAAGATCCGCAGGGCGGTCCCTCCGTAGAAGGCGGCATGTTCGTAGAACTTGGAACGCCATAACCCGAGCAGAGCCAGTTCCTGGACAATCTCGCGGAGAGCATTCTCCCAGTCGCCGGCCGTTTCCAGTTGGTAGCGGTCGAGAAGAGATTGAAGCGCAGCATTCATGATTTTGTCCTCGATCTGTGTTTCCCAATCCACCGGGCAAAAAGCGTCACAGGAGTTCTTCGATAGCGTTCGGCAATAGACTCGATCAACTCGCGATCGAGAGCGACGACGCGCTCTTCCTCGAGCCGGAGATCATCGAAAAGAAACGCAGGCAGGTCACGCTGGGCGGAAAGCCCCCGCGCCTGCGCGACACGATCACAAAGCGCCTTCTCGGGCGATGCGATGAGATAGGCACCACCGCGTGCCGATTCCCGGTTCAAGCCGACCGCGAAAGCTCTCTCAGGTATCGGTCGATAACGAAATCGTCCCACCGGAGTGTCGAAGACCCTCGCCCGCTTTGCGGTCATGCAGGTGATCTCGGCAACCCGTTCCGGAATCATCCCATGGTGAGAAAGGGCGGTTTCGAGGCTGACATAGGACGGTCCGTAGACTAATCCCGACAGCACCCGGGGATCCACACTTTCCTGTGTCTCCGCATCCGGACCGGCAATATACAGCCCCCGCTTCACTTGGATGATCTCACCGCTCTCGCAAAGCCGACGCAGCTTGTCCCGGGGCGCACGGAAGTCCCGTAGCCGGTCCATTGCCAACTGGTAATCAAACGGCACGTCCCGTGGGAGACCTATACTTTTACGTAAATTTGTCACTATGTCGAAATTAATTCGACATAACAGCAAAAACAAGCGGTTTTCGGAGTTCCGTTCACCGCCCATCCATCAAGCCCAAACAGGCCAGGCGCCCTGTTCTACTTCTACAAGCCCCTACCACAGCCCCCACCATCCTGTCTGCATGATGAAGATTCCTAACAGGGCGTTTGCCGTCATGTGCATGATCACCACCGCCCACAAATTCCCAGTCCGGATCGCAACCCATCCCGCTAAGGCGCCATAGATCAGCGAAACAAGGAAATCGGGCCCTGCATGCGCAGCCGCAAAAGCCAGCGCAGTCAGCCAAAGCGATCGCTGATTGCACCTATTGAACGGCAACTGTGCCCATTGATCCGATCCCGCGGTGATCCAGCGCATCAAAAATCCACGCCAGAAGATCTCCTCAACCAAAGAAACGATCAGAACCATCCGGACGAACCGCAAGGCGACGATCAGAAAGAACATCCCACCGGAGATCTCCGTTCCGAAAACAGTGGGATTAAATCCCTCTCGACGAGACTGGAACCCGAGCGAACTCAGCCACGACGGCACCTCTCTCTCTCCCAAATTCAGGCCTTCAAACACGAGAACAGGCAGCAACCAGATCAAAATCCCCACTCCACCCATCGCGACACCCAGCCCAGCACCGCGAAACGAGATACGGGGATAGTGTTTCCGGAAGCCCCACAGGAGCCCCGCGCATACCAAAACTTGCAGCGGATATCCCCAATGCTCCGGAAATTGCCGCCACCACGGCAGGAGCGCGTTCTCGATCCTCAGCCTGCCGATCAACTCAAGCAGGAGCATGAAGACCGCAAACGGAATGATGAAGGCGCGGGGCGAAGCCTCATTTCGATGTTCACTAGTCATGCGGTCGATGGCAACAACGGTAGGAGCGCCACAAGCGCATTGTAATACCATGTAGCAAATCAGAAAGGACGAATGGCGGAGTGATTTTCCGGAAAGGCAAGGCGCGAGGAAGGAGTGGTGCGGGCACCATGACTGAAGAGCAACGCCGCGTTTATGGGAAAGCGCCCGGTTCATATCCAAATCGCGAAGCGCTAGAGCCAAAACCTTCAAAATTCCCATTCGGCCTTTCTGTTTTGCGGAGTGGTATAACGATCACGCGCGGCGGAGCAAATGATCATGGTGATCGTTGTGTTCAGCGCCTGCCTCCAAAGGAGTTGAATCCCAGCGATTCTTATTTGCTAATTCGTCGGGATTCCTCTATCCAAACCAAAAGCCAGCACGCTTGATCCACAACTTTTACACGATTCGATCATGATATTAATTTTAGGTGGAAGCGGATACGTAGGGAGCGCCTTTCGCAGGGTTCTCGAGAGAAAGGACGTCCCCTATCGTTCCATAGCTAGAGAATCAGTCGACTACACAAATCCCGATCTCCTCGCAGCACTGATTAAAGACAGCGGCGCCCAGTTTCTGATCAACTGCGCAGGCTTCACGGGGCGCCCCAACGTTGATGCCTGCGAAAAGCACAAAGCCGAAACCCTGTTCGGGAACAGCGTTCTACCAGGACGCATTACCAAGGGTTGCGAGCAGGCCGGAATCCCCTGGGGCCACGTCTCCTCTGGCTGTATTTTCTCAGGAGACGGACCAGACGGCGAGGGCTTTAGCGAAACTGACACGCCAAATTTCGATTTCCGAAATGGTCCCAGCAGCTTCTACAGCGGAACCAAGTCGCTCGGCGAAGAGATTCTCGAAGGCCGCCCCGACGTATTCATCTGGAGGCTTCGTATTCCCTTCGACGAAAATCCCGGCCCGAGAAACTATCTTTCCAAATTGATGTTTTACGATCGCCTGCTTGAGGCGCGAAACTCCATCAGCCACCTCGAAGAATTTGCGGAAGCCTGTTGGCAGTGCTGGGAAAAGAGAGTCCCCTTCGGCACCTACCACGTGACAAATAGGGGATCGATACTGACCAGCGAGATTATCGAAATGATCCGGAACAGCAAACTTAGCGAAAAGGAATTTTCATTCTTCGAGAGCGAAGAGGAATTCATGAAAGTCGCCGCGATCGCTCCCCGGTCGAATTGTGTTCTCTCCACCGAAAAACTTTCCTCCGTCGGAATCAAAATGTCCGAGGTTCATGATGCAGTAGCCAAAGCGATCCATGGCTGGCCGCGCGAGAAAAATCAATAGCGACTCTCCCTGACTTCTGTTCGGGCTGCGCTCCGCTGCTGTCCGGGCGGCGCTCCGCTACTGCCTACTGCCTTCCTAATATCCAATGAAAGAACGAAAAGGAATCATACTCGCCGGGGGATCGGGCAGCCGCCTCTACCCCCTCACCATTGCGGTGAGCAAGCAGCTACAACCGGTCTACGACAAGCCGATGATTTATTATCCGCTTTCTGTGCTCATGCTCGCTGGGATTAAGGAAATTCTGATCATCTCAACTCCCGAGGATCGCCCCCTCTTTGAGAGGCTCCTGAGGGATGGATCGCAATGGGGAGTCTCGTTTACTTTTGCAGAGCAGCCTCGTCCGGAAGGGTTGGCTCAGGCTTTCCACATCGGGCGCGATTTTCTGGATGGCCATCCCTCCACCCTGATCCTGGGGGACAACCTTTTCTACGGCCACAATTTCGCAGACACCCTTCTCGCCGCCTCATCACGGAAGGACGGAGCCACGATCTTCGGCTATTCGGTCTCCAACCCCGAGGATTACGGTGTCGTTGAATTCGATCAAGATGGGAAAGTCATCTCAATCGAAGAGAAACCCCAACAACCAGCATCGAGGTTTGCGATTCCCGGCGTGTACTTCTACGACGCTCAAGTGGTCGAGATTGCGGCATCACTAGCGCCATCAGCCAGAGGCGAATATGAGATCACCGACCTCAACCGCTGTTACCTGGAAAAGGGGCAGCTTCACGTAGAGACACTTGGCCGGGGAACCGCTTGGCTGGACACGGGAACTCACGCAAGCCTTTTGGATGCGGGAAATTTCATCCGAACGATCGAGACTCGCCAGGGTCTCAAGATCGCCTGCCTCGAGGAGATCGCTTTTTCAAGAGGCTGGATCGACGAATCAATTCTGCAGCAACAGATCAAAAAGATGGGGAGCTCCGGATACAGCTCCTATCTGAAGCAACTCCTGGAATAGTGCGAGTGGCGCTCGGTTAAGGTCGGGTGTCGATGGCAAACAGCACGATGGAATTTTTGCCAGACTGTTGCAAAACTCGGCATCTGCGGAAATCCTTTTCAATTTGCCTCCGGCTATCTCCGCTGCGCTCCGGTTGTGTTCCATCCGTGCAAAACTTCCAGAAATCCCGGGAGTTTTAACACAACCGGAGCGCTCCGGAACCGGAACGAAGTGACGTTAGCTATAGGCAAATAGCCGGAGGCAACAGACAAAATCTTCCGGCGCCATCCCGCTATCGGGCAATCAGTCTAAAACCATAACATTCGGATCAGCGAATTTTACTCGAAAGAGTCGCCAACCACTCATAGAGCATTTGACGGGTACCCGATATCCCCCCTGCTGAGGGTATCCATCGCTTCCATTTCTTTTCATTCGGACTTCCCGCCCGCGGATACCAGAATTCACAGGGAGCCGCCATCGGCTCCAGCCCCGCATCCGAAAAAATCGCCATCGCCCGCGGCATATGACTAGCCGAGGTCGCGATGACGACCCGCTCCCCCTCCCGGACCCGCTTTACAGCGAGCTCCGCCTCATCTTCCGTGCTTTCCGCCTCCGTGATCAGTTCGACATAATTTGGATCGATCGCCAGCAATTCCAGCATCGCTGCGAGGAAAACCTCCTTATCAGCCGGGTCTGCTTCATCATTCGCCACCGAAACCAGCAAGCGCGCCTGCCCTACTGGCTGGCTCCGGAAAACTCTCACCCCTTCCAGGAACCGCGCGTGATAGCCTCCGGAAACCTGAGAGTTCGCCGGTAGCCAGGAATCCGGATTGAATCCCGTTCCCAGGACCACCACCGCCACTGGCACACTCGATTGAAGCCCCTCAGCAAGGTCCAGCGGCGAATGAACAAACTCCCGTGCCCGATTCCTCTCATAGGAAAGGATCGGCAAACTCCCGATCAGGAGCAAAACCAAACTTCCTCCGAGAATTCCCAGGGCCAACCTACGCCGCTTAGGATTCCCGAACCAAAGCCCCCATCCCAGCAGCTGCAGCCCCATGGCCACAATGAGCGGCGAGATCGCCCAGGCCACCACTTCTTTGAAATCTTCAATCATGAGACAAGTTTGGCCAAAGCTCCTCACATCCAAACTGATTTCCTCGAAAATAGGAATCCTTAACTAAACTTAATATTCCGGAAAAGAGGTAGGATGCGCCAACAAAAAGCAACTCAATACGAAATTAACTCGTTCAAAACAAATGCCTTACGCTACATCTGAGAGACGTAACCCCGTCAGGTCATATGAACTATTCTTCCGTTAAAAAAGGCAAAAAACAGGGCAGATCTCTATTGACTCAAGATGTAATCTGAATAGACTTTCAATCGGAACCTTCACAAAAAACTATGACTTACCGTAAATTTGTAGCGATTTTCGCAATCGCCGTCTTACTTCCCTCTCTGTCGAATGCTGCATTAACCTTTGATATGCACGACGTAAAACCATTTGGGTATGGTACTGAGGCCGTGTTAAATAGCAGTTTCCAGCCAGTGCCAACAACTGCCGAGAATGATGGAGGCGGCAGCGGGGCAGTTGTGACGATAGGCGCGGCCGGTGCTTCCGGCGTACTCGATTGGAATTACACGGGGGTAAATGGAGCATCAAATTCTCAGTCCTATGTAGACCTTCAGGTCATTAATAACGACTCTCTCGGCCTTGCGATTAATGGGTTTGACATCG
>Ga0222633_1001419_pt1 | contig 12869 bp, 14 predicted proteins | sample AntAcemetageno48_FD_179816 | JGI IMG/M metagenome (GOLD analysis project Ga0222633, IMG submission 179816) | Saline water microbial communities from Ace Lake, Antarctica - #48 | ecosystem: Environmental > Aquatic > Non-marine Saline and Alkaline > Saline | place: Antarctica: Ace Lake | collected... | reverse complement strand
GAGAACACACCATGAAACCGCGTGAGGTTGACCCGCGGTCTGGGCACCAGCGCTGCCAGGCGCCCCATGAATTCCATTGGATTGAGTACGACATGGGTGGTGCCATCGTCGTAGGGCGTCTTCAGCGCGATGACGACGTTGCCATTGCTGGCCAAAGACAATCGTCTCTCTGCAATAGCTGGTCGCGTGATGTAGCGGCACAGACGCTCAAGCTTCTTTCGCTGATGAGACTTGCAGGCGATTCCGGCATGCAGCGAGAAACCTGCTTGCTTGGTCACCAGATCGCTACCTTTGCGCGGTTCAGTTTTGACAGGAACTGTCTGTAACGTCAGCGCTTTCCGCCCTGCATTAGAACCGAATGGCAGTTGCTGATGGCTCTGCAAGCCGAGTTGGAACTGCTCAATGCTGATTCATCAGTTGAAACTACGCTGCTGATCCATCCGGGCGTATTGCAAGACTTCTATGCCTACAATCGATTCCTGGCTTACACGGACAGTTTGCTTGTAGAAATGGGATTGGAAGGTGTCTATCAGGTCGCCAGTTTTCATCCGAACTATCAGTTTGAAGGCACTAATACAGATGACGCAGAGAACTATACAAACCGCTCACCCTATCCCATGTTGCATCTTATTCGCGAAGAAAGCCTGGAACGAGTCATTGCCGATTATCCCGACATAGATCAAATTCCGCTACGCAACATAGCGCTGATGAATGAGCTCGGACAGGACAGGCTCCAGGAGCTGTTGAAATCATGCTTACAGGTTAGTGATCAATAACGTGAAATAGAGTGATAGTTGGAATGAAAGATTCCCCCGAAGGGCATTCGCAATTTCGGATGGTCAAATCGCTCGGAGAAAACCGCGTGAAAGGTCCTTAGAATGTGGGAAAGGAATGTGGGGAGAGGAATTCGGGGAGAGTAATGCAGGGAATAGTTTTTGATCTAGATGAGACCCTCATCGATCGCCGTGCGGCAGTTGAGAAGTTTGCGCATGCGCTCTGGTCAGAATACTTTCAGAGTAGCTTAGAGCCACAGCCACAGCCTCGATCCCAAGCCCAAGCACAATTTCTAATTGACGTGATTGCCAAAGACCAAAATGGCTATCTAGCACGACCACTTTTCTTTGCCGCCATGTTTCAATCCTATTCAAAGCACGTTCCGTCGCAAAAAGTAATCGAAGATTTGTTCTTTGACATAGTCTGGACGACTCCAATTGTTGTGGAAGGTGTGATCGATGCGCTTTTGTACTTTCAGAATGAGGGAGTACCGATGGGTATCGTCACGAATGGTAGCTCGATGGCGCAAAAATCCAAGATATTGAATAGTGGCTTAGACAAATTCATCGACGTCGTGGTGATCTCGGAGAGCTTTGGCGTTAAGAAGCCTGATCCTTCAATCTATCTTGAGGCTGCCGCTAGATTAAAGATAAAAACGACCAACAGTTGGTTCGTCGGTGATAACCCGATGAATGATGTCTGGGGTAGTAAACAGGTGGGTTTTCAATCTGCATGGATCACGCGAGGCCAGCCCTGGGACCTAGAAATTGCTCATTGTTTTGACGTGAAAGGTGCTTCGTTCAGCGAGGCGATCTCGAAGATATTAGCGCGTCGTTAGACCGCAGACGGGGCGGTATGCCTTTGAATTCTTTGAATCGAAAATTGAATACGCAACAGGAATCGACAACGTATGAATGTAACAACCGCAGCGCAATTCCAAGCTCAATCACCTCATATCCATCCTGTGCAGTCAGCGATGCTCCTGGTCGTGCTGCTAGTGTCTTTGAGTAGTGTCTTTTTTGCGTTAACAGCATCCGCCGCCCCTAAACTGGTTGGTGCACCAGTTGATGAATTGGGTGACGAAAAAGACAATATCCCAGGTGAAAGAGAATCTGTTTTGTTGGGTCACCGGTGGATGCATGGCTCAAGCGATTGTGAAACCAATATAGACCCTGAGTTAGATGTGTACGCCCATGATCAGTCCACCTACATCCTGCGCCAGAACAAGTGTCTGACCTTCGAAGCCCCCTTTATTTATGTCCTCGTTGGCAGCAGCAAAATTCTAATCTTGGATACTGGCGACCTAGATGGTTCTGCAGGTTTTTCTTTATATGACAATGTCCAATCTATACTTGGCAAAGAAATCATAGCAGACAAAGAAATCTTAGTGATTCATTCCCACAGCCATGGTGATCACCAACGGGGGGATGCGCAGTTTGAGGGTAAGCCCAAAGTCACAGTAGTGAAAGCCACCGGTGATGATGTGAAGCGCTTCTTTGGTTTTAGTGAGTGGCCAGCCGGTGAAGCCAGTGTCGAGCTTGGCGGGCGAACTTTGACCGTTATTCCCACACCCGGACATCAAGAAGAAGCCATTACGATTTATGACCCCCAGACGAAGTGGCTGCTGACGGGAGACAGTTTGTATCCAGGCTACATCTATGTGAAAGACTGGCAAGCTTACAAAAGCAGTATTGAGCGTCTGTTGAGTTTTTCAGAGGCGAACGATGTTACTGCCATACTAGGGTCACATATCGAAATGACGAGTGAACCAGGCGAATATTATCCAATTGGTACGACATTCCAACCCGAGGAAATAGCGCTTGATCTTGCGCCCGATAGCCTTCTCAAGTTGAGCGACAGACTCCAAGACGCGAATTCGAAAGATGAACTTGGGTTCGACACATTTATCGTAAAGCCGATGAATAGTGTCCAAAAGTCGATTAGCAATTTTGCTAGATGGCTCACTCTGTAGTGTTTTGGCAGTGAGAAAATTGCTCGAGCTGCTTCGTAGCAATAACCGCTAACATGATCACTATGCCGCGTTATGCCGCGCTATGAAGACCGCTGCTAAAGAACAACTGTCTCTCGAATCCTATCGTTCGAAAAGAAGGAATTGATTGTTCGCCGGCATCGGGGTGTCACTTTTTAACTCATAGCCACTTTTCTCCGCCAGCTCTAGCAAGACCTCAATGTCCCGAATACCACTTAAGGGGTTTCGATCTTTCAACCACAGATCAAAGTTTGCATTAGAGTCGCTTGTGAACTCACCGTCGTACTTATAAGGACCATAGAACATCAGCCGGCTCGCTGGGCTAGCAAACATTTGCGGCAGCAGTGCCGCGGGCATGATGTGGATGACATTGGCGGAGTAGAGGCAATCAACATCGGCTGGCCACTCGGGCAAGTTGAGATCTAGGTAGCGTGGTGGCAAAACATTTTCTGGTGCTAAGCGGCTGATGTTGTCGATTAAGCCAGGGTAGTAATCACCCTGGTCAGTGGGCTGCCAGGTGACGTGGGGCAATGCTGTGGCAAATCGGATAGCGTGTTGACCAGAGCCACTACCGACTTCTAACAAGCTGCAGGGCGATGCCATTTGTTTGCTGAGTTCGATCAGGATGGGTGTCTGGTTGTTCTCTGCGGCTTGTGAAAAATTGGTAAAAGTAATGAGTTTAGATCCTATTGACGTTTCCCATCACGTTACGTTAATTGCGCTATGATGAGCAAATGTCCGAAGCACTGACAAAGCAGCAGTTGCAGATTCTGGGTCGTGACTTGGTCGCGTTACAGGCGAGTCTTGAACAATTGCTTATCGATACTGAAGTGGCGACGAAACCCGTTAACCTGAAGGACAATCAGGGCCGTCTCAGTAGAATGGACGAGATGCACAATCAGAGTATCTTGTTGGCCAATCGGAATCTCACTAAAAATCGGCTGCGCTCTGTTATCTCTGCGCGACAGCGGTTTGAACTTGGTCAGTACGGCGAGTGTTTGGAGTGCGCGGAAGATGTCGCTTTCTCACGTCTCAAGGCCTATCCCGAGGCTGACATGTGCATCGTCTGCCAACAGCAGCAAGAAAGTTCGTCACAACCGACTTGATTTGCTCGCAATGTTTGCTTTAGGCTACTGCAGCTAATATTGATCACGGTTTACCCTCAGCGTCATGACGTTCCGCAAAATCACACTCATCTCTTTGCTACTTGCTGGCGCGATTTTCGCGCAGGCGCTGGCATCTGTGGATCATTTCCATAGCCATGTAGTGAACGAGCAAGAGTGTTTGATCTGCGGTTCTGCGGCAGGTGATGCTGATCTGATTGCGATGCTGGACGATGCGATCGTGCCGATGGCCAGCAAGCCCGCTGATCCTAAAGTCCAGCAACGTTTCTTCTCTGCAGTCCTTGATCTGCGTTCTCGAGCACCGCCCCTATTTCTCGAAGTTTAAAAGCCCACTTTTTAAATTAGAGAGAGTCTCATGATTAAATTATTTTCAGGCTGCCTGTTGGCAAGCTTGGTTGCCGTGCATATACAGGCAGCCGAACATGATATTGAAGAAGTTGTTGTTACCGGTCCTTTTCACAAGCCACTGGCAGAATCCGCACTCCCGATTAATGTACTGTCGGGTGAGGCGTTACGTCGCGAAGCGGCGAATTCACTGGGTGATACCTTAGATAACCAACCCGGTGTGCATTCATCATCCTTTGGGCCGGGCGTTGGTCAGCCAGTGATTCGTGGCCAAAGCGGTAAGCGCGTCCAGGTGTTACAAAATAGTGTATTTGTTGCCGATGCGGCCAACCTTAGCCCAGACCACGCCAATGGCATTGAGCCCTTGTTAGCCGATAGTATTGAGGTGGTGCGGGGTCCAGCAACGTTGCTCTATGGCAGTGGCGCAATTGGTGGTGTGGTCAATGTGATTGATCAGCGCATTCCTACCCGGCTCTATGAGCGGCCAGAAATCATTATTGAACAATCCCACTTGAGTGTCAGCGATGAGGATAAAACTCTGGTTGGCGTAAGCGCCAGTGTCGGTTCTATCGCATTCCATGCTGATTTCTATACTCGCCGTAATAACAATGTAGATATACCTGGTACCGCCATCGATTCTGAACGTCTAGAAGCATTGGAAGAGCTGGCCGGTATCGAGCACGAAGAAGGTGAAGAGGAGGATGAGTCTTCACCACAAGGTTATATCGAAAACTCCTTTGGTGAAGGCGAGGGTGGCACCTTTGGTGTTTCCTGGGTTCAGGAGCAGGGCTTTGTTGGCTTTTCTTACAATAGTTTCGAAAGTGAATACGGTCTTCCTGGCGGGGCTCATGGCCATGAAGAGGAAGAAGGTGACGACGACCATGGCGATGAGCTTGGTGAAGAGCACGGTGAGGAAGAAGTCGCCGTTCGTCTCGCGTTAAAACAAGAACGCTATGACCTCAAAGCCGACTATCACTTTGATCACAGTTTTATCTCCGACGTACGTTTTCATCTTGGCTACACTGACTACGAACATCGTGAGCTTGAAATCGAAGATGGTGTAACAGAGCTCGGTACACGCTTTTTAAACAAAGGCTTCGATAGCCGCCTCTCGCTGACCACTCAGGAGCGAGGCCAATGGCAGGGCGTTTGGGGTTTGCAGCTAAACTCGACAGAATTTAGTGCGTCTGGGGAAGAAGCTTTTATCCCCAAGACTGATATCCAGAATACTGCACTGTTTGTTGTAGAACGCTGGGCATCGGATCGTTACACCCTAGAGCTAGGTGGTCGCGTAGAACGTGCTGAGTTGGATCCCGCAGCCTGCGCAACATCAGAAACCGTGTTCAGTGTTTCTGCCAGTGGCATTGTTGATCTTGACCATGATGCTCGTCTTATTATCTCCGCCGGGAGATCCGAACGCGCTCCCACCGTCGAAGAGCGTTACTCTAATATTGATGTGGCGGGTTGTGGTCTCAATACGGAGCTAGTCGCTCACGCAGCAACCAACCTAATTGAAATTGGTGATATCGATTTAGACACCGAGGTTTCTAATAATCTGGATGTTGGCTATCGATTATCAATCGGCTCAGCTCTGCTGGATGTGTCAGGTTTTTATAATCGAGTGAACGATTATGTTTTTCTCGACCTTACAGGTGCGCTAGTCGATGATGTTCAGGTCGCTAACTACCGTGGCCAGGATGCCAAGTTCTATGGTTTCGAAGCTAGCCTAGAGTTCCCACTTGCAGACCTAGCGGGCTCCGGCATTAACGGCCGTATTGCATTGGACATGGTGCGTGGCCGCTTTGATAATGACGATTACGTACCGCGGATGTCTCCCGCGAGAATCCTCTTTGGATTAGACTGGGAGAGTCAACAATGGTCTACGGGCATGACCCTTAGCCACGTGTTTGAGCAGGATAATACTGCGCCTCTTGAACTGTCTTCGGTTGGCTATACATTAGTATCAGCGTATGCCGATTATCATTGGACTTTGGCCTCTGGTGCGGACCTCGCTTTGTTCGCTAAAGGTGATAACCTGTTGAATGAGGAAGTTCGCAACCACGTCTCGTTTTTAAATAGCGTGGCGCCGGAGGCGGGTAGAGGCGTCCGAGTGGGACTGCGGTTGCGCTACTAAAGCTGCTTCATTAGCGCTTTCTTTATCCGTTATTTGAGTCCAACGAGTTAAGGTTTTATTATGAAAATTCAACGTAGAACTTTGCTCCAAGGCGGGCTAGCAGCAGCTACACAGTTTCTTGTGGGCTGCGGCAATGCGGCGCAAACCGATGCGCCTTTAGTCGGCTTTACGCCAGTCCCTTTCGCTAAAGGGGTTGGCCCGATGCCTACCATCTCGGATGATTATGTATATGAAGCGCTGATTCCCTGGGGCACACCGTTGCAACCCGATGGCCCAGCTTACCAACATCCTGCCACCTCGGATCAGGCAGAACAGGTGGGCATTGGTCATGACGGTATGACTTTTTTCCCAATTTCTGATGACGGCAAAAGAGGCTTGTTGGCTATCAATCATGAGTATGGTCGAAATACGCATGTGTTGGGCAAAGCCGTGCCAGAAAGTCTTGCTGACGTGCAGGCATCGCAATATGCCCATGGCGCAGGTGTTGTCGAAATTGCTGAAGTCGACGGTAAGTGGCAGCGAGTTGCGAGCGATTTTGCGCGGCGTATTCATGGTAATGCAGAAACAACTTTCAGCGGTCCAGCGGCATCGAGCCCTGACCTTAAGAACAAGGCCGATAATCCCTACCGAGGTACCTTCTCCAATTGCTCGAATGGTCAGACGCCCTGGAATACTTATCTCACCTGCGAAGAGAATTTCAATTTGTATTTTGCTGCTTCGGGTGAGTTCACACCGAATGAATCCCAGCAGCGCTACGGTATTAATAAGATGGGTGCTGGGTACGGCTGGCATTTATTCGACAAGCGTTTTGATTTGTCCGACCCTGGCTTTGAGAACGAAGTGAATCGCTTTGGTTGGGTCGTTGAAATTGATCCATTTGATCCTCAGCAGGTGCCGGTAAAGCGCACAGCGCTCGGACGATTAAAGCATGAGGGCGCAGGTCACGCCGTTAGCACTGATGGTCGTGTTGTTGTGTACATGGGTGACGATCAACGGTTTGAACATATTTATAAGTTTGTGTCGGCGGATAACTGGCAAGCAATGCAGGCGCGCGGCGTTAGTCCATTGGATGAAGGCGTGCTGTATGTGGCACGTTTTGATGAGGGTGGCACAGGTGAATGGCTGCCTCTGACGGCTGAAAACCCAAAGCTGAAGGGCTTTAAAGATCAGGCAGATATTCTCATCAATACTCGCCTTGCTGCCACAGCTTTAGGTGCCACAGATATGGACCGTCCCGAATGGACGACCGTCGCACCCAATGGTGATGTCTATTGTACCTTGACCAATAATCATCAACGCACCGTCGCCAATCCAGCTAATCCGCAAGCACCGAACCCGAATGGACATATTATTCGCTGGCGCGATAGTGACGACTTTCTGGGTACGACCTTCACCTGGGAAATCTTTCTGATTTCCGACAAGTATTATGCAGGCGAGAATTCTTTTGGCAGCCCGGATGGGCTATGGGCGGATCCAGATGGCCGCTTATTCATCATGACTGACGGTGATCAGAGGGACGGGCATAGCAATCAGTTATTGGTGGCAGATATCAATACTGGTGAAATCAAGCGTTTGCTGTCGGGCGTGGCGGGTTGTGAATTGACGGGTATTACATCAACACCCGACCGGACAACGTTATTTGTGAATGTTCAGCATCCGGGCAATGGCGATCCAAGCATCACGAATTTTCCCGCCGAGTTTGACCAGAAGACCATACCCAGGGATTGCACCTTGGCGATTCGCCGCCGCGATGGCGGAGTCGTTGGCTCCTGACGCTGGGAGACCGTCGAAGAAATCCACCTTGCCGGTTTCGAGACAGTATTCCGCGCCGACGATGAGCAGATTGTCGATCTCGCTCAATCTTTCGAGCGCCTGGGAACCATGTCGTAAAGAATTAGCCGATATGCGTGCGTTCGACCGAACCGCTTGTTTGATGAGCTGATCCTTTTCCAGGTTCAAATCTAGCAATCCCTCGACTGCAGGACTAATTCGATCGACTATCGAGCGGAGATTGCTCAGTGAGTCTGATGGTTCCGACGCGGTCAAAGCGTCGATTGTGGCTTCTACAGCCCCGCAATTGGTGTGGCCCATGACCACAACCAATCTGACGCCGAACTGTTCGGCGGCAAATTCTACGCTGGCGATTTGAGATGAGGCGACCACGTTGCCTGCAACTCTGATCACGAACAGATCCCCAAATCCTTGATCAAACACCATTTCTACCGGCACCCGGGAGTCCGAGCAGCCAAGTACGACCGCAAACGGTGTTTGTCCTTCTAGTAGTTGACTGCGTTGAACTGCATTCAAAGACGGATCGTAGTTGGATGTTCCGTCGACGAACCGGTCATTACCGGCCAGCAGTTCAGCGAGGGCTTCTTGGGCATTTTTCATGGCGCGCATCATATCCTAAACGCATATTGCTTGCGTACTCTAAGCTTTGCTGGGAGAATAAAACGAACGTTTGAATGATTCTTTGATATGCCCTCAACTCAAGACTGTTTGCTCGATGCGGCAGAAGCGCTATTTGTCGAAAAAGGCTACGCCGCGACCTCGCTGCGGTCTATCGCAACGCATGCTGGCGCGAATTTGGCAGCAACTCACTATCATTTTGGGTCGAAGCAGGGATTGTTTGCGGCGGTTGTGCATCGCCGGGTAACGCCGATTAATCAGGCACGGCTGGCGGCGCTTGATGATTTAGAAGCCGACACAGCAAGGCTAGATATTCGGTCTGTGTTGGAAGCCTTTTTACTCCCTCTCATTAAAAGTGATGAAGCTGAATTCCTACCGGGACTTATTGGTCGAATTTATAGCGAACCGAAAGCCCTGATACGACCGATGCTCGAGCAAGAGTTTGGGGTGGTAGCGCGCCGGTTTGCTGCGGCGCTGTCCAGACTGCTGCCCGAGTTATCAATAACGGAAGTGCGTTGGCGGTTCCACTTTCTTGTCGGCAGCATGCTGCAAACGCTGTCGCTGCCCCTGCCGTTAGGAGCTGAAATTGCGGAGGATGGTTCTCAGGCAAAATTTCAGCGACTGATCAACTTTGCTATATCAGGCTTTTTGGCACCGGAGCCTTCGTTAGGAGAACCATTATGAAACAACTGCTCATTGCTGTGGCTGTCGTGCTGTTTGGTATTGCCAACATGGTGATGTTAGTCGTGTCTGGTCCCACCTTGGATCCAAAACCGATGGTGCCTCTTGCGCCATTGGTACGGGTCATCACTGTCGTGCCTGAAACTGTGTTGATGACAGCAAGCACTCACGGAACTGTCGCACCCCGTACTGAGAGTGAGTTGACGCCTGAGGTTTCCGGTCGCGTAATTTCAGTCGCTTCTGCCATGGTGTCTGGTGGATTTTTCGACAAAGGTGATGTTCTGGTGACCGTTGAGCCGCTCGATTATGAGTTGGCACTTGAACAGGCTAAGGCAAATTTAGCGCGATCAGAAAGCGAGGCGGCAAACGCGCGAAAGACCAATTCTAGGCAGATAGATCTGGCGGAAAAGAATCTCGCCTCTGATTCTGCGACGGACGATGCATTGAACCGTCTTCGTGTCACGACAGCGACCTTGCAGGAATCTAGAGCCAGACTGGCAAAAGCGGTAAGAGATTTGGAGCGGACTGAGTTGATCGCACCCTACGACGGTCGTGTTCGATCAAAGCGAGTAGATGTCGGACAGTTCGTCAATCGGGGTAATCCAGTGGCAACCATTTATGCAACCGACTATGTAGAGGTGCGCTTACCAATCAAAGATGAGGAGTTAGGAGGTTAGGAAGAATAAACACCCTTTTTCAAGATTCAGCAAAGTATCGTCATCCCTGGGGAGTTGCTTTCAATCCCCTCTTTCCGCGGCTTCATCCACGAGTTGAATGAGTCGGGCATTAGAAATTCAGTGATTTGTCTCTAAAATCCAAGCTCTGGCCGATCGAGACCGTCACCGATGCGTAGTCGATGGGCTGATCAGAATAGCGTCGTTTGTTGATCAGTCAGGTCCTTAGGCGGTGAGCGGTTCTGTGGATCCTCTGGCTGATCCAGGCCCAGATGCTTCAGTATTTTCTTAATAACATCTGGATCTTCAATCGATGCGATGATTCGAACTGGCCCACCACACTTTTCACATTTCTCAATATCGATGGAGAACACACGCTTGAGCCGCTGCGCCCAGGTCATCGAATAAGCCTTCGGTTTCGGGTTCTCTGGTTCTTCTACAGATTTCTGAGGAACAACGTGTTCGCGCAGTTTACTGTTGGGTGAGAACACACCATGAAACCGCGTGAGGTTGACCCGCGGTCTGGGCACCAGCGCTGCCAGGCGCCCCATGAATTCCATTGGATTGAGTACGACATGGGTGGTGCCATCGTCGTAGGGCGTCGCTGCTCATCTGGTCGATGAAGTTCTGCCGAAGCGACCAATACGGCAATGGGTGCTTAGTGTTCCGTATCCGCTACGTTACCTCTTTGCGACCAACCCGAAGGTCATGAGCCAGGTGCTCACCATCGTACATCGCGTTATCAGCACATTCTTGATCAAGCGTGCCCGCATGACAGTCAAGTCAGGCGCTCAGAGTGGCGCGGTTACACTGATTCAACGATTTGGTTCCGCACTTAATTTGAATCCTCACTTCCACATGCTTTACCTGAACGGCGTCTACGACGCTGCTGGTTACTTCTGGCCCGTCAAACCACCGACTTGTGATGACCTGGATGTGATTGCCCACACGATTGCCATCCGCATTTCACGGTTTCTGGAAAAAGCAGGCTACCTCGTCCGCGATGCAGAGTCCGAGTACCTGGATCTGATGCAGGACGAGGAGGATGCCATGGGTGAGATCGTGGGTGCATCTATTACTTATCGCCTGGCATTCGGCCCCAATGCCGGACGGAAGGCGCTGACGTTACAGACAGTTCCTGTTAGAACTGAACAGAGAAGGGGAGACGATCTGGTAACCAAACAAGCTGGCTTTTCTCTGCATGCTGGTATTGCTTGTAAGTCTAATCAGCGCAAGAAGCTTGAACGCTTGTGCCGCTACATTACGCGACCAGCCATTGCAGAAAGGCGACTATCCGTGGCTAACAACGGCAATGTCGTCATCGCGCTCAAGACGCCTTACGATGATGGCACCACTCATGTGGTGCTAAGCCCAATGGAATTCATGGGGCGCCTGGCGGCGCTGGTGCCCAGACCAAGAGTTAATCTGACCCGGTTTCATGGGGTCTTCTCACCCAACAGTAAACTGCGCGAATATGTTGTCCCTCAGAAACCTGTCGAAGAACAAGAGAATCCGAAATCGAAGACCTATTCCATGACATGGGCGCAGCGGCTCAAGCGTGTGTTCGCCATAGATATTGAGAAATGTGAGAAGTGCGGTGGTCCAGTTCGGATCATTGCGTCCATTGAGGACCCTGATGTCATCCAGAAGATCCTGAAGCACCTGGGACTAGATCAGCCAAGTGATCCATTGATCCGCTCACCGCCGTTAGATCTGAACGACCAACAAACGACGCTATTTAAGAATTCCAGTGTACTGATAACACATCGGTGACGGTCGCGTTCGGCCAGCGTCTGGATTCGAGGCCAAATCACCAAGTTTTCAATCGTTGCGCCAAAATTTTCGATCACACAACACATGTTCAGATGGGCTAACGGGGACGGCAGCTGACCGGCTGGAACCAGGATACTTTTCTCAGGGTGGGAAAAGCGTGGTTATTCTTCCTAACCTCTGATTGGTCGTGTCGTTATACAGTGGGAGAAAGTTGGCAGAGCAAAAGGACGAAAACCCGAAAACATGCTGAAGGATATGGAAGTTGCAGAAATATTACCGGAAACATACGCGGGCGAAGACTTTCCTGGTTACTCAAACATCAACCATGATTATTCAAGTCTAGAAAAACTTTGGCAGGATAGTAAGCCTGATTGGGTTACTGCATTAACCCATTGTCATGGGGTCTACATGATCACCGATCAGAGCACAGGTCTACGCTACGTCGGATCCGCGTACGGTGAAGATGGGATATGGTCTCGATGGGGTTACTATTTCAAATCCGGTGGGCATGGTGGCAATAAACTCTTGAAGAAACTACTGAGCCCTAAAAGGAAGGGAGTCGAATACGCTAGAAAGAACTTTTGTTTCACACTCCTAGAACATGCTTCTTCCCGCGATAGCGAGCAACACGTTATTCAACGTGAAAGCTACTGGAAGGCCGCTCTACTCACCAGAGGCTTATATGGCCTTAACGAAAACTAGGTGGCAACCGAGAGTTGCTAGCGGTATCTTACTGCTATGAAACAAAAGGTTTCAAAGACAAAAAGAAGAAATGGGCTCAATGTAAAGGCTCAAAGTATGCTGCCATTTTCTGTCAGGATACTCTGGCACCCTACTCTGGACTAACCCGCTTTTTTCGGACATCTAGATTGGGGACAATACCCCAAGGAGATGATCATGAAACGCAAAGCATACAGCAAACAGTTTAAGGAAGAAGTCGTACGCACAATGGAGACTGGAGACAA
>Ga0222633_1001416_pt1 | contig 12907 bp, 10 predicted proteins | sample AntAcemetageno48_FD_179816 | JGI IMG/M metagenome (GOLD analysis project Ga0222633, IMG submission 179816) | Saline water microbial communities from Ace Lake, Antarctica - #48 | ecosystem: Environmental > Aquatic > Non-marine Saline and Alkaline > Saline | place: Antarctica: Ace Lake | collected... | reverse complement strand
GCGTATGAAAGCTGTCCTCGCTTCAATGGAGCCACTCTCCGGAGAGAGTGGAATGATGACGGTGTGACTCATCACGTGACTCAACCTGGTGGCTTCAATGGAGCCACTCTCCGGAGAGAGTGGAATGCTCCCTGGCCGCATGCTTCCTGTTCTCCAACTCTTCGCTTCAATGGAGCCACTCTCCGGAGAGAGTGGAATGCAGAGTCGTACACAGACAGTCATCTTCCTCATGTACGCTTCAATGGAGCCACTCTCCGGAGAGAGTGGAATGTCCGGAGCCTCGCGTTCTCAACGCGCTGAACTCTTACGCTTCAATGGAGCCACTCTCCGGAGAGAGTGGAATGTCCGGATCCGCACTTCAAACCCCGTCTCGACTTTTTTCGCTTCAATGGAGCCACTCTCCGGAGAGAGTGGAATGTAGAGCCGTCGAACGTCGTTGCCGGTCGAGAAAGAAGGCTTCAATGGAGCCACTCTCCGGAGAGAGTGGAATGACGATTCCTCCGCGAAGCGCGTCGATTGCGTCATCCTGGCTTCAATGGAGCCACTCTCCGGAGAGAGTGGAATGGGTAGAACGCTCCCTTCTCCCAGATAATCCATTGAGTGCTTCAATGGAGCCACTCTCCGGAGAGAGTGGAATGTAGGTGTTGAGAGGATGACCGATCAGCGAATTAAAAACGCTTCAATGGAGCCACTCTCCGGAGAGAGTGGAATGCTGGTCACTCGCTGAAATGGTGAATCACACACCCCGAGCTTCAATGGAGCCACTCTCCGGAGAGAGTGGAATGAACAAGACGAGGATGCCAAGCCCTATCACGCTCCGAGTTGCTTCAATGGAGCCACTCTCCGGAGAGAGTGGAATGCCACCAATCATGGGTCCCTTACCCTTAACTCGCAAGAATTACGTTTGCGAGCGGTTGGCTGATTTGGTAGCAACGTCTGAGAATATGTCGATTTCCGGGGTGTCATGCGATTGATTATCAGGTAATTACAACGCGCGAGCGCCCTCGGGGAAAGTTTCACCATTTCACCGCTCGCGTTCAAAATATCTGTCAAAGATCTGTATCAAGTATTGTCGGATCTTTCTCCGTCAATAATCCCGTCGCTACAGAGCGTAGCAGGGAGCGTCCATCGAATAATAGGGCAGACCGATCGCGTGAATTACGCGATTTCCCCGGCCCTCGGCAGGTCCAAGGTCGATGAACAAAATCTGATCCTCGTCGTCATTGATCTCCTTGTGGAGACTCGCTTCAAAGTCTGCCTTTTCCTGTTGATCCAGGTCGCACTCGAAAACCGAATACTGCAGATGCATTCCACGTCCTTTACACGTCTTGAAAACCCGTCTCAGGCGTTTGGTGTCGCAGATGTCATAGGTCACAATCCAGGTGTTTCTCATCGTGTCATGAAGGGGATATACTCGGCAATCTCACCGGTCAAAACCCGGGCCAGCATTCGGAACTGCAGCTCGATTGCCCGCCTGTAGCTGACTTTGTATCCGAAAACGGGATGCGTTACCGAGTCGCGCATCCGCCGCTCCCACACCTGCAGAAAGCGCTTCCGACCCGCCGGAGTCAGATTGACCGCTTCTCCAGCCCTGATGAAATCCGTTCCGGTCACCACCCGGTTATTCACCGCATTGAGCACGCTCGAGTCAGCAACCAATGGCCGAAACTCCTCCATGAGGTCAAGAGCGAGGGCGGGCCGTCCGTGGCGAGGCTGGTGGAAGAACCCCACGTAAGGATCCATGCCGACTGCCGCTGCTGCTACCGCGCAATCCTTTGCTAACATAGAATAAGAAAACGAAAGCAGTGCGTTGATCGGGTCGAGAGGAGGGCGACGGTTGCGCTTCTCGAAAAGGAAGCTCATCTCCTCCGGCTTCGAGGATTGTTCTTCTTCAGGATCGGGATCGTCGTCACCAGCCTTCAGCATTCCGGAAAAGCGTGCGAAGTAGACGTGAGCGGCGGCACCCTCGATGCCGAGCAACTCCGGCAGCGAAGTCGCTTTCGCAGTGTCCGCATCCGCTGCCCGCTTGAGACGCTTCAAAGCTGCGTCATCCGGCTCCACATGATTCCGTCGCAACATCGTCCGCTGGTTGCGAATCTTGCCGCGAACAAATGATTTGGCGAGACTAAGACAAACCGACTCATCCGAAGCGGCGGCGAACTGCGCGATTCGAGTAGTCACGTTTTTCAGTCCGTGCCCATGAGTCTGACCGTAGAACCAACCTCCCATCGAAAACCACGACACCGGAATGCCCAAGCGACACATATCCCGGACAGCGGGTGTCGATACCTCCACGTTGCCGAAGAGACCGAGGTGAAGGACGTTGTGGATCGGAATCTCCTCGACGAGATCTTTCTTCTTCGTGACCCGCAGGACCTCTCCTCTGATTCCCACGTGCAATCCTGGAGTGGAGAGATAGACCACTCTTTTCTCGTCACTTCCGGCGATGAGGCGGCGGGGACTTTTCGTGCCCGGCGTGGAGGCATCCGGCGTGTCCACTGTCGGCCCCTCAAGCATCATACGGGTCTCATCTGGTAGGCATACCGGGGCGAGCGAGCACCTCACGCACTTGGGCGAATCATCCAGAGGCGGCGGAATCGTCGGCGACGCTGCGCAACGTCTCGCTTGATTGATTGTCTCGGCGATCCAATTTTTCAGATCCGCCGTCATCGGTAAACGGACCCGTTGTCGGGTCCCCCGATAGAAAAGGATGCCCTCGTCGCAATCGTAGCCATTTTCTCGCAGAAGCAATATCTGGAGACCAAGTTGCATCTTGTCTGTGTCCCACAGAGTCGGTAAACCATCATCACCTTCCTTCGGACAGCCCACCTTGTATTCTACGGGACAAACCTGGAGGTCAGAAAAAAGCTCACCCTCCTGCTTGCGGATTTCGACCAGGTCCAGCTTTGCCGTGACCCCGAGTTCCTCGCTGCCGAGTGAAACTGAGCGGCTGTGGATCGTCTCCGGAAGTTCGTCGCCCACCTCGGATTCTGCGCTGTCGTCTTCGGACTTCTTTCTTTTCCTCGCCCGCGACTCCGGCAGGGCACCACTCTTTTTCCGGTCGACGCGGGAGTGAGCTGCCTTGCCCTTGCGCGTGTCGGCATTGTGCAAAAAGACACCCTCGACGAACTCGTAGTAGAAAAGGCGCTGACAGTAGACAAACTCGTTCAGCATCCGCGAGGGGAGGGGGTCGGTGAAAAGTTCGCCTGTTCCGGAATCGCCCTCACCCATGCGGTTGGCTACGAGATGAGCGAGAGGGGAAAGTTTGTCGTCTTCTGCAGTGGGAGAAGATCCGACGGATTGAGATGGCGAATCGCGACTTGTGGGCTCAGGGATTTCGGAAGTTCCTTCTCTGTCATCCAGACCCTCTTCAGTGGATGCTTGAACCCTGTTCGATGAAGCGATTTCCGTATCGTCGTCAGAGTTCATGAGGGCAAATCTATCAGGAATCCGCTGGGACGAAAAGGCCTAAACCGAAGTGGCTGGAGTACCCGACAGCGATTGGCCCTTGGACCGGTTCAACGAATTTTATGCGGAAAGCATAGCCGCGACTCCCTGCGCTCTTTCCCTTTCCCGTTTTTCGCTGACGCTGAAATTGCAAACAGGGAATGGTCCGGCTACCGGCACGGCAGCCTTTTTCAACCGCCTCGATACTTTCCACTTCTGGCATCTCTTCCAGCTTCAATAATCGACGCAATTCATGTTCGGGGCTACCGATCTGTAATCCGTTCTCAGGGTCGATTTTGGGAACGCCAGTTCGGGTGGCTTTTGCATGGCGAGTTGGGATGAATGGAGTCAGCGATTCCCATACGGCGGACTTCGCGAGGACTCCGCTGTGACCTGCTCTAGGATTGTCTCCACCAAAATCCTTCGGCTGACCAAGGCCCAGCAAGATCATCTGCAAATCGTGACCTCCGTATCCCCACGTTTTTTTCACGCCCTCCAGCGCGAGCCGAGCCTCATCATCGAATCCATTTTTCGCATAGACGGTGAGAAAGTCCACCGTGCCCCGGTGATTGTTGGTTTCGGGAAGGATGAACGCATGAATGTGTCCATCGAGCGGGTGGTGCGTACTCGGGTCTTTTCCGGTGAACACCGGGTGGCCATCGGACCACTTCACTAGTGACTGATGAACGCGTTCACCGATGGAAAGTGCTTGGGAAATCGCTGGAGCCACGTCGCTGACGATGGCGAATCGGGCTACGGTCGGCAATTCGCGGTTGTCGCCCCCAGAATGGGTTCGCGGGTTGGCTGTGGGTAGTTCGTCCGGAACAAGATAGCGAACCCAGCGGCTGCCGGGTGGTTGGCTCCAACCCTGTTTTTTGAAGTCTGCCGTATCGAGTTGTAGCGCAGACAACAAATCGACCGGAGCCAACTTCTTGCCAGTCTCGCTTCTCCACTCCTCGAACATGCTGTCGGGAATCGGTGCGAGAAGTCGAACAATCTGTTTTGTTGAGTCGGCTTCTGTCGCCGACTCGCTTTCGACCTGGTCGAGCGGAAAGGAATCTCTCGAAAAACGTTCCCCTTCTGTAGTCCCGGCGATGACGAGACTTTCTGCGCGACCGAGGTAGTTCCATGAAGCAGTCAGTTTATCGAATGCTTCGCGTTCCTCGTCATCCAACTCGGCGCTCCACTGGATTTGGAGCGACTTCTCGTCGTCTTGGATATGGAGAAAGGCGTCGAAAATCTTTGTCGTCTTTTCGTTCTTTCCCGCGATCACCGGCATGTAGTGGCGGGTATGTCCGGGCCACGTATCGGGAATCTGGTAGACGGGAAGAGTCTCCGACAATTTTACGACAAGCCGGTGGAGCGTTTCCTCTGAGATTTTCTCACGGTGCGATTCTTTCAAATGCCACGAAGCGATGACAGCCCGTAAAATGCGCCATGGTGACGGTGGCCATTCGATGACGCCTTCGTTTACGTGGGTTCCCCAAGCTGTCGCGTGATAGCGATTCGCGGGAAATTCGATGTTCAGCGTCACCATGTTGGGAAGGGGATTTAAGCTTCGAATTTCACGACTGTCACGGTGGGGACAGCGAAGTTCCCGGCCGCAGCGGAGATTAGTCCAGGCATAGCCTTGGATATCTCGTCGAGCGACGGGACTTCGAATGAATCGGGGCGTTTGCGACCGTCCACCCATTTTCCGTCCCACTCCAAATCGCATGCGGTCCGCAGACGCATCCCGCGATGGAGAACAGCTTGGATCTTATAAAGCGCCAGACCGATGAGTAAATCTTCAGAGGCGGAATCGAATCCGAATCCGCGGATTTGAGAAAGATCGACATTGAAGTAAATCGTGATGTCGCCGGTGAACTCATCGCGGTGGAAGGGGACGTTGCCGAAACCCTTCTTCGCGTCACCCTTCGGATCGTAGCTGTCGAGCTTCACTCCTCCGCTGGAAGCCACGGTGATATTGCTTGCCTCGATAAACGAAGTGAGCACTCGCGGTAAACGCATCCGTCCGCCGGCGATTTCTTTCTTCGCGAGGAAAATTCCGTGAATGAGTGAGTTGGGGTCGTATTTAAGAAGCACCGTAGCGAGTTTTCGAAGATCCACCTGTCCTTTCTCCAAGGTTCCGAGTTCCTCTTTCAATGTATTGAAGAACGTTTTGTCATCGAGGATGTACGGACTGTTCAGCCGATGGGACGCCTCGATTGATGTGATAATCAAATTCCCCTCGCCGTCCTCTACCCGCACGAACGGCAACCCTTTCAATGAGTCGACCCAGTCGTCCGATGGATCGTCCCAACACACGGATTCGAGCCGGTTGGCCATGCTCTGTGCCGATTCCACCAGGAGCATCCGGGTGCCTCCGGAATCGTAGGTCGATGCGCCGAGATCGGGGAAACCCGTTGGTTGGAAGCGGGTCCCCTGGATCGGCTTCAGTTTTCCTTCGAGAAGAAGGCGCGGCTCGTTTTTTAATGCGTCGAAGTTCATGGTTTTTCAGTTCGTGGTTTAGATGGTAATTGATTGAGGTTCGGTATCGTTTTTTTCGGTCCGAGTTTCTTCATCGCGGGATGGGCGCTGGATCGATTTCAGCAACTCCGCTTCCGCTTTTCGTGAAAGCGGAAAGAGCATCGCCGCCGCGATTCGTTCAGTCTTCTCGAAGGCGATCTCGGAGACTGCGGGACGCAGGCCGGAAGCGTGAAGACGACGAGCTGCTAGACGGGAGGCTTCGGTTCCTTGATTGTCGGCAGCCCGACGGTGGATGATTGGTGCGAGGGGGATGTCGGGTTTTTCGGAGCTATCTCCCATTTGACCTGCACGAGGGAAGCAAGAACGCAGCAAAGCATACATTGAGGGAGGGGCGAATCGAGTGTCGTCCGATGATTTCAACCGGATCTGCTCTTTCGGGAATTCGACTAGCACCATGGACCACAAAAGTTTTGCGATCTTGGCATCGTCGGTCCTCTTCTCGATGAATTTGGCGATGTCGGCTGGCCGTGCTATGACGCGCGCCAGATGAGTAACCTCCTTATTATCGACGCGGTTTTCCATCAGCAGACGCCGTTGTAAAATTCGATTCATCACGTCGACGAATTCACCATCGTGCCACATCACGTCACGTTGGTTTTCCGGTTTCCAGAAGACGGCCTTTTTGCTCGAACGGATCGGTTCAAGATGCGACCGCAGCGTCATCCATTCATTTCCGAAACGGGAGACCATCGATCCTAGTGACGCGGCGAGGCGGAACTCAGGCGTGCCATCATCGGACAGTTCGATCCATCGGGCAGAGAGTCCGCCGAGCGGTTTTAGGAAATTTTCCTCAGCCCACTTTACGCTCGTGTTCAGTGCCTTTTCGCCTTCGCCGAGAGCAATGAACAAGGTTTGCGCGTTAGCTGGTTCCGGCGACTTGCAAAAGCGGATGATCCCGTCCTCGATCCGTCTCAAGGCGCGCGTCATTGAGGAGGGCGGCGAAGGGCTGTCCTGCTTCGCCTTCTGCCGAAATCGCCTCAGCCACGGATCAATCTCGGCGATCAGATCGGCATCCGGATTCCGTTTTACACGAACGCGGTCGAGTGGCGTCGCGTAGTGCGCATCTCCGTTTCTTACAATCAAGCCAAAACGCTGGAACTCGGTGATCCCTCGATCTACGCCAAGACTACACGCCGCTCGGTAGAAGTCGATGCCGTTACTTGCCGTCTTACCTCCCAGTTCAGCCCGACCTTCCCGGAAAACCTGTTCTACTTCCTTGAAGGAGGCAGGCATACTCCAAAGCGGCATCCAAATCTCCCAGTCGTTAAATGACTCCTCAGATTCTGTGCTGGTTGCAAATCCATTTGCAGAGGCTCGAACTGTAAATGGTGCGGAAGCTGAGTGACGCGGTGCCGTTCCGAATTTATGAATAGCAGCCGAAGTGAACGTGAAAATTCCTTCGATTAAGAAAATGAAATCCCATGGATTGAGTTTTGAATCGGACTTAAATCCAGAGGTTGAGTTGTATCCGCCGGCCGCGGACGGGAAAAATTGTCCCAAAGAATCCTTTGGCTGGCCAGCGACTGGCAATCCGAAAAGAGAGCCTGCCAACATCGATTGTCCGTGCTTTGAGATTTGTCCAGAATTTCGGTCGAATACTCCTAATACTTGAGTCGCAAAACCCTTCGAAAACTCCAATCTTGCATCGATCGCGCCTTTCCCGAGCAACGGAGGGAACTTGGGCGAATCGCCAGTGAGAATAAAGGCCGCGTCAAGCCACTCTACCGTCTCGTCGCTGAGTTCGGAACGGAGTATTTCCAATAGCTCGCGCTTTTTCGAGCCTTCAGGCTTGTCGACAATGCCCTCTCGATCCAAAATTGTCCTGCAAGTTTTGATCGCATTGCGTAGTTTCTCGAATTTCGGTGTTTTCCCGCTCACTACTGCTTCTAGAATCTTCTTCGCGCCCTTGTCGCCAGGGAAATATCCGCTCCCTCCGTTCCATGGTGCGACTATGGGCGATGGTTGGAAGGACTCTTCGTAGAAAGTGACGATGTCTTTAATACTATATCTTGTATAGAGAACGAACGTGTCGTTTCTCCAGGCGGAACGACAAGAAGGGTCCATTTGCTTCGAAATCGTTCGATGAATTCCGAGCGCTTTCAAGTAGTGGGCGATTAGAACCGGGCTACAGCCATCCAATACTATTTCATTCATCTGTTCCTCCTTTCTTCGCTTCTTCCGCAGAAGCTCGCATGTCGGCGGAGCGAAGCAGAGTTTCTAAATATCCGAGACGGAATGGCCCCAACTCAGGACTTTCTAACAAGCCAATCATCCGCTCAAGCCACGAACCATTGCCGAGCCTCATTAACGACAAATCGAGCGCTGTAGCTGGAACTCGGAGATCGCCGATCACGATCTCGTCCGTCGGTTTTCCGGGAACGCGGTCGCCGTGCCAGAGTCCGCGAGCAAAAAACTCAACGGCATCCTCTTCTTTCGGCTCCGTCTCGCCCGGCAGCGCCCGGATACTGAAACGGACTTTTCCATGATGCGCAGCGATCAAATAGGCGATCAAATTATCGGAAGCAGTGCCGGTCGAATAAGGTTGTGCCTCCGATGCAACAGAGTTGGATCGGTCACCTAACCCTGTTGAGTCAGCGGTTTCTTCGCTGGCATTTCGTGACTGGAGCCAGATCAACGCTGATGCAAGTTCGTGCCGGAAATGCTTGCGGTCGTATCGGCTCATCGATTTAGCCTTAGCCCAGATTTCGTCGTCATGTTCACCGTTCTCTTCTGCGCTAATCGCGCCTTGAAAAACGGGATGCGCCTTCCCGGCATCGTGCCAGAGTGCCGCCGTTCGCAGAATCTCGGATTCGTCGTCGGGCAAGTTGACTACCTTCAGAATTGAGTCCAATTCCCGGCAAACATTACGGGTATGATCAGCCAGCGTTACCCAAACGCCCAAGCGAGAAAGGAGGTCGCCATCATAAGCTTGTGGAGAATCCTTGGCACCGGGAAGAAGCGTTGGCATATGCTTCTTGTCTTTTGTCCATCCCAACTCGGGGGAATATCCTCCCATGACCAAATCGACTAGATAGATTTGTCCCGGAATGGCGCGACTCACTTGAGTCCAAGTTTCGTCGAGATGGTCCCATCGCCAGACGCGGCGTTTTTCTTTCTCTTTTGGTAAGAATTTTTGAAATTGGTAGATCGACACGCGGCACAGCTCGTCACGATGCGGTGCGGGATGCGAGTCTTTGGAGGGTTCGGATTCTCCCTCGACCTCGCGCCAGAAAATCTGCACGTCGGTATCGTCCCCGTCGCGAACATAGCGTGAGATATCGAGATCGTTTCCTGCCAGATCGGAAGTGGTGTCGGCGAGATCGAGGAGATCTTTGCGCCGAATCACCGGACGGATTATTTTGGGGGGGCTGATCGAGATTCCTTCGAGCCCAGTGGCGTTGGCCGACTCCAGCGAAGCGAGAGCTGCACGGGACTCTTTAAGTTCTTCAGGTTCGTAAGGAAGCGCGAGAGAGTGGTTTTTCTTTTCGTCGTCAGAGTGAATATCGATCCAGTAAATGTCTGCTCCGGCTGCTATTTCTCCATAGCGGTGGCAACGCCCGAAACGCTGCACGACAGACGACCAGGGAGCCAGTTCGGTGATCAGCACGCGGGCTGATACGTCGACACCTGCTTCGATGGCCTGCGTCGCGACGACGATCCTGTTCTTCGAACTTTCCAGAATTCGTTGCTGTTCGGCTCGGTCTCCCGCCCGGAATCGTGAGTGGATCAACGCGATGTCCGCGTCGGGTTTCAGCGCTGCGAGTGCTTCGTAAACCATCTGCGCGCGTTCGACACGATTAAAAACCGCCAGCGTCAACGTGTCGGTTTCATGCAATTCATTCAGGGATTCGGCGATCGCTTTGGTGTAGGCGACTACATCATCCTTTTTGTCGTCGCTCAGCGTGATCTCGTGGAGGTGGAGCCGCTTTTCCGCTGTGAGTTTTTTGCGAACGCCGTCCGAATTTCTCTCATCTTCGGCCAATCCGCATTTTTCCAGTCCAGATTGAATTACAGGGTGATCGACCGTGGCTAATTGCGCTTCATCTAGAGTGGCGCTCATCCACCAGGTTTTCGACGTGAGGTGCGTTCCCAGTTTTCCGTCCTGCCGCAATCCTTCGAGTTGGGACGTTGTCTCGATTCCCACGCCCATCAATTGCGTCTCGTCCAAAACCCACAGGCAATCGTTGTTCAAGAGCCCGAAATGCATCGGCCACCGGAATCGGCTCATTCCGTATCCTCGGTTGAGCGCGCGTGAGAGAAGCATGTCCTGAGTGCCAATCAGAATTGCTTCTCTTTCGGGATGCAAATCCCACTCCGCCTGGTCATTCTCCGATCTTTCCCCACCCATGAGAACGACGGGGGAGTTCTCTTTTAGCCATTTGATTTCGTCGGAGGTATATTCCAGCCACGCTGCTTCCAGCCATTTCCCTACCTCATCCCGCGTCTGCTCAACTAGCGTCCGCATCGGCAGGCAATAGACCAATCGGCGTGGCCAGTTTGGGTTCTTCAATACGACCCGGTTCCAGAGCCACGCTATTGTAACGGCTGCCGTCTTTCCCATGCCGGTTGGGATGTCGATCAGTAGCGATTCGCAGTGGCTGCGCCCTTCATCAGATCCTGCAAGCCTCTCCTGATAAGGATATGGATCACATTCACCTCCCGTGGCGATTTTGAAAAATTGGCTGTATCGGTTTGCACTCATTAATCCGAAGTATTATGGTGGACTTCCTTATATCATATTCAAGAGAGAATTTTTTTGAAAATGATCTCAGGCTCTATTGAAGCAAGAGAGAATTCTTTTGTAACTGCTCCATTCTAAATTATTCCGCGCTCCTTTGTGGAGCGCGGCCCCTTTTTCCATCGACCTGCGAAAATGCCCCCGAAATTCGAACAGCCCGAGATCCCCGGCCGTGACCATCGGTCGATGGAGGTTCCAGAGGACGTAGCACGAAGGATGGAGCACGATTTTCTCAACGATGGCGATTCCGAATATCCTACTGACTGGTTCGAGGACGCCATCTGTCCACAGGTAGTGGTAGATCGATTTCGCGATTTCGCCGAATCGTATGCTGGTAGTCCGGTCGAAAATCTTCTCGTTCTTGACCGTTCCGGCGGATCTCTCCATCGGGCCCGAGGCGAAGTTGGTTCGGTTCCGTTCCCGGTATCCCCAAGTTTGCGAGGGGCATTCGCAATCCACAACCATCCTGAGGGAACGCCTCCGAGTGTGACGGATCTCGAGCATCTCGTCCAATTCCGGTTCGGTATGGTGCGGGTAGTTACGCCATCCCGTTGGATTTTTGACGTAGCGAGCGGAAGGAGTTGTCACAGTTTGCCAGACTTCGTGTTCGCTTTGCGCTCCGCTGACGAAACGTCCTGGGCCATCGCTGAAGAGTGCATCCGAAAGCACGGGTTGCGGATTTCCGATATCGAGAGATTCGCCCGAAGACAGCATGCCGTGCTGATGGAAATGGCGCGACGCAGTTATCTGTGCTATTCTCGGAGGAAATGGATGAGCGCTCCGGAATTGATCGGGAAAGTAGAATGAGGGAAAGCGGAATATACGAACCGTTGCCCCTCCCGCTCCTCGATGCCCAACTGGAGGGGAGGCATAGCGAACCTTCCACAACTCGCCGGACGGTTGGAAATTACGCCCATGCTGACAGGGAAAGCGGAGCCCTCGACCAAACAGGGCAAAGTGTTGCCGAAGGCAACTGAGCCTGGAGCAGGAATGACGTAGGAGGCGCGAAATGCTTCGCATCTTGGTTCGAATCCGACCGGAACACGTATCGCGGTTCGAGTACGCTATCTGATTACTTGGTTTCCACCGTGAGTCTTTCAGTGGAGTTGTCGGACGATATTGCAGAGTAATGGGATACCGACCGCCTGTTGGGTGAGATCGCTCTGTATTTGTACGCGACTCGAATTGACTCAATGGGAAGTGCAGTCGCATTGTCAGGGGTGCCGTGCGGAGCGATTCGCAAGTGCGCCCTCCGTCACCTCCCGAAAGGCGTGGCTGATAAGGAGTGAAGTAGGGTAGCGTCTTTAAAAACCCTCTATATTCTTTCTTCGCTGCCATACTCTATGACTACCAGTTTTAAGTCCGCCTATTTCGACGCTCACCTTGTCAGTTCCGTCCGTTCATTGACAAGTGTTGTTTTCTCTAGAGGGGAACTTTCTTGAGGGATCGCCATCCGGTCCACTCGGAAACACCGTCTCGCCTCCCTGATATGGCACCACGCGAGTAGGTGGGCTGGATTTCGGCGGATAGCCCATGCGGTGAAGGCATCGAAGTCAGTCGGTCCGCAGTCTCCCGGTTCGAAGGGATCGACATCGACATAAGGCTTTCCCTCGAAAACTCGATACTCGTATTGGTGAAACAACCATTCCTCCACTTCCCTGGGGCGAAGTCGAACGAAGAGCAGTAGAGGTGTGACGGTTCGTGGATCACCCGGCGTTGTCCCGCCATGATAGTCGAACTCGATCCGGGATTCGCGTCGAACGGCAGTTGCCAGCCAGCTAAGAGTAGGATCCTCGCTTTCCACGACGGGGAGGATAGGCCGACGGTTCCATTCGTCGAGCCAGCCGGGATCATCCCCGGTATCCATAGGCAAAGGCGACGTGGCGAACGCAGGAAGCAGTGGAAACGCTCCGCCTCCGAGAAGGCTTTGGAAAAACTCTGTTCGTGTCATGGGGGCAGAATGACACCGGGGGTACCCCAGGCACAGTCCTACCTGTAGAAAATACTCTCGAATTTTGAAACGAGGTGAAAGTCACCTTCCTACTGATACTTAGCCAGGGATTCGGTCAGGTGCTCTCGCACCGCCTCCTTTAGCCCGCATTTCTCACCACGCAGGTAGCGAAAACAGATTTTGGGACGGTTAGGACGGCTACGCAGCATTTTTGACGCTTCTGACACCGAAGAACCAGAGTT
>Ga0222633_1001414_pt1 | contig 12917 bp, 14 predicted proteins | sample AntAcemetageno48_FD_179816 | JGI IMG/M metagenome (GOLD analysis project Ga0222633, IMG submission 179816) | Saline water microbial communities from Ace Lake, Antarctica - #48 | ecosystem: Environmental > Aquatic > Non-marine Saline and Alkaline > Saline | place: Antarctica: Ace Lake | collected... | reverse complement strand
AAGATCGACTTCACCATTGCTTCCATCGTCGTAGCGAAGGAATAAACGGTAGTCTCCTTTTGGTGCAATTTCGAGCAGATTCATATCAATAAGCTAGCCGCATCGTCTGATTTTGTCCAGTCTCGTCCTCAGACTGTTAAAAGTCTGATTCGCTTAGCGAACGGCCGCGCTGACGCTGCGGCAATATGAATACAGTGCGCCCGCATGCTCGGCGGCTGGATGTCGCAGCAAGCGGTGGAGCGTTTTGGGATCGCCTGACTCCTGTCTGGCTCTTCTAGGCGTGGTTCGGCACCGAGCCAGACGGAGTCGGGCGATCCCAGGGCGTGTGCTGCTGGATTGTTTCCCTTTATTGTGAATGAACCTGTCGGAATTATCCCTGCAATTAAAAAAGTTGCCAGAGTGAGCTTCTGTTGCATGGTTGTCGTTTCGAATTGTCCTTATAACTCCTGCTAATCATGAACTTCCCGAAAACCACTCTTTGCCTTGTTGGCGCGTGCGCGCTGGCTTCTAGCGCGACCGCGATGATCGAAATCGACACCTCCTATGTGGGAGATATCGGTAACACAGCTGACAGCTCGACCTATGGCGCGGTAAGCTACGGCTACCACGTTGGGACGTATGAGGTGACGAATGACCAGTATGTGAGTTTCCTCAACGCGACGGGTTCGAGCAACACGCATGGCGTGTATAATGCGAGTATGAACAGCAATACGCACGGCGGCATCCAGCAGAGTGGCACGAGTGGTAGTTTCACCTATGCGTCGAAAGCGGGGATGGGCGAGAAGGCGGTGAATTACGTGAGTTTCTGGGATGCGGCGCGTTTTACGAATTATCTGACCACTGGCAATACCGAAGTGGGCGTCTATAATCTTGGCGGAGTGACTGCACCGACGAATGGCACGATTACGCGCAATGCGACGGCATGGAACGCTGGGGGCGTGGGGATCGCGAGCGAGGATGAGTGGTATAAGGCGGCATATTATAAAGGTGGCAGCACAACCGCAGGTTACTGGGATTATGCGCATCAGAGTGACTCGATCACGACCGCAGACGCGAATTATGCGAATAGCGTGGGCACTTTGACGGATGTGGGCACTTACAGTGATGATGCGAGCTACTACGGCACTTTCGATCAAGGAGGCAATGTATGGGAGTGGAATGATGCGATCGTTAGTTCTTCTTTTCGCGGCCTGCGCGGTGGGGCGTTCAACTTCGACGACAACTTCCTGCAGCCCTCGTACCGGAACTTCAACAATCCGTCGGGCGAGAGCTTCAACGTCGGTTTCCGCGTCTCCAGCCTAGCGCCCATTCCTGAACCGTCGACCTACGCTGCGATTTTTGGCGGTCTAGCGCTGTCAGTTGCAACGATGCGCCGCAAAGGGCGCCGCACCCTTTGAGCTTTAACTCTTTTACCCTTTTTCCTCTTTCCTCTTTCCTTTAAACTTACGCCGCGAAGCGGGGTCGATTTTTTTTTCTAAGTCGTAGCGTGCAGATTTATCAAACGTTCATCGTGTTAGCTTGTGGGCTGAGGCTTTGAACGTTTGCTAAAGCTGCACGCTACGTTTTTTTTATGCCTAAGAAGCCTGATGCACCCGTATTGCTCGTCCGTTGGTATGACTATACCAAGTGGCTGTTAGAGCGTGTGGATAGCTTTCCGAAGAACCAGCGGTTTATCTTCGGCACACGTCTGGCCGATGCGGTGCTGGGCATCATGGAGCTGTTAGTCGAGGCGAGCTATTCGCGCGTGAAGCTGGAGCTACTGCGCCGTGCGAATGTGAAGATCGAGCAACTGCGCTGGATGATCCGCCTTGCCAAAGACCGCGCCGTGCTGACACCGCGACAATATGAATACAGCGCAGAGCAACTGACAGAGTGCGGTCGCATGCTCGGCGGCTGGATGAAGCAGCAAGGGTGAGGTTCGATCAACCCCCTCCCCCCGCGAGGCGCGCCAAAGGAATTTCCTATCAGTTATCACGCTGTTATAATAATTCGGGGAACTAAATCACTCGTTGACTTGACAGCTTTTCGTTAAGCGCTTATAGCACACCCTTTTAAGACCATAGCAGTCTCCCGACCAGTTAATACTCTTTCACGAAAAAAATTAAAAAGTCCAATCGAAACCACATGAAACGACGCGACGTGCAGACCATTCTATCCAGTAAAATTATCGCCATTGGCGTAATCGCTTTGACTGGCTTTCTCAGTCATACCCAAGCAGCCCTGACCTTGGACTTTATTTATAACCCTGCTGAAGGGACCGCAGGATCTGTTACGATCGAATACGATATGTTGGTACCCCTAGATGGCTTTGATATAGTGGGGTCCGGCGTTCCGCAAAGTCCCGTGAATCAAGTCAGAGGCGGTGGCCTGCTTGTTTCGAGCGGGGCCGACAATCTAGCAGTCGAGTTTAGATATAAGGTGAAACCGGATGTTCCGGATGTGCCGTGGTCCCAACATATAACTGACCCGGTGTCTGTGACTGGTGCAGCTTTCGGGTTCAATAACCGTGCTGCTGCGCCTAGAGTATTTCTTCCTGTTGGTTATACCGTGGACGATTTTAATGCGGGCACCTCCATCGCGGGGTCGTTTGTGTTTGCTGAGACCTCGCTCGCGGATTTTGGCTTCGGCAGTACTAACCTGTCTTTAGGAACAGGTTCGTTTGATGCGGGGTTTGGAGAAATCACATGGACTACCTCTGCCGTTCCTGAGCCCAGCTCCTACAGTATTTTGGCTGGGGTTTTAGCCTTGGCTTGCTGCGCGGCACGTCGACGGCGCTAATCATATTGATGCTTCCCGCGACCGAACGGCTATTTAAATCGCCAGAGCGAAGAACGGCGTCCTCCCCCATCGCATCTCACTTTAAGTCGTTGAATGACAATTGGTCAAGTAATGCGATAGCAGGCACTCTTGTATTATACTTCTTAAATAGGAGCTGTGGGAAGTGCGTGTAGCGATAGGACTTGGACGAAGGTCATAAGGTTTTTATTAATCCCGAGTTTTTTACGTGTGATTGCCATTGCCAGTTAGATGCAAACCGAAGCCCACAGTTTCAGGCGAACAGCCGCCTCACTGATGCCATAAAAGGTTTGTATACGCTAAACCATCGCAAGAACAGTTCGATCTGCCAACGCTCCCGATAGGTCTCGGCGTCCATAGCAGTCGGAGCGTCTCTCAGATTGCTCCAGAACGCCATGCGTCGGTGATATTCGTGATCGTAGATGCTGACGCGCCGCATGCCTCCGGGCCACCCCTTGGAGGCGCTGGGGCCGTTGAAGCGGATGATTTGGTCTTCGCGTAAGTAAGCGAATTGTCATTTTGCGGTTCAAAGTGCACCACCTTTTGGTACTTTAAAGTGCACCAGTCTGATTAGTCATTTTGATTAGATTGAAGGATTGATTTGTCCAGCGTGATCCTTGAGCCGATAGCTCTTTACTTTGATTTTGATGACGGTGGCGTGGTGAAGAAAGCGATCGAGGATGGCGGTGGCTGCAGGAATATCACCGATGAGTTTTCCCCAGTCCTCTAGCGGGCGGTTTGAGGTCATCAGAGTGGACCTGACTTCGTAGCGTCGCATGAGAATCTTAAAGAGGTATTCCCCAGATTTGGGCGGCAGTTGCTTGATGCCCATGTCGTCGATGATGAGCAGGTCGTATTTGGTGTAGCGCTTAATATTGCGCTCGTGGGTGGCGTCCAAGCCGTCATCGCGCAGATCATCAAGGATATCGAAGATCGAACGATACAGGACGACTTTATCGCAGTTTATCAGCGCTGAGCCGATGGCTTGGGCGAGATGACGATTCCGACTCCGGGGGGGGGCCGATCAGCAAGACATCCTTGGATCGTTCCAGGAACAGGCCCGTCGCGAGTTGATAGATCTGCTGACGATTGATGTTGGGGTTAAAGCTAAAATCGAAGCTCTCCAGCGTGCGTTGATCGCGGAAGCTGGCGATTTTGGTTCGTTATTGGATGGTGCGTTGCTCACAGAGGTTCAGTTCATCCTGCACGAGGAGTTCGAGGAACTCTTCGTGGGCCAGATTATTACCGGTGGTTTCTTGGAGCTGTAGGTCCAGGCCGGAGGCCAGACCGCTGAGACGCAGTTGTTTGAGGGCCTCATACAGTTTGGAGTGGTTCAAATATTTTATTTTAGTTGCTTTAGTCCAATAGATTACCGGCTCAGGCAATGTGGTCATAAGATTGAGGACTACGGATCAGTTCGTGCTGATTGAGGAAGGTAAAAACCTCCTGATCACGCGGACTGTTCAGCCATTGGCGCAGTTGCCGCAGGGTATGGTGGCCGTGGATACTGGCCTTGCGGGCGGCTTGGTTGATTTGAGCTTTGGAGTGTTTTTTTTCTTAAACCCAACAGGCCCTGCAAGCGCCGCAGAGCTCCGGCGTTATCTTGAGCGATCCTCACATCGGCCCAAGTGAGGATGGGCTGGCCCATCTCCACGACTCGCTGACGGTAATAGCCCACGGATTGTTCGACGCTGCCCCGACTGCCGCCCACTGCGAGCACCTGGGTAAACTTGCCCGGTTCGAGCCGGGCATGGGTGGCCACCTGTTTCATTTGTTGATCAAATATCCGGATCATCTTGGCATCCCAGCGCACCCAGACTCTTTGGCCGATATACTGGGCGGGCACCTCGTAGTAGGCTCCTTTTACCGCGATGTAGCTATCACGATGGACGCTGCGACGCGCTTCTTCAAAGCAGGAGAACAAGGTGGGCGGTAAGGGCTGCAACACCGATTTTTCGACTTCGAGAAAATGGGGGCCACCTGCTGCTTGGTTGTGCCGTGGATGCGCCGGTCGGCCACATGGGTCATCCACTAACTCAGATGGGCGTTTACCTCTGCCAGGCTCTCAAAGCTTTTGCCCTTTATGGCGTTATTTTTGACCTACTTTACGGCGGCCTCGACCTTGCCCTTGTCGGTGGGCGTATAAGGTCGCGCGGGCATAACTAGCGTCCCGTAGTGCCGGGCAAAGTCCCTCAGCTTCGGGTTCAGTTGGGGTTCATACCAGTCGGCCTTCTTTACCGCTGCGGCCAGATTGTCCGGACAGAGCCGCTCAGGCACGCCGCCAAAATACCGAAAGGCGTTCTCCAGACTGCGCAGGAAGCTTTCCGTGTCCTGGGATAAAACCACCTCCACGTTGATCTTGCGGGAGTGACTCAGGGCCACCATCAGGAAATGGACCTTCTTGAGTCATCCGTTATCCCCTACTGGCAGGTAGAGCGTTACATAATCGAACTGAGCTTCCTACCCGGGTTCGCACTCCATCCGGTATATCCGTTTCGATTTATCTATATCGAGACTCAGCACGAAGCGATGCCCGCTGTAATAGGAGCCTTTGAAGGCATGCTCGCGTTCCAAATCCTGGTGGATGCATTCAATGCTCAACCCCGATTCATACCACTGCCTAATCTGTGAATCATACTTCACACACTGACTCCGACTGTCCTCTTTGCCGATTTGCACTTTGGTGCACTTTGAACCGGCATGACGCGCCACCGTTCGCCGATTTAACACCCAACCCTTTCGCGATCTTACGATGAATCCAGCCCTGGTTCTTTAATCCCGCTATTGCTTGTTTTTGCTCCATTTTGATCCTGTTTGACATCAGGAAAATGGTGCACTTTGAACCGCAAATTAGTGGTGCACTTTAACTGCAAACTGACAGTTAACCACGTTGGTAAACTCCGACTTACGTTTTTCTGTCAAGAGTCCAGACCTGACGTCTTCGGCTTGGTCTGACGTCTTCGGCGGTTTGGTCTCTGTGCCATGGACTTTGAAAGCAAACGCGCCTTCGGCATCCGTGGTCGTAACGGCCACAGGTTCCCATGCCCCCATCGTGATCAACTTCGGCTTCAACCAAAACAATCGGACTTCAAGACGAGACATGCCCTCTCCTGTATCCTTATCGACGAGCACACCGCTAAACAGCCGCTCTGGAGCGACAGTCTCTATCGAGGAGCATGCTGGAATGAGGAAGAGCAGCAGCATGCTGGCGAAGAAGTGACCTAAGGCCGCGATTGTCCGAATAAAATGAGCCATGGTGTGATTAAAATCCCTGCGCCGACCTGATAATATCCAGATGCGAAATGGGCTGGCCAGTCGTTCTGGTATTTAGCCCGATAAAGACTTTTTGGCTTACGTTGATGTAGCTAGACTTCACAGGACCGAAAAAGCAGGGGTCAGTCTAATGTTTCATGATTTTAGACAATCCCAAATTTCGTCCGTCTGTTTATGGTTATGCCGGTGCCGACTGACCCAAGCCTGAACCGAAGAACTGCAACCCATTTTTAATCTCTGCGCAATCCACGTATTTGGCACGAGGTGCCGCTCTCGCAAATGGCGAGCCACGGCCACTTTCCAAGGCGCTCCTTTGCGATCCTCCGCCAGTGCTTTGTTTGTCTTCCGAATCAACTTGAGTGCGACCTTCAGGTGGCGTTCCCATCCTGTTTCCCGTAACTCCGAGGCCTCGGCTTCGACCACGCGTCCTAAGGTAGTCACCGAAAGAGATTGAGCGACCTCTTGTTTGAACTGAGCAGTTCCCTTCGCCCAACCTCTACACATTTGGGCAAACCCGCGACGCTTCTTTTCGGAATCGGTGGTGGCAATCCATCCTAGGTAATCACGGTAAAGTCGGCGTCCGGTCGGGGTATCGCGCAGACCGCCAGCCGCAGCCAAACTGGTCTGGGGGTCGAACATCGACCATCGTCGTCGCGGACGCCAAAGTTGCGCGAAACTCGAGTCGTCGAAGTGATCGAGTTGGTCACGGGGAACGATTCCAGCTCTGACCGGATTAAGATGGATGTAGTGACACACGTCTCCGAGTGCCCCTGGATCGAGCAGTATCGCCTTGTATCGGCCTTGGAAAACATGGCCGTTCGCATTTCGGAAACGATTAAAACGATTGGCAAAAGTCGACTGTAGCCAACGCATTCCTTCGATGAGATTGGGCTGTGGCGTTTCTAAACACAGATGATAGTGATTCCCCATTAACACCCAAGCGTGCAGAACCCAACCCTGAGCCATACAGGTGAGTTTCAAGCACTCTAAAAAACTCGCTCGCGCTCCGGGCGTGTCGAAAATCCCTTCCCGGTAGTTCCCCCGATTGATGACATGATATCGCGCCCCGGAGTATTCGATGCGGGTCTTGCGTGGCATAAATTATTTTACCCTATTTGGAGCCGACGTTTCAACCATAATCATGAAACATTGGACTGACCCCTTTTTTTGGCACAGCGGAGCCACCGGTGCGACGGCAACTGGAATTGATTTGTTTGACCCCGGGGGAGGGGCCATGGACGTGGAGCTACTGACTTGGAACTTTGGTCCGATGAGTTTGACGGGCATAGGGGTGGGGGATTCGGAAACACTGTCACCGGGTGATGCGACCGCCGGGTTTGAGGATTATCGTTACGATAGTATGGGGGGAGTCGCTACCACAAATCTCACGTTCTATTACGATGGAGACGAATGGCTTTCGGGCTACATCACCCCGTTCTTGATCACGGTCCCAAATCGATTCGATCCTAATGCCACGGGAACCGGCACCGCCTACATCACTGCTAACACGGCGGCTGGGTTAAACTTCTACAATGAGATCATGACTTTGAGTGGAGGGAGCGGAGAATTAGCTTTTGCGGCCGGTAACTTTGTCTCCACGACGGGCACTGACCCGGAGAGTTTCACTAGTAGCGGAAGCGTCTCGATTGTATCCGCGGTGCCGGAGCCTTCGACATGGGCTACCTTGGCCGGTTTGGCTGCGCTGGGTTTAGCGGGTTGTCGCCGACGTCGAACCGCCGACGTTTAAACCAACGTCGGCATCGCGTTGCGTCGACTTAGATATGTTCGGTTCAAGTGACTCCCTTGGTGGTTGGGATTACTCGACGCAGCAGGGGGGGAAGTCTATTGCTGAGCTATTGAAATCCAACAGTTCTCCGCCACCCCTGCTTTCCGGTTTTTCGATAAATCAAGTGATTGGATACTGACTCAGTTTCGTCAAAATGTTCATCGCTGATTCTGCCGAATCCACCGGGATAAAGAGATGGTCGTGGTGGAAGGCGGAGATGACGTTGCAGGGGATGGCGGCGGCGGCGAGAGCGGTTGAAATTCGGGCAAGAAAACCGACGGCGCCCAAACTAGAGTGCACTTGAAGGGTGATCATGCGAAAGGGGGTGGATGATGGCAGATCCTTGATCTTGGCGGCGAGTTCGTCGCAAATTATTGTGGTGCCCTCGGGCTCTTGAAATGAACCGATTACGGGGATATCCGGGGCTTTGGTCCCCGCGGCGATGGTTAGGAAAACGTAGCGATCTGCGGCCAAGACCGGGGTTAGGTTCGCGATGAGAAGGGAGCGGTCGGTGGAGGCGGAATGGGGTATGACTCGATTAATTTTTGGGCAGTTTCGATTGGGTTAGCCGAATCGATTTTTTAGGGGGAGTGGAAACCAAAGTTTTTAATAGGGGGGCTTGTTTCGGCGTGGAGTGGCGGGTGCTCTGTTTTCTCTTTTTCTCTGTTACTTTTTGTGAAAAATCAGTGATTGGGGCTTGGGATTGGGTGTTTGCAGGGGGGACGATAATGATGAGCGAGGGCAGGACGGACGGACGGGCCGAGGGACGGGCCGAGGGGCAGGGCGGGTGGCCGGACTGAGGGGCAGGGCGGGCGTTGGCGAGCAACGCCCCTAGCTCAGAGCCGAAGGGGGGGCCAGCGGTCCGTCTCGACCTTGGAATCTTATCGGGTGCGGCTGGCGTAGAGCCAACGCGCTAGGGCCGGGAGAATGACAATGGCGGCGATCATGTTGACCAGGAACATGAAGGTGAGCAGCACGCCCATGTCGGCTTGGAATTTCAGATCGGAAAAGATCCAGGTGCTGACGCCGATCGCGAGGGTCAGTCCAGTGAAGACAACGGCGCTGCCGGTTTGGGTGAATGCCGCATGCATCGCATCTTCAAACACGTCGCCGCGGCGGAGGGCTTCCGATAGCCGAGAGAATAGATAGATTCCATAGTCGACCCCAATGCCGACCCCGAGGGCGACCACGGGAAGGGTGGAGGTTTTTAGTCCGATCTGCAGATAAACCATCAACGCATAGCCCAAGTAACTGACGAGGAGGAGCGGGAGGACAATGCAGATGGTGGCGCGGATGGAGTGGAAGGTGACGAGACACAGGGTGATGACCGCGCCGAAGACCCAAAATACAATGGGATATTGGGCGGCTTGAACCACCTCGTTGGTCGCGGCCATGACGCCGGCGTTTCCGCTGGCGAGGCGGAATTTCACTTTCTCGGACGGGTTGGCGGCGGCGAATTTTTTCACCGCGTCGGTGACCCCTCGGAGCGTCTCGGCGCGGTGGTCGCTGAGGAAGATCATGATGTTCATCACGCTCCCGTCGCTATTGAGTAATCCGGTGGATGTCTCGATGGGCGAGACGGCTTGGGCGAGGGCCTGGGGGTGCGACGGCAAGACCCGCCATTTGAGCGATCCTTCGTTCCAGCCGGCGTTGATGATCTTGGCGACGGAAGGTAAACTGATAATCGATTGGACGCCGGGAATATTCCGCATGGAGCCCTCGAACTGATCAATAAGGGTGACCACGTCGTGATCCACGCAGGCATCGGGCCCGCCCTCCGCCAGGACGGAGAGGATATCGACGCCGATGGAGAACTTATCGGTAATAACGCGGTTATCTTCGTTGTAGCGAGAGGACTGACGAAGTTCGGGAACACCGGAGTGAATATCGCCGATCCGCACTTGTTTGGATTGGTTAAATGCCCACCAACCAAGGCCGATACTGCCGGCGATGATGGCCAGTGAAACGGTCGGATGCATGACAATTCCCACCTTCCGCCAAGCGGCATCAGTGTGGGTGCGGCGGCCCCCGATTTTCTCCCGGTAGTGATCGGGGAGATTCACGTAGGAGAGAAGAATCGGCAGAAGAAACAGATTGGTGATGATGATCACGGCCACACCGAGGGCCGAGGTGATCGCCAGCTCACGAATGACCTCGATCTTGATGATCAACATGGTGACGAAACCGAGGGTATCGGTGATTAAGGCAACCCCACCCGGAACGATGAGTTGGCGAAAGGCGGCCCGGGCGGCATCGACGCTAGATTTACCACTAAAAGCTTCGGCGCGATACGCGCGCATCATTTGCACACCGTGGCTGACGCCGATGGCGAAGATGAGGAATGGAACCAAGATTGAATAAGGATCGAGTCCGAAACCGAGGGCGTTGAGGACGCCGAGTTGCCAAACAACCGCGATGACGGCGCAGCCTAACGTGAACGCCGTGAGTTTGAGTGACTGGGAATAAAACAGGACCAGTAGTCCGGTGATTACGAAGGCGACGGCAAAGAAGAAAATGACATTTTCGGCACCGTCACTGATGTCGCCAATGACCTTGGCAAACCCGATAATGTGGACCCCGAGATGAACATCCAGCGCCCAGCCATCAAATTCTCCGCGGACTTGTTCTTCGAGCGCTCGAGAAACCTTCATGTAGTCGAGTTGCTCACCAGTGGAGGGATCGACCTCCAGCAGCTGAGCGCTGATAATGGCACCGGAAAAGTCGTTGGCGACGAGTTGGCCGAGCTTACCGGACTTGATGATGTTCTCGCGGACGAGCTCGAAGTTTTTGGGAGTCGGAGTGAATCCAGCCGGGATGACGTTTCCGCCCGCGAAGCCGGCATCGACGACTTCAACGTAACGCACATTGGGGGTGAAAAGTGACTGAACTTGCGATCGATCGACCCCGGGGAGGAAAAATACGGCGTCGGTCGCTTTCTCTAGGGCGGCGAAGAACTCGGGCGTAAAGATGGTGCCGTCGCGCGCCATCAGCGCGATTACGATGCGATTGGCGCCGCCAAAATCGCTTTCGTATTGGGTAAAGGTCTGGATGTAGGGGTGCTCGAGCGGAAGGGTCTTTTTGAACCCTGCATCGACATGGGTGTGGGTGGCAAACCAACCCATCACGAGGGTCAAGGCCGTGAAGCCGAGCACGAGCGCGAATCTAAAACGAAACACGAATTCCTCGATGGCGCTGATGATTTTATCCTTCATCGGGGGCGGGGCGCGGGACGGGCGCCGTCTTCGCCGAAGGTCAGTAAGCGGCCGGTGCGGGTGAGTAGCAGTTCAGCAATTGCGGGGGTGATTTCGGTGCTGGCTTGATAGGTGCGCCCGCGATCTTGGCTGATCCACCACGTGCGACCTTGCCCGGTGAGGATCACGGTGTTGGCGGCGGCCAGTTCGATGCCGGTCATGAGCAAACCGGTGCCGGGAGTTTTGATCGATTCCCAGTTTTCGCCCTGATCGGAGCTGAGGTAGACTCGCCCACGGAGGCCGTAGGTGAGGAGGGTGCCATCGGAAAGGGGGAGCACTCCATAAAGTGATCCGTCTTCTCCGGTGGAGAGAGTCTGCCAATTGGCTCCTTGATCGGTGGACCGCAAAAGGGTGCCCAACTCGCCGGCGATGTAGAGGACGCCGGATTGGTCGGCACTAATGCGGTTGAGGTGCATATCCTCTTCGAGAATCCAACGCTGGGTCCAAGAGGCTCCGGCGTCGTGTGATTCGAAATAAGCACCAAATGCACCCACGGCGATGATATGCCCGGCGTTGATCGCCATGACATCAAGAAAAGGTGATTCTGGATCCGGCCCCGCAAATTGCAGGCGCCAGCTATCGCCTCCGTCGGTGGTGCGAAGGATGACCGCACCGTGACCGACCGCCCAGCCGTTGCGGTCGTCGGAGAAACTAACCGCGGTGAGCGTGTGGGGAACGATGGCTTCGTGCGGGTGCCAAGTTGTGCCCCCGTCGGACGAGCGGGTGATCAAGCCACGACCACCGACTGCGACGATGTTTTGGCCGACGGAGGCCGCATCAAGTAGCAGCGGTCCCGAAGGAGCCGCTACGGCGCACAAGGTCACCGCAACGGCGAGGAGGCTGCCCGCCAGTACCCTCACCGAATGCCGGAGCTGCGGAGGGAGTTGGGCGAATAGTCCCGAGCATCTCGTTCGATGCTGAAGTCGTACATGGACTGGTCGTTATCGATGCCAATGGCCAGATAGCGACCCGCCGCAAGATCGGTGTGGACCTCGAGAGTGCTCCAGAAGGTAGGCACTTCGTAGTAGTTGATACAATGGGCTTCGGAGACGCGCCAAAGTTCACCCCGGCTGTCGTATTGATCGACGGCCAGAATCTGCCAGGAGTCCTCGTCGACGTAGAGGGTGCGACGGGTGTAGAGGTGGCTGGTGCCAGATTTGAGCGTCGCATCTACAACCCAGACGCGGTGCTTTTCGTAGCGCGCAAGGTCTTGATTGATGTGCAGAGGTTGGAGGATGTCGTCGGGGCTGATTTGGTCGCTGTGCAGCTTGTAACTGTTGTAGGGGACGATCATCTCGCGCTTACCGACGAGGTTCCAATTGTAGCGATCGGGAGCGCCATTAAACATGTCGAACTGATCACTCGTGCGCATGCCGTCGGCGGCAGTGCCGGGATTATCGTAGGCGACCTGAGGGGCGCGACGGACGCGGCGTTGGCCGGCGTTATAAACCCAAGCGCGACGTGGTTCGACAATCTGGTCGAGGGTTTCGTGGGCCAAGAGAATGGTGCCAGCTAGTCGAGCGGGGCCGAGCACGGCTTGCTTGAAGTAAATCATGGTATTCTCGAGTTCCTCGGGAGTGATGTCGGGGCGCGCGTAGTTGAACCAGAATTCATCTTCAAATTCGACCATGGTGTAACGACCATTGCGTTGAGGAGCTGCTTGGCCGATACGGCGGGTTGCCGCGTCACCCCGGTAGCGAAGGAGATGATTCCACAGGACCTCGATGCCGCTTTGGGGGACGGGAAAGGGGATGCCTCGAACGGCGCCGTTTACGCCCGAGCCGTCGTTCACGACTTCGGCGGTCGGGGCG
>Ga0222633_1001410_pt1 | contig 12986 bp, 11 predicted proteins | sample AntAcemetageno48_FD_179816 | JGI IMG/M metagenome (GOLD analysis project Ga0222633, IMG submission 179816) | Saline water microbial communities from Ace Lake, Antarctica - #48 | ecosystem: Environmental > Aquatic > Non-marine Saline and Alkaline > Saline | place: Antarctica: Ace Lake | collected... | reverse complement strand
TATTGAGCCGCCACCGAGAATAGACCTGAGGAGGCAACGCCCAGGCGGCACCGTGTAGAGCAATGAATTCGCTCCAAGTACCAGGGGTCTGTCGGTGAAAATCTGTTCGCCGGCGTCGGACCAGTCACCATCTCCATTGAAGTCCATCCAGGCATTCAGGATGAAAGGTCCGGTACCGGAAGTCCTGACGCTCACCTTGTTGTCAGCGAAGCCCGGAAACAGAATATCCGGGAAGGATACGCCGTCTTCGTCGTCTGGAGAGCCAACGATATCGTCGCCCGTGGCAGTGGCGTTCGGCTGACCGTCAGCTTCCGAGTCGCGGACCAAGCCGAGGAGGGGATCGATAGCCATGTGACGCGCTCCGTTGTTGGCACTCAGAGTTGCGTAGGGTATATCGGGGGCGTCGCCGTAATCAAGTTGCGCTTGCATGTCGGTCATGCCGAGGACGAGGCAGCTCGAGAGAACCAGCGCAAATAGGCTGGTAATAGTCGAGGTTGATTTCGTTTTCATTTCATTGTTTGTCGATTTAGTCAGGGGAGGGGAAAGGGGCAATTTTGGAAAAAATTCATCTCTCTAAAGACGGGCGGATCCTCAGTTGTTTCGTGTTGTGATGGCATTCCAGCGGTTGTGGTGCCGTGGCTGGAGAAAGGTTGGCGACCAGATTTCCTTCCTGCGATAGTTCATGCTCATTGGAATCGTTCAGAAATGTCAAAAAAAAATTAAGAATATCGCGGGGCAAGCAGGAAGCACCTCGTCTCATTTCTGTAACTGACTGTGCGAGAATCTGTAATGCGTTTCCGTCGGACTGGAATATTGAGCTGCGTGCTTCAATTGGATCTGCGGGAAACACCAGGAGCGCCGCTTTGGATTTTGCGGACTCAGATCTTAAAGAAGGACTACTCCGGAAATGGATCGAAAATGGGTAACATCAACTGTGGAAAAGAGGATCTCCGGATTCGATGATTTGTGCTCCGCTCGCACTGGACGCAATAATGGAACTGTGGTAAACGGTCAGCGTTTTAAGTCCTATTTATTGGGGTAGCCGTGAGGAGGTGGATCACAGATTGAAACTCCTTTCGGACCCGCCAGTTGAGCGATGAACCGAAATTTCATACAAAATTCCACGGCAACTGTTTTTCAGATTGCGGTGATCGCGCTGATGGGAGTCGGGGAATTACGAGCCGGGGAGCTCAGCGACACTGTTCTCATTAAAAGTGATCCGATTGTTCGGGGAGCGCCTCCGCTGAACGGGGCGGTAGCGGTCGGCTACGATACTACTTACATGTTCCGGGGCGCGAATCTTGGTCAAGATGCTCCCTGGACTCAGGCAGTAATTTTAGCTCCGGTAGGACAATACACGATCTCTGCCGGGGCGTGGTACATTGATCCTCAACACCCCGCTGGCGGAAGACCTGGCACCGCAAATGACGAGTTGGATCTTCATCTTAGTGCCAGTAGGAACTTGAGCTTCGTCAACATATGGGTGGGATATACATCTTATCTGTATCCAGAAATGGGACGTGGTTCGACGAATGAGGTCGGGATCGGGTGGAGTAGTGCTATCAATTTTTTCGATTTGTCTTTCGGTTACTTCCACGATTTCGACCTCGACACAAACTACTACGAATACACACTCGGCAAAAACATTGATCTCAATGAAGCCATCGCATTGAATGCCGGGTTGACCCTGGGGAACTATTCAGCGCGGAATTTTCATGGCGTCATCTCTTGTGGATTGGATTTTGAGTTGACGGAATCGGCGGAGATCACCACCTTTGCCGCTTACAACTTTGTCGATGCAGATCGGCCACTGACCGGATACGAAGGAAGATTCTTCGGCGGAGTGAGCTTGAACTTCTCCTTCTGAGGGACTGAAGCTTTTGCACCGATCAAGCGCTATGAACAGACTCCTTTCGCTGGCCCGTATCCGACTGATGAATTGGGCAATGTTGCTGATAGCTTTTGGCTTCGCCGTAGTTTCCGTCGATGGCTCAAGCAAGCCGAACATCATTGTTATCCTGGTCGATGATTTAGGGTACGGAGATATTTCCTGCTACGGCGCAGAGAAACAGTCGACACCCAATATCGACCGAATGGCTGCTGAGGGGATGAAGCTAACGTCCTTTTACACGACCGCGCCGGTGTGTTCGCCCAGCCGCGCTTCGATCCAAACGGGAAGCTATTACAAGCGGGTAAACTTTGATGAGGTGATTCTTCCCGACTGCAATTTCGGACTCAATCTTAAGGAGACGACGATTGCGGAGGTTGTGAAAGGCGTGGGATACTCAACGCAGTATATCGGCAAGTGGCACCTTGGTGATCAAAAGGTGTTTCTTCCAACGGCTCAAGGATACGACCACTACCTGGGGCATCCCTACTCTCCCGATATGCCGACAATTGTCCGCTATCCGAAGCCTCCCGGGAAGAGCTCAGTGGGTCCGGGGACAAACCAACTTCTCCCTGTGATCGAGGATACCTGGGTGGTCGATCAGTTGGGATACATCAATACCCTGACGGGACGTTATACGCGAAAAGCGTTAAGCTACATCACGGAGCAGGCTGAGGCGGGGAAGCCGTTCTTTCTCTTCTTCTCCCACATGTCCGTTCACGAGCCGGTCAGTCCTTCGGAGGAATTCAAGGGGACTTCGGCAAATGGGAAATACGGGGATGCCGTGCAGGAAGTTGACTGGAGTACCGGAGCGATTTTCGACCGCCTGAAAGAGTTGGGGATTGATCGCGATACACTTGTCGTCTTCACATCAGATAACGGGCCAGCACCGAGTGGCGAAGGAACGGCCGCTCCACTGCGTGGAACCAAGCATACGACTTGGGAAGGAGGCGTCAGAGTCAATGGGATCTTCCGTTGGCCCGGGCGTATTCCGGCAGGAAGAGTTTCGAATACACTCACGACGACGATGGATTTGTTGCCGACGATTGCGTATCTGACTGATGGCCAGTTACCAGATGTGAAGCTCGATGGTTACAATATCTGGCCGATCATTACCGGGGAAAGTTCAACGAGCCCCTACGGGCAATTTTACTACTACCGTAAATCAAGTCTCGTCGCTGTAAGGTCCGGTAAGTGGAAGTTTCATATCATGACTCCTGATGAGCAGCCGAATGTGCTCTACAATTTGGAGGAAGACCTCGCCGAAACGACGGATATCGCAGCCCAACACCCTGAAGTGGTCGCACGAATGAAAGGGCTGGCTCAGCTGGCCCGTGACGATATGGGAGATAATAATAATGGTCCCGGGGTTCGCACTAGGGGGGAAGTTGAAAAGTCACTTCCGTTCATCATGCCTCATGGTGTGGTGCGACCGGATGCCCGTCCGCCGAGGTAGGCTGCCGCGGATTCATTTAGAGTTCTCGATCCAACAGGGTCGAGTGGACGACTCAACAGTGTCAAGGCGGAAATTGAGGCATTGTCAGGATTGTCGCCCCACCTTGGCAGGGGCTTCTGTACTCTTGGCGGGTCAAGTCGCTGATGCTTGACTTATCGATGGATATTCCGTGTAGTTTCGGGAGGCATCCGTGGAAGTGACTAAATGAGAAAATCGGAAAATCGGCAATCCGTCCGGGCGGTTTTATTCGGAATCGGTGGTGTGATTCTCGGCCTTGCCATCGGTGTTTCCATTCCTGACAGCCCAGTCAAAAGCGGCGAATCCATAGAAGTGGATGAAGGTGGAGTCCACTCGTTTAAAAGTGCGCCAAAAAGAGCGGTCGGTCGCAAAAATGTGGGAGTCGAAGTCGGTAGAATCGAGCAGGAGTTGATCGATTCGACTTCTGGACACTATGAGCGAAGTGCGATGTTGAACGAGTTCGCCGAAAGTATTGGTCGCGGCGACTTCGACCGTGCCGTCGAGGAGGCGTTGGAAATCGAGGATTTGCGCCGTCAACGCGAACTATTGTCGGCAATATTCGAGCGTTGGGCACGGGTAGATTCCGAAGAAGCTGCCGAATACGCGCTCACCATGGCCAAGAAGGAAAGGGAGTATCTGATCAACAGCATTCTACCTTTGTGGATCAGTCGCGATCATTCGGCGGCGTTGAATTGGATGGAGGGCAAAACAACAGCGGAGTTGGGGAAGTTATCAGGTAGATCAATTCTCCGAGCTATTGCGAAAATCGATCCGGCAATGGCGTTCGAATTACAGGCTGGCAACTCTCTCTTTACCGGTATCAGCCCGGGTCAAAGAAAGGCGGATATAGTTTTCGCATGGGCAGAGACCGAACCGGTAGCAGCGGCTGAATACGCATTGACCATCAGCGAGGCGAATGACAGGAGGAACGCGATTTCCAATATTGCTTCCAGTTGGGGCGCAAGAGATTTCAAGAGTGCTTGGGAATGGAGCCGAAATATCGATGGCACGGATAATCGAGCAACGGCGCAAGGGAGCCTCCTATCGAGCCTCGCGTATCAAAATCCGGAGGACGTATTGGAGTATTTCAGTTTGATCGACGATACGAAGGTCCGCAGGAAGATCGCCGAGGACGTGATGCGGAATGTGGCGAGAAATGATCCCGAATCCGCTTTTCGCTTCGCTTCGGATAGTTTTCCTGAACCTTTCAGGACTCGTGCTGTCTCCTCCGTCGTTAAGACGTGGGCACTGGACGATCCTGAAGCTGCATTCCAGATTGCGATTGCGGATATGCCGATAGGCCAAAGCCGTGCCGGGGCAATCGGCTATACGCTCAACCAGTTGTCGCAGCGTGATTTCGGCCGGGCTATCCAATTGCTCGGCGAAGTCGATCCGGTGGGTACCCGCGATTCTGTCTTGTCCAGTCTCTCCTATCAACTTGTCGAAAATGACTTGGAAAAGTCGCGCACTCTCGCCGAGTCACTTCCCGCAGGTAAAATCCGGGCGGAGTTTTTCTCAAGAATTGCAGAGCAAATGGTGAAGACCGAACCCAGAGCCGCTGCTGAGTACGCGCTGAAGAAAACAAAATCCGAGGGCGATGTTTTCTACGGATTGAATTCAGTTTTGGGAACTTGGGCGAGCTCCGATCCAGCCGATGCAATCCGTTGGACGATTCAAAACACGGACGATGAAATGATGAAGAAGACTATCCCCGGACTCGCCGGGCGATGGGCGAAAATCGAGCCGGACGCCGTGATCGAGTGGGCGGGGGAACTGCCCGAGGACCCGATGCGTGCCAAAGTTTTCACCGAAATCGTTTCGAACATCGCCCAGAATGACATCGTTGCGGCGGCGGATTTTCTCGATGGATTGCCGAAGAACGCGGACCGGGACGTAGCGATCTCCCGCTTCGCGTCGACGGTGGCAAGAGTCGATCCAAATGCAGCGTTGATATGGGCTGACGAGATCGCGGACGAGGACGCTCGAGATAGATCGTTAGAGCAAGTCGCGCGGGACTGGCATCGCAATCATCCCGCGGCAGCCGAGCGATGGCTTCGGTCGAGTTCGTTGCCGCAAGATAGAATCGACCGGATTATCGGATCGAAGTAGTGGTCGAGCGTCCCGCTCGCGCCAGTCAGAGGCATTCGGCCGCAAAGTGGCAAAAAAAGAGGAAGGAACCGAACGGGCACGAGCGCTTGCGGCGCTCACTGCGGCTCTGATAAACGGGGATCCGGCGATGCGGCCAGAGAGTCCATCAGTGAGTGCCGACCTTTTTCGTTGGTCGAATAAACTCCATAAGTTTCCTCGGCAACTTCCCGATAATCTGAATCCGACTCGAGTAATTTCTCGTGTACTTCAAAGAGGTGATACTGAGGGATGTTCGGGTAGATGTGATGAATGAGGTGGGCGTCATTCCCGTAGCCTAATAGTGCCCACTTCGTAAACGGATCGGTGAACATGACGCGCGAATTGGTCAGGTTTCCCTGATCGGCGTTTGCGTGCTGGTAGATTTCCCGCAAAAGCATCATGTAGGGGAATACGTAAATGAGCGGCAGAATCCATAGGAGCAGGAAATAACCGCTCGTCCAAACGCCTGTCAGGCGATACGAAAGGCCAAGTGCCGCAAGGAGAACTGAGATAAACGTAAGCCGTAAAACTCCGCCGAAGCGAAAGCTGTGATTCAACTTACCGCCTGGCTGTGCGAACCAGGATTCGGGGAGCATCGCGCAAATCGCCAAGCCAACGACGTAGGTAGACGCAATCGCGATGAAGAAAAATGAAAGATCATGCTGCCGCGACATCTTTGTGACGCCAATGAAAATGGCCATGTAGGCGATGCCCCAAATGGTAGCGTTCTTGTAGAAGGGGAGTTTTTCACCGGGATTCTTTGCATCCTTCGGAATCGGGGAAAGCCCTGATCCGATTGTGACCACCCGAAGTAAGTCGACAAGATTGTAGATTACGAAAGGAGGCCAAAAGAACTTGATGTAGTAATTGTAAATGAAGGAGGGCTTCGGCATCGGAAATTGCGAATAGAGTTTTTTCGCTCGAGTTCCCCTCATGTTCATATCTCTCTCCGGATCGTTCGGGTGGAGGTGATGAGAAAGATGCTTTGCCCGGTATTGGCTCAGGGTACCGAATACGGGGAAAAAGCAGAAAAGTTCCGCCAGGATGTCGTTCGTTCTCCTGTCTGGGTGGAGCAGGTAGTGGGAGGCTTCATGTCCCATCAGGCCGATGCGATGCTGCGTGCACCCGATGAGAACAACTGAGATGATTCCAACAATGATGCTGGTGCTGAAGTGAAGGCCCCACGCTTCGCGATTGTGCCAAAAAAATACAGTAAGTGTGATAATGATGGCCGCCGTGATGTAATCGAGAAGGAGCCAAAACAGATTCTTCCCTGCGTGGACGGATGTCCACTGACGCAGGGTGGGGGAATCTAGTAATTTCGATTTCAAGGCAAGAGGCTAGGTCCGCTTCGATTTGAGGGGGCTAAGGTAGGGCTCCACGAAGTTAACCTACGCTCTGAAAACTTTAAAAGACGAATTTGTTCACCCGAAAAATCCGCTCCCTTGTTGTGAGTTGACCTGGATCACGAAATTACCTCAATCTCGGGCATTTCGTAGGGCCATTCGTCAAAAGCGAACTGCCAGTGCTTTTGAATATGATCCACCTGGCCTTGGGTCAGCTGGTGGACGTTCTTTCGATACGATGTGAGCGTTCCGAGGTAGCGTTGAATGGATGAGAGGGAGTCTTCTGAGAGAGGGATGTTGAATTTCTCATAGATTTTAGAAACTTCCCCGAGCGGGTCCTCGACAAGTGCTTCGTAGCTCGTTTCTATCAGATCCTCTGCCGGAATTTCTCCTCGATCTTCGAGGTATTTCTTCATGAGCGATTCGTAGGCAAGAAATGTGTGGGGCTCGAAGTCAATATCGGTGAATTTCTGCCATGAGAATGCAGACATCAGGCGAGGATAGCGGGCCAGACTGGAGGCGTAGACGGCGTAGGGATTCCGAACAATGTGCACGAATTTAGCGTTGGGGAACAAGCGCTTGAGCATAGGAAGCCTCGCAGTCGCTGAAGGGTTCTTTAGCAGGAGCTGCTTGCCGCCGTGGACATAGTTCAGCGATTTCAAGAGGCGCTCGTAAGCGTTTTCCAGATTGGAGCGTTCTTCTTCTGTGGTGTTTTCAAGAAGGACTCCTCGACGGAAATGATATTCGTAGTCGCGCGGAAAATAGTAGCAGTTGAAAAAGGAAAGCTCGTTGAGGTTGGCAATCGCCCATTCCTCTTCCTGGGGGGAATCGACGGAAAGGGCAACGTTGTCCGTTCCCCGCTTTTCCGGGAGTTCGCGGTGTATCAGTTTTCGTGCGATGGGAAGGCTTCCTCCCGGTACCATGTCCCAGGGCATCACAGTTTGAAGGAACGACACCCAACCGAATTGGGGATCAGCGCTCATGATGTTGTGGAGATGTGTCGTTCCGCTGCGCCAGTGCCCAACGACAAAAATCGGTCCGGATTCAATGTCCTTGGCAAAAACCCTTTTGTCGTAGCGAAGCGACTTCAATGTAGAGAAGGGGAAACGCAATAAGTTGGCGCAGGTGGCCACGGTTCTAGGACGGCGCGAACGTGACTCGTAGGGACGGTTCTTGAAATACTTGCTGAAAAAATTCGTTAAACTTGATCCGGCCAGGGGGTGCAAGGGCGGAGGTCGCTCCTCGTGGGCACGTTCCATGGTCCAGCGTTTTGACATAATGATGGGGGAGGGGAGGGATCAGAAAACGGGTCCATTATTCCATAGTAAAAAGGAAACCTCAGGTGACCTTTCGTCAAGGTTGAGTCCAAGCCTCAAACTCACGCGAGGACCTCAAATCCCCTCAATTTTTCGCGCAGCTCGTCTTGCGCCAGGCTACGCTGCGCTGGATTCAATCTCAGGGTTTCGATTTTTGCCGATGCGCCGAAAAATCAACGAAAGCGTTATCAGAATCGGAATTTGAGTCATGAACAATGTTGTCGCAAAAACGGCAAATTCCATTTGATGGAAGATACTGACCGCGATGGCGATTGCGATCGCCACGTTTCTGACCGGAGTTGCTAAGATTAATGTCAGAGAATCACGGTAGGAGAGTTTTGCTAGGCGCGATACAATGAAGCCGAGGACTACGCTGATCAGGGTTAACCCTGCGGCGACCGCTGCTGAAACGGCAAAATTATTGGCGAAGTCACTTCGCTCCTTAAAGATGATGAACCCCCCAAGCCATAGAATAAGGACGGTTGCGAACTTCTTCAGGATACTGTGGAACTTGCGTTCGAAGCCGGGGAACCGACTTCGAATCCACATTCCGATGCCCACAGGAAGTGCAAGCCCAAGAAAAAGGCGGAGGATCAAGGCCGTCACCGGCAACTGAAATTGAGGTGGCTGCTCAAGAGCGTTTTCAAAGATCACGATCCACAGTGGCATTGAGACGAATGCCAGCAGCGTAGAGGTGATACAAAGGGTGATCGAGAGGGCCGTGTTGGCGCGGGAAATAGCGCAATAGAGATTCGAAAAATTTCCGGCAGGGCATATCACGATCAGCAACAGGCCAGCCTCAATTTGAGGAGGCAAAGACAGAACGCTCAAGAATCCAACTACGATGGGGACCAGGAGAACGGGCGTCAGAATTCCCGCAATGATTGGTTTCGGCTTTTGGAGGAGGCGCTTGAATTCGATGGGTGTGACATCCAGACCGATCACTACCATCGTGATGAAAACGATGGCTCCGATCCCTATCCCAATGATGTGCTCCTGTTCCACAAGTTCACTCATAGCAGCGATGTCAGTGCAAGCAATCCTCAACGCTTCGTGGAGTGTCACCGGTCCGTCCTGCCCGGCCCTCAGTGGGTCGAACGTTGGCAGCTCGCTGTGGAGAAGGGTGTTCTCGACACGGAGATCCCGTGAGTAGGAGGCCGTTTGCCATTCGGGACAACGTGGACGGGGAGTCTCCTGTTACTTCTGCCCCGACAGGCGACTTTCCAGAGATTCTCTCGATGCGCAGGTGGACGGCCACAGCGCTCTATGCAATGCTTGGCGACCGTCTTACCATATGAAACATTTCAAAAGTCCTATCACATTCGCTTTAGCATTCGTCTTTCTGCTTATCCTTAGCAGCTGCGTAAGCAATGACACGGATCCGGCAGGCGATGCGCTGGAGCGACAAATCTCCTACAACGGAGATGTAGAAGACGAGCGAACGGCGCTGTTGAGTGATTCGTTAGATTAGCCTTCAGCTGCCTCTGTCGCTTTAGTTGAGGGCGCGAGAGTATTCTGGGGCCGGAGGGGAATTGTTTCGGAAACGTTCCTGATTAGAGTGAGGGAACTGTTTGCAGTTCCTCAGGGAGAATCGTAGAATCGAAGGCTAATGGAAAACCTTAACGAAATTGAGACGGTGGCCGACGGCAATGTGCTGAGCGTCCGTGTGACAGGAAAATTGACCAAACAGGATTATGAAGTGCTTGTTCCGGCAGTCGACGCGGTCATCAAAGAACACGGCCAAATCCGTATTTTCTTTGAGATGGTAGACTTCCACGGCTGGGAGATGGGTGCCGTTTGGGAAGACACCAAATTCGGGCTCGGGCACTGGAGTGATATCGGGCGCGTCGCTTTCGTAGGGGACAAAAAGTGGGAGAAAGGAATGGCAATTTTCTGCAAGCCGTTCACGAAAGCAAAACTCGAATATTTTGATCAGGCGGACGTTGAACAGGCCCGCGAGTGGATTCGGGGAGAATAGATGAGGCCTGCGGGGGATTACTCCCGCTTATGACTGATTCCATGACGCAGCTGCGTCGCACAATGGGCACTTCGCGATGCAGCACTACAGTCAGGCGATCATTACGATTCTCTCTCTCGTAAATCCGGTCATCTGCGGGGCCATTTTTTCAGGGCTCGTTGCAGGCAGACCCTTTCGGAGTGCCGTTTCTGATGCGACTCGAGCGATGCTCACAGTTGCTGTCATTCTCTCCTTGGCGGCGGTCGGAGGCGCGTGGTTGCTGCATGTTTTCGGCATTTCCCTGGATGTTTTCCGGGCAGCAGGTGGTCTGGTCCTGATGTGGATGGGATTTCTCATGCTGAGCGGAGGGAAAAGTTCGCCATCCAGCGTTCCTGCTCCCGATTCTGAATCGGTAGTTTCCGGTTCTGATTCAAGCGCAAAACCATCCATGTCGCCGCTGATTCTATTTGCTGCCAGTCCCGGCACGATCACCGGAGTCATCACGGTCTCGGTCGATCAATCCCGGAGCGAAATTCCTGTGACGACACTTGTTGCGATCACGGTGGCGGTTACGGTGACTTGGCTCACCATGATCCTCGCCGTGCGAGCGGGGGGAGGGAAGAGGCAGGGATCTCTCCACGATCTGACGACGCGCTTTATGGGGTTGATCGTTCTTGCGATGGGAATGCAATTCCTGCTCTCGGGTGCGAAAGCATTTTTTGCCGTTGCTTCGGCAGGATGATAGTGATTCTAAAAGGGGCTTATGAATCCCGGCAACTTATGTTTCAGAGCGGTCGGCTTGATTGTCGGATCAGGGTATAGGACCGCGTGATCGCTGCAGCTGGGAGGTTGGTGGAGGCAACAACGACCAGTTCGGATTCAGAATTTTTGCGGAATTTAAAAATGATGACGAGTAACAGTGAAAAAGAAGGGGAGAAGCCAGTTGCCCCGGTGCGGGTGTGGAGAACCTACGGGTTGCGCCTTGCTGCCATCATCGCGATTCTTTTCGCACTGCATTGGTTGGCGCGGGATGCCGGGACGGAGATTAAGAGCTTCGAAACCTGGATCGACGGACACGGATTCATCGGCCTTGTCGCATTCATTGTTGTCTCGGTGATCCTGACCTCGGTCTTCGTTCCTTCGAGCATACTCTCGGCGGTGGCAGGTGCTGTCTTCGGCCTGGGGTGGGGAACTGTCGTCATGACGATCGCAGCCATTTCCGGTGCTCTGTTGGACTACGCAGTGGCTAACCGATTTCTTCGTGATCGAATTTCAACAATACTGGAGAAACATCCCAGAATGCTGGCGATTCGGCGGGTAATGCAGACGGAAGGGGGGCGGCTTCAGTTCATGCTCCGCCTCGCGCCTCTTAGCGCGGTCTCAGTCAGCTATGTCCTGGGCTCCGCCGGGGTGCGATTTTCATCGTTTTGCCTAGGGGTGTTAGGGTTAATCCCCGGTCTGTTTGTGGAGGTCTATTTCGGTCATGCCGCGAAGCATGTCGTCTCGGCTGCTGCGGGTACCAGTCCGCATTCGCAGGCTCATCTGGTTCTCACGATAACGGGTTTCATCGTGTGTATGTTCGTCATGATCGGCATCGGTCGCATGGCGAAGCGGGCGATTGAGACAGCGGAAGCCTCTTTGGATTCGGAGGATGCTGATCCTGAAAAACACAAGTCGTAGCGCGCTATCGTTTCCCCGTAGCGTTTTTGGGATACATTTTGATTCCTGCATCATTCAGAAGAGAGGTGCCTTTTCGGAGTGGGCGAGTTGCACTTAGCCTCCCGATCTCATGCAGGCACCGTAGTAAGGGCCCGTTTTCGCATCATGGATGCCTCAGGCTGTTCTCATTACCTGAAATGAATTTCAATAGAGTTCTGCGGCTTCAAAGTGTCGCATGCGCGTTCTGACCACCGTCGTTCGTGCAGGGGGAGGGGGGGCTCAAAATGGAAGGGTGGGTGGTATGGGGAGCATTATCAATGAGTTGCGTAATTCTCTAAATGCTCTGCATCCATCCGAAGCCGGGTCAGACTGATTTAGGGTTCCATGGGTGAGACGCTCACAAGCAAACGATGGCATGGTCGTCTATTCGACTGGCCACCCGAAAGGGCTTGCAAGTTTGGGGGGGATTGATCAATATTCAGTGGTTCTGAAGTGAAACGAAGCCATGATTAATTTCACGCATCCAACTTGAGGGCCACATCCCACAACAATTTCATCCGAATAGGAACCCAACAAAATAGAAAATAGAAACAGTAATATGAATCGTAGAAACATCATTGCGGCCGGGGTTGCCGGGCTTTCCGCTGCCTCCATCACGAGTGCCAGCGCTCAAAAAGTAGATCCCTCAAATCCTGAGTTGGAACCTGTTAGAGCGTTGCTCAAAGCTCACCACGATGCCATGGCCGCTCGTGATATGGACGGTGTCCTCGCCACCTTCGCCGAAGATGGGGCCATCATGGGGACGGGGCCGGAAGAAATTTGGTCGGGAAAGGAAGAACTGAAATTTGCCTACGAGAACTTTTTTAAGGGCTACGACAAGGGCGAGCAGGATTTCGAATCCGACTATCGTATTGGGGCTCTCAGCGACGAGATGGGTTGGATGCTGACTTCCGGCACGGTTTCAGGAAAACTGGAAGGCGCCGACTTTGCTCTCCCTCTCAATATATCCCTCACGGTGAGTAAATCGGACGGCGCATGGAAAATTGCGGCGATGCATTTCTCTACTATCCCTGCAGAGGAATACGCCTAATCCATCAAGAACCTTATTTTTCTAATTTATTATGAGTGAAAAACCAAATCTAGAATCGGAAGAGGAAACTCAGGCAACCGAGGCGCTTCAGCGTCGCGAGTTCCTCGGCAGCATGGGTAAGTGGTCTAG
>Ga0222633_1001403_pt1 | contig 13039 bp, 12 predicted proteins | sample AntAcemetageno48_FD_179816 | JGI IMG/M metagenome (GOLD analysis project Ga0222633, IMG submission 179816) | Saline water microbial communities from Ace Lake, Antarctica - #48 | ecosystem: Environmental > Aquatic > Non-marine Saline and Alkaline > Saline | place: Antarctica: Ace Lake | collected... | reverse complement strand
TCATTGGACAGGATCGGATGCGGCAGGCTGATTCGATGTATATGCTCTTCTGTTGTTTCGAGCAGGTTGCCCTCAGGCCCGATGAAGCAGGATAAGGACATCACGACTTCTTCACGGATCGAATCGATCGGCGGGTTGGTAATCTGGGCGAACAACTGTTTGAAATAGTCGTAGATCATGCGCGACTTGTCTGACAGGCAGGCCAGTGCGGAGTCGTTACCCATGGATCCAAGAGGGTCTCGAGCCTCAGTCACCAGCGGTAGTAACATAAACTGCATTGTTTCTACGGTGTATCCAAATGACTGCATACGCTGGACGAGGCTTGAGGGCTCGTAGTGCAATTCATTGCCGGTCTTGGGAAGGTCGCTCAGTTCGATTTTCTGGTTCTCGATCCATTGGCCATACGGCCTTCGGGTGGCGAAATCCATTTTCAGTTCTTCGTCAGGAATGAGCCTTCCATCAAAGAAATCGACCAGGAACATCTTGCCGGGTTGCAGGCGTCCTTTTTTCTTAACGTTTGCAGGATCAATCGGTAAGACACCCACTTCGCTCGCCATCACGACTTTGTCGTCGTGGGTGACGTAGTAACGCGAAGGGCGAAGGCCATTTCGGTCGAGTACTGCGCCGATATAGTGCCCGTCGGTGAAGACGATGGATGCCGGGCCGTCCCAGGGTTCCATCAGTGCTGAGTGATACTCGTAAAAATCACGCTTTTCCTGCGGCATGTTGACGTCTGCCTGCCAGGCTTCCGGGATCATCATCATGACGGCCTCCTGCAGGCTTTTGCCGGACATCAGGAGGAATTCGAGCACGTTGTCGAAGGTGCCGGAGTCGGAATACCCGGGTTGGACGATCGGGAAGAGGTCATTGATCCGGTCACCGAACTTCTCCGACTTAACGACACCCTCGCGAGCGGTCATATTATTTCTGTTGCCACGTAGCGTATTGATTTCACCGTTGTGGCTCATAAAGCGGTTTGGCTGCGCGCGGGCCCAGCTTGGGAAGGTATTTGTTGAGAACCTGCTGTGCACCATCGCCAGGTGGCTTTCATAGTCAGGGTCTTCCAGGTCCGGATAGAAAGGGAATAGCTGGCCCGGGGTGAGCATGCCCTTGTAGACGATAATTCGCGAATTCAGGCTGCAGACATAAACCTGCTTTGCTTCTTCCAGATCTGATTCGTGCTTGGCTTCTACGATGAATCGGCGACGAATCAGGTAGAGCGCACGATCGAAGGCATGGTCGGTGGTTTTTGTGCCCTCGATGATGACCTGTTCGATAAACGGCATGGCCTCTCTTGCAGCCGGACCAATATCAGCTTCATCGGGACATATTGGGACTTCACGAAAGCCAAGGCATTGTTGTCCTTCTTCATGGATGATGCGTTCCATGACGTCTTTGCAATGTGCTCGTTCGTTCGGGTCGCGGGGAAGGAATACGTTTCCAATGGCGTAGGCCTGTGGTTCAGGCAGGGTGATACCCTGTTCAGCAAGTACCCTCGAGAAGAACTTGTGTGAAATAGCGGCCAGAATACCTGCGCCGTCGCCGGTGTTTTCTTCAAATCCGCAACCACCACGGTGGTCCATTCTTGAGTTGATATGATAGGCATCAGTCATGATTTCATGACTGGGTATGCCTTTAATATTGGCAACGAACCCGACACCGCAGGAATCTTTTTCATTGGCGGGATCATACAACCCGTGCTTATCGGGAAACCCGATCTTGCCATCGACTCTTTTGTTATTCATTTGCTGTTACTGTCCTGCTTTATGTTTTCGAACCTGCTGGTTCGACGTGTCAGTCGACCGTTAAGTTGACAGACACAATACCAATTTCTGGTGTGTTTAAAGTGCAGATACCCAGCGGGTTCACCGGAAGCGTATGCGGCAATTCAGCGGGCCGAAAACAATAGCATTCGGTCGGTGAAAGTCAAGGGTATAGGCATGCACCACGCCATTTCTTTATAACCTAACTGATTGAAATAAAAAGATATTCAGAAACTGGAACTTTGATGGAGATTGGTTTTCGGGGAAATATAGCCCACCATTCAACAAGGGTATGAGAATCAGGGCCTCAGAGGGCTAACCCTGGACCTCTCCGGTCCTGCTGCAGCTTGTTAAAGGTGTCGAAGAAAGCTGGCTGGATCAGCCAGGAATGCCCGCATCAGACTAACGTGTTCTACATCTTCCCAGGCCGTTTTTGTGATGGTGGTATTGTCCAGGTTATAAATCGTCGCGCCTTCGCACGCCATGATAATCGGAGAGTGTGACGCTATCAGGAACTGGGCGCCAAGACCTACCGCCTGCTTAATGATCGACAATAGAGACAGCTGGTGGATGGGTGAAAGGGGAGTCTCAGGCTCATCCAGCAGGTAAAGACCCTTGCCGTGTATTCTCTCCCGGAGAGTGTTTACAAACCATTCGCCATGAGAGCGTGCATCCGGGTTTTCTCCGTAGCGCGAGGTGATACCCGCTTTCTGGCCTTCCATCGCACCCATGGCGAGGTCTCTGCCGTATCCGGACAGGTTTTCATCGAAATCGTTTTTTAGTTCATCGAGTTCTCGAAGACCCTCTGTCATTCGACGGGTGAAGCCAATGGCGTCCTCGGCCCGGAAAAAAAGTTTCACCTTTGGATTGGTTGATCTGGATAGACGTAAGTGCCTCGCCAGCCGCCTGGCGTCCTCAAGCATTGGATCTCTCGAAAGATCAGAGGAACCGATGGCAGGGCATTTCATTCCGCAGGCGATCGCCTCCAGCAGAGTCGACTTACCCGATCCATTCTCACCGACAAATAGGGTCACTGGTGTATCGAAAGTCAGCTTTGTCAGGGCCTGAATGCAGGGCACCGTAAACGGGTAATCCTCTGGAAGGCTTTCATCTTCAAGCGTCAAGGAGGTTAGAAACATAAACCACATTTGATAATGCAGTGATTAGTAAGCTTGTTATAATCTGCGCCCGCTTCAAGTACAAGTGATGCTTGAAGCAGGAATGAATACGTCAATTCGAAAAAATGAGGATCAGTATGAAAGAACCAGTCAGGGTAGCGGTAACGGGTGCAGCGGGGCAGATTAGTTATTCCCTTCTTTTTCGAATTGCATCTGGGCAATTGTTGGGGGCAGATCAGCCAGTCATTCTGCAGCTGCTGGAGATTCCGCCGGCGATGGAGGCGCTTTCCGGTGTGGTAATGGAGCTGGATGATTGCGCCTTTGAGCTGGTCCAGGGAATTATTGCAACGGACGACCCCAATGTTGCCTTCAAAGACGTTGATTATGCTCTGCTTGTAGGTTCGAGACCCCGCGGTCCTGGTATGGAGCGTAAGGATTTACTTGAAGCGAACGCTGCTATTTTCTCGGTTCAGGGTAAATCGCTGAATGATCACGCCAGCAGGGATGTGAAGGTGCTCGTTGTCGGTAATCCGGCGAATACCAACAGCCTGATTGCCCAGCGTAACGCGCCAGATCTTGACCCCAGGCAGTTTACGGCAATGACCCGTCTTGATCACAATCGTGCAGTGACTCAACTTGCCCAGAAAACAGGTAAACATGTCACAGACGTTAAGGGTCTCGCTATCTGGGGTAATCACTCGGCGACGCAATATCCGGATATCAGCCACGCGTCTGTAGACGGAACGGCTGCTGACTCCCTGGTTGACCAGGCATGGGTAGAAGAAACATTTATCCCGACGGTTCAACAAAGGGGAGCCGCGATCATCAAGGCCAGAGGGTTATCAAGTGCCGCATCGGCGGCTAATGCAGCGATTGAGCATATGCGCGACTGGGCGCTGGGTACTGATGGCGAAATTGTCAGTATGGCGGTCTATTCTGATGGCAGTTATGGCATTGCAGAGGGGTTGATTTACTCTTTCCCGTGTACCTGTGCCGGTGGTGACTGGGCCATTGTCCAGGGGCTTGCCATAAACGATTTCAGTCGAGAAAGAATGAACGAGACAGAGACTGAACTTACCGAAGAACGTGACGCAGTGAAGGACCTCCTTCCGTCCTAGGAAGGTGGGGTGTTTTCCTCGGCGATTAGAACGGTCGCCGGGGAATCTCCCCGATTTGTAAATCGAAGTGTCTCCTTTGGAGCCTGGAAAAATGCCTGTTCCGGCCCTACAGGGGTCAGATCGTCCAGAGCCATTTCGCCCGTTACGCCAATAACCAGCGTGTAGTTTTCCTGCTGGGTCTCAGCTGATTCGCCTGGTTCTAGCCTCAGCCTGGTCACTTTGAATGCGTCGAAATCCGCTATAAGATCCCGGTCCGGTGCGATCTTTACGGGAGGCTCAGGTGTTGAGACTTCAGTTCTTGCGCCGGCCAGGGCGCTGTCTGTATCCCAGTGATCCTGTGTCAGGACCTCCTGCCCGAATGACAGGATGTACCGTTCATAGTGGGGGGTTTGGAACTCAATGACCCTGACGCCGTGTTGCAACGAGTGGGGTACCATCGGTGCGACAGTCACGACATCACCCACGCTTAAGTCGAGCATTCCGGTGTAGCGATACATCCTTTGCCGTAATTGCTCTTCCCTGATTTTGAGCTCTGGATCAATTTGTTCAAGAAGCTCAACGTACTCCGCAGGCTTTAGCGTCTCACCCGCAACAAGCCCCACCGTTTTTTTAAGCGATTTAAGCCCTGCATCTATTTCGTTTCTGGTAAACCGATACTCGGTCACAGCCAGTTGGTAACTGTCGCGAAATTTATCAAGTGAATCGAACTCGTTTATCACGTCCTGGTTGAAACCGTACCTGATTTTCCCCGTGCCGGTCGGCCATGCCTCCGGGTTGACCTGTGTTACCACATAAACTTCAATTTTCTTCTCGTGCATTTCAAAATACAGGTCGCCCAGATTTGGTTCGGGAAACGGGTCGAGAATTTTTAGCAGCATGGGGGAACCCGTGCACCCGAGATAATTCCCGAACACGGAGAGTAACCAGGGCAGGGGGACGCCTTTCACGGTTGAGACTCCCCGTTGTTCAATCCCGGAATACCATATCTCCTGCCCCCAGGGTTTCGGGATACTGACGGTTTCAAGTTCAAGGGGTCGCGTAAGGCAAATTGGTTCGGCAGCCATTTTTCTTGCAGCGGAGCTCAGATCCCCGGGAGTATTTACCTGAACCCCGGGTGGAAATTCCTGGTCGGATATTAGCGTGTAAATCTCACCGCCGTTATGCAGCAGGATTACCTGTAGCAGGATTGATGTGGGCGTCGATTGATAGTCCGCGAAATGCTCGATGCAGAAATGAGATGCGCCAGGCATGGCCAGCAGGTCCGGTGATACTGATTCAAGCTTACCGAGGGATTTCATCAGGTTATTGTACCGAAGGTGATGTATAGATAACGAGGTCCTATTTTGGCTAGTAGGATCATTGATGAGTGCCTAAGATGGGATCAGTTATTGGGTTGGGCTTTTAGAATGCTACCAGCAGGTGGAAAACTTGAGCAGGCCAGGAAGGCTCGAGACCCTCGATTCGACGGTAGATTTTTTATCGGGGTCAGGTCGACGGGTATCTATTGTCGGCCTGTATGCCCGGTGAAAATGCCTCGTCAGGAAAATGTCACCTTCTTTGAGACTGCAGCGGCCGCAAGTGAGGCGGGATACAGGCCGTGTCTTCGGTGCCGTCCTGAATCATCTCCGGGAACACCTGCATGGCGTGGATCATCCACGACGGTAATTCGTGCACTAAGACTGATAAATGACGGGGCGCTGGATCAGGGGAGTGTAGGCAAGATGAGTGATCGTCTGGGCGTAACTCCCAGACATCTGGCAAGGTTGTTCACCCACCACCTTGGCGCCTCACCCAATACGATTGCCCAGACTCGTCGGCTTCAATTCGCCAAGAAGCTGATTGATGAAACGAGTTTCCCAATGACTGAAATTGCCCTTTCATCCGGCTATGGCAGTATCAGGCGATTTAACGACCACTTCAAACAAACGTACAACCGATCGCCAAGCTCGCTCCGAAAAATAAAATCGAAACCAGCCGAAAGTGTTGAGCTGAAGATGTCGTTTCGTGAACCCTATGACTTCCAGAGCCTGCTCGAGTTCTATCGAATCAGGGCTATTCCAGCTGTGGAAAATGTCAGTGTGGCGCAGTTGGGTGAAAGTTATGAGCGGTCATTTATGCTCGATGGCAAAAGCGGGCATTTATCGGTGTCGCAGTTCGGTAATCAACTGGTGTGCGCCGTTCAGGGTGGAAGCCCGGGTACGCTGATGCGAATCGTGCAGAAGGTCAGGGCAATGTTTGACCTTGATGCGGTGCCTGAAGAGGTTAACGCTGTGCTCTGCGAAGACAAGGATATGTGTAAGCTGGTTAAGCTGCGTCCCGGGCTGCGCCTACCCGGTGCCTTCGATGAATTTGAGATCGCAGTACGGGCGATTGTCGGGCAGCAGGTTTCAGTTAAGGGTGCCACGACGGTCATGGGGAGGATCGCAGAGCAGTACGGCGCCGCCACAGAGTATGGACGGGTGTTTCCAGCTGCGGAAACCCTGGCTGACCTGGATCCGGAATCCCTGCCAATGCCGCTCAAACGTGCGAGCGCCATAAAACTGCTCGCCGTTGCAGTCGCGGGTGGTGAACTTCGATTTGATATGGATGAGCAGGTGTTTTACGAGCAGATCCTTGCCATTCCCGGTATCGGTCCGTGGACAGCTCAATATATTTGTCTGCGTGCGCTGTCGAATCCCGATGCCTTTCTGCACGGCGACCTGGTGATTAGAAAAGTTGCTGCGAAAATTCTTGGGGTGAACTCGGAAAAGGAACTTATTGATAGAGCGGAAGCCTGGCGGCCCTGGCGTGGTTACGCAGGCATGCATTTATGGCGTGCGTCAGCGGAATGAAGTAGTTGAGGAATAGAATAGTTAAGGAATGGATAGTTAAGGAATGGATAGTTAAGGAATGGATAGTTAAGAGGAATCGATTGTGTACTACAGATATATCGCATCGCCCGTCGGCAAGCTTTTACTTGCAGGCCAAACCAGCGTCCTTGAAATGATTGGGTTTCCTGAAGGGAAGGGGGTTATTTATCCCGAGGACGGTTGGGTTCAGGATGACTCGGTTTTCAGCGAGGCCGAAGACCAGCTTATTGAATATTTCGAGGGTAAAAGACAGCAGTTTGACTTAAAGCTGAAGCCCTCTGGTACACCGTTTCAGCTCAGCGTACTCGCTGCGCTGCAGGACATTCCTTTTGGACAGACAACGACGTATCGGGATATTGCCGAGAGCGTTGGACGTCCCAAGGCGGTCAGGGCGGTCGGTGCAGCAAATGGTCGTAATCCACTGCCGATAGTTATTCCCTGCCACAGAGTCATCGGTGCCGACGGCACCCTGACGGGCTTTGGTGGAGGGCTGGCGGCCAAAGCCTTTCTGCTAAATCTTGAATCTTCCGGGTCTAGTCCTGAGAGCCGGTAAAGTTGATACCCGTTGGCTCTCCGTCTGGTCCAAGGATCAATCTTGCATTGCGATAGGGTGATTGCCGGACCAGTTCCCTGAATGCCTGCAATGATTTGAACGGAAGATCGGTCAGCATTGAATTGACCAGCCAGGCCGGGAGCGCGCCGCCGGGGTCGACGTACTGCTGCCAGGTGACCAGAAGCCTGTTCTCCCCGGTTGGTTCAAGAAGGTAGGTGCCGAATGCTTCCCGTACCCTGACGTGTTTCGTCCGGGGTATCTCGTCGGGCATTGAACTCATCGTCACTCTTACAGATGCCTGGCCTTCAAACGTGATTGCGGCATGGAAGATAGAATCTCGCGACTTAACGGGGAAAGGGAGCGATGTCACCTGGTAGAAGATCCTTTCCGTTGCGCTGATTTCTCTGATAATTTGGCTTTCTTTGCACCTGAATAACCACTGCGTACACGCAGAGGTATCTTTAAGAAGAGCAATAGCCTGAGCTACCGTTGCATCGATTTCGGCCTCAGCCCTGAATTCCTGGTATTGGGCGCCTGAAGAGAGTCTTGATTGAACCAGGATGCCGTCCTTATCAAGCCGCGTTTCCCAGGCATAGGCTTCCAGACAGACCAAACTTGCCATAGTAGTGGCACACAGAACCCTCAATATCTTATGAAGACTCAATGCGAAGTCATTAGTTTCTGGAGAGGGACTTAAAGACGTCGAAATAGTTCGGAAAGGTTTTCCTGGTGCAGTCAGGGTCATTGATGGTGACGGGTGCGTTACCCAGCGCCGCCAGCGAGAAAGACATGGCAACCCGGTGGTCACCGTAGGTGTCGATGGTCGCTGCCTGAATTTCTTTGGGTGGGTCGATCGTAATGGAATCCTTGGTTGTCTGCACGGTTGCACCAAGCCGTGTCAGGCCTTCCGCCATCGCATGCATCCTGTCAGTTTCCTTGACGCGCCAGTTGTAGATATTACGTATGACGGTCCGGCCTTTGGCAAACAGTGCCATGGCGGCAATGGTCATTGCGGCATCCGGGATATGGTTAAGGTCAACATCCACGCCGTGGAGCTCGCCGCCGGTGACATCGGTCCATTCATCTGCCCTGTCCACTTTTGCGCCCATGAGCTCGATGATGTCGAGAAACTGATAATCACCCTGGACCGAGTTCTTGCCCAGACCGTGGACTCTTACCGGTCCTCGGCCTATGGCTGCTGCCCCAAAGAAGTACGAGGCGGAGGAGGCGTCGCCCTCTATCAGGAAGTTACCGGGGGATGTATATGCCTGATTGCCGGGAACGCTGAATGTCTGGTGGTTCTTGTGGATGGCGGTTACCCCAAACGTTTTCAACATGCCGAGGGTGATATCCAGGTAAGGTTTCGATACCTGCTCACCTGAGATTGTGATGTTTGAATCGTTAGCTGCAAGTGGCAGGGCCATTAACAGTGCTGTCAGGTACTGACTCGAGATGTCTCCGCGGATACTGACATCCCCTCCATAGACCAAGCCACCCTTGAGTTTGATAGGCGGGCACCCGGGTTTGCCGCTATAACTTATCTCGGCGCCCAGGACCAAAAGTGCATCGACCAGGTGTTCAATGGGTCGTTCGCGCATGTACTGATCGCCATCAATGGTGAAGTCGCCAGGGATCAGGCTAAGTACAGCCGTTAACGGACGAATGGCTGTGCCCGCGTTTCCCAGGAAAAAGTTTGTTTCAATGGGCGTGCTAAATAACCCACCGTTCCCCCGCACTTCGCCGGACTGCCAGTCTTCGGTCAGCTCGATGCCCGTTCCAAGCTGCCGCAGGGCTTCCACCATTCGCTCAGTGTCATCCGATCGGAGCAGGTTTTTCAGGCGAGTTGTCCCGTCTGCGAGCGCTGACAGGAGCAAGGCTCGGTTAGACAGACTTTTAGATCCGGGTAACGTCACTTCGCCGGTGACCTGTCGAATTGGCGCAAGGGTTAACTGGCTCTGGTTTTTGTTCTGGTTTTGGTTCTGGTTTTTGTTCAGGCTCATGGCGTTAGTATATGTCAGGTGGGCGAATTTTCGGTTTCAATCTCCGCAGGAAGGTGTGGATATCAGTGTCTACCTGACGCAGGGGAGGTTTGCCGGGTTCTTCCAGAAGAATTGCGCCCGATGTATTGTCGATTGAGAGGAACATTTCCGTGTCAGGGTCTGTATTGGCGATAAATACGGTGAACCCCTGGCGAGACTTTTGTTTTGCCATGGCATGACCAATCAGGTTGGCAATCAGCCGATCAAAGTCTTCAGTATTCCACAACTGGATAAGGCTGACGCGTCCCTCGTCGCTATCTGCCTCCAGCGTGCCTGACCAATAGCCAGCGTAGTACGCCTGTATGTCGGGATGAATCTCCAGCTCCAGCGCATTGGATAGACCTGCGAAGGAAACCGGTGGTTCCTGCCTGACGGGCTTCCAGTAAGTCAGGTCTGAATCCTGGTGGCGTTCCGCAGGTGATCTCCAGTCATCGTGAAATGGCGACGACAGAAGGCCGGATTCTGCAATGTTAAGGGTCGCGTCGATGAATTCTGTCAGTGCCTGCACGGTCTATGGGTCTTTAAAAGGGTTTAAGTTCAACGAGAATAAGGATGGGTACCACCAGAATCAGTGCGCCTTCGTTGTACAGGCGAAAAAAAAGAGAGGTGTTGAGTACTTCGTCTTTTTTCATTTGTGAGAGGTATCGAAACGTCTGCAGCTGGTAGGCGACCAGCAGCCCCACCAGGAGGAGTTTCGCGTGCATCCAGCCGCCGGTGATACCGTAATACAGCCAGAGAATGGTGCCCAGCGTAATGGCCAGCAAAGCCATCATGGTGGAGAACTTTAGAAGTTTTTCGGCCATGGTGACGAGTCTCCGAGTGTCTTCACCTTCGGCCTTGCCTTCGACGTAGTGAACCAGTATGCGTGGCAGATAAAACACGCCTGCCATCCATGCCATGACGAACAGTATGTGGAATGTCTTAACCCAGAGCATCAGACGTAGTCCACAGCGCCGCCATCGACGCGGATGTTCTGTCCGTTTACAAATGACGCCAATTCGCTTGAGAGAAACAGCACAACGTTGGATACCTCACGGCGTGTCGCAATTCTACCAAGTGGGTTTGGAAAGTAGTTCTCCGTGATCTTTGCTTCCGCTTCGTCGAAAGAGTTACCCCATCCTTCTTGTTTGGCCCGCTCGAGGTAGGAAGACTCAACCTCGGGCGTCCGGATCAGGCCTGGCGATACCAGATTGACAGTGATGCCCCTGGGCCCGACCTCCTTGGATAAGCTGACGGTCAGTGTGGCAAGTGCACCCTTGGCGGCGTAGTAGTGCGGCATAACACTGTTAGGTCTGGTAGATCCGATAGTACCCAGATTGATAATCCGTCCGTTGTCTGGCAGGTGCGGCAGAAACCGTTGCACCATGCGAACAATTGACAGGGTATTGATATCGTAGAGCTTCATCCAGTCTGCGGTTGAAGCAGTGCTCCATTTGCCACGCCTGGCTTCACCGTAGTTATTGACCAGTACATCCAGCTGCTGTTCATGGGCAAGATACTGGCCAAGAACCTGATTGGCGCCTTCATCCGTTGTTATATCACCCCAGATTGGCTGGACTCGTTCTTTCTTTAGTTCTTTCTTTAGTTCTATGCAGGCGGATTCACTGTCACCTTCTGACAGTGAGTGGACAAAAACATTGGCGCCCTCGATGAGAAAGGCTTTGGCGATGTCATTACCGGTACCCCGATTACTGCCGGTAATCAGAACGTTTTTGTTTAAAAGCTTAAGGTCCAAAAATTCACCTATACTGCCGGGTTGTAGTTATTCACGAGATTTTGGTGCCCGAGATTAACACAATTTTGTTTCTGGTCGTTGTCGCCCTGGGTGCATTGGTTCAGACGGTGACTGGATTCGCAATGGGTCTGATTATTATGGCGGGTGTTGCGCTGTTCAATATCACGGACATTGCTTTTGCTGCCGCCGTCGTGAGCTTTATCAGCCTGACCAATGCCGGCGTCGCCCTCAGGTATGGGCATCGACATGTTGACTGGCTGTTCGTGAGAAGGATTCTGCTGGGGATGATACCGGCAATGGCGCTCGGGATTGCTCTCCTCACCTACCTGAGCGAACACTATTACGCGCTGCTGAAACTCCTGCTCGGCTTCGTTATTATTCTTGCTGGAACCAGCCTGATGATTGCCCCGGCACCTTTTGGCTCCAGATCGAGCCGTTCGATGTTTACCTTATTTGGCGCGTTTGGCGGACTATTGGCGGGCCTTTACAGCGCCAGCGGTGCCCCGCTCGCGTACTTTGCGTATCGGCAACCGCTATCAATCAACACCATCCGGTTCAGCCTGTTGGCAGTGTTTGGTGTATCAACTGCGATTCGGGCCGCAATGATTGGGGTATCGGGTCAACTCAGTATGGCAATCATGCAGATGAGTGCGCTTGCTATCCCTCTGGTGATTGTTGTGACTCTGGTTGCAAGCCGCTATGTCCAGTTGGTGCCAGATCACCTGGTGCGAAGGTTGGTCTTCGTTGTATTGATAATCGCCGGTACCTTTCTTATCACAGCAAGTCTGCTGCCAGAATCCAAAAATGTTACGGGGATGTTCGCTCCATCCACAGCGTGTCCCAGTATTGTTTAAACTTGTACCCGACTTCGCTGAGTTTACCGGCCTCAATAAATCCCAAACCGGTGTGCAGGGCAACGCTGGCGTCGTTGGGCAGCGCGATGATTCCATAGCACCGGTGTACGTCTGTTTTATCAAGCGATCTGAGTAAATGGCCATAAAGTTGCGCGCCGAAACCGTTGCCCTGCGCCGCTGGTGAGAGATAAATTGTCGTTTCTACGGATTGGTTGAATGCAGGTTTAACCCGGAATTCGCTACTGCTTGCGTAGCCGATGACCTCGTCGTTGCTGATGCCGACGAACAATCGGTGCCTGGGGTTCTGGTTGTACTGGTGGAGCCAGGAAAGACGCGCCTCGACGTCTACCGGGTCCAGGTCGAATGTGACATGGGTTTCCAGCACATAATGGTTGTATATGTTTACAAGTGCCTGGATATCATCCGGCACGGCTTCTCTAATAGTCAGGTTTATCACGGGTGTTTTTAAACGTAAGTTGTCCGGTGGTGAATTTCAATTATTACTACATGCGTTTCGAAATGAAACATTGGATAATTGTGCGCGTGCCCATTAATTCATCGTTGTATGAGTGAATTTGAAGATATAAGACCTTATCACGACGAAGAAGTCGCTGACGCTCTAGCAAAGTTGGTAGTTGACCCGGAACTCACTGGATTTCTGGCTGGTTGGCTGGCCCCGCGTCTCAATCGGTTTTTCCCTGGCATGGTATCAGCTGCAATAACCCTGTATCTCAAACGCGCCATCAGGGGAGTCGATGATATTGCAGGTTTCCAGAAAATCGTTGCGGATTATGCCGAGAAGCTTGTCCGAGAAGGTTCCACCGAGTTTTCTTACGAAGGGTTTGACTCGCTGGAGTCTGGAAAGGCTTACCTTTTTATCAGCAATCACCGTGACATCGCGGGTGATTCGATGTTGCTCGACTATGCGCTTTACCTGAATAATCTGGAAACAGTTCGGATTGCGATCGGGGATAATCTGGTCCAGCGTGACTTCGCCACCTCACTGATGA